>SXGQ01742696.1_pt1 | contig 39442 bp, 31 predicted proteins | sample 3178371 | NCBI WGS metagenome assembly SXGQ01 (sample SAMN11356859, study PRJNA531348) | freshwater metagenome | isolation source: freshwater sample F1-20 | place: China: Fuxian Lake, Yuxi | collected 2017-12-25
CAACTTCGCGAACCCCGACATGGTCGGCCACACCGGCGTCGTCGAAGCCGGCATCCACGCCTGCGAGACCATCGACCTCGGCGTGCGCCTGCTCGTGGAGCGGACGCTAGCCCTCGGAGGAAAACTCCTCATCACCGCCGACCACGGCAACTGCGAACAAATGCGCAACCCCGACGGCAGCCCCCACACCGCCCACACGACAAACCTCGTCCACCTCCTCTACGTCGCCAACGATGCCGCCAGCGTGAAACTGGAAAACGGCATCCTCGCAGACGTCGCGCCGACGCTGCTCGCGCTGCTGGGCGTGGAGCAGCCGAAGGAGATGACGGGGAGGAGTTTGGTGGGCATAAAATGAGGGAATCCTCATGGCGAACTGAGAATCAAATGCGGTTCCATGAAATCTTTTAAATTCTTACCTGATGAGTGGCAGTTCGGAACTGTCAAAATTAAGTGGCAGGAGATGGCGAGACTCAAATCGCTACACCAGACTTATGTCACAACGACGGCTCAACTCGAAATAATCGGAAGCCTTCTTGGTCAAACTGACTTTCCGGAACATCACCTTCGACAGTTTATTGAACACGTTTGCGGTTGGGGGTGCTACCAAGGAATCGCTGGGAGAGTTTTACAGAGCAACCCGATTGACAAAATCCAAAAAGCATTTCGCTGCGCATGGGCTGCGAGCGATGCTGAAAAGGCAATGCGTTCATTGAAGCAAATCAAAGGATTCGGAGTTTCGTTTGCATCAAAGCACTTAAGAATGCTTCGGCCCGAAGTTTATGGGGTTCTTGATTCGATCCTCTGGAACGTGGGCGGTGAAATTGGAACGCTACATAAACCGGAGTCTTATGGCGCTTTTTGCCGTGGTCTGACCTTGGTGGCGAAAAAGTACAAAGAAACAGAATGGGGTAGCCAAGAGTCGCTGTGGCGCGTTGCTGATGTTGAAATGGCTCTCTTTGCTAAATGTCGATGGACGTAAAGACACCCCACTCTCCTTATTCAGTATTCCGCCGATCCGGAGCGTAAGCGTGTTCTCATTACGGCGGTTTTGCCGACTAAAGTCGCAGACTACGTTCGCAAGCGCGATGCGTTCGCCTCTCGCGAGAGCGGTGCGAGGCACGCTTGCGAACGTAGTTCACGACTTTAGTCAGCGCGGCGCGGCAAGCAGAGTGCCCATCGAAGCTCGCAGGCGGCGTCTCTCTGTGGAGTGCTGCCTCCATCTTTTCGCGAGGGGTTAGCTGTTTGATGTCGTCCCGTTCCTCCTCCTTTTCGCAGAGCGCAATGTCCCTTAAAGAACGCGGCTTTTCTCTGTAGGATGTCGCATTTTTTTTCAAAAGACTACGTCATGTTTGCAAAAGATTGCACATTGTTTGCAAAAGATGACGCATCTTTGACTAAAGATAACACCCCATCTACCAAAGAAGCCGCATCATTGACAAAAAATCGATTGTGGGAATTCCCACATTGCATTTTTTCAGCATGTTTTGGTATCCTTTTTTAGTAATGAAGTATCTTTTTTCAGCGGTGGAGTATCCTTTTTAGCGATGAAAACGGACCGGCGTCTTATTGCGTTGCTTTCGGATAGGGTGCGGAAGATTTCGAAGCATTGGGCGGTGGTGGATGAGGTTTTGCCTGCGCAGTTTCCGCTGGTGGTGCTTTCTTTTTATGACCGGGCGGGGTTTTTGGCGAAGTGGGCGTCGCGGTCGGAGGTGGATGCGGGGTTGGCGGCGGAGGTGCAGGGTGTGAAGTTGGCGGTGGGGCGTTTCAAGCTCGCGAAGCGGAAGCTTTTTGCGCGGATGCGGGTGTTCCGCGGTCTGATGCGGGCGTTTTGGGCGAGCTCGGAGTTTTATCCGGCGACTCCGTTGTTGCCGGGTGCGGGTGCGGGGGATGATGTGTTCTTCGATGCGGCGGAGCGGATGGCGATTGTGTGGCGCTGGCTGGGAGAGGTGGACCCGGTGCCGCCGGGCCGGATGGTGGCGCTGAATGACGGGTATTCGGGGGCGGATTTTGCGGTGGATTTGGCGGCGTTGCGCGGGCTTGCGGATGAGGTGCGAGAGGCGCGGCTGGAGATGCGCATCGCCCGCGGCCGGGTGGAGGTTTTCCACGCGGAGATGGTGAAGCTGGTGATGGCTTACGGGCACTCGGTACGCGGGCGGGTGGGCACCGGGTCGCCGTTGCTGAATTGGTTGCCGCGGACGTGGCCGGAGCGGCGGGAGCCGGGGGGCGCTTAGGCGGGATTGAGGACGAGTTCGCCGAGGCGTTTGATGAGCGGTTTGATGCCTTTGTCGGAGTCGCTGCCGATGGGGAAGATTTCGAGCTTTTTATACCGCGTGCGGAAGTGCTTCAGCTTTTCCTCGGCTTCGGGAAGGTCCATTTTGTTGGCGACGACGATCCATGGGCGCTCGCTGAGGAGGGGGTCGTAAAGGTCGAGTTCTTTGCGGAGTTTTTGCAGGTCTTCGAGGGGCTCGCGGCCTTCGCTGCCGGCCATATCGAGGACGAAGATGAGGAGTTTGCAGCGGACGATGTGGCGGAGGAAGTCGTGGCCGAGGCCGACGTTGCTGTGCGCGCCTTCGATGAGGCCGGGGATGTCGGCAACGGTGACGCGTTCGAATTCGCCCAGCTCGACGACGCCGATGTGCGGGGTGAGTGTGGTGAACGGGTAGGGCGCGATGCGCGGGTGGGCGTTGGAGATGCGGGAGAGGAGGGTGCTTTTTCCGGCGTTCGGGTAGCCGACGAGTCCGGCGTCGGCGATTTTGCGAAGCTCGACGTAGAATTCGCCTTCTTCGCCTTCTTCGCCGTCGGTGTATTGGGTGGGGACGCGGTTGCGGCTGCTCTTGAAGTGGACGTTGCCTTTTCCGCCGTCGCCGCCTTTGCAGAGGATGAACTCCTGGCCGGGCTCGGTGAGGTCGGCAACGAGTTCGAGCTCGTTGAGGTCCACCTTGGGCTTGTGTTTTTTGCCTTCGAGTTTGGCGGCTTCGTCGTCGGTGAGCGTGGAGAGGTCCACGTAGGCGCTGGTGTCGCGTGGCGCGGGCTCTGCGTCGGCGCTTTCAAACGGGAGGCGGTAGATGATGGTGCCGACGGGGACTTTGTAGATCTGGTTCTCCGCGGCGCGGCCGTAGCAGTTCTTGCCGGCGCCGGGTTCGCCGGCTTTTGCGCGGAGGTTCGGCTGGTAGTAGAAGTCCACGAGGTTGTCCACGTTCGGGTCCGCGACGAGGATGATGTCGCCGCCGCGCCCGCCGTCGCCGCCGCTCGGGCCGCCGCGGGGTACGAATTTTTCGCGCCGGAAGGCGACGCAGCCGCGACCGCCCTTGCCGGCTGCCGCGTGGATTTTGATGTGGTCAACAAACATGATGAGAATTGGATTTCGTGTCAGCAGTCCGCTCCCACGAACGACATGAATGACCGGAAACTCCGGCGACGACAATGCTGCGGATCAAAGAATCTCGCGGGTCCGGATTTAGTCGCGCTTGGGCGGGAGCTCCACGATTTCAAACCAGTATTTCTCCAGCGTCTGGAGAATGTCGACGAGCGCCTCGAAGGTGACGGGTTTGACGATGTAGCTGTTCACGCCGAGGTCGTAGCTGCGGTAAACGTCTTCGTCGTCCTTCGATGTGGTGAGCACGACGACGGGGATGGAGCGGAGCGCGGGGTCTTCTTTGATCTCCTTCAGCACCGTGCGGCCGTCTTTGCGCGGCATGTTTAAATCGAGCAGGATGAGGCCGGGGCTCGGCGCGTCTGCGGTGGCGTACTTGCCCTGCTTGCGGAGGTAGTCGAGCAGCTCCTCGCCGTTTTCGACGAAGCGGATGTCGTTGATGAGCCGTGCTTCCTTGAGCGCATCCGCCGTGAGCAGGCGATCGTCCGGATCGTCGTCGGCCATGAGAATGGTGATGGGCTTTGTCTCTGCTGCTTTCATGTGGTGGCTTGCGGTTGATGGATCGGGAGCGTGACGATGAACGTTGTGCCTTTCCCCGGCTCGCTCTCTGCCACGATTTTCCCGTGGTGGCGATCCGTAATTTTGCGGCAGACGCTGAGGCCGATGCCCGAGCCTTCGAATTCCTCGCGGGTGTGGAGGCGTTTGAAGGCGCCGAAGATTTGCTCGCTGAATTTCTGCTCAAAGCCGATGCCGTTGTCGCGCACGCGGAACTCCACGAGCGGCGCAGCGTGGGCGCTGGTGGGGAGTTCGCCGTGGAGATTCAAAATCACCGCACCGGAGACGTGGACCTCGGGCTTTACGCCGGGGCGCTGGAACTTGAGGGCGTTGGAAATCAGATTTTGCAGGAGCTGGCGCATCTGCGTGGGGTCCGCATCGAGAAACGGGAGGCCTTCCACGGTGACGGTGGCGTTCATCGAGGCGATCTGCACTTCGAGGTCCGCGAGCACGCCCTTTGCGACCTCCGCGAGATCGCAGTGCTCGAAAGGCTGGGCGCGTGTGACGATGCGCGAGAGCTGCAGCAAATCCTGAATGAGCCGCTGCATGCGCTCGGCGGCGTTGAGCATGCGGGCGAGGTAGTCGCGCCCGCTCTCGTCGAGCTTGTCGGCCGAACGCGAGCGAAGGCGGTCGCCAAACGCCTGGATCTTCCGGAGCGGTTCCTGCAGGTCGTGCGAGGCGACGCTGGCGAAGTTTTGAAGCTCCTCGTTCGATTTTTTCAGCGCATCCGCGTAGTGCATCAGCTTCTCCTCATACTCGCGGCGGCGCGTGATGTCGGAGCTGATTCCCACGAGCCCGATGAGACCTTCCGTGGCGGAGAAGAGCGGAACTTTTGATGTCTCCAGCCACACCGGATGCCCGCTGAAATCGCGGCTCGGCTCCTCCTTGTCGAGCTGCGCCTTGCGCGACTGGATGACCGCGAGGTCGTCCGCACGGTAACGTTCGACGAGCTCCGCCGGGTAGAAATCCGCATCCGTCCTGCCTTCCACATGCGCGGCACTTTCGCGCCCGACGAACTGTGCGTGCGCGGTGTTCGAGCGGACGTAGCGGCCGCTCAGATCCTTTACGTAGATTTGATTGGGGATCGTATCCATCATCCGGCGAAGGAGGTTTCGCTCCATCTCCAGTTGGTCGTCGATCAAGCGGCGCTCGCGGATGTCGCGGAGAATCAGCAGGCACGCGATGAGCAGCGTGATGTACGTGAGCGATGTCCCGCCGAGAACGAGCGAGGTGTTCACGCGTGCAATCTCCTCGCGGCTCTCCTGAAGCTCCGTCTCTTTGCGCTTCTCGAATTGGTCGAACTCGACGAGTTCGTCCGACATTTGGGAAAAAATACCGGCTGCGCGCTCGGCCGTTTCCGGGTCATTGAAAATGGCGACGGCCCCCTGAATCCCGCCATCGCGCCGCTCCGAGATATACGAGCCAAACAGAGCCGCGATGTCGCCCACCAGCTCCTGCAATTGCGCGAGCCGGGCCGATTGCTCCCCATTTCCCACCGCCTCTCTCAGACTGGCGATGTCATCGATGATGAATGAAAGCCCGTGCGTGTAAGGCACCAGCATGTCGTCCTTTCCCGAGAGCATGAATCCGCGAACGCCGTTCTCCATTTCCACGATGTGCCGCTGCATGAGTTCGCTCCTCAGCTGGATCTGCCTGCGTTCCGCGATTTTTTGCGAGGCCTCGAGCAAACGCCGCGTCGTCATGAAGCTGGTAACGGCTATCATGCCCAGCATCAGGAGGGTGATTCCGGCTCCGATGATCACTTTCCGCGAGATGGAAAGTCGCTCAGTCATCGGTGGTGGATTCTCGGGCATCGAAAGAAGTGGCGGAGGGAGTGGGATTCGAACCCACGGGGCCTTGCGGCCCGCCGGTTTTCAAGACCGGTGCATTAGACCGCTCTGCCATCCCTCCGGCGAAGCGGAGATACAAGCGGCATAGGCCAATCTCGGCAAGCGTTCTGTGGAACGATGAATTTCGGGTGCTACCGGCTCTGTGAGAATCCTCTGGCGGAGCTACGGTTAAGATCGTCGCCGGATGGAGCGAAGCAGCGAAAGCGCTACCGTGTAAAGTCGGGCCCGAGTCGCGCTTACTCCGCGAGCAGTCTTGCTCTGTAGAAACGTTGCAGACCCTGCGTCATCACGTTGATCCCGATGGGACCCGCGGCGCGCGGAATGCCGTCGTTGCCCGGCAAATCGAGAGGGTTCCAGATCTGGAGGTCCGCGGATTCCTCGATCAGAAATGCACGGTTGTCCGGAATCGTGAAGCCAAGTTGAAGCAGATTTCCGGACTGCTGCGGCTCAATCCTGAACACGCTGGCAGGTTGGAGGGGATTCGTCATCGCGACGTATTCGTCGGCGTTCACGCGTCCGTCTCCATCCGCATCAGCCCAGGCCTCACCTTCCGGACTCGTATTGTTTCCGAAGATTGAAGTCCGCCATTGATCGTAAGTCTGCCGTGCCGGGAGCGCGTTGATCCATTCGGACAGCAGCGCGATTGCTCCGGCGTCAAGCTCGGTGCTGCCGAGCGGTGGCATCCGCGTGAAACCGTTCTGCACCGCGACGCGGTTTCGCACGATGCTGTGGGATAGATCGCCCGGGACGATCAGGCGGTTCAGCGGGTCGCTGCCGTTCTGGGTGGCGACTCCGTTGAGCAGCCCCGTTTGCGTCAGTGTGAGATGCGCGCGTGCGTCGAACGACTGTGGAGCTCCGCCGCTCGGCCGGTGGCAGTTTGCGCAGTTCACATCGAGGTAGCTGCGGGCACGCGTCTCGATCGAATATTGGGTCTCATGAGCGGCCACATGGCGCGGCAGAAGATTCGGCGATTCGATGGCGTTGGAAAAATAACCCGCCGCCTGCAGGAGCGAGAGTTGGTTTCCGTTGAAGCCATGGATGTTCTCCGCGCGGTTCAACTGGCGGGTGTTGAAGGACAGAGCGTGGCCGGCGGCCGGATTGTGGCAGGTGATGCATTCGCCGCGGCTTGGGATGCGGTACGTTTGCACCCGTGGATTCCCGTTCTCGACTACGTTGATTGGAAAAGTCTCTCCCGCGTCGGCGACGAGTGTCGCATCGGTTTGCTGGGCGTTCCACCGATAGCTCACGCCATAGCTGCCGGTTGCATTTCGCACGAGCAGCCGTGTCTCGATGCGCTGCGATGTGGCGGCATTGCCGCGTGTGGTCTCCAGATCGAAGTGTTTCACCCAAATCGTGCCATTCGGAAAAGTGAACGCGCTGTCGCGATTCCACGTCATCGAATCGGATGCACCGGGAACGATGAACCACCGGCGCTTCTGCGCAAAGTCGCTCCAAAATGGAACGTTCACGCCATAAGGCAGCAAGCCCGGCGCAGGTGCGAGATCCGTGAGATCGGCGAAGAGGCCTGTTGCGCTGAGCGTTGCCGGGAAGTTCCCGGTATCCGTTCCCGCGGCGAGACGGTAGATGCGACCCTCGACGATATCCGCGGCGAGCACGTCACCATTCGATGGATCGGACCGGAATGCTGCGAAGCCCGCGTTTCCCGTGAGGCGCTCGACGGTGACGGAAGGCGTGCGACGCAGTGCCCAGACGTGGCCGTCGACGTAATCGGCAAAAATGTAGGCACCGTTGAGTGCGGGAAGGTTCGCGCCGCGGTACACGATGCCGCCCGTGACGCTGTGCCCTTCGAACGTGCCATTCCCGATGACGTATTCGTAGAGTGGCGGAGTTGGCGTGAAGCCCGGGAGTTGCTCGGCCACGTTCGGGCCGTTCAGCGTGCCTTCGCGCCACGACCAGCCAAAGTTCGCGCCGTTTGCGGCGATGTTGATTTCCTCGCGTGCATTCTGGCCGACGTCGCCGATGAGGATCTCGCCCGTCGGCGAATCAACGGAGAACCGGAAGGGATTCCGCAATCCGACGCTGAAAAACTCCGTTCGCACGTTCGTCGCCGGAATGTTCTGGCCGTTGAACGACACGGTCGGGCTGGCGGTGACGAACGGATTGTCTGCGGGCACCGAATAGCGCGCGAGACCGGCATCGCGCGGCACGCTGGCGTGGACGTTTGGCTCCGGGTTTCCGGGCAGTTTGTCCACATCGATTCGTAGCAGCGCGCAGTGAAAATCGAGATCGATGCGCTGGCCGTACCGGCGCGAGTCGTTCTGACCGCCGCCATCGCCGGATGACACGTAAAGGTAGCCATCATTGCCGAAGTGCATGTCCGTCCCGAGGTGATAGCCATTTGGTTCCAGTTGCTGAATGAGCACTGTTTCGCTGGCGGTGTCCGCGGCGTTTGGGTTTCCCGGTTGAACGCTGAAGCGGGAGATGCGGTAGTAGTTCTGGCCGCCCGCCGCGACGGAATACCAGACGAAGAAACGCCGGTAGCCGGTGTGCGTCGCATTCGTGTGTTGCGGGTGAAATGCCATGCTCATGAGGCCGCGATCCACGTTGTTCAGGAGCGTCTCGCCGCGTGATGTGCAGAGCGCCGCGAGATTTAGAAAAAGCGATGACGCCGGCGAGGCGGCCGTGACATTTGGGATCACGCGAATGCTCCCAGTCCGTTCGACGACAAAGAGCCGCTGTGCATCGCCCGGCACGGTCGCCATATTGATGGGCTGGCTGAACGTCAGCGCACCAAAGGCCGGAATGGTCGTGTAAGTCGTCGTGGGAGGCGTCGCGGGCACGTTCAGGTTTGAATTCGGAATCCGTAGCGAGTTCGAGAATGTGAGTGTGACGGACACCGGCGTTGCGAAGCCGAATGCGCTGTTCACGCGGTAAGTGAAGCTGTCCGTAGCCGGGGTGCCGGTCGTGTGTGTGTACAGAATCCGTCCGTTCGAATCCGGAACCGCCGTGCCGTTTGCGGGCGGCGTCACCACCTCGACAGTCGCCGGATTTGCCCCCGCGCCGTCATTCGCCAGCACCGGAATGCGCACTTTCTGGAAGTGATGCAGTGTTGCGGAATCCGGCAGCAACGCCGGCGGAGCAAAGGATGCATTCTGTCCTGCGGCAAAGCTGGCGCTGACTTCGCCGGCATTCATCGCGTGATCGTAAATGCGAACCTCGTCGTAAGCGACGTTGCTGGTGGAGTTCGCCGACCATTGCGAGCGCCCGAGCCAGTTGTTCACGTCCTCGATGGCGCTGAGCGGGAAAGGGATTGAGCCTGTGCCGACGAGCACACCGTTTCGATACCACGCGGTGGCGCCGTTCGACTGTGCCGTGATGACGTAGTGGTAAGTGGAACCTGCGGCAGTCGTCAGGGACGACGAAATCGCGGACTGAAACCCGCCGTCGATCATCACGACCTGGTATTGGGAATTGAGATTTCCGCCCTGCTGAATCGAGCATCCCAGCAAGTCGCTGCCCTGCGAATTCACCGGGCCGGCGATGGAATTGCCCGTCCACTCGCCCGGAGCGCCAAGTCCGTCGCCCGCAGTGTTCATGCGGCCGAATTCAAAAAGTGGCTGCCAGTTCCGCGATGAAACTGGCGCGGCCCAAATCTCGATGGTGATCGCGGTCTTCGACGATACGATGCCGTTCGGGAGGTCGAGGTATGCCGATATGGTCGCGTCGGCGTTTGCGCTCGTCGTTGTTCCGGGAAGCACGACACGCGTCCCGTCGAGCGCCGCCCCCGCTCCTTTTACCTGCATCTGCGCGCCGCCGACCGTGTCGTTAAACACCATGCCCGCGGGAGCTGCCGACGCCGGTGCATTGAACGACCAGCGGTGCACGAGTGCGGCCTCGGCAGACGTGGCGCATGCGAGGATAAGGGCGAAAAATCGAGAGTTCATCGAATGCTTATTGGGTATCCGGCAGGCTTGGTTACACGGAGATTCAGGATTTTTACCTTACGTTTTGGAACCAAGCGCGACTGCGCCGGCCTGCGGGTGCGCGTCATCGTGCCCGCCACTCGACTTTCTCGAAGCGTGTGCTGCTTTGGTAGCTCCCGATGGCGAGAGCAGTTGTGCGGTCGCCCTTGTTGAGTTTCCATGGATCGACGATTCCCAGTTTGCGGCCACCGATGGCGAAGGATTTTCGGAAAACGCCGTCCACGCTGACACGCACCTCCGCAGGGCGCACTTCGACACGCATTTCGGAAGTCTGGCCGTTCCGCAGAGTGTGTCGGAAGCCGTAGCCCCTGCGCAGATCTTCGCCGTCGATGCTCTGGACGCCAGATAGGCCCTCGCGCCATCCATCCAGGTCCACGCTTCCGAGGCCGCCGTTTGCGAGGAAAAAAAGTGCTATCGAGTCTCTGCCCGTCACTCGAGTAAAGCGGATGTTTACGTCGTAAGCATCGGGCATGGCGGTCTCGAGGCGAATCACACAAATCTGGTCGCCCGAGGTCAGAAGTCCGTTCTCGTACGTCCAGTCGCCGGCGAGAACGTCCTTGTGTACGACGGTCCCGGCGAGCGCGTCACGCCATGGACCTGGCTGGCGTTCCGCGTTGGGCATGTCGGGAGGAGAAGGCGGTCTGGATGGGTTGTATAACGCCAGCGCGCCCAATGCTGCGAAGCTGGCCGCCGCGAAGGAAAACACCGCGGGCCATCTGCGCCGCGCTCGTTTTCTGAGCGCGACTTGAAAGGATTCTACGCTCGAGAAGCGTTCCTCTGCGCGTGGACGAAGAGCACGCATAACGGCATCTCCAACGTGGCGCGGAACCGCGGGACGAACACGATGTGGTGCGTCGAAACTGCCGCAGGGCGTATGTCCTGTGAGCAATTCATAGGCGATGACTCCGAGCGCAAAGATATCCTGCCGGGCGTCTCCGTCGGTTCCGTCGCGGCGCTCCGGTGCCATGTAGTCCACGGTTCCGGCGACGGTGCCGGTCAGAGTCAGGCGCGCAGTGCGGTCGTGGATCGGAAGTGCGAGCCCGAAGTCCGTCACGCGGGCAGTTCCGTCGTGAGCAAGCAGCACATTCTCAGGCTTCATGTCCCGGTGGACCACACCGGCGGCGTGGGCGGTTCGTAGCCCTTCGGCGATCTGGTCCACGATCGCCAGCGCCTCGGCGACCGGCAGACCGCCTGGATGGGTGCGCAATCGTTCCCGCAGACTTCCGCCTTCCACGAACTCCATGACGATCGCCGCTCCGCCATCTGGGAGTTTGTGAAAATCGTGGACGCCGACAATGTTCGGATGTCGAAGGCGTGCCATCAATCGAGCCTCCCTTTCGAGACGTTCAATAAAGAGCGGATCTGTCGCCAAGTCGGATGCGAGCACTTTGATGGCAACTTCGCGATCGAGACTCAACTGACGTCCCAGAAAGACCTCGCCCATGCCGCCGCGGCCGATCGGTTTCTCCAGCCTTACTCCGCCAATCTTCGCCGGCGTGGCGTCTGCCGGTTCGCCGCCCACCGCCTGCGCCATTAATGCGCCCGGGTCCAGACCGCAAAGCCTGCGGTGAGGTGTCGAGGATTGCAGAGGAGCGGACATGCGGCGGTTAATGAAAGCAGCGTTTATGGGCCGCGCAAGGCATCCATCAAATGCCTCATCTCTTCATCCACGGACGACTCGTCCGGCTGCGTATCCGCGACCTCGGCGCGAAGAGCTTCGCGGAACCGGCTGCGCAGGCGATGCACGGCCACTTTGAACGTGCTGGCGCTCATACCCAACTGCGCGCCCGCCGATGCGTAATCATTCGCGGTGCCCTCGCGACTCAGAAAGGGTTTCATCACCTCAAATTCATCCTGCTTTGAACGCGCGCCGGCGTGGGCTTCGAGCCGCGCGATTGCGCGCTCGAGTACGGTGAGCGCCCACTGCCGGTCGAACATGCTGTCCGGTGATTCACCGTCGCGCTGCTCTGCGATGTACCACGATTCCGCGTCGGCAGCGTTGAACGATATCACGTTTCCGCCGCCGCGCTTCCCGCGGGAAAGCTTCGCCTTCTCGTCGCGCACATGTCTTCGAAACGCGGTGATCAGAAATGTCCGCAGCCTGCCCAGATTGGGGTCGGCGCTTGCGAAGAGCTTGCGGGAGAGAATTTGAACAAAAAAGCCCTGCACAAAATCCTCAGCGTCTTCCGGCGAAGCGCCATATCTGCGGCTCCACGAATAGAGCGGAAACCAATATGCGCTGCACAGCGTCTCGAGCGCACTCCTCGCGTCATCACCGTCCCCGCGGGTTTTGATGACAAGACTCCATCGGGTTGGTAGGAATCCGTCGGCAGCAGCGTTGTGTGAAGGCATTTCGGGTGCGCGGTGATACTGCGCCGCGAGTTCAAAAAATGCGAATCGAAAGCCAATCGCGGTGGAGCGCCCCGTTCGTGAGATCGGGGAACTGTCCGCACTATGAATGATCCTGAACTTTGGGCACTACTCGGCTTTGGCATCGCAGCGGTTTACGCGCTTGGCGTTTTCATCAGAATTTCGCGTCTGTCGTAGGCTCGGCACCGCGGTGGATCGCGGACGATGCGCAGTTTTTCCTTTTTCAGAAGGCGGAACTGCGGCTCATTCGGCGCGATTCGATGCCTAGGAAAACACCCGCTGCAAAAACTGAGGAAGCACCGCGCCCTATTGGCGTGTTCGATTCCGGAATTGGCGGGCTCACCGTCGTTGCTGAATTGCGCCGGCTGCTGCCGGGCGAAAGCATTTTCTACATTGGCGACACGGCGCGGGTTCCTTACGGCGGCAAGAGCCAGTCCACCATCGTGCGCTACAGTCAGGAGCTCGCGGGTCTGTTGCTCGCGGAGCGTGCAAAGCTGATCGTCGTCGCTTGCAACACAGCCAGCGCACTTGCGGTGCAATCACTGGAGGAGACACTGCGCGTGCCGGTGACTGGTGTGATCCGGCCCGGCGCGGAGGCTGCGGTAAAGGCCACGCGGAACGGGAAAGTGGGCGTGATAGGAACGAGAGCCACGGTTTATTCAAAGGCGTACGAACGTGCGATTGAGGCGCTCGATGACGGGATCGAAGTGATCGCGGAACCATGTCCATTGTTTGTCCCGCTCATCGAGGAAGGCTGGCTGGATGATGAAGTGACGGACCGGGTGATTGCGCGGTATCTGGAGAAACTGCTGCGCGCCGGAGTAGATACGATCGTGCTCGGCTGCACGCATTATCCTTTGTTGAGAGGCGCGATTCAGAAATTCGTCGGGCCGGGCGTGAAGCTTGTGGATTCCGCGCAGAACACGGCGATCGCGGTGCAGAAGTTACTGAAGCAGCAGAAGCTCACCGCTCCGCGCTCCAAGCACCCGGCAAAGCTGCAGGTCGCGCTGACGGATCCCGGCGCGGCTTTCCTCAGGGTCGCCGAGGAAGCGCTTGGGCTCGGTATCGGCGAAGTGCTTGGCCGTGCGGTCCAGAAGTAGCGTGCGTTTGGTCGCGAGTGGTGCCAGAGTCGGAGCATGATTCCCGGACCCGATATCATTCTGGCGTGCCCGCACTGCGAGGCGCTCGCGAAGCTGCCGACGTTTGATTACGTCGATCCAACCGGCGCGCTGTCGTGGACGGACGGCTATCAGGAACTGCCGGGCGTCCCGCGACAGCCGAATGTGGTGCGCTGCCACGCGTGTTCGAAGGTTTACTGGCTGGCGGTTGCGCCGCAGCTTGGGTTTCTGAATCCCGGGGAAGTTGGCGAGGGCGATCGCGCTGCATGGAACGATCTTCCGGCGGTGACGCCCACCGACGAGGCGGGATATTTTCAAGCGCTCCGCGAGGGGCTCGCTGCATTTCCCGAGCAGGAGTTGGAACTGCGCGTGTTTGCGTGGTGGCGTGGCAACGACCGGTTCCGCGACTGCAAGGACGACGTACGGTATCCCACGAACCCGGAGGCCATCGCGAATGCCGAGCGGTTGATCGAGTTGACCGAGTCCGGCGATCACGAGCTGGTGCTCTTTCGTGCGGAAGCGCTTCGGCAGCTCGGGCGTTTCAAAGAGGCTGGCGAGGCGCTCTACGGATTGTGCAGTGATTACAACCTCGCGCGCGAACGTCAGCGGGAATTGATAGCCGCTGGCTCGCGCAATCTCGACGTGCTTTTCACCGAAGAGACACTCAACCGACTCGCTGCGGAGCAGGAGGCTGCCGAGCGTGAGTATCTCGCGGAAGCGCAGTCATCGGACGGCGATGATGTGGTGAAAAGTTGAAGGCTTGCGATCGAAGAGACCGTCTTTTGTGAGGATTCCGGTGTGCCGGTGAAGATTGAAACGCCTCACAGCCGAAGAGCGGTGCCATTTATCGCGACGATTGCGGAACGACAGGCGGGAGCGGCACAATTTGCCAGCCATCGGTTCCCAGGCGGAGGTCGCGCTCGGTGAATTCCCACACGACGACCTTTGCGTTCTTGAGCAATTGCGCACGGCGAAAGAGTTCCTGACGTACCAGCGTGGATGCTCCGCCGTCGCTCACGAGACTTGCCACTGGCTGGCCGAGATGCCTCGCGAGATGCGCGATGAATCCAGAATCGTGGGGTTCCTCTGTTTGGAAGATGCGCGAGAAACTGTCGCCGAGAACGAGCACCGAAGCGGTGTCGGACGAAGTGCCGGGGACTTGCGTTGTCTCGATTTGCTCGGGGGCAAGATGCGATTCAAGGACGGGCGATTGCAGCATCCGTACGAGGTCGCCGTGTGTGGTGACGGACGCGGCTCGTGTTGCAGACTGTGCATTGCCGCGGAGGCCGATGCGCTCGGCGACGGCGCGAGCGGCGACGTCGATTCCGTGCGGCGACCAGTGCGTATCCTGCCGGAGATAGTATGGAATGCGGCTGATTTCCCGATAACGTGCGAACAGATCCACGACTTCCACGTCCGCCGCCGTGCAGCCGTCGAAAAATGCGCGCGTCTCAGGATTGATGATGCGCATGGGCGGCTTGCTGTGGTACGACAGCCATTGCGGATACACGCTCTCCTTGTTGGGAACTGGCACGACGATAAGACGGACGCCGCGCGCTTTGAGCGCGTCGCGGAATGCGACGACTGCGGAGATTGCATCGCGTGGCGTGCTGTCGCGAGGCTGCGGCCGCTGTGTAATAGCGTTCACGCTGGGCGTGTAAAACAGCCAGCCGTTTCGTCCGACGTGGACCTTTGCGCCGCCGTCGCCGAGCGCGAAGAACTGCCCGGCTTGCATCCACGGACGCAGCGTCTTCGCGATCACGCTCGCATCTTCCAGCGAGCGCTCGAATGCGGCGAGCGATGCGCGCGTGGGCCGTTCGCGGAAAACGCGGAGCACACCGGGAGTCTCTCCACGCCGCAGTTCCACGATGCATTGAAGCAATGGAACGGCGGCAATCAGCGCCACGAAGGCGATGATAAGTGTGCGGCTGGCTGCGGTGGAGTTCATCAAAACTGAAAGTAGAGAAACGGATTTGATGCCTGCGAAAACAGCGCGAGCAGCGACAGCAGGAACAGCGGAAATGCGATGGCGACTTTTCGCCATGTGAGCGTGGCGCTCCATTCATGCGCTTGCTGACGGGCAAAGAGGAAGCCCACTGCGAAGGCCATAACGGCGAGCTTGCCGGGAGCGAAAAGTTGTCCGGCGAGAAGCGCGGTGACTTCCGACGATTCTCCGCCGCCGAGCATGGCGCGGAAGTAAGCGAGCGCATCGGACAGCGTCGCCGCGCGGAACCACACCCACGAGCCCAGCACGAGAATGAACGTCGTGACGATTCGGGCCGGCTTTGGCAGTCGCTGATACGCGGATTTTCTCCCCGCCCACCGCTCGGCGATGAGCAGGGCGCCATGCCACGCACCCCATGCGATGAACGTCCAGTTTGCGCCATGCCAGAGCCCGCCGAGCAACATCACGATGCCGAGGTTTGCATACGTTCGCGCTGCCGTGCCGCGATTTCCGCCGAGTGGAATGTAAAGATAGTCGCGCAGAAACGTGCTCAGCGAAATGTGCCAGCGTCGCCAGAAATCAGTGATGCTCTCCGCGCGATACGGAGCGTCGAAATTCTTCATGAACTCAAACCCGAACATGCGCCCGAGCCCCACTGCCATGTCCGAGTAGCCGCAGAAGTCGAAGTAGATTTGCAGTGCGTATGCCGTCACGCCAAGCCACGCGCCCGCGGCGTCCAGCGACTGCGCGCCGAACGCCGAGTCGGCGACCGTGCCGAGCGGATTGGCGAGCAGCACTTTCTTGGCAAAGCCGAGCATGAAAAGCGCGACGCCGGATGCAAACTGCGCCGTGTTTTCCCGCCGCTCGACGAGTTGTTCTGCGACTTGTGAATAGCGCACGATGGGACCGGCAACGAGTTGCGGAAAGAGCGCCACGTAGCATGCGTAGTCGGTCAATGAACGCGCAGGCCGCGCATCGCCGCGATAAACATCCACGCAGTAGCTGAGCGCCTGAAACGTGTAGAATGAAACGCCGACCGGCAGCACGATGCCCCACACGCTCCACTGCGGGCCGCCGAGAAGATGCGAGAGCGCGCCGAGATTCGACAGTGCGAAATCGAAGTATTTAAAAAAGCCGAGCGCGCCCAGACACGCGACTACTGCGCCTGTCAGCAAAGTTTGCCGCCGCGTGGACTCCGCCGGTGCCCGTGCGATGGCCGCTCCGGCAAAGTATGTCACCGCGGTGACGGCGAGCATGAGGAGCAGAAACTTCGGCTCCGCCCACCCGTAGAAAATCAGGCTCGCCAGCAGCAGCCACGCATTCCGCCACCCGGAACGCGCGGGCATCGCGTAGTATCCGGCGAGCACGAGCGGCAGGAAATAGAAGATGAAAATGTAGCTCGTGAAAACCATCCGCTCATTCGGCCGGATTCGTCCACACGGCCCAGAATGCCTGGCCTTCGCGCTTGCCGAAATACTTGTCCACGATGCCCCCGAGGTAGTGTTCATCCATCGGAGTCTCCAGCGCCATCCGATGCAACTCGCCCGCGCGGAACTCGCGCAGCGAGCCGCCGATGTCCTTCATCTTCTTGTCGGCAGCTTCAGCGCGCGGTTTCCACGGATTGTAGTGTCCGATGTAAATCGTCGCGCCCTTCGCAAGGCTGCCGCGATGCACGGCGGTGACTTCATATTTCAGAATCCCCGCGTAGTCGTAGAGGTCGCGTTTGAAGATGGCGCCCTCGGGAATCTCAACGAGCCGCGCTGTGACTTCGACGGTGCCGCGGGTGGAGAGTTGCGGGTCGGGTGCGGCGGGCTTTTTGTCGCATGCGACGAACATCAAACTGGCGAACAGCAGGGCGATGAAATGGCGGATTCTCATTTGGCAAAAGTGATTTCGTGGAATGTCCAGCACGGCTCCCAGCCTTTGGGCAGCGTGAGCACCGGTCCTGATTTGGCATTCGGATGCAGCCTGCGCAGGACTGCGCTGTCGCCGCCGATAATCGGCGCATCGGCGATGCGCATGAGCGCCATCGGCGCGCCGCCGTTTGCGGGGTCGCCGTCTTCCTGCGGATTGCCGGTGAAGAGCACGTATTTCCCGTCCGGCGAAACATGCCCGCCATAAATGTGCCTGCCGTCTTCAGCATAAACGAGCTGCGGATTCTTGCCGTCGGCGTCGGCCATCCACATCTGCGTCCAGCCGGTTTTCCCGAGCGCTACATCCGATGCGTGGCGGTTCGCAAAAATCATCCGCTTGCTGTCCGGAAACCAATCCGGCGTGCAGTTGTCCGTCGTGCTCACCGCATTCGTTTCGCCGGTGAGCGCATTCATGCGTGCGACACTCCACGCGGCTCCAAACGAGTTCGACACGCCGCTCAGCCAAACGCCGTCCGGCGACCAAGTGAGCTGCTGGAAGAAGCCGTTTCGTTTCAAAGTGCGCGTCACTTTTCCCGTCGAAGCATCGACGAAAGTCACACCCTTGAGTGACAGGCAGGCGAACTCTTTTCCGTCCGGACCCCAACTTGCCCACGGCAGGTCGCCTTCGCCGCCCAGCGCTTTGGCGTCGGTGCCATCGCTCTTCGAGACCATCGGCACGCCCTGTCTGCCATAGTCATTTCCGTCGATATTCTCTCCGCGCGCGAGCCGTCGGAAGAGCAGCCGTTTGCCGTCGCGTGAGAAGAGCGGGTACGATTCATTCGCATCAGGCGTGTTCGTGATATTGCGCCGCTCCGAGCCGTCGGGCCGCATGACAAAAAGGTCCCAATCGCTTTTCTCTGTCCGCGCTGGAAACACGATCCAGCCTTTGGATTTCACCTCGGCGGCCAGAGCTGCGGTATCGGCGAGGAGCGTCGCGGGATCATGCAGGAGGGATATCACAACGAGTCTGAGGAGCTGAATCGGGATTGATGAATTCATTCGGGTCATTTTTGCAGGTGATGCCCTGCAATGGACATGAGCAGCGGCGAACGCCGGTGTTAGATTCCGCGACCGATGATCGTAACGGATTTCAGAGGGGCGGTGTGGCAGCAATTCCGTGCGAAATCACCCGGCGACAGCCGAAGCCGCTTACGTTTCACTCCCGCTACAGGTGAGGTGCCCGCAAACAGCTACAAGTCGCCAGCCAGCTCCAGCGCGAGTTTCTGCGCGGCGACCGAGATCGCGTGCCGGTAAAGCGCGGGGTCTTTTACAAACTGATCGAGTGTGTGAATTTCGCCCGATGTCGCGGAGTGGCTTCTGCGCAGCAGTTGCTCGCCCTTCATCCCGGTCGCACGGATGTCCGCTTCTACGATGGGTGCGTAGAGGTCGCCGCCTGCGGAAGTGACGCCGTACCGGATTGCGTCGAACGTGATCGTGGCATCCGAGCCGTTTGGTGCACCGCGCTGAAAGCGACCGAAATGCTTGATTGCATCGAGGGTGCTGCCCCGCAGTTCGCGCTCGATTTGTGCCGACTCACGAGCGGCGAAGGCGGAAAATTCCGTCGCTTTCGCATGGGCGAGAACTTTCGTGCGCTTCAGAGATCCGTCGGCGATCGTGATTGTTTGGATTCGATTGGCGAGGTGATTTGAACTGGCGCATCCGGTGAGAAGAGCGGCTGCGGACAATGATACGAACAGAGCGGATTTCATTTCGCGGCGAGCTTTAGCGGGCGGGAAACTCTATGGCCAGCCGGAAAACGCTGGCAGTGCTAACGAACGCGGCTACGGTTTCGGCATGAGCGAAGACAGTTATCTAACCCTGACGCGTGACGTCGATGCCGTGCAGATCCCGGCGGGAACGCCATGCGTTTTACCCGAAGGCACGCAAGTTCACATCCATCAGGAACTCGGTGGGACTTTTACTGTCGTCGCGCCGAGCCATGGCGGATTGTTTCGCATTCAGGGCAAGGATGCGGATGCACTTGGACGCACTGCGCCTGCACAAACCGAGGCCACGGGTCCTTTTGAAGTCGACCATGTTTGGGCGAAACTGCGGCAGTGCTACGACCCGGAGATTCCAGTGAATATTGTGGATCTCGGGCTCATTTACGATGTCGCCGTCGAGGAGGATGAATCGGGGAAGGGCAAAAATATCGCGGTGAAAATGACCCTGACCGCGCCGGGATGCGGGATGGGGCCGACGATCGCAGCGGACGCCGAGCAGCGCATTCTTCTGCTTCCGGGTGTGGCGTCCGCGCGGGTGGAGGTCGTGTGGGACCCAGTGTGGAATCCTTCGATGATTTCGCCCGCGGGCCGCGAGCAGCTCGGCATGGAATGAGGCTGGATCAATGGCTCTGGGCCGTCCGCATTTACAAGACGCGGAGTAATTCGGCTGACGCAATCAAAGGCGGCCACGTTCAGATCAATGGCCAGCCCTGCAAGCCGGCGCGGGCGGTGAAAGCCGGCGACCTCATCGTGGCCCGCGTCGGCATCATCACGCGCACGGTCAAAGTGATCGCCAGTCCGCCATCTCGGGTCGGTGCGCAGCTGGTGCCTCAGTTCGCCGAGGACCTCACGCCGCCGGAGGAATTCCAAAAGCGGCTCGCGCCTGATATGCTCCCCGTAATGCTTCGTGAACGCGGGGCGGGCCGTCCGACGAAGAAGGACCGTCGGGACCTCGATGGAGAGTTCAGTTTCTGACCACCGACAGAATCAGGGCAAAAAAGTGCGGCCCCCCGATGACGATTGCCATCAGAAGGCCGCTGTTCCCCCCAGAACGATGGTCAGAATATACGTAGGCGTAGATTCCGCAAGAACTTTTTGTATATTTTTTCGGTGGGGACTTTTCAGAGAAATTGGCTCCCGCGGCAGGCTTGTGGCGTCACAGAAGGCGCGGATCGTCGTTCGTGGACTGTGCACCGTTTTGCGTAAACGGCTCCCCGCGGTGCTCGGCCTCTGCCGTTCCTCACCCGGCAACAGACTGCGGCTTTTGGCAAACTTCCGCATGGACACTTCGGGGCAAAAAAGTGCGGCCCCCCGATGACGATTGCCATCAGAAGGCCGCTGTTCCCCCCAGAACGATGGTGAGATTATACGTAGGCGTAGATTCTGCAAGAACTTTTTTGCATATTTTTTCGAAGGCCCCGAATCGCAGTTTAAATATTACCGCCGAGAGCCTTAGAATGCCTCGATAAGCAGTGCCGTCGTGTTGTCGCGACCGGAATTTTCCACGGCGGCCAGCACCAATCGCTCTGCGGGATTGCGTTCCGCCTCGGCTGGGGAGGGGTTTCGAATGAGTTCCTCAATCTGATGGTTGAAAAGACCGTCAATCAGTCCGTCAGAGCATAGGAGAAAACGGTCGCCCGGTTCAAACGCGACCGCGCCGAGTTGCGGATCGACGAATTGATTGCCCGCGCCGAGCGCCTTCTCCAGCGAGGTCCTCGCCGGGTGGGTGCGTGCCTGGCGTTCGTTGAGCTTGCCGTTGCGAAACAGCCAGCCCACATAAGTGTCGTCCTCCGTGACCTGCTTCATGCCGCCCGCGGCCGGGAGGTAGTAGATGCGACTGTCGCCGATGTGGGCGAAGAAAAGCCAGCCGGGCGAAAACCAGCCAAGACTCAACGTGGCCCCCATTCCTGCGCATTCCTCGTAGCTGCGGCCGAGGGCGATCAGCGCGCCGTGGATTTGATGCACCAGTTCCGTGAGCACGTCGTCCACGCCAGCCTCAAGGCCCGCGGCTGCGAGTTTGAAAGATTTCGGGAGCAGTCGCGTGATTTTGTCGACCGTAATCTGGCTGGCAAACTCCCCGGACTTCGCGCCGCCCATACCGTCGCTCACCGCAAAAGCGAAATCCATATCGTCGAGTGAGGCTTCGCCTAGCTTTCCCAGACGATGCAGTTCGTGCGCGTCGAAGCGCAGACCGACAAAGGAATCCTCGTTGTTTTTGCGAAATCTCCCCGTGTGGCTCAAGCCATACCAGCGAAGTCCCGCGACTGCGGATGCTCTAGTGCGCGGCTCCATCGGTTTTCTTCTCAACTTCGGGCAGGATAGTTGCGAACTCAAAGTCGATCAGGCAGAAACGCCCGTCGGAAATGCGGTAGGTGACGTTGCGCATGAAGGGATCATCGTGGCGTACTCCATAGGGAATCAGGTCTGCAAAAAGCTCCGCAACGCGTGCCTCGTCGAGGTGATCCACGCGAGCCCCGCAATTCGTGGTCACGATTTTGAGTTCCTCCGGATGAGCCTCAAGCACCCGCGGCACGAAAGGGCATCCTTTTTCCTCGAGGTGACGAAGTACGCGAACTTCGTTGTCAAAACGCTCCTGCGCCTCGGGACCGCGGAAGATTTTGTAAACCCTGCCGTCGTATCCGATGCGCACAAGGGACCGGACCGTGTCCTTTACTTGATTCATTGGGAAGTGACGCTACGCGGCCTTCGCGGTCGGGCAAAACTTTTCTGTGTTCATCGCCGCCCCTCCATTGCAGCCTGCAGCGTCTTGAATACCGATTTCTTCACACTGCTCGCCGCTGTTGCGCCCGTCTTCATAGTCGTTGCGTGCGGTGCGAGTTTGCGGATTCTTGGAAAACTCAAGCAGTCGGCGGATTCCAGCCTGCTCTCGGTCGCGGTGAATTTTCTGTATCCGTGCTTCATCGCGGACGTGGTGATCAACAGCAATGCGCTTCGCAACCCGGGCAATGTTGTCTTCGCGCCCGCCGTTGGCTGTGCAACGCTATTGATCGGATTTGCTGTGGCATTCGGCGTCGCGATCCTGATGCGTCTGAATCGCCCGCAGCCGGCGCGCACGTTCGCATTTGCGTCGGCGATACCGAACTGGGGCTACCTCGCGATCCCCGTCGTGCAGAATCTTTTTCCCACCCAGAAAAACGACACGCTTGGCGTGCTCTTCATCCACAACATCGGGCTGGAACTAACGCTGTGGTCGGTCGGTGTGTGGTTGCTTGCGGGCGAGAAATCTTGGAGGCGTGCCTTCAATATCCCGTTTTTCGCAATCCTCGGTTCGCTTGTGTTGAGCGCGGTACGTGCCAGTGAATGGCTGCCCGCGTTTGTTCTGGAGTCGCTTCACCTGCTCGGGCAGGCCGCGCTTCCGCTTTCGCTGTTGCTGACCGGGGCGACATTCGCCGACCAGCTTCAGCAAAGGGATGCGCCATCACGGTGGTCTGCGACGGTCGCCGGCGTGGTCGTGAAGCTATTGGTTCTTCCGCCGATTTTTGTTCTGGCCGCACGCTGGCTGCCGTGTTCGGTCGAGCTGAAGCGTGTGATGATCGTTCAGGCCGCAATGCCGACTGCGATGGTGCCGGTGATTCTCTCCCGAATATACGGCGGCGATGCGAGCCTCTCGCTGCGGATTGTGTTTTCCACTACCGCGCTCGGTCTGGTCACGATCCCGCTGTGGCTGCGAATCGGACTCGATTGGATCGCGACGTAGGAACGTCGGACTCGTCTGCCGTCTGCCGATCGTTGCTCCGAAGTATAGTTAAGAGCGGAGTGCTGCGAGCAGGCAGCGGATTTCGTCCTCCACCTCCTCGGGCGTCCCGACCGTCTGAGCGATCTCGTGGCGCACCATTTCGCCGTAGCGCTGGCGGAGTTTGTGAATTGCGGATTTCACCGCGGACTCGGTCAGACCGAGGGCGCGCGCGGTGTCGATGTATGGGACGGCGTCGCCGCCGCCTAGCAGATAGGATTTGAGCGCTTCGAACCGTGCGGTCTGGCTGACAGCCTCGTATTCCCGGCGAAGACGGGTATTCACCCGGGCGAGAAGCGTCTCGGCCCATCGGCGCTCGAAAAGCTTGTCGGGAGTCTCGTCGGAGCGGGGTTCCATGGCGTCGCGTTCGATTCCCTCCACGGAATCTAGCGAGAACACAGGCTGCCCGCCGCCGCGTTTTTGGGCGCGGGCGCGGTGCCATTCATTGGCAAGGAAGTGCTTTAGAGAACCGAGCAGGAATGAACGAAACCGGCCCTGGGCGGGATTTGCCCGGCCGACCGAACCGTAGCGCAGCATCCGCGCAAAGAATTCCTGGGTGAGGTCCTGCGCTTCTTCGACAGCGTGCCCCTGTGAGCGGACCCATGAGTAGATGGGCGGCCAGTACGCACGGCAGAGTTTCTCGAGGGCGTCGCTGGAGTCCGCGCCGGAACCTCCGGCCCGCAGGACCATGCTCCAGTGCGTGGTTTCAAAGCTGGATGCGGCTTTCGGCTTTTGCGCGCTGTTTTCGAGTGTGGCGGCCATGTCTGGCGCACTATGTAACGCGTGAGGTGCATTGGTGCAACCGGCACCGGTTCGTGAAATGTTTACGGCATGGTAACCGTACCCCACGGGTCTCGTGACGCGGAATAGTGCTCGCCACGCCCGAAAGGGGACGTATTTCTCGACGCATGAAACGACTCGCTCCGTTCATCGTCCTCTCCATTTCGTCGCTTGCATTCGCGGAGGTCCGCCCGGCTCCGGATGAAATATTCACGCAGGCGGTGGAGCGATTGGTGGACGTGTATGTTCCCGCGAAGCAGCGCGAACCGCGGACCTTTTCCACAACTCTGAAAGTTTTGCGCGCGCCGATAAGTGAAGTAGCGGGACGGGAAGCTGCGCTGGCGTATCAGGCTCCGGATCGCCTGCGCCTTTCGGCAGAGGTCGATGGCTCGCAATATGCGCTGGGCCGCGACGGCCAGGAGGTCTGGATGCACGCTGCCGGGAAAAAGTGGGGCATCGTGGGCAAGCCGGGGTTGCAGCGTTTCTCGACAAACCCCGGCAGCGTGGATCACACGACGCTGCCGCCTTTCACATTTGCGGAGCGTGCGAAAGTCGCTCTTTTGCCGACGCTGTGCACTTTTGAAGAAAAGACGCCGGAAACCGTTCAGGGAAGGGCCTGCCGAGTGGTTGTGGCAACGCCGACACCGGCGACGCGTGAGGCTTTCAGGATTCCCGCGCTGTCGATCTCGCTCGCGATTCCGCAGCCGTTTGAGGCGGACGATGTGCCGCTGCGAATTGCCGTGAGCGATGGTGCGAAGCTCGATGTGGCGGTCGAGCTCGCCGATGCGAAGTTTGCCGCGCCGCGCGCGGCTGCGGAGTGGAAGCTGCCCGCGAAGGAAGGCGACCGAGTGGAGCAGACGGCTGTAAGTCATTTTCTCCGCGCTGCGCAGGCTGCGGCGAGCGGCTTGAACTCAAAGCTCCCGACGCTTCCTCCGCCGGACGGCAAGCGCGAACTCATCGCGACGGAGGGTAGGGGCCGGCTGGAGGTGCACGATGGAGTGCGAGTGCTCTTTCTCGAAGGAACGCCCGAGGAAATGGGACGCCAGCAGGGCTTACTGGTGAAGAAAGAGGTGCGCAATTTAATCGACCGGATTCTTTACGGAGTGGGAGTCGGCAGCTCGATCGCGAAGGGACGGTGGTTCTTCGGTGAAATCGAGGAGGCGCAGTCCCGGCTGCAGAAGTTCATGGACCCGCGGTACCTTGCTGAGATTGACGCGATGTCGGACGCGGCAGGGGTGCCGCGCGAGGAGGGACGGCTCGCGAATTACTTTCCGGAGCTGTTCCACTGCTCGGGTTTCGCGGTGCTCGGCTCTGCGACAACCGATGGACGCATCTATCACGGGCGCGTGCTGGATTACCTGAAAGGCGTGGGCCTTGAGCAAAACGCGGTGGTCGTGGTGTGCAAGCCGGACGTCGGCAATGCGTGGATTAATGTCGGCTATTGCGGTTTCGTCGGCAGCGTGACGGCGATGAACGAGAAGGGAATTTCGATGGGCGAAATGGGCGGTCGTGGCGAGGGGAATTGGGACGGGAAGCCAATGGCTCAACTCATGCGCGAAGTCATGGAGAAGGCCAATACGCTGGAGGAGGGACTCGCAATTCTTCGGAACAGCCCGCGCACCTGCGAGTACTACTACGTGCTCGCCGATGCCAAGGCGAAGCGCGCTGTGGGAATCAAGGCGACGCCGCAGGCCCTCGAGATTATCGAAGCCGGGGCCACACATCCCCAGCTTCCGGAGGCGGTTAAGGACTGTGTGCTAATGAGTGCCGGCGACCGCTTCAAGGAGCTCGCCCGCCGCGCGAAGGATGGATACGGGAAGTTTGACGCCGAAAGCGCGCGCGCGCTGATGACGCGCCCCGTTTGCATGAACTCAAACATCCACAGCGTTCTTTTTGCGCCGGATACCCTCGACCTGTGGGTTGCGAATGCCGATGGCGAGAATGTGGCGAGCCACACCCACTACCGGAAGTTCAACCTCGGCGAACTGCTGAAAGCCGCGCCTTCACCTCAGCGGACGACGGCGGCCAAATAGCCTGTCCGCCGACGTGGGACTTTTGTTGCGCGGAGAGGCGAAATCGGTACGGTCTTCGCCGTGAACTCACGCGTTTCTCTCATCACCTCAGCGTCCCTCTGTCTTCTCTCTGTGCCTGTTTTTGCCGAGCAGGTTGTTGTCTCCGAGATCATGTATAACCCGCCGGGCGCACTGCCGGAGTTTATCGAGCTCTCGAATATCACGGCGACGCCTCTCGACATGGCATTGTGGCGGTTCAGCGACGGTGTCGATTTCACGTTCCCGAATTTCAACGCGGGAACGCCGTCCGCGCATTTGCTGCTGCCTTACGAGAAGATTTTGATTTCCTCGGCTAGCGACGTGGCGACGCGTGCCGCTTACCCGGGGATTCCCGGCGGTGTGCGGATCTTCGGTCCCTGGAGCGCGCTAACTTCGCTGGATAACAACGGCGAGCGCATCACGGTGAAGGACAAGAACGGCGTGATTGTGTGCAGCGTGAGCTACAGCGACGGCGGGAAATGGGCCGTCGCGCCGGACGGGGCGGGGCATTCACTCGTCCTCGCAGATGAGGATCAAACAATCGACAACTGGCGTGTGTGGCGCGCGAGCACAAACCGCCTCGGATCGCCCGGCGTTGCGGACCCGGCGGCTCCGGCTGCCGGATTGGCGATCAACGAAGTGCGGTTCAATACAACCACAGGTCGTGTGGAGTGGGTGGAACTGCGGAACAACTCCGCCACGACGACGGTTTCGGCTACGTCGATGGTTTTGTCGGCTGCCACGGATTTATCGAATCCCGTTGCACTCTCCGGCAACGTGACGCCCGGCGCTGTGGTGTCTTTCAATGTGGATTTCGCGACGGACAACGGCGGCAATGTCCGTATCCATCTTGCCGATGCGGCGGGCAACGTTCGGGACGCAGTGAAAATTACGCGCGTCGCCGGGCGGCCGTCGCAGCAGGTTTTTCCGGCAGGTTCACGGCAGTGGTTCAGTGATACGACGGACACGCGTGATGCACAGAACAATCCCGTGCGGAACACGGATATCGTGATCAATGAAATCATGGCCGATGCTCCGAGCGGCCAGCGCGACGGCGAGTTCATCGAGCTGTACAACAAGGGTGCGGCGGCGGTGAATGTGGGCGGCTGGCGGCTGGACGACGACGTCGATTTCACCATCCCGGCGAACACGACGATCGCGCCCGGCGGGTATCTTGTTCTCGCGGCAAACGCCGCCTTTTTAAACGCAAACTACTCCGGTCTTTCGGCAATCGGAAATTGGAGCGGCTCGCTGGCAAACAGCGGGGATCGCGTGCAGCTCAAGGACGCTTTTGGAAACCTTGTGGACGAGGTGGATTTCCGTTTCGGCGGCGAATGGCCCGAGCTCGCGGCGGGCGATGGGAGTTCGCTGGAGCTTGTGAATCCCGAAGCCGACAACTCGATTGGTTCGTCGTGGCGCGACAGCGATGAGAGCGCGAAGAGCTCATTCGCTGCGTTCACGATCAATGGCGGGAACTACAAGCGAATCGTTCATAATTCGCTGAACGATGACGAGATTCAGATGTGGCTTGTGGGCGATGGACACATGATCATCCGCAATGCCCAGCTTCGCCCGACTGCCGGAGGGGCGGACCTTTTTGTGAATGCCGGAGTCACGACGCTGAACGCGAACAATACGGACGGCTGGCGCTCACGAGGCAACCACTGGGCCACATTTCACGACGCCGAGGGCGTTCACATTCTGGCGGACGGCGGTGGTGACAGCAAAGTGAACCACTTGGAAAAAGACGCGACCGGAATGGCGGCGAACACCGATTACACGCTCACGTTTGAAGCGCGCTGGGTTTACGGAAAGCCGCGGATTGTGGCGCAAAGTTGGGACATGTCGTGGGGCGGCACCGTCCTTGCACCAATACCGCAGAATCTCGGAACGCCGGGCGCGCAAAACTCGCGCTTTGTCGCCGCCGCGCCTCCGGCGATCACGCTTTTGAATCACAGTCCGGCGACTCCGCCGACCGGATCCACTGTCACCGTGACGGCCCGGGTCTCCTCGTCTTCGCCATTGGCTGGCGTGCAGCTTTTTCACCGGCTCGACAATGTGACCTATTCGGGGACGTTTACCGGCACCTCTATGATGGATAACGGCACCGGCGGTGATGCCCTTGCGGGCGACGGGATTTATACCGCTCAGGTGCCGCTCGCTTCGTTTGGATACGACACAGCAGGCGCTGTTGTGGAGTTTTACGTGCGCGCCACTGCATCAAACGGGCAGACGGCGGATCTGCCGCGCGGTTCCGTGAACGGCGAGCCTTACGCCACGGCTCAGCCTAAGCGGGGCCTCTGGGTTGTGGATAACCAGACGACGAGCACGGAGTTGCGGAGGCTGCGCGTGGTCATTCCCAGTTACTGGCTTGAGGCACTGAATACGCCGGATGTAACAGCGACGCCTGCGGGCAGTGGAATCCCGGCGACCGGGGGCGGCTCCGCGATTTACAACTACAAGTTCCCGAAACACAACAGCCACTACTTCCCTTGCACCGTGGTGATGAATGACAGCCGGGTTTTCTACGGTGCGTCCGTTCATAAGACGGGAAGCCCGTTTACCCGCACGACCAACAACAGTCTGGATCGTGGGCGCTTGGCGCTTCCGGGCGATCGCCCTTATCGCGGGCATGGGAAGATTTACTGGGACAATGACGCAGCCGGCGGAAGCATGCTGCATAACCGGGCGAATCGTTATCTCCTGTACCTTTGCGGCGTCCCGGCGAATGAGAACGAGGTCCTGAAAGTCACGCGCAACAACGCGACGTACGCGGTGCGGGAATCGAATGAGGTTTTTGACAAGGACATGCTGAACCGAATCTGGCCGGGCGGAAGCTCCGGATACTTCTTCGAGAACGACGATGCGCACGTGATTGGCGACGATGGGAACGTCCGGATGAACAGCGTTGAAACGGCGTGGGACTATAATCCGGCAAACCGTCCCGGTGCCGAGAATCCTGTGAGTTACCACAACAACTTCGTGCCCGGTTCGCGGGAGGTCGAATACGACTTCGCGCCTGTCTTTGAATGGAACAAACAGATCGAGACCAACACGGCGACAACCGAGCAGCTTGAGCGCATGGCCGACACCCGGGCGATGGCTGCGTATGCTGCGGTCCGTGGATACACGGCAGACTGGGACAGCATCACGCTGAGCCGTGCAAAGAACGGCTATTTCTACAACCGGCCCGACGACCACAAATGGCTGCTGATTCACTGGGACAGCGACAATTCCTTCCAGGCGAATCATATCAACGACGCATTCATCGGTGCCGAAATCAACGTCCCGAACTACTACAACCGGTCGTTTGTCCGCAGGCAGGTGTACTATTACATGACGAAGTTGATGGGCGACTATGCGATGAATGGCCCGCGTCTCGCGGCGTGGCTCGCGGCCGAGGAAGCGGCTTCTCCTTCGTTTAATGTGCCGGCGATTTATGCAAGCTGGCCGACGACGAATGCGTCAACCGGCACCGTGCAGACGCGGGTGGCGGTGATGCAAACGTTCATCGGCGCGGCCCTGACTGCTCCATTTGCGCTGACTGCCCCGCCGGCGACGACCACGAACACGGTGCTCACGATCAGCGGTACCGCGCCGGCGAACGTGTTCCGCATTGAATGTGTCGGGCATCCCGAAGCGACATTTGCATGGACGGGCACGAGTGCATCGGACACGGCGCCGTGGGCGTTCAGCGGGCTTCGCCTGCGGAACGGTTCGAATACGCTGATCTTCCGGGCGTTCGACGAGGACGGAGTGCAGCTCGGTGCAGATCTGACTCACACGATGACGAAGACCAATAACGCACCGCCGTATATGACTGCGACCGTCAGTCCCGGTTCGCAAAACGCGGCGCTCGGCGAAGTGGTCGTCATCGATGCATCAGGCAGCTTCGATCCGGATGGCACGCCATTGACATTTACGTGGACGATTTCGCCTTCCGTCGGATTTACCACCGTGGCTTCCACGGCATCGAGCCGGACTGTGCAGTTCACCACGCCCGGCAATTACTCATTTACAATCAGAGGCTCGGATGGGGCATCGAATCAAACAACGGTCCGTGAAATTACGGCGTACAGCACCTCCGATTTCACCTCGTTCGGTACGGATTATCTCGATCCCAGCTTCACGACGAACAACGTCGAGCTGCTCGACAATTTCTCGCCTGATTCCTGGTATTCATTGAACGAAACAAGCGGCAGTATTGCTCTAAATTTAACGGATACGGTCTCCCGTCCGTTGACCAACACGGCGCCGACATTCCCGATCATCGCACGCCCGCTGCCGGCTTCCACCAACTGGATTTTGGCGACGAGCATTACGCCGGAGAATCGTGCGTATGGCAGCTTCCTCAGCGGGCTGTATTTGGAAACTGTGGAAAGCGGAGTAACGACCCGTTACGCATTTGGATATGAGGGAGGGCTGAACTGGAAGGCATTCAAAGCTGTCGGTGCGGGTGCTTATACGCAGATTGGAACGACGGTCGCGTTCACTCCGCCGGATACCACGATTCGCATCCGTCGGTCCGGAAACAGTCTGTTCTTCGAATACCGGCTGAATGGAATCCAGTGGGCGAGCGTCGCTTCCGCTTCGATGGTCGCGGGAAGCACGACGACCCGCGGGGGCATTTTTACGGCCACCGGTGCCGTGGGCGCGGCGCCGAGTGTTCCGGGCGTCGGGATTCGCACGGCTTTCGACTATTTGTTGTTCAGCGACCCGGGAAATACCGCCGACCTTTTCAACAGCCTCCGCATTACGGAGATCATGTACAATCCGTCAGGTGTCGGTGGAGTGGAGTTCATAGAACTCCGAAACATCGGCGCCTCCGCCATCAATTTGAACGGCGCGTATTTCGATCAGGGCGATCCGTTCTCGAATGCCGCCGGCGATGGCCCGTTTACGTTCGGAGCGGTCACATTGCAGCCGGGTCAGTATTGTGTCGTGACGAATAACATCGCTGGATTTACCGCGCAGTACGGGACCGGGGCGCTGATCGCCGGGCAATACAGTGGCTCCCTCAATAATGACGGCGAACACATCACGCTTCGCGATGCGGATGGAAACGCTGTGCACGATTTCAATTACAGCGACCTCGCGCCATGGCCAGTTGTGGCCGACGGCGGCGGACCAAGTATTGAGGCATTGAGCACGACGCTCGCGCTCTACGGTACCGGCACGAACTGGCGTGCGAGTCAGGAAATAGGTGGCTCGCCCGGGTACCTCGGCTTCGCTACGGATTCCGATGCGGACGGCACGCCGGATAGTGTGGAGCTTGCATTTGGCAGCAATCCGAACAGCGCCTCCAGCACGCCGCAGCCGCCGGTTTCGACGCGCGATGCCGGCACCGGCGCAGTGACGGTCACGTGGAGCTCGCTTAGCGGAAAGGCCTACACGGTTGAGTACCGGGACGACCTCGCCGTCGGGACATGGCAGTCGCTCGCGACCGTGACTGCGGCGGGCGCGACTTCGAGCTACACGGACACCACCGCAAACGTCGCCCCGCAGCGGTTCTACCGCATCAAAGCGCAATTCCCTTAGTCCGGTGCTTGCGCGGGGAACTGTTTCCTGAGAGGGAAGCGATGCATTTTATGAAACGCATCGCACTTCTCTCCATCGCCGCCTTCACCGCAAACGCCGAGCCGATCAAGGTTCTGCTCGTGGACGGGCAGAACAATCACAACTGGGCCCAGACTTCGCCGGAGATTAAGGCGATTCTCGAAGAAGGTGGTCTTTGCAAAGTGGATGTCTCGACAGCGCCTGATAACAAAGCCGGCGATGACAAATGGGCTGCCTGGCGGCCGAAGTTTGGCGATTATCAGGTCGTGGTGAGCAACTACAACGGCAAGCTCTGGCCGGACGAGGTTCGCGATGCTTTTGAAAAATATGTGGCTGACGGCGGAGGCTTCGTGCCGATTCACGCGGCGAATAACTCGTTCCCGGAATGGCTGGCTTACAACCGGATGATCGGCGTCGGCGGATGGGGCGGGCGCTCGGAAAAGAGCGGTCCTTATCTCCGCCTCCGCGACAACAAGTGGACGCTCGATACCACGCCCGGACGCGGCGGCAGCCATGGGAAGAAGCACGAGTACGTGATGAATTCGCAGAATGCGCAGCACCCCATCATGGCCGGTCTCCCGGCAAAATGGCTGCACACGAGCGATGAGCTTTACGATCGCCTGCGCGGTCCGGCACAGGGTGTGACGGTCCTGGCGAGCGCCACGTCGACAAAGGAGTCGGGCGGCAGTGGCGAAGAGGAGCCGCTACTGATGACGATCGCATACGAGAAGGGCCGTGTATTCCATACGGCCCTCGGCCACGATCTCGTCTCGGTGAAATGTGTGGGCTTTGCCACGACGCTGCGCCGCGGAACCGAATGGGCTGCGACAGGGAAGGTGACAACGCCGGTGCCCGCGGAGTTTCCGACGGAGACTGCGATCAAGGCGCGGCCGTAGCCTAGCTACTTTTGATTTCCGAGCTGGAGGCCGGCCTGTTCGCCTGTGTTGAGAAGATCCTCGCCGGTAGATGGTGTCGCGCCTGTTCCGGTCGGGCTTTCTCCGGGGGTGATTTTTAACGTGAGCCGCTTTCCGGCGCGAGAGACGAGGACGTCGAGCGGTTCCTCGGGCTGCACGTAGAATGATGCATTCAGCACGTCTTCGGGCGCGGTGATTTTCCATTCGCCGACCTGAATAAGGACGTCGCCCGGGCGCAGACCGCCGCCGTAGCCGGGGCCATTGAGCCGGAGGTTTCGCACGCGGATACTGCTTCCGTGTTCCGGCGCATCGGTGAGCCGCACGTCGGCTCCAAGCCAGCCCTGGCGGATTCGGCCGTGGGCGAGAAAATCGTGGTAAACCTTGTCCACCGCCTCGCCGGGCAGTGCGAACAGTCCGGCACCGTTTTCCAAAGTGCTGATGATGACGCCGGCGACCTCGCCTCGTGCATTCATGAGCGGTGCGCCACCCTGTCCGCGCTGGACGGGTGCGGTTGCGCGGATGTGGCGCGCTGCGAAGAAGCGCCCGCCGTGTCCCATATCGAATCCGGACACCACGCCGAAACTCGGCGAGAGCGGAAACTCAAGCGGATAGCCGATTGCGATAACCATCGCGCCGATTCCGAGACGGTTCGCTTTTCCGAGCCGTAGGAACGATGTGGGTTTGTCGGTGTCCGCTTTGAGAATGGCGATGCCGCTGCGGCGGTCGGCCATGAGGCGCTTAAGCGGCACGCGGTCATCTCCTATGATAGCGAAGATTTCTTCGGATTCGCCGAGCACTGCGTAGCTGGTAATCAGAACGCCGTTTGGCTCGATGAAGAATCCGGTTCCCGCCATGGCGCCGCCGTCGTCCTCTGCTTCAATTCGCACGATCGCGTCGCGCGAACGGGCGAAGATCCCCTGGATTTCGTTCGAGACCGACTCGAGAACCGACTGCGTTTCGAGCGGCGCTTTTGCAGGCTCTGCGGCAAGGCATTGCAGAGCAAAAGCCGCGAGCGCGGACGAAATGCTAGAAGCGGATCTGAGTAGCCTCATAGCTCGCGGGTAGTCCGCCGCCGACGAATTGCGGTGCGGGCTGCGTGCCGGACCGCGCGGGCACAACGACGCGCTGGAGTGGAGGCAGGAGTTTCTGGTCCTGCACATTGAGGGTCAGCACGGGTTGCGGCGGTGTCGAATGCGCGGCGACCGGCTGGGCATTGAGCGCCGGATTTGAAGTCGCGATGGCCGAAGGCCGCTGCTTGGGCATCGCAATCTGGATGATGCCGACGCCGGTCAGAAGGATGCCCGCCATGGTGCCGGCGTAGCGCCAGTCCACACGCATGGATTGGAAAAAGGTTTTCACGCGCTCGACGGCGATGCGCCAGGCTGGACGACGCAGCATCTCCTCGCGCTGCCGTTCATGGATGCCGGCGAGGAGGTCGTTGAAGTAACCCGGAGGCGGCTGTTCGTACCGCTTGAGCCGGAGCAAGGCTTGGAGTTGTTTCTCGTTGAGTTGCTTGTCTGCCATGGTCTTCAGGGTGTCGGGTTGGGAGCGAATTCGCCCAGCCAGCCTTGGAGTTGTTTGTGGGCGTAGAAAAGACGCGAGCGCACGGTACCTTCGCTGATTTTCAGTATCTCCGCGATTTCACCGTGGGACATTCCCTGAATGTCGAACATCGTCACGACCGCGCGGTGCTCGGGGGTGAGTTTCATCATGGCCTCGTTGATCTTGCGCTGCATTTCGGAGAGGTCTGCATCGCGCACCGGCGTGCTTTGCGTGGTGAGTTCGGCGAATTCCTTGTCGTTGGAAATTCCGTTGTCCACATCGTCGAGGCTCATCGTCCAGCGGCGCCCGCGCTTCTGAACAAAATTGATGGCAGTGTTCGCGGCGATGCTGTGGAGCCATGTGGAAAACGCCGATTTGCCCCGGAACCCTTTGATGTTGCGGTAGACCTTCATCCACACGTCCTGCAGCATGTCATTCGCGTCGTCGTGGTTCGACGTCATGTGGTACATCTGCGCGTAGAGCTTCGGGCTGTGTTTGACGACGAGCGAATCGAACGCTGCGGAATCTCCCGCCTGGGCCCGGGCGACCAGCGCCTCGTCCTCGCGGCGGCTGGCCTCCTTTTCTGCAGCGACAGGGTCGATCTCTCCGGCGGCCATTCCGGCGGAGAAAGCGGGCGCTGAGGCTGGAAAAATGTTATGCAAGCTGGGGAAGAGTGTAGTCGAGTTCGGTAAAACGGCAGCCATTTTCACAATGTTTCCGAAGTTCGAAAATCGAGGATTTCAGGGTGCGGCTGGCGCTTCATCGTATCCCTATGAGACAGGCACATCGGGAAAACGTTCAAAGAATTTGACCGTTCGTGCGGGAGCCGCGGTGTTTGTGTGTCGAATTGGGAACGGTCCAAGCTACGGAGGTAGCCGATGGCTGCGCGAGCGATTCAATTTATTGATAACGACAGTGTTCGAACGAACCGGCTCTTTGACGGCATTCCTTCAGAGTTGCTGACGAATGTAAGTCAGGGGTTGCAGTTTTTCTCCTATCGCTCGAACGAGATTATTTTCCGCGATGGCGACCCTGGTGATTGCCTGTTTCTGGTCTGTGAAGGGAGCGTTCGGATTTCGAAAACCGGTCGCGGCGGCAATCAGGAGACACTGGGATTTATCCAGAAGGGCGATTTCTTCGGCGAAATGGCGCTCGTGGACGGACAGCCGCGGAGCGCACAAGCCTGTGCGAGCGAAGATTCGGTGATTTGTCGTTTGGACCAGGCCGCATTTGACCGCATCCTCGCTCTCGCGCCCGGGCACGCCCACATGAACTTTCTCCGTTCGGTCGTCGCGCGATTGCGGAGCGTAAACAGTCAGTTTGTTTCCGAACTCATGCGCAACGAGCGCATTAACACGCTCGGGACCATGGCGAATTCGATCATTCACGACCTGAAAAGCCCGATTACGGTAGTTCGTTCGTGCTGTGAGTTACTCGCGAACCGGTTTCAAGAGCCGACGGTGGTCGACCTCTGCCGGCTTATGAACAAATCGGTGGACGGGATGCTGGATATGATTCAAGAGCTGCTCGATTTCACGCGTGGCCAGAGCAGCGTCCAGCTTGTCCGAAGGCCGGCGAACGAGGTTCTCGACGAGCTCAAATCGACGCTTCCCCGCCTGCTGCCGACGTCGATTCACCTCATTCTGGAGGATGGGTGTACCGATGAGATTCTCATCGACGTGGGCCGCTTTGGACGCGTGATCCTGAACCTCGTGAAAAATGCCGTTGAGGCCATGAAGAATGGCGGAATCATCTGGGTCGGCGTGCGACGCGAGGGCGAGCACGTGATTTTCAAAGTTGGCGATACCGGCTGCGGTATCCCGGCGGCGTTGCAGGCGCGGATTTTTGAGCCGTTCATCACACACGGCAAATCGAGCGGCACCGGCCTCGGGCTGGCGATCGTGAAGAGCGTGGTCGATTCGCACAACGGAACGATTTCCCTGCACAGCAAGGAAGGAATCGGAACCACGTTCGAGATTTCTCTCCCGGTTGCAAAGGCCCTGACTTCCTAGGCGAGCACCGGCTTTACGATGGTGCCGTGGATGTCCGTGAGACGGAAGTCGCGGCCTTGATACCGGAAGGTCAGCCGCTCGTGGTCCACGCCGAGCAGGTGCATGATGGTCGCATTGAGGTCGTGCACGTGAACGGGGTTCTCCACGATGTTGTAGCAGTAGTCGTCGGTCGCGCCGTACGTCGTGCCCTTCTTCACTCCGGCACCGGCCATGAGCATCGTGAAGCAGCGCGGGTGGTGATCGCGTCCGTAATTCGTCTCGGTGAGTGCACCTTGCGAGTAGATGGTGCGCCCGAATTCGCCGCCCCAGACGATGAGTGTGTCATCGAGCAGTCCGCGTTGTTTGAGATCGGTGAGTAAGGCTGCGGTTGCCTGGTCGGTGTCCTTGCACTGGCCTTTCAATGCGTTCGGCAGGCCGCCGTGGTGGTCCCAGCCCATGTGGAAGAGTTGCACAAATCGCACATCCCGCTCCGCGAGCCGGCGGGCGAGAAGGCAGTTCGAAGCGTAGCTGCCCGGGCGTTTCACGTCGGGGCCGTACATATCGAGAATCGATTGCGGTTCCTTCGAGATATCGAGCAGGTCGGGCACGCTCGCCTGCATCTTGAACGCCATTTCATACTGCGCGATTCGCGCCTGGATTTCCGGGTCGCCGACAGCGTCGAAGCGGCTTTTGTTCAAAGCGGCGAGTTCGTCCAGCGTTTCGCGGCGCGTCTCGGTGTCCATCCCGGGCGGATTGGAAAGATAAAGAACGCGGTCACCTTTGTTGCGGAACTTCACGCCCTGATGTTTTGAGGGCAAGAAGCCCGCGCTCCACAGCCGGTCGTAGAGCGGCTGGTCGTCGGGACGCCCGCTGCCGAAGGAGGTCAGAACAACATACGCGGGCAAATCGCGGTTCTCGCTGCCGAGTCCGTACCCGACCCACGATCCGATGCTCGGCCGTCCGGCGAGCTGCGAGCCGGTTTGCATGAATGTGATGGCAGGATCGTGATTGATCGCCTCGGTGTGCATGGACCGAATGATCGTCCACTCGTCGGCGAGCTTGCTCATGTGCGGCATCAGCTCGCTGAACCACGCGCCGCTTTTTCCGTGCTGTGAGAACTTGAAAATGCTCGGTGCGACGGGAAATTTCGACTGCCCCGAGGTCATCGTCGTCAGGCGCTGGCCCTGCCGGATGCTCGCGGGAAGGTCCTCTCCGCGTTTGCCATTCATCGCGGGCTTCGGGTCAAAGAGATCCATCTGCGACGGTGCACCGCTCTGGAACAGATAAATGATCCGCTTTGCCTTCGGTGCGTAGTTTGGAAAGCCCGGAAGCCCGGTTGCCGGTGCCGCAGAGGCCGTATTTCCAAACAGCGAACCAAGCGCGGCGAGTCCGATTCCGCCTGCGGAACGGGTGAGGAAAGTGCGGCGCGTTACGGCGCGCTTTGCGTCGGCGTTGAGGGAAAGGAATGCGTGGTCATTGCAATTCATACGGGTGTTATAGCCCTGCGCGGCGGCCGCTGCCAACGGCGAGTTCCTGGTTGCTCATCGGTATTTATACCGACACCGGACCCGCCCCGGCCGGAGTCCCGGCGAATGTAAATTGCCTCGCCTCTCCGCCGGATTACGCGCAGTTTCAGCGCATGATTCGCTTCACGTTCATCGCGCTCCTTGCATTCGCGGCGGCTGTTTGCGCGCAGGAGGAGAAAGTGACGGCATCTGCAAAGGATCTTGTCACGGTGGATTCCGCGACGGAGCAAATCATCAACGGCGGTCTGCGCTGGCTCGCATCAAAGCAGCAGCCGAACGGTTCGTGGAGCGCCTCCGAAGGCCGGCGCGATGAGCATCCCGTGGCGATGACCGGCTACGTGCTCATGGCTTACATGGCTGCCGGAAACCTGCCGGAGCAGGGTGAATTTGCAAAGCAGGTCAAGGGAGGCATGGACTTCCTGCTCGATAGCGTGGGCACCGATGGCCAGTACCGCGGCGTGGATGGCAGCAAATACATGTACAACCACGGCATCGCGACCATCGCGCTTGCCGAGCTTTACGGCGAGACGCGCCATCCCGGCATGCGCGAGAAGTTAAACCGCGCGATTCAGTTGATCGTTACATCCCAGAGCGATCAAGGCCGGCACAAGGGCGGATGGCGTTATCAACCGCGCCCCGGCGATGCGGATATCTCGGTCACGGTTTTGCAAGTCGTCGCGCTCCGCGCTGCAAAGAACGGGGGAATCGATGTGCCGCAGCAGACGATCGACGACGCCGTGGATTATGTGAAACGCTGTGCGGTTGGGAACAGCGGCGGCTTTGCTTATCAGGCTGGGAGCTGGGGTCCCGGCTACGCGCGGACGGCGGCCGCAATTTACTCTCTGCAGGTTTGTGGATTGTACGAAGACCCGATGGTGCCGAAGGGCAGCAAATTTCTTTTCGATCAGCGTTTTGACCGGCGCCACTGGACCTATGGTTCAAACTACGCAGGCCCGGCGCAATACATGATCGGCGGTGACACCTGGCAGAAATGGTACGACTACATGAAGCAGGTGCTCGTGCCTTCCGTGCAGCGGAACGGCGAACTGTGCTACTGGCAGGAGAACGAGGTGGGGCCGGTTTATGCGACGGCGTGTTTCGTCAGCATACTTGCGATGCCTTGGCACTACGTTCCGCTTTACCAGCGCTGAATCACGCCAGCGCGAACTCCTTTTCTTTCGTCGAAACCGCCTGATTTCGATGAACCCAGACGCTGTTGATCAGGCCGAAAGTGAACATCAGCATCAGCACAAAAGTTCCGCCCGAACTGATGAGCGGAAGCGGAAGGCCTGTGATCGGCATGAGGGCGATTGTCATCCCGATGTTTTGATAGGTGTGAAAAAAAACCTGTCCCGTGATGCCTGCCACAATCAGCAATCCGAAGGCATCTCGCGCCCGGAAAGCAGTAAGGACCATCGCAAGAAGCAGGATGCCAAATGCCGCGATCACAGCGACGCCACCGAGGAAGCCCCACTGCTCGGCGATGGTTGTGAAAATGTAATCGGTGTGCGCGACATCCGCGGGGATGAGGCCGAGTTCGAGTTGCGTCGGCATCGGCTCGGCGCCCGGCGGTACTTCCGCCATGCGCTTGCCGTTGAAGCCTGCGGAACCGACGGCGATGAGCGATTGGATGATTGCGTAACCCGTTCCGCGCGGATCGATTTCCGGGTCGAGAAACGCGACGATGCGGCTCCGTGCATACATCTCCAGCTTGAAGCAGATGACCAGCGGCAGGAGCGTGAGTCCGACGAGCACGAGTGCCGCCAGCCAGCGTTTCGGGATGCCGCCGAGCCACAGCATCGCCATCACCGTGGGCACCCACACGAGCGTCATGCCGTTGTCCTTCTGCAAGAGCGTCAGGGCCATCGGCGGCAGCGTGATGATGCCTGTTCCGCAGAGACGCCAGAATGCGTGGAGATTCGGGAACTGGCTCAAAAAGAGGGCGAGCACGAGGATACCGGAAACGATCGCGATCTGAGACGGCTGGAACTGTGGGAGTCCCGGCAGTTTCAGCCAGCAGACGGCGCCCTTAACCTCGACGCCGAACTTCGTGAACGTAAGCCCGAGCAGGATCATGCTCACGACGTAGAGCGGAATCGCGAGCCACTTGACCCAGCGGTAATCCGTGAGCGTCACAGCGAGAAAAATGACCAGTCCGAATCCGACAAAACGTGCGTGGTCCTGCCAGTAGGTCTTTTCCGACGTGAAATGCTCCGTCGCGCCCTGGATGAAAAACACACCGGCAAGCGAAATGACGACGACCGCCGCGAAGAGCAGCCAGTTCATTCCAATCAATTTTCGCAGAAACGGTGTCATGTCTGATTAACGCGGTTCCGCGCAAAATCTTGCAGCGGAATCACGCGATTTCCGGCACCGCCGCCAGCAGCTTGCGCGTGTATTCGTGCTGCGGGTTTTCGTAAATCTCCTCGGCGCTCGCGCTTTCCACAATCTTGCCGTGATACATCACCAGAACCTTGTGGCTGATGTGCTGCACCACCGCGAGGTCGTGCGCGATGACGAGATAAGTCAGGCCAAG
>SXGQ01397542.1_pt1 | contig 39434 bp, 53 predicted proteins | sample 3178371 | NCBI WGS metagenome assembly SXGQ01 (sample SAMN11356859, study PRJNA531348) | freshwater metagenome | isolation source: freshwater sample F1-20 | place: China: Fuxian Lake, Yuxi | collected 2017-12-25
ACGTCAGTCCCGTCAACAACACCACCAATGGTGGGGCCAGGGTTCTGGTCAGCTTGCCAGCGGAAGTACATGTTGCCAGGCTTGGAGCCTTTACGCGCCATTGAAGTAAATGGCGTGTCCTTGGCGTCCACCAAGGCAATCATGTCCATGAGGTCTTCGCGTTTACCGCGACCGGAGAGGTTGGGTTCAGTTAATAGAGGCATAGTATTGAGTTGTTAGTCTACGAAACCTTTGGCTTTGAGCAGGTCAGAAAACAGCTTTGAGTCACCGTTGTTTCTAGCGAAGCTATCAAACACCTTTTTGCCATTGTCCTTAACCACAGGCGCAGCCTTGATTGCGGGTTGGCTTGGTGCTCGCTTGATAGGCTTGGGTGCTGCTGCCTGTTTTCCTTGCATGTTTTGGTATGCTTGGATTCCCAGAACAACAATCCCCGCGATGTGTTTGTAGTCTGCTCTCTTGGCCCGAATCTCTGGGAAGTCCCTCAACACCTGCTGGGCGGTCTGATACTCTTTCGTAGAAGGGTCTTTCCACCATGGGAACTCCTTCACCGTCTGAGCTTCAGCTTCTCGCTCAACTAGCAGATATTGTCTTCGTGCTGGCAACTCCAGTTCCCTGCGCCGGAGCGCAAGTTTCTTCATTTGCCGCACTTGGGATTCATCCACATCAGCTTCTTCGCCATTAGGCATCTGAATCACGCCACCATCTGGATTCTCCTCACACCACATCAGCACCTCAGTAGCTTTTCTCCACTCTGCATCCACCTGCTCAACACTCGTGAGCTTGGCAACTGCATCAGAGACATTCTCCTGCTTTGCGACCTGGGCTGGAGCTTCACTTAGCTTGCTCTCAAGCTCCGTGAGTTTCTCCTTGTAGGCTTGCGCTTCAGCAAGGGCAGCTTTCTTAGCGGCAACTAACTTGTTGATTCGCTTTTGAACACCCTTGGACACATCGTCGCTGGATTCTTCGGATTCTTCTTCCGATTCTTCCTGCGTTTCAGATTCGGATTCTTCAGCTTCGGCTTCTTCAGCCTGCGGCTCTTCCTCCTCCTCTGCCGATTGCTCCTCTTGAGCGGGAGCTTGTGCTTGTCCCTCGTCGGAAAGGAACGTGTCTTTGATCATCGCACTAAGCGAATACTCATCGAGCAAACCGACTTGTTCCGCAGAACTTTCTTCCCCCTGCGACTGCGACACAGGTTGTGTTTCATCTTGTGGCATGCTGTTTTATTGCGGTGCAAGAACCGCTATCATTAACCAAGTCTGTTTGTTGTTGCCCAGACTAGCAGGCAATTAACCGCACTATGCGGTCAAATCTGTATCTGTCAACCCTCTTTTTTTAAGGGCTTCCTCTCTAAACCATAGCAAAGTTTCCTTGAGACCATTAGCCCCGTCCGCTCGTCCAGCAGCGTGTGTTCTGGCTTCTCCGGCGGTATTTCTGTCGATTGCAGAGAAAACTTCACGCTCAATGTACGAGTCAACTACAGCCAAAATATTGTCCCATAGCTTGTTCTCGCCAGTGAAGCTGAACGCTAGTGCTTGTTCTTCGGTCATTTGTTAACTTGGTTCACTCCCAATCTCCCAATCTGAGCGTTCTGCTGTTGCATGAGGCTCATCTGGATGTTCTTCACATAGTTCTCAAACAGAGCTTTGAAGTTCTCGTCCTGCTGTAATGCCGCTTGCGCTTTCGGGTTCTTCGACATGATGTCCTGCACGAACTGCATCTTGGTCTGTGCGGCCGGATCGTTCTCAGAGTAAATGGCTTCGTTGCCTAGCAGCATGTTTGCAATGTCGCTCTGCACGTCCTTGTACATCTGCTGGCTTGCTTGCGCTTGGTTCACGATAAGCTGGTTCGCCACCTCTGGAGCCACAGCTTGCAGCATCATGCGGGTTAAGGCGTTCTTGTCGATAGCTCCGCCAGCATCCATCTGGCTAATCGTCTGCAAGAACTGAATCTTCTTGTCGATGTAGTCAGGGTTCATGTCCTTGACATCAAAACGGATATTGATGTCGAACTCGTTGTGGATGGCCGACAAGTTCTGCGGAATCTGGAAGCCTCCCGTGATAGCGGCAATCTCTTCTGGTGAGAGGAACTGTGAGCACAGAGCAAACACTTGCCGGAACACGCCTCTCCAACTCATAAGCCAGTTGTTCACGAGCAACTGCTGGAGCGTCTGTGTTCTCACGGGGTTTACAAGCTCATGCGAGACTCCAAAGTACGCGCAGTGCCGCATCTCTACGGACTTGATGAGATTGAACGCTGTGCTTGGCTCCCGTGCTGGCGGCTCCATCCATGTGTAATCGTCCCGCTGCGTCACTGGCAGTTGCACCCCTGGGCCAACCTTGTTGATGGCTCCGATGCGCTTGACCACCTTGATGGGAGGCAGTGTTGCGAACGCCGTATAATCACGGATAGAGTCGTGCTGCGCCTTAATCTCGTCCTGATCGGTCATCGCCAACTCAGGAATCCCACGACTATCTGCAATAGCTCTGCGGAGCTGTTCCCTGCGGAACTCCACAAAGGGATACTCGCCATGCGCGTAGTCCAGCTTCTCGTAGATAGCCCAGCTTGCGTCATCCTCGCGCCTGTTGCTTGCAGCCTGCGGACAGAACACGGTGTAGTAAATACAGGGAGCCTTGCCGTCCAAGCTCTTCTGGTACGCATACACCACCTCAACCATGTTGTTGTAGTTGACCCCGTTGTAGACGAGCATTGTCGTCGTGGGGAGCAGGTTGATGTTGTAAAGCGTGCTGCTCTTGCCAATCTGCTGGAGTGCTCTCTCAACCCAGTTGGGATCCCAACCGTCAGTGGTGATTTTCTCGCGCAGCTCCACTTCGCTCATCCACGTTCTGCGGAAGATGACCCTGCTTCTCTGCAAGTCTGCTGTCTCAGGCGGGAAAATGATTTCGTCCCAAGGCTTGAGAGCTTGCACGGTTGGCAGGTTGCGAGACACATACTCTTCGTCGTATGAAGTTTCACCTGTCTCAGCTAGCTCCTTGACCATGCGCTTGCATTCGGAGAGGTCAATCCCCATGGCAGCTTGCACAATGGACGCTGCTACGTCGGGCTGTTCCACAATCAGCATGGGAAGCTGCGCTAACTGCTCGCTGCCTGCTTGCTGCGCTAGCCCCATGATTTGTTCCATGGAGATAGACTGCGGCCGCTTGCTGATGTGCTGCTCCCAGCCAACGTAGAATGCTGTCCAGCCATATTGAAGAGCGTACTGCGCTGCTAGCTCTGCTTCTTTGCGAAGCTCGTTCGCCATTTTGTTGTCGCGAACCCAGTTCATTACACTGCTTGCAATCGTCGAGAGCGTGAGGTCTTGCAGGTTTGCAGCTTGCGTGTTGATGTCAGCTCTTTGGTAGGCTGTAACAAGCAAGGCAGATAGCTCGTTGCAGGTGCTGTCCACAAGCCGGAGCCTAACGTCGCTTGCGCCCTCGAAAGGCCACGCTGGATTGCCTTCTTCACGCCATTTGCTCCATTTCTTGCCGTCATCTGTCTGTCCAGACCACCTGCAAAAACGGATGTTATCGAACTTGGTCGCCAAGTTGCCTTGGCTTGAGTTCACCATGGAGCGGTTATACTCGTCCAGAAGGTCGCCAATATCGGGCGTTGCTCCTGCAACTGCTAGTGGATCTTTGTCGTAAGTCATTAGTACGCTCCTGCAAATTTTTGTCCCGCCTTCATAAGCTCATCCGTCGCATCCGAATGCTGTGGATTCATCATTACCAAATATCCTAGTGCGTCAATAGGGTCTTTACTAGCTCCTTTTTGCCCGTCTGCGCCTGTCCACTCCCGAAGCGAGTAAATCAGGTTCTGACACGTCTCATGCACCATAAGCCTTGGATGGTTCACCCCTTCTTCTAGGGGTTTTTCCCTATCGTAGCACAGCAGGTCGTTAATGATGAGTACACGCTCGTCCACATTTGCCGAAGCTGCTGGGATGAAGTATGTCGGTATCTCAGCGTCTGCGAGCATATCAAGCAGCGTAACTCCGCCTTCTTTTGTCATAGCGGCTGTTCCAGCACTTCTTGGGTCGATATATCGCTCTGCTATCTCTTCTTTGTCCTTGTCGTTAATCTCGAGCGTCTGGATAAGGAGAGTGTACTCGTCCACGCCTCTGCCTGCTGAACTGCGCTGTGCTGGCCCAGGTTTCCCATCCGGCTTCTCACACGGCAGTGCCCACTCGCCATAGCTTTGGTCAGGCCACTCTCTGTACACCCAGAGCACTCCGTTCTTGTCCACTCTCACCCAGAGCATGAACCAGTTTCGCGCTCCTGCTGGGTCAACCACCATGTAGTTCGTGCCTTCAATCTCTCTCGGGTCTTTGCTGAAGATGTTGTGGTCGTTGAACAGAGGGAACTGACTACCTGCTGTTGCTTCTGCCCAGCCGTAGGCGCGAATCTTGATCTCGTTCGTTGTCTTGCCTCGGAGCGTCTCCTTCATCCGGCTCCAGTTGTTGTAGGGATTGTCCCTCGAATGATACCAAATGCAGGCGTGCTTCCCAAACACGTTCTTGGCCATGTACGGCATGTGCCCCGCTGGAACGCCGATGACGTTGCCGTTCGGGAGCAAGTCGGACTCTTTCCAGTGCGTAATCTTGGCTGAGTTAACGTACTCCTTCACAACGGACGTGTAGCCCTCGACAGGGGTGAACGTGATGAGCATCTTGCCGTTTCTTGTCACCAAACGGTATCTCAATGTCTCTAGCCAATCCTGCGGCACAAGCTCATCGCACCAGATGAAGTCCACTTCGCCACCTTCAATCACCTTGATGTCTTGGAAGTAGTTCATAAACCACACCTGGTTTCCCATGTACACCGCCGTGTTGTCCGTAAACCCGTTCTTCTGGCTGTAGCCAATCTGGGTGTGAACGCTCTTCTTGAGGTTCTTTAGCTCCTTGGGCAAATACTTGTAGAAGACGTTCTGCTGCGCTGACACGGAGGTGAAGTGGCTTGTATGGAGCATCCATATCCTTAGATTGCGCTTCTCGATACGTTCCTTGATCCAGTCCGGCATGCCGCCCAAGTCTGCGCCAACGAACATCTGCGCGGCTCGCTTTGCAGCGTACTCCGTCTTGCCTGCCCTGTTTCCGCCCAAGATAATCATCTCGTTGTATTCCGACAGCAACTTGTCTGAGTCTGCCCATGAATCGAACTCTGTGCCGTAGCGTATCGGGTCAGACTGTTCTGCGCGGATTCTGTTCTCTCGCAGCTCAAGCAACTCGATTGTCCGAAACGCGCCTACATTCCCAATCATCCGCTTGCGCTCATCCACGCTCAACATGGGGATAATCGGATGCGGCTCTTGCTTGAGTCGGAGTATCTGCTCCACCAACTTTTCCTCTTGCTCTTTGTCTATCTCTTGCATATCTTGGCTTTGGTTCAAATAGAACCAGCGTAACCGTCATGCTACGAGTAAAATCGTCATACCGGCTAAGGGAGGGAGAGTGGGTTTGCCCCACACTCTTAATAGAAGTGCCTCACAAGCACTGCTTTCCGTGGAGTCCGCTAGAGTAGACTAGAGTACATTGATGGGTAAACCCTCGCTCGTGCCACGGCAAAAATGCGAAACGATTCGATACGCGACCGCGACGGATGTCGTTGTTTCCAAGCATGATAAAGCTCCTTCTTTACGGGAAGGGGCTTATTCTGCTCACTCATCTCCATCGCTCACGCTCTGGATGTGGTTGCTTCGCAAGAGAATAGCTACACTAGCAAGTAGCTTGGTTATGCTCGAAGCCCGAATGGGCGGAGGCATAAGCAAGATACGCGCAGCGGAGTGCGGGTGAGCGAAGCGAGCAGCGTCCGCGAAGTTCACCTCTCCCTGCTTCCCACTTCCATCACCTCCATGCTGCGTCTGCTTCTTGCTCATCGCAAGAACCCGACTTCGCCCCTTAAGCTCACTTCATCTTCGTAGGATGAAGTAAGCCACATACAAAGCACATAGCAAAGGGATAGCTATGTCCTTATCCATCCTTCAACTCCACTTCTTCTCTTCAAGCAGCACTCCAATGAGCGCATAGCCAGCCATGTCCTTGAACGAGTCCATATACGCCTCACATGCCGCTTGCTTATCCTTCCGAAGCAGATTCTTGATGCGCTCCATCTTGTCGTTCATCCGCACCACAACGCCTAGCACCCCAAACTCGTCGATGTTCCGTGGGCCATAATCCTGCTGCTTCTTGTCCATTAGCTGCACAAGCTCCACCGCTGCGTACAATAGCTCCCGCCCTTGCTTCGTCTTTAGGCCCAGCTTCTCGGCCATATCGCCCGCGGCATTCATCGCACCACCTCCTTGGTGTCAAACTGACCACGCGCATTCTTCTTCGCCAATAGCAGCATACCCACCTTCACCCTAGCACTATCCTGCACCCGCACCACCTCGCCCTTCGTCCCAATCACAAAACGGTAGTTCATCGCTTTCTTCGCAATCTTCACCTCCACATAATCCCCAGTCGCGTCCTCCGCCTCGGCTTCGTCAGCCTGCTCCATCATCGGCAACGCAAGGATCTCCGCAGCCACTTCGGCCACCTCCACGGGCTTCGTCACAGGCACTGCCACTACGGGCTTTGCCACTGCCACTGCACGCACTGCTTCCACATCATACCACTTCTCCATGCCGCGCCCCTTGTGCCGCTCCTGCACCTGCTCGCTCGTCCACTTGTGCTTGCGGACATCCACGCCAAACTGCTGCATCGCTTGCTTACGATTGATGTATGTAGCCATATATGCGGCCTACGCTAGCACATGGGGGCAAATAAAAGCAACCTTGCTATGTCAGCACCCTATTGAAAGGAAATGGCAGTTTCCTTTCGATGTGCTGCACGGAGCGAGGCGCGGACGGGCTCGCGTTTGGTGGAAAAATTGTATGGGTGGGGATGCGTTGCAACTCTCTCGGCTGGCCTGGACTCGACCCCCTCCCCCCCTATCTGGATTCGGGATTGCTGCGCTGCTCCGTCGAACCAGCTCCGTTGCTGCTGCTGCTGCCATGTATCCATGATGCGACATTGTATTGCGTCAGGAATCGGACGTGAAAGCGGTGCCTGGGTGCAGAAACTGGACAAACGAAGACACGAAAAAACCCCATGGGGTTATCCCATGGGGTTCACGCACCTTCAGTCTCTGCTTCGGGAGGCTAACGGATTCCTCACTCCTTATTGCAACCCGCTTGCATTACCCCATGCTCGCAATCTTCACGCATCCTCTCACCAGCATGACCGCGCCAATCACGAGCACCGCGAGTACCGTCCCTAGCAGGTCTCCGTCTCCATTATCGCTTCGCATACTCCGTCTCCGCCCATTGGTTAATCCGCTCCATCTCTACCCTATACTCCGTCTCGCTCAACTCCCCACGCATGAACCTATCATCCAGTCTGTCAACCATCCGCTCCACTCTGCATTCAATCTCGTGCTCGCTCATGGCTACGCTGGGCTAAGGTGCATCCCGCCTCTGGGCCCTAGTGTGGCAACCCAATCCGGATACACATCCGTCACATCCTCCAACGTCCCTCGCCAAACCAAAGCCTCCACAGGTTCCTCGGAGTATCGGCTCACCGTATCCGCCCAATTGTCTAGGTGCCAACGGATATCCGCCTGACTACTACAGTGCCGCACATCATCCCCTTGTGGGGGAGCAAAACAGCCTGACTCAGTGTGCAGTTGGATTGTGTACTTCATACCGTTACCTCCCATACCAACTCAGGTGCGTCCGCATGGTGTACAGTATGGGGCATGAAGGTGTATACCCGTTGCCCGTCCCTCTCATCCGTTGTGGCGTAGCCCGAAATCCACTTCCCCTTCACCCGCACACTGGCGGGTATCGAAAAAAACGTGTCAGGACACTGTGCCAACTCCGCCGCACGCACCTTGCCGTCTGCGCACAATAGCCTATTTCCGTTCCGGTGGATTAATCCCCACGGGTAACTGTAATTTATTTTCGTCATGACGTTCTCCCTTAGTAAAGCTGTACGATTATCCCACCGTCGAATTCGAGCAGTTGCGTCCTGCCAGAGAGCCAATCTAATGCGCTCTGCTCCAACTCCCGCTCCGATGCACCTTCGGGCTTGTCCCAGTCTGGTTCCAACTCCTCTAATGCCTCAACCGCGCTTTCGTACTCACTCCACTCACACCTAATTGCCACTCGGTCAAATTCCATCTCGTCCCCGCAGTCCTCCTCCAACTGCTCAAGGTGCTCAATCAGCGCATACGCTCCTTTGTAGCTCCAATTGGCGTACTCATCCTGCATTAGTAGGTGAGCGGCCTCTGATGTTGTTAGTGTCTTTTTCATTGTCTGTATGTATTGGTTTGTTCTACTCTGCTAATCCCGCGAAAAGCCCAAGCCCGTAGCTAATGGCACCCAAAGCACCAAAGGCTACTGCCTCCCAAAGTGAGAGTGATAGCTGAGATAGTGCGATGATATCCCCCAGTGATAGGAGGATGAATCCGGCTGAGATGGCGTTTTTACCCATACCAGTGATTCGGCGCGAATTCGCCATGGCTTTAGTAAAAAGTGAAAAAAAGTTTCCCCCTATCTTCCCCCTTGCAATCTGCGCTAATCCCCACTAAACGTGCGCGCCCGCATCGCCAGGCATCGCATCGCCACAATGCCAGGGGGCTACGCGCCAACGCCACGGGGGGAGGCTCTGTAGCCTCCCAGCCGTGGAGCTGTGATCACATTGCCCGTGGATGGGCGGGTGCGCGTGCGTGCGCGCGGCGTGTATGCGTGCGAACTTTTTGAATTTTGAACTTTGTTTTTGAATTTTGTTTTTGAATTTTGAATTTTGAAAACTAGCCATGCATCATCGAGATGCTGAGTCGGATTGCTAGGAACAGAGCTAGCAACAGCCAAAAGGCAGGTGCGGCGTATGGGTCTTCACTCATAACTCTTGCAACATCTCGTTATACTCACGCTGAATCTCGTAATACTCATCTGCTAGCTCTTCTTGAATGTCTTTGTCAGTGAGTTTTTTGAACACATCAAAGAAGCTATAGCTCTCAAACACATAATAGCCATGCTCAACTAGCATGTGGCCTATCTTGGCAAACATTACTTCCTCGCTTATCCAGCCCATCAGGGCAAGGTCAACGGTTAGCCTAATGTCGCGATAGGGGAATGTGTCCACTAGTGCCTCTAGTGCCGCTCTCTCATTCTCAACGCCTCCCCAGCAGCCATTATCGAGGTTGAGCGAATAGACAGCCTCGGACTCTTGTGGGAGCAATACTAGCAATCGTGGTGCTATCGTGTTCATACTAGTTTTTAGGATTCCAGTACTCCTCCACAACTCTGCGTATCTCCATGCTGTTGAGTGCTCCGCTCATTTCTGCCTCAAACGCAAGCCTGTGCATTGCATTGCAAGCCTCCTTTTCAGTGGCGTAGTCGCCACACCAATTGTCGTTTATGAACACTTGGTACGCTATAACGTCGCGCCTGTAGGTTAGTGTGTCCATAGCGTTACTTGATTAGCCCTTTCAGCATCGTTACCCTATCCTCGTCCGGCTCCGGCGCATCCAGTTCGTCATCCAGCGACTCCCTCAGCCACGTTTGCAGATTGTCCTCACAGTACTCCGCTAGACCGTCCACTATGTCAGCAGGTTCAGCGTCACCTGCCATGGCGTATAGCCCTTCGCGGTCGCTCACAATCATGTATTCGTCGCGGTATTGCTCCGCCCAGTCAGTGTAGACCGCTATCCAGCCATCGTCGCAGTAGCAGAGGGACTCATTTGGGTTGTTGAGGACTGCACGGATGGCGTCAGTCAGTTGGGTGTTTGTGCTCATGTATCTGTATCTGGTCGGGGGTGAATGCTTCAATTGCCACGCATCGGCATAATCATCCCGAACGCGTCAGTCCCTGTGATGGGCGTTGCGGTTATCATCGCATTGGGGTTTGTTTTATCGAAAACAAGCCTCAGCTCGCTCGAGCCAAGCGCATCAGCCAATTTCATGAGGAGGCTAACATCCAAAGAGACACAGAACGCTTCGTCTGATGAAATATCCCGCCGTGCGGACACGATTGCTGTAACACTGGGGGGTGCTGGGTTTGTTTCCGGCATCGGGAATGATGCTCCTCCGGCGACCTCACAACGCTCATCGTCGATGCTTAGCTTTGCGTCGTTACCAGTCCCGCGAACTTTTCTGGCAGCTTTCAGTGCTTCAACAGGGATTTTCCTGCCCTCTAACTCTTTTATATCTTGGTCACACCCGATTGACGCTATCACGCTCCTATTGGCGGTGATTATGCGGCCGTCTTGGATAAACGGACTCTGTAGTGATGGGCGTGCGGCGTTCCCAGTGCAGCAAACGGATTCGAGTTTGCAGGTTTTTGGCAGTGTGAGTTGTGTCTTCATGTATCTGTATGTGAGCGAGGGGTTGTCCTCGCTGAGTGGATAATCGGCACGGATTCGCGCCCCCTTAAATCTTTTTTTCGTTTTTTTTCGCACCCCACAAAAGCGGTTGACTCGGCAGGTCAGTGCGAATACTTGCGCGTGCGCGTGTGCGCCAGGGTGGCAGGCTAACACCAGGGCAAAAAGAAACCCCCTGCCGCCACTCGGCGGAGGGGGAAGTTCCTTTCACTCGTCAGGTATCAGCCTAGCTGGGTTTGCCGTGAAGATTCAATACGCTTTTTTGAATTTTGAATTTTGAATTCCAGATTTTTTGAATTTTGGAAATCAAGCCCAGGCAATGAAGTTCAGCCCAGCCCCCTTGATGGAAGGCAGTAACCCACGCTCATCGTAGATTCCGGCTCCCTTGGGGATGATGCTCTCTTGCAGCATGGTTGGCCCGTTAATCTCGATAGGCCCAGAGGCAGCACCTTTGGACGGCTTCGTGAGCACAGCAAGCCCAGCAGGGGCATCCATGCCTGTGTATCGTTGCAATAGCTCTCTGAACGGTACTCCTTCGACTTCCATATTTTTTGAATTTACGATTTTGGCCCTAGTGCTTCACGAAACATTTTTGAAATGTCTTGCGCCCCGTGGATATGCACATGCTGATGCATGATGTCCGGCGTGCTACGCTCCATGGCTAGCAGCTTGTCCATGGTTATTCCAGCAGCAATCGCAGCATCTCGTCCGCCCATCGTCGGCATGAGGTCAGTGAGTCTATCGAGCGAAGCATCCGCCACCCGTTGCAGCTTGGCTTTGAGATTGTGCCGATAGTACGACTCCCGAAACTGCGAGTCCGTATCCAAAGCATGCGTCTTGATAGCCGATACCACATCTTCGCCCAGTCCCGTGGCTGCTACGATCGCGGACGTGGCATTCCCCTGCTGATACATGTCGATGACCCGCTTGCGAACCTCGTCGGTGGCAATGGCAAGGGCACCTCTGCCGTTGATTTTCTCAACGTCCACATTGACGTGGTCTTTGACCCGCACGCCGGATAGTCCAGCAAGCTGGTTTGCCCTAGCTGTCTCGCTCTTGTAGCTAGCAGGTCGTCGCTGGCGTTCCTTCTCTTTCATGTTTGATGAGCCTCGGCATGGTTACCTCTTTGTACACTACTGACTTTAGCATGTCGCACTCTAGTAGCACAGACCTATCTCCAGGCCGTGCATCCATGTCGTTGGTGATACGGGTGCGAATACGCTGCTCCATCGATTCAATCAGGCACATAGCCCTATCTAGCAGTTGCTCTGTTCTGTTCATATTATCGTCACAAATAGCGGAGTTTGCTCGCCCACATATGTGTAGAACGTATTGAACTCCAAGTACTCGATTGCGTCTTCCATGGACATCCCTTCATCCATCATGCACTGCACGCACAGGGCTTTGTCGTAGATGGCTCGTGCTGGATAATCGTCCGTGTAGCCGATGAAGGCTTCGTCCAGCCCGTCTGCTAGCACAAGCTCTAGCTCCTGCTCCTCACACATTTTTTGAATTTCCTCTCTCGTCATATCAACTCATCTTATGCCAACTCAAATAAACCTGGATGGCTTTCCAAGTGTTGCGGCTTGCATCTTGGCTTTGAACATTTAACAGCGTTAGCGTTTAAGATTCTATCTTGTTGCATCTTTCCGTAATCAGGGTTCAGTTCGCACCCTAGATATTTGCGATGGTTTCTGATTGACACTTCCGCAGTCGTGCCGCTGCCAATAAACGGGTCTAGCACAGTATCTCCAGCGCGGCTTCCTGCAAGTATACATGGCTCTATCAAAGATGGCGGAAATGTGGCAAAGTGCGCTCCTTTATATGGGCGTGTTGCCACCGTCCAAACACTTCGACGGTTGCGTGTTTCTGTGATTGAAACAAACGCTTCTTGCCCTTCTCCATCTCTACCTTGCCTCTTTCCTCTGTAAGTGTGCCGTCCTTTTCCTGCTCGTTTGTCATGCGCCCATAAAGCAGGCTCTTTTATTGCGTTGTTGTTAAAAAAATATTTGTCCGACTTTGATAGCAGAAATATGTATTCATGTGCTTTTGTGCAGCGATCGCGCACTGACTCCGGCATGGGATTCGGCTTGTGCCAGATAATGTCTTGCCTCAAATACCAACCATCTGCACGCAGTGCAAATGCAAGCATCCACGGAATTCCAATAAGGTCTTTATGCTTCACGTTTGACCCTGCAAATGTTGACGCCATTCGATTCATTGCGCTTCCTTTTGGAACAAGCGTTCCAGTGCTGTCCCCCCTTGCGGAGTCTGGTGTCGCCTTTCCGTCACGATAACTAGCGTAACTATCTCCAATATTCAGCCATAATGTTCCATCATCTGCCAGCACATCACGCACACAGCGAAAAACATCAACCATTGCAGCAATGTATTTTTCTGGCGTTTGTTCCAGCCCTATCTGTCCACTATGACCATAGTCGCGCAATCCAAAGTAAGGTGGCGACGTGACGCAAGTCTGAGCTTTGATTCCATGTTTCGCCCACTCTTTCATGGTGTCTCGACAATCTCCAAATGCTATTACATTCACGGCTGCACCTCCTTCTGGCACCGGCACTGACATGTAACTGATCGTATCCATGCGACTTTCCATTGCGCTCCGAAATACCCAATCACAATAAGAACCAATATGAGCACTGCTTTACTCATGGCTGCTCCTCCTTCTCGCACTCAGGACACACCCAGTCCTCTCGCTTCTCGTCCCACTCCATGATGCAGGAGCAGTTGCACTGTTTCTCTGCCTCGCTCTCATCGTTGGTGAGCCAGCTATCGTACCATGATGGCAAGTTGCTCATAATGCTGTTTTTTTAGCCAGTGCTTTCATTGTCCTTTCAATATCCCCCTCCACTTCCAACTCAATCTGCGAGTCCGCTTCCTTCTGATTGTGAATGCGACGCTCAACATCAGCGTCATACGAACTGTCTCCAAACGGGTTTTCCGACATTCGATAAATCAACTCGTGAATGGTTTTCTCAACCATTGGCAAGTCCTCTTGGAAATCCCATGTGTTGAGCAGAGACCTAGCATGGCATGTAAACTGATGAATCCTGCGCTGCTGCGCTCTCTCTTGCGTGTCAGCAGCAAGCCTGCAAAGCATTCTATCCAGCTTTTCATTGGCACTCAAAAGACCGCCAATAATCAAACGTAAGGTTGCTACAGTAGTGTCTCTCATTTGGCGTTCTTGATAGCCTCCAGTTCTTTTTGAAACAGAGCCTTCAGCTCCTCGATTTCATGCTCTTGCAGATAGAACTGCGTGCTCTCCCAGATGTTCCACGCAATGTCCGCAAGCTGCTTTGCTGTTAGCTTCTTTGCCATAACTCAGAACCCGATAAGTCTGTCCAGCCACGTCCGGCTTTTCTCTTTTCTGAACGCCTCCTGCAAGTCGTCCAGTTGCTTCACAAGGTCAGCATTCCGCTCCTCGTTAGCCTGCACCTCTCGCACAAGCCGCTCAATAGTCTGCTTAAGAGTGCCGATGATTCGCTTGTCTGTATCTTGGTCTAGCTGCTTCTTTAGCTCTTGCTTGAGTTCAGACTGCAAGGACTGAGTTGCTTTAACTGGCAAAGCTCCAGCGGCCTTGCAAACCACATACGCCGTTTGCGGGTGAATGCCGAACTTGCGTGCTATGAAGCTGTATGTTTTGCCAGCCTTGCGGAGGTAGATAATATCGTTTTTGGTTTCTTGCGAAAGCCCTGGTCTGCCTTTTTTTCTTTTCATTTTTGTTTGTCTATTAGTGCTGATGTGATGACCGTTAGGTCATGTATCCTCTGCCTCATCTCCTCAAAGAGCATTGCTGCTTCCTCTGGAGTGTTGCAGTGGGTTGCTTCTCGCCACTTAATCGTGGAAACTTGCTGTTTTTCCGCTAAAGCGGAGCGATGTGCTGACCCCACAGGGGCCATTTCTCTGGATTGGAATTGAGATTTCACGGTATTCTTCGTCTTCGACTTTCACCACCAACACCGCAGTTGCATCCTGCTGAATCGCTCGCGACTCACGGGCCTTGCCAGCCTCGTTAAGCTGAGTAATCGCAAACAGGACGCACTTGAGTTCCATGGCTAGCAAGCGGAGTCCGCGAGACACCTCGGCTACCTCCCGCTCACGAGTGCCATCCTTGCCAAGATCGAAGCGCACAAGCTGGATGTAATCGACAACAATTGCCTCCAACCCGCCGCTCTTTGCCATAGCCCGTGCTGTAGCGCAGATGCTAGCAAGGTCGTACAGGTCGTCCCGTACAACTAGCCCAGTGCGTGCAAGATTCGAGATAGCTGTGGCGACACGCCGGAAGTCTCCCTCGTTCCTCACGCCTTCTGCCAGCGTCCGCAGCGACACGTTCGCTTGCTTGGCCACTAGACGGTCAAGTATTTGGGATGCTGGCATCTCAAGCGAGATGACCAGAATCTTACCTTTGCCCGTTGCCTGGCCTTGCGCTGGTTGTGTTGCGTCCATTCTTGGTGATGGTGAAGTCTACCTTTATGTCATCGGTGGATTTGTCCACGGGCTTTAGGTCTTTTTTGAATTCTTTCAAAAAATCTTCGCAAGCATCGTAAGTGCCTGTGAACAAGACTGTCCGCACAATCTTTGGCCTAGGCAGCTTGAGCTTTTTTACAACCGTGCTGATGCGAACAACTGTCCAGTTAGTCGCGGCCATGGATAATCCTCCGTTTGGGAAGCCCAGGCCATGTGTCGGTTTTGACGCAGCCAGCAAAGCGTTCCAGTTCAGCATCTATCGAGTCCTGCGCTTCTTGGATGAGCGGGGTAGCCGGAATCACAACCTGCGCCAAGTGAGGCTCTTCTGTGTCCACTACAGCAAAGTAGAACTCCACTTCATCTAGCGGCACATTCAGCGTCTTGTGTAGCCCGTACATGTACCATGCAGCCTGCCAGTGGTACTTCAGCGAGAAGAAGTTGCGGTCGAACGCCGCAATGCCAGAGCTGGTCTTGAGGTCAACCAAGATAAACCTGCCTCCCTGCTGCACGATGAGGTCTGGCCTTCCCTTGCATTGAACTCCTCCACGTTCCCAGAACATGGATGCTTCAGCCACCTTGCGCTTACAGCCTTCAGTGATTTCGTCCAGCATTGGCGTTGCAGCGGCTTGCACTCCCAGCACCATACGCTCTTCCTCGGCGGTTATGATGTACTTGCCAGCGTTGTCCTCGCAGAACGCTTGGTACGCCTCCTTGCCAGCTTTGGTGCGCCTGTCCGTATCCGCAGGGAGCACTGCATATTCGACTCGGTTCTCTAGCACCAGAGAGTGGATGACTGTCCCCATCTCCATGGCTTTGCTCGTCTTCTTATGCTCGTGTCTGTGCTTGTATAGAACTGGCGCAAAACAGAATGCGTCAAACTCATGTTTGCTCAGGCCGTGTGCAGCCCTGTAGTCCAGGGCTTCCATATCTGTATGTATCTTCGTTATCATGGGTTCTTTTCAAATGCGCCACAGCCGACAACCCTGCCGTTGCTATCCCTGTGCAGTTTGGCTGGAGAGATGAGATCACCACGCTCTGGCAATGCTTGCCGGACGTATTGGCTCACGATGTAAACAACGCCATCTTTCTTGGGCGGACAGTTCTGCACTGCGCCAGAATCGCACACCATCAACGGAATTCCGTCGATATCCCCGACTTTTCGGAGCGTTGTCGCCACACGAGCAACATGCCCAGATGGAGCATACTTGTTCCCGCATGCGTCTACTTCATGCGCCATGTAATTCACTACTTTCATTGTTTGTTCAGTAAGTTGCTGATGATATTGAGCGCAAGCATCGTCTTGCCGCTCTTGGTTTCCCCGCCGATGACCACGTAGTCACCGTACCGAATGGGGCACATGTCGTCCAATTTCTTAAAGCCCGTGGAGATACGCATGCTAGAGTCATCCCCCTCTTGATAACGTCTCGCGGCATCAACAAGCAGACTCTTCGTGTCCATCGCTTTTGGCGGCACTGTCTCCCGCATGAGCGCATCCACTTTCATGGAGAGCGCAGCGATTAAATCCGAAGTGGGCTGCTCATTTGTCTGAGCGTCCTGCACCGCTTGGTAAGCCAGCATCATCAAAGCCCTCCGCTTGCTCGCGCCACGAACCAAGTTGATGAACTCCGGCATTGCCTGCACGACTCCGCACAAGTGGTACAAGTCGGAGACTTCATGGAGCTGGATCGCGGGATTCTTCTCACGTAGCTTTTCGTAAACTATACGTAAATCGCACGAGGCATTGCGTGTGGTCTGCTCAAGCACCACCTCAATAACCATCTTGCACAACGGGTTGCTGAAGTCCGATGGACTGAGCCTAGCCTCCATGGAGGCGTGCAGGAACTCGTTCGGGTGGTTCAGCGCAATCGATGCTAGCCCACGCTCTGCTTCGTCGCAGGACGGGACGGTCAAGGTGACGGAATCACCAGCTTGTTGCGGTGCTTTGCGGAGCATTGGTGAGGGAAGGTTTGGCAGTTGGAGCTTGTGCATAGGCTCTTGAGAGCCACGAGTTGATAAACCGCATCATGCCACGCAGCGACTTTCTTTTTGAGAAGTTCGCATTGCTCCACATCAGGATGACCTTCAACTCCTTCTCAACAAGTTCCCGACCATACGATCGCGTGAAGTCCCGATAGTCCTGCTCCTTGAGCCTGTACCAAGCCTTGTCGCGGCTTGGGAAATACCAAGGCCATGTGTCGTCCGGCCTAGCAGGAAGCTCGTCTGGCTTCTCTGGAGCCTCGATAAGCTCAGGGTGCGTCTCGGCGATTGCCTCGCGGTCTTCCTCAACTGTCAAGGATTCCTTGTCGATTGAGATTCCTTCAGCATCGAACTTAATCGTGATGCTGTGCCCGTCCTTCGTTTGTATGTGTATTTGCATGTATGTATGAGGATGCAATCAGCAGTGCATCGGCTGTTTCTAGCGTCACCTTCACTTCTGGAAAGCGCATCCGCGCAATGTCGCGCAGCTTCGACTTCCACTTGCTGTGTGTCAGTCCGTCTCGTCCGCCAACGCCGCATGCCTTTTGCCACTCCTTTGGCTTCACCATGATGACGGGCAGGTTGAGCGCAGCGCAAACCCCTAGCACTACGCCCACGGACTGGAACAGGACTGCCACCATCGACCCTGGGATGTTTTTCCCTGTAAACTTGGGAACATCTTCGACATAAACCCCAGACAGAGAAAATTGCCGAAGCTGCTGCGCTAGTTCAACGGGAGAGGATGGCATGCCCCATGCACTGACTTTGCCCTCAATGCAGATGGCGATTCCGCCCTTCACCCCAGGATCGATGGCAGCGAAGTTCATTACCACTTAACGTCGTCTTCGGTTAAGTCTTCCTCTGCAAACAGAGGCTCTTTCTTGGCCGGAGCTGCCTTAGCGGGAGCTTGGTCTAGCGGATGCGTTGGCATCGCGTTCTCTAGGCTGCCCTTGTTGAGAGCGATAAATAGAGTAGCGGTAGCAGCAGGGAGATCCACTTCGGGGTTCTCATCCTTAACCCAGCGAGCTGCGCGATGTGCGAGCAGATAGAGGTTCGCCAACTGCATTGCCCTCTTCCGTACACCATCCACGTCGGTGGCGACAATCGGCTGGGGCGAAGCTGACGCTGAAGCCTTGGAGCTAGAGGGAGCAGTCCCTGCGTTTGGCCCATCGAACCGTACTTTGTCGGTGATGCTGAGTTCGTTTTCGCCCTTCTGATCATTGAGTTTTACCTTGATTCCTTCCAATCCACGCTTACCTGCTTGCGACTGCAAGCACACTTCCTTGCCCTTTAAATCGCTCACGTCGATTCCCCAAAAGGATGCACGCACTTCCGTGCCGTTCTGCGTGAGGATAGCGTTCTGAACACGCCATTCGCCATGCTTGCCTTGTCCTGTGCGTGGTGGGAACACTGCCTTCACCACTGCCTTTACTGCCGGAACAATCTCTCCGTCGGAGAGGCCAGCAACATCACTGAGTTCTACTAATCGCATATCGTATATTCCTGTCATGCCAAGTTGCCCTTGGCGAGCATCCACCGCTTCATGCGGCAGATACTCAACAACTGTCAGCGTTCTCGCAAACGGTCAACAGGATTTTTTTGAATCCCTGTAAGTGTGTGCCGTGTTTGGCTTTGAGCCTTTCTGTGTGCCTAGCTCTTGGTGCAGAACTTTGGCGGAACGCTTGTCGGTTTGGTCTGGTGACTTGATGTGCTTGAACGAGATTTCCTTTTTCATTTCTTTGCTTTCTTGATTGCGTCTTCTCTATTCCGAAACACCCCAATGAGTCCAGCAGTTGCTCCGTATAGGCGGTATTTTCCGTTGAGCTTGAGGATGATGCGGTCTTTACGAATCGGCTCTTGCTCCGCTGTCACAACTTCTTCTGCCTTAGCAATCTCTGCCTCAATCTTCTTGAACCGCTGCGCCATCTCCTCGCTCAGTGCTGCTGCCGCTTGTGTGGCTGATTCCTCAACTTGTGCGAGCTTTGCTTCGCGTTCTGCTGCGATTTGTGCGGCTTCTGCTCTTGCTGCTTTTCTTAAGCGGAGAGTATCGCCCCTTGTTTGTGGAGCGGGTGGAGTTGATGGTTGACTCCCCGCCTGTGCTATTGCTTCAAACACAGCCCGATTTGGATTCACTCCATATGCAACTCCTTGCTGCTGCGCCGCTGGTTCCATTAACTGCTCTACGCTCTGGCGCAACTGCCCTTGGGCTTCCCTTGTCTGTGTTCTTTGAGCAGCTTCGACTGCCCTGGCTTGCGCCATTGAATCCCTTCTCCCGTAAACAAGATCGCCAACTCCAGGCCCTAGCGGTCTGTTAGGTGTGGACGGAGTGATGTCTCCTGATATTGCAAGCCGCTCTCTAAGGCGATTGACCCCGTATTCTGCGGTTGCCTCAGATTGAGTCTTTTGCCTAGAAGCACCAGACTGCTGTGCAGTTAGCTCTTCTTGCCACAAAGCCCCGTACTCTTGAGCGTAAAACATCCGCTCGATTGCTGTCCGCATGGCCGGATCCGCTGCTTCACGGGCAACTTCAATTGCTAGCTTTGCTTGCGGTAAGTCGGACGATAGAGCCAATCGAAGGATTGCGTCCTTCTGACGGTCTGTCATTTTCATCATTTCATTCCGATATGACTTACCGACAGGCTCTTCCCCAGTGAGCTTGGTGTATGCGTCCTCGAAATCAAGCAGTGCCTTGACGTATGTTTCAGCCACGCCAGCTTCGCGGATTGCTGTAAGTTGCTCGTCCGATACGGGAGCCTTCTTTTGTTTTGCAAACAAAGCGGCATCTTCCTGTAATCTTCGTGCTGCAATATCCTGCGCGATAGCCGCCTCTGCTTGCGAGGCAGTCCCTTCTGCTCCAAGCCTTGCTTTTAGCGCGGCGACATCTCTGTCTGTGCGGCGTTGAGCAGACTCGGCCATGCCTTTCTCGCGTTTAGCGATTTGCTCTCCCATCTCAAATGGAGTGCGAGGCAGTGGCTTCTGCTTTTTCCGCTTAGGCTGGAACCTTACTTGGCCTTCTTCTTCTTGACGTGCTCCGGCAGCTTCTTGCCCTTGGGTGTCTCCTTGGCGAACCGCTTCGCGATAGCTGGCTCGTTGGCGTACAGATACTTCCTTTGCGCGTTGCTCTTGAATGGCATACTGAATCTCCTTTACGGTTGCTAAGTCTTTTCCGGCTTGGGCTGTAGCCGCCTCTGCCGCTTTCTCCAGCGTGCTGAACACGCCGATACGGTTGCCGATGGGGTCGAACAGGCGATAGCCGGAAGTGTCCGTCTTGACGATGCGAGCACCATCTGCATCCTGCGCTATCATGCCCTTTGGCATCTGCTCAACCTTCGTGCGCTGCGGCTGAAAGCGTAGCTGGATAGCCTCAACACCCTTGTTGCTAATCGGCGTGACAACGCCAGTTTGAGCCAAGTTGCCAGTGATGCGCCTTGGAAAGATGAACTCAACTCCACTAGTGCGATTGATGCCTCCACGCTGGATGTTGATGTCAGGCCGATAGGGGATTTTGTCTTTGGGTGATGGCAGGTTAAGAGCCTCGTGCAGCGTCTTATGTGCGGTCTTGCCAATGGGCTTTCCGTCCACCTCAATCTCCCAGCCTTTCTTGGCTGCATCGAAGTTGTTTTCGGAGTCAGCAACGTGCCGCAGATATTGGTTGAGTGCTTTGTTTGCTTGAGCAATCGAGTCGAAGCCGGATGCGCTTCCCTTACTGCGAACGTCTGCTGCCAGCTTGTTGAGCGCAGAGCCGATGTCCACGGCGAGGATTTGCACCCCATTGTCCTTGTTCCAAAGTACATCGATAACAGCAAATCGCTTATCGAGCGGGTTGCCGTTGCGAACCACTCCAGACTCAGCTTGCCCGTCCTTAAGGAAGGACATGTAGTTGTTGCCCTGCAATAGCTCCCCAGTCTGCATGGCCCGAATAGCCATCTTGGTGTAAGCAGCTTCTTGTGCAGACAGGATTGGGCCACTGCTCTTGAGCGGAGTCTCAATGTTCGTGCGAGCAAGCCCGTCGATGACATCATCGCCAACGCCACGCAAGCTAAGGTTTTTCTTTTCAAAACGAGCGTTAAGTGGTTTCGATGCTCCTCCTTGTGCCAAGATCGGCTCAACCTTTGCCCACACAGGGTTCCAGTGCAGTTCCTCTTTTGCATCGCCCTTTTTGGCCATGAACTTGCCCTTCTTGTCAGAGAAGTCCTGAGTAAGCACTCGCGGGTCAAGCGGTACTCCAACTCTGTCCGGCACTCCACTCTCCTTGGGGCTGAAGATGCGCTTGAGCGTTGGGTCAAGGACAGGGTTGCCTGTCTCTCTGCCAAACAGCTTGTCCAGCTTGCCTCGCGCCACGTTGACGGCTTCGCTCCAAATCGTGGGCATTGCGCCTGTGAGGAAGTTGCGCGGGTTCTGCTTGGTCACCCACTGCTCTGCGTAGCGAGCTGCAATCTCGTGCGTGATGTCGCGCAGTCTGCTGACCTGTTCAGAGATTGGCGTTGCTGGGTCGAATGCAGCATCGAGCCTCTCGCGCAAGCGTTGCCCTTCCGTGCTGCCATCCGGCCTTGTGATGTTATCAGCGTCCTTGAGATAGCCCTCGATGAGTCCGGCAATTGCGCCATCTGGTGCAGTCTGCTGGAGCCTGCCCTCAGCATCCTTAGCGAAGAGCCTGCCTGTGAGTTCGTCGGCCAGAACGTCCGTCAGGAAAGCGTGAACCGTCTCGTGCGGGAGGGTTGTCGCATCTGCTCCACTGCGGTTGATGTAGATGGTTTTGTCGTTCGGATCGTAATAAGCATTCCAGCCTGTCTCTCCGCCTGGGCCTTTGACCACTTCACCATCGACCACCTTGACCTTGCCTCCACGCTGGTTGATTAAGTCCTCCATCACGAGGAACGTGCCAAGGTTGTTGCCTTTGCGGTCAGATTCACCCAGCTTGCTAAACAAGTCTGCACGGAAGCCTAGGTCAGCTTCACTCTCCCCAGCGGCAGCGGCTTTTGCAATATTCCGTGCTGCATCGTTGAACACACGCTCCTTGGCAACCTTGCCGCTAGCAACGTCGTACAGCTTGAGTCCCCCGCCAATGATGGTTCCAGCAGCGAAGCCTCCGCCGATGGCTTGACCAATCTCCTCCTCTTCCCTGCTCTGCAAGTAGCCTAGTCCGCCACCAATCGCTGCACCAATAAGCCCAGCTTCAGCAGCCTGCGAAGCCACAAGCGCAGCGTCCCGTGGGATAAGCCTTGCAGTGACATTGAGGATTGCTCTCGCCCCAGTGCTGAGGTTGGGGTTCATCGCAGCTTTCTCAACAGAACTGAGCATCCCTGCTCCACCTACTGCTTCCCCTGCTGCTGCGGCTACAGCTTCTCCTGCTGCGGCAACTCCGCGCCCTGCTGCCTTGGTGGCTGCAATCTCCGTAGCCCCTGGGATGAGGTCTGTCGCCACGTCCACAACTGCTGCTTTGGTCGCTAAGTCTGCTGCGGTACGCTCTGCGACGTTTGCAGGCACTCCAGCAAGTTTCTCTGCCGCTCCAGCAAGTAGACGCTCTGGATACGTTGCCGCACGAACTGCTGCTTTGCCTGCGCGTTCAGCGAGTTGTCCTGCTGCGCCTACAGCCTTAGCTGCCACAGCTCCGGCTTTGCCTCCCATTCCAACCACAGGAACAAGGTTCATTGGGTCAGCGACAATCTCTGCCGCTGCAACTTGCTGTGGGTTCACTGGCATTCCGGCAATAGCGGCGTTGCTCGTCTCGTGCAGGGAGCGTGCAGCGTTGATGGAGTCGCGCCAAGTGGAGTATGCCGTTGCGCTATCCCCGTTCATTAGCTCAAAGAGCGGCGTTCCCGTGTTTGTTCCGCCTTGCGCTAGTATCTCGTAGTTCTTGATGTTGTTGACCAATCCACGCACCAATGAACCAGGGACTGAAGCCGGATCAGACGCAACTGCTGGGATGGCTTTAAGCAGGTTCTTGCCCATCTGCACAGCCCCATCGAAAATGCTGCCAACCACCTCTGCGGTGTCTATGTCCTTGCTCTTGTTGTAGCTCCTTAGCTTCTCAAAATCGTCGTAGGTCGGATTCCAGCTTGGGTCGAGCAAGCGGTTCTTGAGGTCATAGGCCACGTCCTCCCCTGTGCGGGGGAAGTTCTGGTCGATGTACTCGCCAATCTCTTGCTCAGTAAAGTCGTCCGCAAAAGTGAGCGTCTTGTTCTTGGATGGGATGAAGACTTCTTGCGGCATATTTCACTTTACTTTCTTGATGGTGTACTGCGACCCGCTTTTTGTGACGATTGGCTGGCTTGGTTGTGGCGCGGCTTGCTGGTTTTTCTGGATGAGTTGCGGTTGTGATGTGCCTTTTGAAATGGCAGACTTATACCAATCTGGAACTTCCTGCATTTGCACTCCAACCCGCTTCTCAAGAGCCTTTACAGTGTCGTAATTCCCTTTGGTTCGGTTGGCTGCGATGTCGCGAATGTTTCGCGCAAATTCTGCAAATCCTTTTGGGTTCGTGGTAAATAGCTTGGATATAGAATCTTGGTTAAACGCTTGAGTCCAGTTGTTGATAATCCCCATGCCAAGTGCCCCAGCGACACGATTGTATTCTTGCTGAGAAACGGCATCAGACGTGCCTGCAATAGCAGTGTTGATAGCTTTTGTTGCAGCCCCTAGTGCAGTAATGATTGCAGCCCTTCTTTGATCGCCAGGTTTAAGCGATGCGGCTTCCTCAGCAAGCCCAGCCATGTAATCAATCTCGTTTAGATTCTGCATCTGCTTGCTGAATGCAGTTAGATTCTCCGTGTATATTTCCTTCCGAAGTTGAGCTGTGTCAGAAACCTTTACGCCATCAGAAGATGGGTCTTTGAAGTAGTATAGCCCATCGCCAAGTTTCCGGTATTCCGGTTTCATTTTGGCCTTCAACTCATCCATGAATGAGGACAAGTATGCTTTTACCTCCTCGTGCTTTACGCCTCTTTCAAGCTGTCTTCTAGCCCATTTGTTTGCGTTCTCAATGTTGGCTCTGTAAATGCGCTGCTGTCTTGACTCTTGCAGCGGCTCTTCTCCTGCAACTCCTTGTGGCTGCACTGGAACTTGAGTTGGAGCTTGCGTTGGCGCGGCTTGAGTTTCTTGCGCTGGTGGTTCTGGAGCAGCCTTCGGAAGACTCACCTCAAATATCTTCGGTTGAATTGGCTTTTGAGCTTCCTCTAACCCTGCCTCTGCTGTCTTTAATGCTTTTTTAGCGTCGTTTATTTTGATTTCACGCTCTGCCCATTCTCTTGCTGTCCAGTTGGCGTTGGGCACTGGAATTTTTCCACCATATTCATCTGGAATAAACTTGTACTTCAACGCTTTCTCTGCCGCAGCCAACTGTTCCCTAGCCGCTGAAGCTGCTTGCTTCTGAGCGTTTACTCGTGCTTGCTGGCTTTCGCTCTCAGCGAGATAATCTACTGTTGCTTTGGGCAACTCTTCATATGCACTAGCATATGCGCTACTTACAGCACTTGCGTGGGCAGGGTCGTTTGGGTTGTATTCAGCAGGAATACGAATAGCTACTGGTGGTTGGTTTGCTGTCCAGCCTCGCGGGTAAACTGGATCAAGGAACTCGCCCGTAGAAGGTTCCTGTGCTTGCGCGGCTTGCGGCTCATTTGCGTCAAAGGGGTTGGTAAGATTTGCGCCTAGCAATTCGTAAGTTTGCGCGACTGGCGGTCTTGCTGTGTCAAACGGGTTGGCAACCCTTGCGCTAAGTAGCTCGTAAGTTCGCGGATCCATACTGTTTTGCTGCGCTTCTTTTTCCCAACGCTCTAATCATCTACACCCACAACGCCTAGCGGTTCAATGCCAGCTCTCTGGGTTCCTCCTGCCCTAGCCCCTGCTACATCCAGCCTGCCCTTGTTCATCTCGCGGATGCGGTTCATCTCAAGCATGTTCTTGAAGTAGTCGCTCACAGCGGACGTTCCAAACTTTGCCACCTGCGCGTTGGAGAGATTGGGGTCGTTTAGCAACTGATTGAGCATGTAGCCCATGGAGCCTTCAGTCTTAACGTCAGGCATCGTTGCAGCGAACTTCTTGACCGCAGCAGCAGTCTTATTGGCATCCTGCGCGTTGGCATATGCGCCAGCAGCAGACTGAATCCCTGCGCCAATCTGTTCGCCAAAAGACTGCAATCCCTTGCCGTATAGCTCACCAACTTTCGCCATCCCCTCAGCTACACCCTGTCCCATCATGGACATTGCCGCTGGTGGCTGATACCCGAATAACATTTGTGGTTTTGCCATATCGTTCTCTCCTAGCTTCTAAACAAAGTTGACTGCCTTTAATGAAGTTTCTGCAAGCCTGCGGTCTGTTGTTGTATATTGAGCAAGATGTTTGTACTCCAACTATGCCTTGCAAAGCAACGCATCTATTGTTTGAAGTCTTTAGTAGAGGATAGTCCTCCCGTTGCATTTCCTTGGGGATTCCACTCGCATCCGACCGATCCCGCTTGAGAATCGGCCATGACCACTTGTGGCTGCAACACGCTCCGCACGTCTGGCAATCCAGCTCTGACGTTGCAATAGTCGAGTCGGGGCTGTTCGTGCAAAACGAACTCTGAGATATTTTCAATGTCTGCATGTAATTTGGGGCATCTGACAAACTGCCCTTCCCTCTTGTCCACGCACCGCATGCACGCATGCACATAGTCCGAGTTGAAGTGTTTGTCAGGTCTGCTGACCACCTTCTCGTCGTAGCGGTACTTGTCGTAAGGGATGTTGTTTGCCAGAATGTATTCAGCTACGTCTTCGTCCGTCCACTCCCTCAAGGGAAACCACATCTCAGTCAACGCGCCGAGACGCTTCATGTCAATGTTCAGTGGCACAACCCCAGTGAGCGGGTCAATGTCTACAGACTTGTGGCCGCACAAAAGCACATCGAAGTTGGAGAACGTCTTTGAGGTTGGACGATTGAGCCAGTCTAGCCCACACACCCAGGGTCTACGCTCATCGAAAGGTTCCGTGCCGCGCATGACGCTCAGTGTCCCTGAGCCGATGTCGTAGGTTTCGCACACGTCGATGCGGTCGTTTCCGTGGGTTAGTGCAACTCGCTGCGGAAGCCAGTCGTGGACGGTCAGTCCAGTCTGCTCCTGCACATCGTGGTGGTGTCGGTATTTGTTCGGCAAGAATGGGAGCTTGAAGTGAATCACCTCGATGTCCGGCTTGATTTGCCGAGCAATGTCCAAAAGGACAGTTGAGTCTTTCCCGCCACTCCAAAGAACTGCGGGTCTCTTTGCCTTTGAGAAGGCTTTGCGTATTGTATGTTCCGTGTTGTGTTTCATTAGAAAGCAATCCCAGCACCAACAAGCAGTCCGCCGCCAATACCGCCAGCCATACCCATTCTACCAGCACCTGCCGCTGCGCTTGCTTGCGCTTGTCCAATGCCCCCTTGCACAAGTGCGTTGTGTGCCCCGTAGATAGCTCCCATGCCTGTTGGCGATTCTGGATTGAAGTATTGCGCTCCAGCATTACTTTGTCCCATAAGCGCGCTTTGGATGGTGTTTCCGGCAAAGTTGCCTGCATACAAGCCTGGGCCAAAGAACGTGCCCATTGCAGGAGCTGCCTGTTGCTGGAGCGTTTGAGCAATCCCTGTGGCTAGCTGGAGCCTGTTTGCTCTCAAGCCCTCTTCCTCCATCTTCCGCGCACGCATGAACTGGTTGCGGTTTAGAACTTCCGTCAAAGCTGCTTGGTCGCCTAATGCAATCCCACGGGCTGCATACGCTGCACGAGCTTGCTGCTCGACTGCACGCTGCTCTTCTGGAGTCATGGTGTAGTCAGGACGCTGCGCTGAAAGCTCCTCTCCTACCTGTTGCAAGTTCTCGACAATCCCTGTGGTGCCAGCGGCATCTAGGAACTCTTTTACCATGGGCTTGCCGCGTTGTTGAATTGCCTCAAGGTTTGCTTCCTGCGTTCCTCGTGAGAAGAGTCGCTCAAGCTCAGTTAGCTTTGGCGCAACTTCCAATGCCAAGTCCGCTTGGCCTAGAGCTTCATCGCGCATCATCCTGCGCTGCAACTCGCCATATAGCGGCTGGTACTGTTGCTCTGCTGCGTAAATCTCCGGCGCGTACTTAAGCTGCGAACGAAGAATCTCCTCCATGGAGCCAGAGTAGCTAGGAGGAGTAGGCATGTTGATTTTAGGAGATCCGCCCATAGAATAGTCGCAGTAGTTTTTCCGGTGTTACTTCCCTGATGATTCCGTTCCTTACGGCGTAAATCAAGTCGGGTTTCTTGTCTTGTATTGCACGTCCAACCATGTCCTCAAACGCCTTTCGGTTCTTGGCCCAAAGCGTGAAGATTGTCCAGTCGTTCGTGAGTTCGTCCCACTCCCAATCCGGCAGCTTGCAGCCAGGGTGCGCGAGCATCACAGCTTCAATCTCGTCCTCTTGGTTTATGGAGTAGAACAGCCCTCCGTGCAGTCCGTAGTATATCAGTATGTTCCTTATCTCCGCTTCGCTTGTGCCGTCCCATAACTTGGGATGACGCTTTGCAGCGGCTAGTTCTGCTTCAAGGATTTTGTCCCATACGGTCATCGTCCAATAGCCAGCCAGTAGACTGCCGTGTTGCTTGCCGATAGGAACGTAAATCCAGTTACAGTTGGCGCAGGGCTAGCGTCCACCCCAACGGCTACAGACGTGTTATATGGCGTTAGCTGTATGTGGAAAATCTCGTTTGGAAACGCAGTTGGAAATGTAACGACTTTGGTGAACGGACTTGGATTATGCAGCCCCCACTTGATGATGAGTCCGTTGATCTTTTGCTCTCCGCTTGCAGACAAGATCTGATCGAACAGATTCAGGTTTGCCTTTGGTGAAACTTGAGCGTCCACATAGCTCTTGTTTGCCGCTTGGCCTGCTAGCGTTGGCGTTGGAACTGTTGCTGTCCCAGTTGCGGTAATGTCGTTTGCTGTTATGGTTGTCCCTACAAGTCCGCCAGTGAGTGTTCCTCCAGTAAGCGGCAGCTTGGTGTCAACGTAGGCTTTGTTCGCAGCATGGTTGGCTAGCGTTGGGTTGCCAGAGAGCGTAAGAGCCTGCGAGAGCGTAAGAGCTTGAGATTGGATGAAGTCCTTGAGCTTCTCAAATGTGAGGCGAAACAACCCGCTTCCACGCTGGAGTAGCATTACGTCCGTGGCAACGCCAGTTACTGCATCTGATTGCTCTGAAATACAGCCAGACGTGAGCGTTGCAGCATCTACAAGCTGATTGAGGTTTGCTGCCGTAACTTGGTCGCCTGTCGAGAATGCGGTACCTTTGGAAAGTTGTGCCATATACTTAGCTCTGTGAAATCATTGGTCTATTAGAAACAGCCCCAGTAACTGTGACTGCGCGAAGCTCTGGTTGTCCAGATGTAAAACGCAAGTCCATGAGCATGGAATATCCACGCAGCGCGACTCTTGCCCTGTAGGTTTGGTCAGTGATGCTAGCGAACTGCATCTCTCCAACTTCATTTGTGGTGTCGAGGTTCTTGGTGCTTGCGAACAGCTTCACTCGGTCGTTCACATTGAAAGCCTCAGCGACCACTTCTGCTCTGCTGAAGAACTTTTCATTGAGAGTGCTAAACGTGTACTGCCTCGTGATGCACCTAGCTTGCACTGGCTCAGTTTGCGGAGCTGTTTCGGTGATGATTGGCCCTGTCTCTGTGAGGTAGAACGGAAGCACTGGCGTTCCATCCAGTCCCGAATACTGATCCCCAGCCTCTAATTCCTCGTGCAAGTACACCCCGCCAAACTCGCTATCGCCAAAGAAGTACTTTATCAGGTAGAGCCTCTTGCTAAGGTTGTACTGGGCGACAATCATCTCGTCCACGCACATTCCATTTGGGAATGTGTCCACGGACTCCCATGCGGAGTTTAGCGTGTTGTAAACAAGCAGCGTTGTGTTTGTCGTTGCGTCATCAAGCGGCAATGCAATCCAGAATCTGTTGTTGAAATAGGTTGCAAAAGCAAACCTCACATAGCCGTAGTTGATGCGCTGGAAGTAGTCGTCAATGCTGTTTGAGAGCGGGTCTGTGTTGCCGATGAGCTTGAGATCAAGCTGCGGCGTGAGCATGTGGACACCCTTGTTTGACAAGAAGAACACGAACTGTCCTGCGGCAACGATTGTCCTGCGCGACAAGCACCCTATCTCGCTGGTCACCAGAGTAATCGTTGAATTCACACCTGGAGCAGAGCCTACGGCAAAGTTGCTCGTTTCGATGAAGCAGATGTAGATGCTCTTCTGCATGAATACGAGGAACTGGTTCTCGATCCAAGGGAGCACACCCACAATCGAGTCGTTGTTGCCCGTGTTAACGTAGAAATTGTTGAGCGCGAGATCGAATGTTCCGTAGTCAAGAATGTCTGACACAGCCAAACGGTTGCGCTTGTATGCAACAACCATCCGATTCTGAAACACCAATCCGAAATCTCCTGGAGGCATCGAGCAGTTGCCAGCACCAAGGTGAGCCGGAACAGTCTGCGGCATAACCGTGACGTTTGCGCTGGATCCATCCCAATAAAGCGGTGGGAACCCTTGCTGCGAAGTGCAAGCAATGTTGTTCTGGTTTGAGAGGTTGCCTCCTGTGTTGTTAAAGAAGCTAAACGTGTAGGTGTTTAGCCCAGTTGTCGTGATGACGTAGTTGTTGTTTAGACTCTGCGCTCCGCCTGTTGTGTGCGCTGTGTTGAACGTCACCTCGTCTCCAGAGACGTACCCGTGCGGCTGTGTTGTCGTTACCGTAATTGTTCCTGTTGCGCCATCGGCTATCGCAGGGCAAGAGAATGTCCCTGCAAGCACTGGAGCGTCTGTGCGTCCACGGAAGATATACAACTCGCCAGCCTCTTCACCTGCTGTTGAGAACCCACCAACACCTATCCGGAAGGTGTCATTGGTTATAATGTAATCGCCACCTGCTGTAATCAGGTCGCTTGAGGTGTAAATGATTCGCCCTGTCGGGAATGGCTTCTTGGCCGATATTGTTGCAGTAAGACCGTTTTGAGGTGGCGTGTAAACGAAGATGCCGTCTACGGCTACAAGGATGATGTTGTCGTTTCCTTCCGCATCGACAAATGCAGTTGCTCCGCAGATGACTTCATCTAACAGCGTATTGTCCGTGAGGCGTTTAATCCCCTTGCGAGGACGCACGGAGCCTCTGTCCATTCTGACGTTGAAAGCATTGCTCAAGAGCGATGGGTTGAGCGCAATCGGGTTGATTCGACTGGCAAAGCCAGTGAACCCCATGTCTCCGTCAGATTGGTGCTGTAATCCCATTAGTCCTCGTATTCGTCTTCGTATTCGTCTTCCTCTTCCTCGCCCTCTCCACAGCACTCGCCGATAAGCTCTGTGGCTTTCTTCATCAGCTTGTACGCCTTCTTCATCTTCATCATGTGCTCGCCGCCCATTTCGCTTTCACCCTCATCTCCCATGAGAGCGTTCATTAGTTCTTCAAGTTTTCTCATAGGATGTCTTGGCCTTTGTTGTGTTTGTCCAGCAGTGTGAGAATTGGAAGTCCCTTGCTCAACTCGAAATGCGGCTCATCCACCATGCTCTTGAATGTCCCGCCCCATGTGAGTCCGTAGCTGTCGGCTAAAGCTCCGGCTTTTTTGTGGAAAGCACTAGCCGTCTTAGGCTCATCGCTATCAAGATACTTCCCGCCACGAAAGACGCCACAATCAATTGCCAGTCCGTAGTTGTGATAGCTCGTGCCAGGCTTTGCGTTGGAGACGATTCGGCCAGGTTTCGTTCGGCCTTGGGCGTAAATAGCGGCTTGTTCATCGAATGTGCGTAATCCAGAGATTGCACGGTATTCAAGCCCCTCCATGGCTGCAAGCCTTTGCGCGTCCTCCATGAATGCGCGAAACTTCGGCTGCACCTTCTCATGCAGCGTGCCTAACGTCTTTTCTGTGCGAGGATCAAGCATTGTCGTGTCGGCTGGCGAGTTCGCTCACTTTGTCCCAGAGCTTCTGGCGGTCTATCTCGCAGTCCTTAATCTTGCTGGCTAGCCACCAAATGGCGACTGCCATGGCTGCGGCAAGTGGGCCTTGAGCAACAAGCTGCTCCATCGCTTTGTCCATCATTTGCGCTCCTTTCGGAGAATGTTGATAGCGGAGTATACACTCACTCCTGCCGTGAGGATTGCCTCGGCTTGGTCTGGGTTTAAGCGGAGTCCCAAAACTGTTGCCAACGAAATCAGCCCCCTCCATGTTGACGGCTCCACGAGCCTTGCAAGAATGTATTTCATAACTATTTCTTCTTTGCGGTTTTAGCTGCTGCTTTGAACGCTGCGGCAGTTGGTGCGCCTTTTGAGCCAGGCTTCCTCATCTTCTCCTTGGAGCCAGCTTTGATGCGTGCTCGTTTGGCCAGAATGTTTGCGTAGAGTCCGTCTTTCATACTAGGAGCATTTCCATCTGCGAAGACTTGCCTTAGCTCGCTCTGCTGGCCCTTTGGCTTTGGCGACAACGCCCTTCATCCTAGCGCAGAATGAGGCTTTCCGGCCTGCGTCTGCTTTGGTCTTGGGATTGGGTGCTGGTGGCTTGAGCTTGGAGCCAGTCGCTGCGTTGTACTTTGCGCGGCCCTTGGCTGTGAGGCCAGCCCCCTTGGATACAGGGAGCTTTTCGCCGCGACCTACAGAGAGTGAGACTTTCTTGGCCATATTATTCTTCAGGAGGAGGGGCGAAGCTGCCGTCTGGTTGCTCAATCCAACCGATGTCGCATGGAATACCATCGACGTTCACAAGTGTCGTGTTAGCTGGCGGCGTGTACGGGCTTGTGCCATCCCAGATGATGATGTTCAAAACGACCTTGCTCGCGTCGTCAACGATTGCGTATCTCATTGTTTAGAAGTAGGTTGTTACGATAACGATGCCCTGAGCCCCGTCCCCGCCTTTGCCTGATAAGGTTACTCCATCAAGAGCCGCTCCTCCGCCACCACCTCCGCCGCCGTAGAGACCGCCGTTCCCTCCATCCCCCCCGTTGCCTGTGAAGCTGGATCCGCCTCCGCCTCCTCCACCAGAACACAGTGGAAGGTTTGCTGTTACATTCGGAGCCGCACTTCCGTTTGAGGAAATGGCGCCACCGTTGCCTAAACCTCCAGTAAACCATGTGGATAACGACGTTCCGCCGTTTCCGCCTGCAAAACCAACCGTAGCTGAAGCAGGAAGTCCTCCGCCTGCGCCTCCACCACCTGCTCCAACTGCTGCGCTTGTGGTTGATGGGCCTGCGCCGGTGCCGCCGTTTGCGCCAGATGTAGCGATGAACATCGCCCTTGCAGATGCTGCTGATCCAGCAGGTCCGCTTGAAGTGGTTACCGCTCCAGCGGCTCCCCCGCCAGACACTTGAACGAGCGTTCCAAACGAAGAGTTGCCTCCTGCCGATCCAGCCGTTCCGTTGACATTTGTTCCGGTTACCGCAGCCCCTCCAGTCCCGCCTGCGCCAACCGTGACAGTTTCTGTAGCACCGAGAAGGGATGCCTGAAAGCCCCTCGCAGAATAAGACCCGCCTGCTCCTCCGCCTCCGCCTGGGGCTGTTGCTGTAGTCCCGCCTTTTCTTCCAGAAGCTCCCCCGCCGCCTGCTGCAATCACAACCACATCGACGTAGACAGCCCCTGCTGGCTTCGTCCACGTCCCGCTGGAGGTGAACACCTGCACGTCCGTCGCTGCACCTCCCCCACCAGTGGCCGCAATCGTCACCGCGCCATCCCCGTTCGTGATAGTCACGTTCGAGCCTGCCGTCAGTGTAGCCTTGGTGAGTCCGCCTGCGGCGTTGCCGATGAGAAGCTGACCGTTCGTGTAGCTCGTCTCTCCTGTGCCGCCATTAGCCTCCTGCACTGTGCCAGTAAGTCCTGCCGTCGTTTGTGTCGAGTTGTCGCTGAACTTGATTCCGCCAGCATCCACGGTTATTGCTGCTGTTGCATCTGGTGCCACTCCAACCCCAACTCGACCGCTTGCGCTAACTGCAAACGGCGTTGAATCTGGGTTCGCGCTATCCTCAACAAGCAAGCTGTTTCCAAGCCCAAGGTTGGTGATGCGTACAGCTGGGGATGAAGATGCTGTGTTGTTTGCTGTTACAACTAGCGGTATGCCTGTTGCTGTTGCGCTCGTGTCGATTGTTACAGCGTTCCCAGAGCCAGTTGACTGCGTTGCTGCAATCCGGCTTGTTGAGCCTGTGCCTACGAATGTCTGAGTTTGCGAAAAGCTGTTTGCTGCGGTCGTTAAGGCTGCGTCTCCTAGCCCAAGGTTGGTTCTAGCAGCAGCATTGGTCGTAGACCTTAGCAGCGTGTCAATGTTGTTTGTAACTGTGTAGTTCGGCATGGTTACGGCTGGATATAGAGGGAGTTCCCGTCTGGTTGAAAGTAGTCGCTACCGTCAGGCTGTAGGTATGTAAACCCGCTAGGAGGCGGTGCTGCCGAAGCTGTCTTCTTGAAGCGGAAGGTCAGATTGCTGCCAGCGACTTGCACCCTCGCAGATAGCCTGTTCTGCGTCAATGCTGGATTTGCATTGCGCTTCCTAATGAACTTTGTAATCACCTTAGCCATAGCGCGAGGATGTATTTCATGGGTGTGTTGTGTGCTTTGCGATGATCGCCACGGCAACGACCGCAGCGGTTGGGTAAACGAAGTCAGTGATGCCCTTGAGCGTCCACGCACGGGGCTGTAAACCGCCCCAGAAGGGCATATTCGCACGCCGCCCACCGTAGTTGTGCTCGATGTTGCGGTACTCGGCTTGAGCGTACTCCCGCCCCACGAAGTACGCCGATCCAGCAGCCGCGCCAGTCCACCAGTTGCCGGTCACCATGGCGATGACCGACTGGATGGCGAGCGCGATGAGCGTGTGGGCTAGGTGGTGCATGGTGGCTAGCTTGCTTGGTTTGTCGAAAGCAAGGAGAGGCGAATCTCTACAGCGGCACCAATTCGATTTTCGACGTACAACCTTCCATCATTGTTGGCGCTGACTGTGATGCGGTTGTCTGGCCCTGTTGTGCCAGTCAAAGGGCCTGTTTGCATATTGAAAAACGCATCTCCTGCATACTTATTGATTGCAGGTGAGCCTGCGCCTGATCCCTTATAGACCTTGAACCATCCAAGACCGTTTCCGTTTTGAGAGTTCGAGGCCAGAGTTACAAGACCGCAAAGGTACGCGCCAGCGTCATTCGGGTTGATGACGTAAACCGATGTTGCGGTGTCGTCTGCCAGCGAAAGCACTGGTGTGCTATTGAATCCAGCCTCGTCAACGTAGGAGAATCCGCGAGCGTACTTGATGAACTCGCCCGTGGAGTCAACTTGACGGTCAATGTCGTAACTGATTGCTGTTGCCTCTGTGACAAGTACGCCTCCCTCTGGAACCGGATTGCAGTAGAAGGCAACGATTCGCGTCAGCTTGGAGCGTTCAATCTTGATGCCGATACGACCACTGAGCACGCCAAATGCGTCAACAGCAAGATGGCCGAACGTCATCGAGTAGACACCCTGATTTGTTACTGCGCTTGGGCCGCCAATCTGAACTCCGATTGCGTTGTTTGCGGATATTGCAACACGCACATACCCTGGAAAGATGTTGTTATCGGTCCAGTTCACAAAGTTCAGCCCAAAAACTTTGCTGTCTTGAATGAAGACGCTTCCAAAGGTGTTGAGCGTTACAACCTGCGGTGTGGCATCGTATCCGGAAGTTACTCCGCCAGTCTCGATTCCGGTACCGCAGGTTCCCTGAATATCGATGCTGCCGAAGACGCACTGAGTGACATTTCTTTTCGTCAACGCGCTCTCGCCACCTGTGCTGTCTGCGTAAATGGTTATGGCTTTGCTTGTGGTGCCGCTCATGTTGAGCGTTATGACATCAGCGTAGATGTTATGGGCGCTGTGGATGGCAAGACCAACGCCAGTAAATGAAGCACCCACATCAAGACGCATTCCCTCCCATCGTACATTTTGCACGACCGTTGTTTGGTCGGTTTGCACGGCAACGCCATTGCGCGGACCTGTATAAATCAACTTTCCAGCAGGGCCGAAGCTTAAGCTGGAATTGTTTTTGAGCGTGATTGTAGACGCATGAGCGCAGGGAACATCAATAAGCACTGTTCCACCGCCATCGATTGCGGCTTGAATAGCCGCAGAATCGTCTGTAACGCCATTGCCAACAGCTCCGAACTGAATAACAGAGATAATCTCGTTCAGCTTGTCTGCGTTCTGAAATGCTTTGCTGCTCATAGGGCGTGTGCGGTGTGGGAGTGTGTGCGTGTTACTGAGGCATCTTTAAAATCGTCGGAGCTGTTGTGTGCGTGATGACAACCGTCTGATTTGGCCCAAGTGTGATTGTTTGGTTCGTCGTGCTGAACACCGTCGCTCCGCCAAGTGCGATGCTGGTAACTGTTCCTCCATAGACGTATACACTTTCGGCTGAATGCCCTGCTCTGTAGGTGTACGGAGATGCTCCTGCAACAAAAGCGGACAGAGTTCCTGTGTAACCGTTGTTGTTTATAACGTACCCGTTTGTTGCGGTTGAACCGTCTGCAATGCCTGATGTGGCGTTGTCACGAACGTCGTTGTTGGAAACGATGAAGTTTGTTGCGCCCGTGTCGATTTGAATCCCGTGTCTTTGGAATGTGCTCGATGCCGCATCCCCAGACCGGCATCCGGTGACAACAACTCCAGAGGATGTGCCTCCAATAAGAATCCCTGGGTATGTGTTCAGCGTACCTGTTACAGGAGCGACGTTCGATGAGTTTGCGGCCAGCTTTGCTCCTCGGATGATTGTTCCTGCATTCCCAACTGTGATTCCTGCCAGCTTATTTCCAGTGAAACGACCTCCATTGATTCTTGCATCAATACAACCAGAGGCAATAAACACCCCATGGTCTTCTCTTGCGCCATTGATTATACAGGCAACAAGCTCAACAACCTGACAAGTCTGTAGGTAAACTGAGTTTTTGCAGTAGTCTGTTTCAAAATCAAAGAATGTTAAGAAAGACGGAATGTTAGAAGCCCCTACAGAGTTGAGGGCATGCAATGGTCTTCCGCCGACATTGACTGCATAAACGTGCGATCCTGCGACCGTATGAACAAAACCGTCAATGACAAGCCCGTCCTGTCCGTCAACATAAGTGCCTCCCATTACCAACGAGTGAATCCGCAGCACATCTGATCTTGCTTGTCCTGATGCTCCGCCTTGAACCCGCACATAATCGCAGGTTGGAGAGGTGTAGCTGGTAAGCCTTGCCGTGAGGTCTACCGTGTTGAAGGTGTCCAACAGGATGCCGTCGTATCCATTCCCAGAGTTTAGTTCAAAGTTGCTCTGCGCCACATACCGTGCAATAAGTGTCCTACCGCCTGTTTTTCCTGTTTCGTCTAATAGACCGTTTACTATTCTATTTCCATAAATGAATGTTGCTGGAGTTTGACTCTCAAATATTATAGAATCAAAACTTCCAACAGGGAGCAATTTTGCGCCATCTTCAAATACAAGTCCAGTTCTATTTGTTGATATACTAATAGTTGCTGTTATCTTGTAGGTTCCAGGCGGAATTTGCACATCCCCGCCTAATGAAAGTGAATTGATGGCAGCTTGAATTGCCGCTGTATCGTTTGCAACCCCGTCCCCTATTGCGCCAAAGTCCTTCACATTGACGACTTGCTCCAGCTTCGCGGCCACGTTTGTGGATACAGCTCCCGTTCCGTTCTGTTTGAATCCTACGTTTGCTGCTTGAAAGTTCCCTGCAACTGTCGTGCCTACATCCAGTACAATCTGATCTCCTGCATCAGCTCCTTGCGTGAGTGTAACCGTGTTGCTGTTTGTCTCCGTGAAGTCCGTGCCAGAAATGAGCTTCAGTCCGTTACGATACACGAAGATGTTGTTCGCCCCAGGGGTGTAAGCGTTCGTTGAAACAAATACCGTTTGCCCTGCCGATGCTGTGATGACCTGCTCTGTTACAGAAGTTGCGCTGATTGAGCGAAGCAGACTTGCTTGAGTGCTCTTGGTGATTCCGCCTTGCTGTACGATTAGAAGGTCTGTGTTTGATACAGACGTTGCAACAGGAAGCTGCGAGATTGTTTTCTGTCCCATATTAGTAGGTGTACTGCATATTCATGCGCTGTACTTGCCCCTCTTGGCGAAGCACCTTGTCAATAGCGTCCTGCAAGCCTTTCTCTGCAAGCTGTTCAGCCGCCATTGCCGTTTCAAACTGTCCTTCTGACTTGAGCCAATCGGAGTGCATGGCATTGATAAGGAAGTCCTTGAATAAGTCTGGAATAGGGATGAGCTTGTAGTTGCTTGGCGTTTGATACGGAGATTGTCCGGCAGTTGTGATTGTGATTGGCGAGTAGAAGTCGCCCTTCATCTGCCTATCGTTATCTGGATACAGGTGGTTTGCGCTAGCTGGATGGAACCTGTAATAGAAGAACTGGGCTCCAGCTTGATAGATTTTTGTTGAGTCGTATACGTCTCCAAACACCACTGGATTCTCGATGGAGTACTCGATGCACACGCTATCCGTGTTCTGCGTGATGATGAACTTCTGTTCGGAAGCTGCGACATAGCCTGATGCCACGCCGCTATCTTCTAGGATGAACGCCACCTCTTGCGTGCGGGTCGTTGTGCGTGGATCGCGTGAGTATACGCCTTGAACAGTGTCTGCGTCCTCTGGCAGCTTGATGCGGTTAATCGGCAGGATTTGCGCTCCGTCAGTGCCGTTCTTGGTGTGCAGGCAAGAGCCGATGTAGTTGTTGTACGGATACTTCTGGAACTGGCTTGCCGTGATAACGACCGTCTCCGTTGCCGTGGATGCCGAGTTGATAAGCTCGTTAGCTTGCGCCACAATCTGGATGCACGTCATCCCGTTGGATGTCACCGTTGTCGGCCCTGCTGTGATGGTGCAGGCTTGGTTGACATCCGCATCATTTGGTGTGAGCGTGAGTACTCCCTTTGGAATCTGCACAGAAACAGACCCGCCAACACTGTAGCTTGTGAACGTGGTATCCTCGTAATACGGGCTGCTTTCGTCGCTAGAGAAACGCAAGGTCAGCGTGCCTGTGGCTGGAGCATAGTCCAGCGAGTACATCTGAAGCCCTGGAAAGCGTGTGATGTACTGGACAAAATCAGGCCAGCGTTCTCTGTTCCACGCCTCTGCAATCCGCTTGCTAAAGAAGTCCCGAAAGGTTGCGAACGTCTTGTTGCTCAGGCTTACCCTATCAACACCAGCAAGTTGCAGGGTTGCGTTCAAGATGTCGCTATACGGGACAGTTTTCATTAGTTTCCGAATCCTACCTGCAACTTCGTCCCTTTACTATTGACTCTGCATTCGGGATTGTCGCGCAAAAACTCTCGCAAAAATTCTTGGTCTTTCCAGCAATCGTAGCCCAGTTTTTGGCCCCAGAAATGGAAAGCAACCCCAGGGATACGGGCCGTGAGTTCACCAATGCCGTCAACGGATTTATGCTCCTGTGAGTTGAGCTTGCCGAGTTCTTCAGCAGCTTTCTTTGCGTCAATGCGGGACTGCTGCCACTTGGCATCCATCATGCCATGCGCTCGCTCACGGAACTCTTCTGGAATGTGTATCATAAGAAAATGTGCTCGTCTCTCCGAGCTGTCACACCACTTTTAGCTCAACCTTAGTCGAGCCACGCAGGTGTCGCGGAAGGCGATTAAGCCGCAGTGTAGGTGAACTTGCCGAGTCCGAGCGGGTTGCCAACCACAAGGCCAGCAACTGCTTCAACAAGGCGAGCAGGGCCACCGCCGTAGTCAGGCAATGCCGTGACATTGGCGACGTTCCCGCCGTAGCGGACTTCGATCAAGTCCATGTCGAGAACCAAGCCATACGCCGTGCGAGCGGTGTACGTCGTGGTGTTCGATCCGCTGCTGGTCACAGTTCCCATGAACGTCGTGGGGTGCAAGCGCACCGTCCCGAAGTCCCCTTGGAACACGTCAACGCTCTGGATGAACGTGTCGGCGGCAGCATCACGCTGGAAGGTTTGCACCTTTGTTGCGCCAGAACCAGTCACACCAGCGGTGGTCGTTGTCGTGAGCGCAGTCGTGCCGAGCAAGCTCGTGAATGCACGCTTGAGGTCAGTTCCAACGATTGCGTCGAAGGACTTGTATCTGCCCGTCTGGTCGTAAATCGACTTGAGCAAGCCTTGCACCGTTGCGTCCGTCAAAGCGGAAGCGTTTGCGCCGGAAACAATCGAGTTTGCCGGAGTGATGAACGAAGGCGAGGTCGTGCCGGAGCCGATGTTCAGCCCAGTGCCGATGTTGTCGCCGCCAATCCACGCTTGGATCCCTGCCGTAAGGTAAGGAACCGTGCCGTTATCTGCCTGACCAAGCTGGTCGGACGTGAACGTCGCTTCCATCGAACGCTTGATGGCGATGATGGCCTTGGCGATGTTGTCGCTCAACTCGTCGCGAATCCCTGCAACGTCTGCGATGTCCTGCGTGAGCTTGGACACACGAACGGTTTGCCGGAACACTTGAGCGTAGTTGGCGAGTTCCTTGCGATACCCAACAACATAGTTGGAGTATGAGCTAACGTCAGTCCCGTCAACAACACCACCAATGGTGGGGCCAGGGTTCTGGTCAGCTTGCCAGCGGAAGTACATGTTGCCAGGCTTGGAGCCTTTACGCGCCATTGAAGTAAATGGCGTGTCCTTGGCGTCCACCAAGGCAATC
>SXGQ01606565.1_pt1 | contig 39419 bp, 30 predicted proteins | sample 3178371 | NCBI WGS metagenome assembly SXGQ01 (sample SAMN11356859, study PRJNA531348) | freshwater metagenome | isolation source: freshwater sample F1-20 | place: China: Fuxian Lake, Yuxi | collected 2017-12-25
GTAGTACTCAGGCAAGGAGGGTGGTCCCCCCATGTTCAAGCCAGGATTCTCGAGCCTGACTCTACTTGAAGCCATTTCCCAGGTACGTGCCTACAGGGCTGTCACCTTCTGTGGCTGATCTTTCCAGATCACTCAACACGGTACTGGTTCGTCCACTTTCGCTCGGCGCTACTTGCGGAGTCGCGGTTGCTTTCCTTTCCTCCAGCTACTGAGATGTTTCAGTTCGCTGGGTTTGCTTTACTGTCCCTATACATTCAGGACAGAATGACCTTACGGTCGGGTTGCCCCATTCGGAGATCCTAGGATCAAAGCTCGGTTACCAGCTCCTCTAGGCTTATCGCAGGTTCCAACGTCCTTCATCGCCTCTTAACGCCAAGACATCCACCATGTGCCCTTTTACGCTTGGCCATGTCGACCGGAGACCGTCGGATGAATTGCTTCACTCGACTGTTTTCAGATCAACAACCATGCCGGCCCCTTTTGCTTATTGGACCGGCAACCCGCGTTCATTATTTAATTTGTTCAGTGAAGAATTTATTATTTATTGAACACGAGCAGCATCTCAGACATTCTCGAATTCTCGGTGCTTGCAACATTCAGTGTGTATTTTCTTTAAACTTCACAAGAAAAAAACACACGATGTGTCTATCTGTATTCGTGATGACCTCAGTGGCCCTCGAGACCAGTGGCACCAGCCACGTCACACGAACACTCAAACCATTGTCTCATTTACTTATAAAAGAGCCGACTTTCGTCGCCTTTCACAGGGCTTTCGCCTTTATGGAAGGTCGATGATTGTAGTGAACTCTGGAAGCCTGTCAAGCCTTTGAAACATAGGAAATATGTGGATAAATTGGAATTCGACACCCCCACAGGCCGCCCTGCTTCGGGGCAAAACAAAGACTGGGACAATTACCCAGCCTTGACTGGGTCAACCTTTATGGATTTGGCCTGTTCAACCAATTCTTTGAGCTTGGCTTGATCCAAATCCTTGACTTGGGCAGTTGGATATCGAATCTCAAACTTGGCCTTGCCATCGCGGTGACTTAACACAACACTTGGAAGTGTTGATCTGTTCTTTTCTGGCGAAGCATTGGGGTCATCCACTATGTCAACCACATACCAGCCGGTATCAATTTCATTGACGGATGCGTTGTTGTCCGCCAATTTATCTTTGAACGTCAGCGGAAAAATGAGTGGCTGGCCAAGTTCGAACGATGGATTGGGTTCCGTCTTTCGCCAAAGACCATTTTGTAATACATACACATTAAAAAATATGCTTGACTTTGAACCGGCCACGCTGGTTTCAAGCGTTCCGTTTTCCGCGAAATACATTGTCTTACGCGGCACACGAACAGGCGCGCTCCACTGGCTGAAATCAGTTGAAATTGCCGAGGCTTTGGCAAGGCCTTGTTGCTTCTTACCCAATTGCCGCTCTTTCCCAAAGAACGGATTATAAATATCAATGCGGCAGCGATAGCGCACCACTTTTCCAAGCGGCGCCTGCAAGTCGTGCGTCCAAACATCAATGAAATCAGCTTCGGATTGCGCGGGCTTTGATGGGGCTTCAACTTTGGAATCTTTGGAATCGGCGGATTGTTCACTTTCCACGCCGAATTCCTTTTGAAGATCCTTTATAACTTTGCGCAGAGCCACGGCTTCTTTGGTGATCCTTTTCCACAATGGAATTTTCAGGTCCTCTGGGGGCACGAGTTTGTAGTTTGGATTGTTCTTTTTACCCTCTTTATTTACGCGATCGGCATCTTGTTTTGCCTTTACTTTCTTGGTGTCTTCTTTTTCTTGAGTCCAATCACCACCGAAAGAGTTTAATTCTTTATCCAACGCCTGCATCTGCACCATGTAATTGTCTAATTCCTGCTTCTTCTTGTCGCGGGCTTGCTGCTTTTTTTTGTCGCCTGGCGCTGCGGCTTGCTCGCCAGCTGCGCCCTTGGTCGAATTCGTTTTGCCTATCCCGTGAAGGGTGTCGTAAAAGTCTGGTTGACGGATAAGTTTTTCAATGGACTTCTCCCCACGCATGCTGGCGAAGATCTTGTTGGAATCCAAATCTTTTTTATCGCGGAACAAGTTGCCTTCAAACCCAAACATGATTGGCACGATCACTGGATCGCTCCAAGAGCCATTCTCATTTTGCTCTTGCCTTTCAAACACGACATCCAGGAGGAAAATGGCGTTTTTGCGCCATTCAGAATTGGCAGCAAAGAGGGGCGGATTGGCTTCCTTGTCTTCCTTGGTCAACTCATTTCGAATGGCCTTCAAATCAACACGGGCCACTGGCCTTGTCCAAATCACATCCAAACTATCCGCGTCAGATTGACTGGCAAGAAATTTTTTCAAGGGTTCATTTGCTGAAACGGCATTTGGTTGAAGCGCGTCGCTGAACCATTCCACCGGAGTCACCATGGTGGGTGGCTCGAACCGTGGTTGGTAATACAGCGTGTCCACGCTTCGAGTGTCTGGCACAATCATTTTTGCAGCCAAGTTGGGCGCGGTGCGGGGGAATGGAGCAGCGGGCAAAAGATCCCCGTTCATTTTTTGCGCAAAAGCTTGTTGCGTGGCTCCCTTGACAAGTGGCTCCCACTCAATGATTTCTGTGCTGGCTTGTTTTTGTGAAATCTTGCCAGTTTCTTGAAGAAGAATTTCGTTGGCGTTCGCTGGAATGACATTGGAATTACTGCCCAATTGAAATGTCGCGGGCGCGTAAAAATCCCAGCCAACATACCCTGCAACCGCCAAAGCGACCACCAATGCGATGGCTTTTTCAAAGTGACGTTCAACAATTGAAATACCCTTCATGACTGTGGCGCCTCAGTGGTTTCAGGGTTTTCATTGGCGTTTGGCTCGGCGATCACCGGCTTTGGAGTTGCGACCCCCTGCGTCCAAAGTAATTTCTTTAAATCTTTCGGCATTTTTTTTGTGGTCCACTCACGCAACCAAATTGTTTGCACGGTCATGGTAATTTGGCAACAAGCCTCCGTGCCATAGAGATAGCCCATGCGCGCGGCTTGAAAGAGATTGACTGGCTTGTATTTTAAATTTGTAATGGCCATGAAATTCTGACGGGTGAAAGAATTAAATATTCTTGGTAACTCGGCCGTTGCCACAACAAGTTCTAAGTTGACATTGCGAACGTCATACAATTGACAACTTGTGAGACCCGTGAACGAACTGGCATAGTTGAGTGGTATTGCGGTGGATGGACTGATTGGATCACCCTCAACCACTTCATCGACGGGTTCCGACCCCGCTTCTGTGGGCGCGGCTTCTGTGGGCGCGGCTTCTGTGGGCGCGGCTTCTGTGGGCGCGGCTTCGACCGTTTCAACAACCTCCTCTGGCGCGGGCGCGCCATCGACTGCGGCTGCCACTTGGGCCTGAATGTCCTTGATGCGAATACTCATAATTCGTTTGATTGGCGCCGAAAGAACGCCATCTTTCACGCCCGCATTGGCGTTGGCAATGGCCGCAAATATATCTTGAAGAATCCACAGGTCCCATTGCATAACAAAACAACGAGCGAGCGTGGTTTTGCCTTCGGTGGGCGGCATTCGAATTGCATTGGGGTCCAGATACATGGAAATATCTTTGGCTTTTTCCTGCAAGTTTGTTATGCGCGCCATGCGCAACTCATTGGCTAAATCTTTTAAATCGTTGGGCTCTGTCACCTCGGCGCGTGAATTTTTCTTGAGATTATTTTGTATAAATTCAGTCTCGCGTCTTTGGACGGATTCAAGAACTTCCGCAGGAGTGGGGGGTTGACCGGCGCGACTATTGCTGATCAGGGATTCGTAGGCGGAATTGATACCTGTTCCAAGATCTTTGTCACCGTCGTATTTCTTTCCTAAATAGACTTCCTCAAGCACAACATCTTTCGGCTTGTTTGGGAATATTTCCACTTGATCGTGGGCAGGCGCGAAGACATGGTCCTTTGCATTGCGCTCCACCGCAGAGGTGTATTGAAATTTAAATTCGTCCTCAAGCGCCAGATTTCTCTCCTTCACAGCCTCAATCATGGACATATTCAAAACCACCGATCGTTTCTCCGGCTCAGCCGAAGTGCTGCGAATGCTGACCGAAGTTTTTCCCATGGCGGCAATTTTTTCAAAATCTTTTTGGCGCTGCTCCATGGTTGCGGCAATGTCGTCCGTCATGCTCGAGCGAAACCATAACGCTGCAAATGGAACAATGACAATCACCACGCAGCTCACCAGAATGACTCCGCGCCGTTTGAAGAGCTCGACCGCTTTTGAGAAGTCGATGTTCTTAAGGGCTTTCAAATCGACTTTTACTTTTGGAGCTTTCATTGTGAAACTGGAACCTCCGCTTGGGGGGAGGCCACATCAATAATTTCGACGGTGAACAGAATTGTTGCCTTGTACACTTTCATGCCGGGTGAATATAAAATGAGCTCGTTGATGGGAGCCAACAATTCCAAGTCGCCGCTGCCAGTTTTGGATTCATCGCTTGTTGCAGTCAATTCTTCGCTGGCGTCTGCTTTGGGCGCATCGGTTGCGTTCGCGCTTGTGCTAGATGTAGAACCGCTATCGGGTGGTTGTTCTCTGACAACTCCGCCTTCCGAGCCTCTGCGTCGTCCACTACCCCTTGCTCCGGATGATCCCCCACCCCCGGCGCTTCCAGAGGCGGAACCAGCGGGCGGCGGCGTGGCAGATGCGTCTTGATCGGCGGAGTCCCCCTGATCAGTCGCAGAGGCATTTGAATTTGGCTTTTGAGAATCAGTCTTTTTCTCGGCGCCAGGAATTTCAGTGACTTGAAGTTCCTCGCCTTTGGCATCAGCTTTCAACGCGATTGACTTGGGCAAAATGATGTAAGGCACATCAGGGCGCGGCTTGTCTTGTGTTTCGAGCCACTTCATAATGGAATTCACAAGAAATGTCTTCTTGCCATCGCTGGCAAATTCAATATTCATGGAAACAACAATGGTGCGTTTTTTGGTGGCGTCGTCGAACGCATAGGCGCCTGAAAGACTTTCAAGCACAATGAGCTTGCGATTTTTGGCTGAAATGCCATGAATAGCGGCGACATCTTTGGCGTTGATTTCATCATCCGGCTTGGCTGAAAGGGTGGCATCCAAAGCGTCCTTGAGAATGCATGGCCAAATTCTTCTATCGTTGCTCAGCAATTGATCCATGTTGGCCACGGTGGCGCCCGCCTCGCCAGTGGACTCGGCCTCTTGCAATAATTTTTGCAAGTTGGCTCCGGTTGAGAGGACCGATGAAATTTCAGATTGGTCGAGCAGGTCTAAATGACGTTGATCCACAACGGGCGCCGCGAACATGGCGACCGAGCCAGCCACGGCGATACTTGCTGCGGTGATGAACCATTTGTTCTTTTTCCCCCACACTTTTTCACGCAGACCGAGCACCGGCGCCAGGTTCACGCTGATACGGCTCAAGCCAATGCCCTGCAACGCAAGACCATAGGCGGTGACAAAATTAATTGAATTGGCGGCAAAATCAGCGGCTTCACGGCCTTCCACACGAACTCGCTTGAATTCATCCATGCGATGAATATCAACATTGAGTTGTTGACCAAGAAATTTACGCAGCCCTGGAATTCGAAAGGTGCTTCCAGCGGCAAGCATGGTTTCAATGGGAGTTTGTTGATGATTGGTTTGATAGTGGCTAATGGAGAGCTGCACCTGCTGCACTAAATCGCCAAATACTGGTCGCATGGCCTGCATCATCTGACGCGCATGTTGACTGGTGGCGCTTTCGGCTTTCAAGCGATCGGCCTTGGAGTAATTGATCTTGAATGAATCTTTCAGCGCGTCGGTGAAATGGGTTCCGCCCAATGGAAATGTGCGGATCCAACAGCGACCGCTGTCGGCGAAAATGACATCGCTGGCTTGGGTTCCAATGTCAAGAATGACCATTGGCTTGTGATCCTCCGCCAAGGTATGGTCATACGAAACGGCGTTGAAAACCGCCAAAGGTCCAAGCGTCACGACTTCCGGGCGAATACCGTATTCGGCGTACAACTTCAGCTTTTCTTCGATTCGCGCCTTCTCGATGGCAAAAATGCCAACCTCCACTTCAGGATTGTCCGTCGAGGAAAAGATTTGATAGTCCCACTCAACTTGCTCAATAGGAAACGGTATTTGTTGCACCGCTTCAAATTTGACAATGTTGGGAATCATTTTTGGTTCCACTGGCGGCAACTTGGCGAAGCGCGCCAACGCCGAATGGCCCGGAACGGAAATGACCACTTTTTGATCCTCAAGATTCTTTACGGCAACCAACTGTCCCATGGTCAGTCGGGTCATTTCCGCCACATCCACATCCGGAGTGGTTAAGGGCTTGTTGTGAGCAATGCAGGCAAAGTCGCGTATGACGGCTTCATCACCAACAAGTTCAAGGCGAATGGCCTTTATGGCGTGCGCCCCAATTTCAATACCCCAAGCAGATTTATTCTTAGCCATATGGTTCAGATTTTCTCATTATGATTTTGATATTGAATTTGAATGTGGGAGGCGGCAGGACGGGTCAAATTGCTTCATTCCAAAGTAAAGTCTGAGGTTTGGGAATATACCTCTTTGGAGGAGTTGCGATGGGAATATAACTTTACGCAATTGCTCGTGATTCTGTTGCCTGTATTTCCCCCAAAGTAGTTCGTTCGCGGATACTCTAGTTGAAAACCAAAATCGCCATGTCAACACCCCCCAACGACCCATCCAATCCGCTCGCCTCCAAACTTGGTGCATCGCCTATGCGCATGGACGATGTTCTAGCGCAAGAAATGGCGCAAGCATTGGCGGGTCTGAGCGAAAATGATCTACTGGGTATTCAGCCGGCCAAAAAAGTCTTGCCCAGGGTGAAGGGCGATGGCCACACACGCACCGGCACAATTATTCGTGTGCAAGGAAGCGACGTGATGGTCGAGTTTGGACCCAAGAGTCAAGGCGTGTGTCCGCTGAACCAATTTGAAAGCGCGCCCGATGCCGGAACCGTGATGGAATTTGCCGTGGAGCGCCTGGACGCGTTTGAAGGTTTGCTGATTTTATCGCGCATTGGAATGCGAACCAAACCACAGTGGGACAATTTACAAGTTGGACAAATTGTGGACGCGCGTTGCGTGGGCATGAATCAAGGCGGCTTGGATATGGAGGTCGCTCATCACCGCGCGTTCATGCCCGCGGGCCAAGTGGATATTCGCTCGGTGCCCGATATCAGTATTTTCTTGGGCGAGAAATTGCAGTGCATGATCATTGAAATGCGCAAGGAACGCGGCCGAATGGTGCTGAGCCGCAAGGCCGCGCTGTCGCAGACTAGGCGTGAAAATCAGCAGAAAACCCTTGCTGAAATCCAAATTGGGCAAATTCTTGAGGCCACCATCATCAGCTTGCAGCCCTTTGGCGCCTTCGCCGACATTGGTGGCGTTGACGGCTTAATTCACATCAGCGACTTGGCGCATGAACGGCTGAAAACCGCCAGTGATGCCGTGAAGGTGGGCGATGTTGTGCGCGTGAAGGTGATGCGAATTGATCGCACTCAGAAGCCGCCGCGCATTGCACTGAGCCGTAAAGAAGTGATGGACGATCCAATGGTGGGCAAGTTTGAGGCGCTTAAAGTTGGCGAAAGCGTTTCCGGGCGCGTCACCAAACTTGCGGACTTCGGAGCGTTTGTGGAACTCACTCCAGGCGTTGAAGGTCTGGTGCACATCAGCGAAATCAGCCACGATCGAATTTTTTCAGCCGACAAAGTGTTGACGGTGGATCAAATTGTGACCGCCAAAATTCTTGCCATTGATCTTGATCGTCGGCGCGTCAGTTTGTCCATCAAAGCGTTGCTGGATCGACCCGCGCCGGTGCAAAGCGCCAACAAGTTCAATAAGGATGACCGCCAGAACGCCAAGCCCGTGCGCGAGGATGATCCATCCATGCGCAAATTGCGCCTGAAATTTGGCGCGCCGAGTTCCTTGAAGGGCGGATTGTCCTAAAGCTGAATTGCGCTTTGAGGGCTTTCCACCCTGGATTTCTCGCTTGGCAAGCGCGCTCGCTCCGCAAGTTGCGTGGTTGGCGTGGACGGCGCTTTTATGGCGTCAGCAGTTGCTCTAGCTGAATCACAGTGCGCTGCGCAATGGGCTTGCCAGTTTGCAAATCAAGGTGAGCCTGCGTGAGTTGCCGCGGTGGACAACGCGTAATGGTGAGCGGCGCAAAATCAAAGGCGCTGTGCAGTTGCTCTAGCACGCCAACGCGTGCTGCGAATGTTTTTATTTCAGGCTCTGGCAAATGGGCTCGCACCACGGCGTCGGCAATGAGATGGATGGGCGTGTCCGCCACAAAGCGAATGTACACATGCGCGTCGGCGTCGAAATGTCCCTCGCTGGCGCGGCCAACCAGCGCAAGTTGCGCGCGTGGAAAATCGTGCTCAAGTTGACGCATGAAATCAATTATGGTGACAAGGCGTTCATAGCGTTGTTGTTCATATCCTTCTTGACCAAGTTGCGTCATGGCAAGTGCTTGGGCGTGACGGCGCACCAACGCTTTGGAGGGCGCGGGCGTAGCGCGCGGCAACCCAAGATGCGCGGTGGCTTGTGAAATAGCGTCAATGACCGCAAGAAACGGCTCTTTTCGCAGCAAACTGGCGGCGCGGCGGGCAATGTCATCTTGATGATCATTCACAGTTCACACACCATGGCGGTTACGCGGCTTGATCTTGCCGTGAACCCGCGGGAGTGCCTGGCATCCAAAGATCGTCAAAGGGTTGATCGTCGCAAGTTTTTCGAAGCGCCAAATACGCGGCCGTAGCCACCGTCCACAACGCGCCAAAGCACGCGCCCGCGGCAAGCGACTTCACAACTGTGATCCACAATCCGACAAATCCTGCGGAGATGGAGCCCGTGAAACCAAGCGAACGTATGGGTTGGATATCGTCTGGCAACAACAATCGAATTGTGGCCATGTTGGACATGGGGCCTTCGCCGGCGGTCATGCCCACAAAATTCGCGGCCAATGAAAGCGTTGCCATGGCAAACAAGTCGGCGACAAAGATGACAAGCGAAACTCCAATCGCGGCCATGATGAGATACAACAACGCGTGCAATGGTCGGCGCAACACATACGCCACGGTGCGTTGCGCGGCTTCTAGACCGTCGCAGCCCTCGCATGCCGAGGCCGCGACGGCCAACGGCATGCAAAAACCCCAAGGAATAAGGGCAATTGCGGCAAAAAAAGCTAGGAAAATCAACAGGCCATAGGCAAGACCCGCAAAGACATCTATTAACGGAATACGGCTGAGCCATCCCAGTATGGCGGCGACTGGAAGCAGAATAAGAAGCGTGAGCAGTGGCCACATTGGAACCAACGCGTGATTGATCCAGCGCGGTTTGACAAACGCGAACGCCTCGGCCGCGGAGAGTTTGTCTGTGCCTGCCAAATCAATCGCCGTCATGCGGCACAGCGTGGCGCCACCCGCGCCCATGGCGATCAGAAATGCGGCGCCGAACACGAAACAAAACCAGCGATCATCACGCCAACATGCCAAGGGCAAATCGATAAAGAGATTGGAGAACGCGCCAATTGCCATGACGGGACTGAGCGTGAGAACTCCCACCGCCAGATTGTCAATGCAACGGCCAACCGCCACGGAGAATGAATCAAAGGTTCCCTTTCGTCGATAGGATTCAAGCCGCTCAAGCGCGCGGCGAATTCCGTCGGCTTCAAATCCAGTGACCGAACCCAGGCGATTTTGCAGCGAATTATAAACCGTTTCAATATCGACCCCGCCGCGCGTGTCCATGCCGGCGGGCCGCTGATCGGGCGGTAAATTTTCCAGCGCCGCCCGCCGCGCCGCATCGGAGGCGACGGCGGAATCAATTTGACTTCGTGCTGGCGAAAGCAATCCAGCGGGCTGAATGGTTGGTCCGCGAAGCGCATCGTAAAAGCGGCCAGCCACGGCCAGCGCCAGCACAATAAAGGTTGCGGCCAAAAGCCGCGAAGGCTGGAACGCGCCCGTGGCGGAGGTCAGAACCCTATGAAAAACAAGCGCGGAACGAAAGTCAATTTGATCCACCACCACGCGTTCAGCCATTTTTGTATCTCCTGTTGCTTGTGAGGACAAACTAGAAATGGAATGCTAACTCAAATTTGGCGCTTTAGCCCAAAGGGCGATTGTGTGGCTTGATTGAGATTGGGATACCTTCTCACTCCATGAGCATTTCAACCCACACACAACTTGACAGCGTGCTTGCGCGGACTGATGCCAATCACAGCGGCGGCATTGAGCGCCTGGTGGAATTTCTAAAAATTCCAAGCGTAAGCACCGACCCCGCTTTCGCCGCGGATGTGCGCCGCGCCGCTGAATGGGCATCGCGTGTGTTGGTGGAATGTGGATTTGAATCGCGGCTTGTGAATACACATGGACATCCAATGGTGTTGGCCAAGCATCCTGGCCCCCAAGGCGTGACCGCACCGCGCGTGCTTTTTTATGGCCACTACGATGTGCAACCCGCCGACCCGATTGAATTATGGACGAGTCCTCCGTTTGAACCAGTGATTGTGAATGGTCCAATGGGCAAGCGCGTTGTGGCGCGCGGCGCAGTGGATGACAAAGGACAAGTGATGACATTTTTGGAGGCGTTGCGCGCCTGGCACGCCTGCGCGGGTGGTCCACCCTGCCCCGTTACCGTTCTCTTGGAGGGCGAGGAGGAATCGGGCAGTGAAAGTTTGGAGCCGTTTCTGCGGGAATACGCCAAAGAATTAGAATCCGATGTGGCCATTGTGAGCGATACGGGAATGTGGGACATGGACACGCCTGCTATCACAACCATGTTGCGCGGCTTGGTGTATGTGCAGGCCAAACTGAAAGGTCCATCGCATGATTTGCATTCGGGTTTGTATGGCGGGGCCATCGCCAATCCCATCAACGCATTGGCGCGCATGATTGCCAGCTTGCACCACGATGATGGCCGTATTGCCATTGAAGGTTTTTATAACCAAGTGAAACCCCTGCCGGATAAAATACAAAAGCAATGGGACAAACTTGCGTTTGACGACGCGGAATTTTTAGGCAAGGCCGGGGTGATCAACGGATTTGGCGAGCCTGGTTTCAACGCCATGGAGCGAACCTGGTGCAGACCCACATGCGATTGCAATGGCATCAAAGGCGGGTATCAAGGCGAGGGTGCAAAGACCGTGATTGCATGCGAAGCGACCGCGAAGATTTCCTGTCGCTTGGTGGCCGACATGGATCCGCAGGACACTTTTGAAAGATTGTCGTCGCACTTGCGCGCGCGCGTGCCCGCGGGCTACACGCTTGAATTGACAACATTTGGCAAAAACCCGCCAATTCGCGTGAAAGACGAGAGCCCCTACCTTGTGGCGGCCGAGCGTGGCTTGGCCAAGGTGTACAACAAACATCCCGTGTGTATTGGAACAGGCGGCAGCATTCCCGCGGTTGGTCTCATCCAACGCATTTTGGGCGTTGAAAGTTTGCTCGTTGGATTTGGTTTGGATGACGACCGGGTTCATAGCCCAAACGAAAAATTTGAATTGACTTGCTTCCGTCGCGGATCGCTGAGCCACGCCGCAATCTTGGCGGAACTTGCGGGGCTGCGTCCCTGAAACGAATGATCACAACTCACACAATGAAATACTTGCGCGCATTCCATATGACCGTGGCGGCAATGGCTTTCATGGTGTGCGCAACCACGGGCTTGGCACGCGCGGATCGTGTTGAAATTCAGGTTGAGCGATTTGGAGCATGCAACGCCTATCGCGGCGGCGATGTAACCGGGATTCAAGTTCGACTTCGCAGCGACTTCAGCGAACCCATCAGCGCCATTGTGCAGTGGGATGTTGAGAACGCCGACGGTGACATGGCGAACTACTGGCGCGAGGTGACGCTCCCTCCTGGTCAATTTGTGACGCGCTGGTTGTACGCCAAATTACCGCCTATTTCCGCATCATCTTTGTCCCAACTCGTGTTCAATGTGGGAGTTTTTGAGGCACAAGGCGCGCGGCGAATTCGGGAACTCGGCACGCTTGGATTTAAGGCCATCGAAGCGAAGGAGCAATCCCTGCCACTGGAAATACAACAAGACGCCATTGCGTTGGTGGGTGATGGCCGCATGGGACTTCAAGATCTAGGTGTGGTTGCAGGCGGCTTTGAATTTGTGCCCAGCATGAATTCATTCACGCAATTACCGCGCGGAATTTCACCGGAGGAATTTCCTGATCGTTGGGAAGGCTTCTGGAGCTTCAACGAAATTATTTGGTCGCAAGCGTCCCCGCAATCGCTTACGGGTGATCGCGCCGCGGCGCTTCGAGATTGGATTGAGCGCGGCGGATCATTGGTGATTGTGTTGCCTGAAAGCGGCAACCCGTGGGGCATTGGCGGCGGGCCATCCAATTTTCTTTCCGATCTGTTGCCCACCAAGGGCGTGACTCAATTGGATGGCGTACCTCTGGAACGACTGCTGCCCGCGCTTACCAGCGCTACGCAATTGCTGCGAGACAATGTGCGTATTCCCATGTATGTATTTGATCCTGTGCAATTAAGCGCGCCCTGGCACGGGTTGATTGCCTTGCCCGAAAGCGCCGTTACGCCTGCAAATTATGGCCAAATTAACAATATCAACGACCGTGCCAGCATGGTTGTTCGACGCCCATTTGGGCATGGCTGCATCACCTTGATCGGAGTGGATGTGAACGCCTTGCACAGCGGCGCATACGCCTATGAGTCCATACCGCAAGTCAATGTATTTTGGAACCGCATTTTGGGAAGACGCGCCGACGCCTTAAGCGCGAATGATTTTGACCGCCTGCAAAAGAATGTTCCCAAGAAACTAGCCATTGCTAGCGGCTATGACATGTACGACTGTGGTCAAGGCGAAATCATCATGCGAGCGATTGGCTTGCAAGGTCAGGTGGTGACCAGCGTCTTGGCAACGGTCGCGCTGTTCGTTGTCTATTGGCTGGTGGCTTGCCCCATTGCATGGATGGTGCTTCGTCGAAAAAATTTGCAGAAATTGGCGTGGCTTGTCTTCTTTGGAGTGTCGCTGCTGGCCTGCGCCGGCGCGTACGGATTGGGCTTGATGATCAACACAACAACCACCGAACTTCAGCATTTGACGGTGCTTGATACGGTTGATGAATCCACATCAACGCCGTCCCCCACGAACGCCATGACACGCGCAACCTTGTGGATGAGCGCGCTGCTTCCTGGATTTGCGACGGCAGAGATTGCCTTGGAAAACAAGGGAAATGACCCCAATATTTTGACGACCTGGGCGCCGCCCACGGGTCAAAATACGCAACGCTTTCCAGATTCCGCGCGCTTTGATCAAGCGATTGATGTTCCCAGCAAATGCATACTTCCCGCGCGCGCGACCACCTCCGACTTCGAGGTTCGCTGGTTGGGACAGGTCGCGCCAAGTTGGGGGCGGCTTCCATCACAGGTCAGTGGAAAAGAGGTGGTCGCCATAACGCAGGAAAAAAACTTGAATCGTATCGCGCTTACTGGTTCGCTCACGCATCAACTGCCTGGCGCCTTGAAAAATGTGCTACTGATTCATGTATCACCATTTGAATTTCAAAAGCAGCGGTGGCAAACCGACCAGCGCCTTGCCATGAAACCAAGCGCGCCGCTACCCAACGCGGGTCGCATGGTCGAGCTTGTGAATGATTGGTTGCCCAACACGGAAATAGATCTTGCCCAAGCGCTCTACCCAACTGGCGCGGCTGATCCTTCCAAATTGGATACCACTTCGCTGACACAGGAAATTCTAAATCGCTACGCGCGGCCTTTGCGTCAAATGAGTGCGCGTATGTTGTCCCAATCCATACAAGAGGTTTTTGCAGACGCATCGTTGCAAACCAATTTGCAAATGCTTTCTCTGTATCAAATGCTGGAGCCGCCGGCTTATGAAATGAATCCGCCCGACGCGCCCACACCGAATCGCGTGACCCGCTCATTGGGACGCTCTTTGGATTTGTCACGGTGGCTGACGCAACCCTGCTTGATTGTGCTTGGAACGCTCAAAGATGCGCCCGTGCCGCTTGCCATCAATGTGTCGGGCGAGCCGGCGCAGAGTAATGGCAGCGTGTTTGTTCGCTACATCATTCCGCTGCCCAATGATGAGGCCATCTTTTGGCCGCCGCTTCCCGTACCCTAAGTTTACCTTGCCGATGATTGAAACAGTCAACCTCACCAAGAAGTACGGCGACTTAATCGCCTTGGACAATTTAAATTTGTCCATCGAGGCTGGCGAGTGCTTCGGATTTATTGGTCCCAACGGAGCGGGCAAGACCACCACGATTAAAATTTTGTCCACGCTGCTCAAGCCCACATGGGGCGAGGCGCGCGTGGACGGAAAAACCATTGGCTACCAAAATAATCTCATCCGTCCATTGATTGGCTATGTGCCGGATTTCATGGGCGCGTACGAGGAAATGACCGTGATGGAGTACCTCGAATTTTTCGCCGCCTGCTACGGCATGCACGGCAACGAGCGATTTCAGGCGGTGAACGATGTGCTGGAATTGACAGATTTACAAGGTAAATCCAACACGGAGGTCAATGGCTTGAGCCGCGGCATGCAGCAACGGTTAAGTGTGGCGCGCGTGCTGCTGCATAATCCCAAGGTCCTTCTCTTGGACGAGCCCAATTCTGGTCTTGACCCGCGCGCGCGTATTGAGATGCGTGAACTGCTGAAGGAACTGTTGCGTATGGGAAAAACTATTTTAATTTCCAGCCACATCTTGCCGGAACTAGCCGAGCTTTGTACAAGTGTTGGCATTATTGAGCGCGGCAAATTGATATTCGCCGGCAGCATGAAGGATGTCTTGTCGCGAGCGCATTTGGGAACCCTGGTCAAGATTGTGTTGGATGATCGCCCCGAGGCCGCCGCCCAACTTTTACGCAAGGTGCCAGGCGTGAGCCTGGTGGAATTGAAAAATGGCGAGGGCGTGACACGCATAGAGGTGACGCTGGACTCAAATACCGCACTGTCCGTGAGCGATTTACCAAATCGACTCATTGCCGCGGGATTTCGTATAAATTCAATGCAGCAAGCGGAGGCGGACTTAGAAACCGCATTCCTTCGCCTGACCAAGGGGCTGGTGGCGTAAAGTGGGCAAGCACATATGACAGATGTTCTTCTTATCGCGGATAGACGGCGCAAAGGCGTGCCCGAGGCCATTGAGGAAGTGCGCCGAATCATCACGCCGCATGGCCGCATTGTGGAGGAATTGGAAGCCGACCTGCGCCCCATTCCACCGCGAACCATATTTGATTTGGTGGTTGTGCTTGGCGGGGACGGAACGTTGATCGCGCAGTGTCGACGCTTGCTTGACCGCGGCGTGCCCATGGTGGGCTTAAACTTTGGGCGTCTTGGTTTTTTGGCGGAGTTTGATTTGGATTCGCTGCGCCAACACGCCACCATGATTTTTGGACACGACGCCATTGTGCGCAACCGCATGGTGCTTGACGCCATTGTGCGCAACGCGCGCGGTGATTTGGTGCATGAGGGTCTTGCCATCAACGAAGCCGCCGTGACCGCGGGCACTCCGTTTCGCATGATTGAACTTAAAATTTCATTTGGACGGGATCAAGGTCCGGACTTGCTTGGCGACGGCGTGATTGTGGCCACGCCCATTGGCAGCACCGCCTACAACGTCAGCGCGGGTGGACCCATTGTGCAACCCGATCTTGAGGCCATTATTGTCACGCCCATCTGCGCCCACAGTTTGGCATTTCGCCCCATTGTCACCGCGAGCCATTTGGAGATCATGATTGAAGTGATGCGCGCCAATGATGGCTCTGCGTTGGTGCTTGATGGACAAGCGATTGTTCCGCTGAGCGCTGGCGACCGCGTGCTGGTTGGTCGCCACCATACCGCGGCAAAATTCATTGGAAATCCTGATCGAACCTATTGGGACACGCTTGCTGACACCATGCGATGGGCCGCCGCGCCCAGCTATCGCCGACCGAATTCTCCGTGAATTCAGCCGTGAACCCAGCCCAACTCGCAAATCTTGCCTGCGCCAAACACGCACGCCACTTTTTTCTACACTCGTTTATTCCATGATCGATATTAAAGCACTGCGTGAAGACCCAGAACGATTTAAAAATGGCGTGCGCTTAAAGCGTGCCGATGTGGACATTGACGCGCTGCTTGCCATTGACGCTCGCCGCCGCGAGTTGACTGGCGCCGTTGAAGCCAAGCGCGCCGAACAAAATAAATTCAGCAAGGAAACCGGTCCCGAGCTTGGCCGCTTGAAGGGTCAGCTGAAATTCGCAACGGAAGCCGAGCGCGAAGTGATTGAAGCCAAATTGAAAAACCTTGAGCGCCGCCCCGCGGAATTAAAATTGGAGGCCGCTGAACTGGACAAGCAACTGGCCGAGACCGGTCCCAAGTGGCACGACTTGATGCTGCGCATTCCGCAACCGCCCGCCGCCGATGTTCCTATTGGAGCCGGCGCCGAGGACAACAAGGAAATTCGCCGCTGGAACGCGCCGCACTTTGATCCATTGAAAAGTTTTGCAAGTCAGCGTGGCTTCAAACCAAAGACGCATTTGGAATTGGTGCGCGACCTTGGCTTAGTTGATTTTGAGCGCGGCGTGAAGATCGCGGGCACGCGCCACTATGTGCTTACCGGCCTTGGCATGAAATTGCATCAGGCCGCGCTTCGCTACGCCTTTGACTTTATAACCGAGCAGCGCGGTTTCACCGCCATGGGCGTGCCCGTGATCGTGAAGGAAGAGTGCATGCAAGGCACTGGCTTCTTTCCATTTGGGCGCGATCAGGCGTATCACATAGAGGAGTCGCGACGCGGCGCTGGCCACGATTTATTTCTGACTGGTACCGGTGAAGTTGGCCTAATGGGCTTTCACGCCGACGAAATTATTCCCATTGAGCAACTGCCGCTGAAGTACACCACGCAAAGCACTTGCTTTCGCCGCGAGGCCGGCGCGTCGGGCAAGGACACCGCGGGCTTGTATCGCATTCATCAATTTGACAAGGTTGAACAAGTTGTGATTTGCCGCGCCGACGACGCTGAAAGCCGCGGCTGGCATAAACACATGTTGGAGACGGTGGAAATGATTTTGCAAGGATTATCACTGCCGTATCGCCTACTGCAATGTTGCACTGGCGACCTTGGAATGAAGAACGAGGACATGATTGATGTTGAATGTTGGATGCCAGGCCGCGGCGCTATTGGCGCCGATGGTATTCCAAGCGGCGAATGGGGCGAAACGCATTCCGCCAGCCGTCTTGGTGATTTTCAATGTCGCAGATTGAATTTGCGCTACCGCGACGCCGATGGAAAAATTCATATTGCATGGGCGCTGAACAACACGGTGCTTGCCAGTCCGCGCGTGCTCATTCCCATTCTGGAGTTGAATCAGAACGCGGATGGATCCGTGAATGTTCCGCATGTGTTGCGGCCGCACATGGGTGGTGTTGAGAAGATCACGCCGCGATAATTTTTTTAGCGACCGCGCGCGCCGCCAGCGCCTGAACGCTTTTGCCCACCAGCTGGAGCAGATCGTTTGCCACCGCCTTTGTTGGCGCCCTTGCCGCCACCAAATGTTGCGCCCTTGCCGTGAAATGGTGTTGCGCCAGCGCCACCAAAGTTGAACGCGGCGGGTTTGCCCGCGTGATCCAATCCAGCGCCAAAGACGCCGCCAGACTTTGCGCCAAGCGTTGGTTTTTTACCCGCGTCGGAATTGTTGTTGGCATTGTTGGACGAATTGTTTGCTGGTGTATTGCTTGTCATAGTGAGCTCCATGTTTCAAAGCGGGAAATCTGCGCAAACACATTGTAATCAAAGTCATTGCGTGGATCACATTCAGAAATTGTATGGCGAGATTCAAGTATTCTTCACAATTCAGAAACACGCGATTATGAGAACCAGCACAAATGTGGCGCATCTTCCCTGCGACAAGAGCTGTCTTCCATCCCGCACTTCTCCTTTCCCCTTTAAGAAGTCTCTCTATGAAATCACTTTCGTCTTAATTCATCGCCTCAGAGGTGATCGCCACTATGTCAGCCGCCTCGGTCGATAAAGTCCCGAACTGGAGCAGCCGTTCCAACCCCGGGCGCCATCGCTTTGGTCGGCTTGGCTTGCTTGGTTGCATGACGTCGACGCTGCGTTGGCACTTGATTGACTTCACAACTTCCAATCGCCCCCACTCAACTGGGAGCGGTTGCCTTTTACAGGTTTAAATTTCATACATACATTTACTCATTCTTAACAAACTTCAAATAAAGAATATAGCGAATCATCACAAATGCGCTGCACTATAGCTTGTGTTCTAACTACTTCTCATTTCCTTTTTACCAACCATCAGGAGTCCCTTCATGAAATCACTTTCGTCGTTATTGATCACCTCAGCTGTGATCGCCGTTTCCGCAACCGCGTCCGCCGCACTTGTGGCAGGCGATATTGCGCTTGTTAGCTTTCAAGCCTCGGGCACGCCGAGCGACTCGTTTTCATTTGCAACTTTGGTGAATGTTGACGCTGGAACTGTTTTATATTTCACAGACAATGGTTTCACAACAGGGTCAGGCTTTCGTGGCGTGCTGAGTACGGACAATGATGGCAACGAAGGCGTTATAAAATACACTGTGGGCGCAAGTGGTTTGGCAGCGGGTCAAATCGTCAGTAGCCTTTCCACAAACACCGCTAACGGCACGTGGACTTTAAGTGGTCTGATTTTCACAAGCGGATCTGGCTCATTTGCACCGCTTAATTTCTCCGCAAGCGGCGAGCAATTGACAGTGTTGACCAGCACTAATTCCCAGCCCTTGCTGAGTGGCTACACAGCGTTGTATAACTTTGACAACACTGGCGCGTACGAGGCGAGCACAAGTTCTTCAACTGGACAATTGGTTACTGGCCTTGTTGCTGGAACCAGTGCAGTTTTGCTTGGTTCCCCATTGAATGCCAACTTTGCCAATTTCAACTTTGGTGCATTTAGTGGTAGCGCGGATCGCGACACTTGGCTCGCCCGTATGGGAAATAGCGCCAATTGGACAACAAGTGTTGCTACAACGAATACCTCTGATGGCTCATTCAACATTCCAGCTCCGGGCGCGGCGGCGTTGCTTGGTTTGGCTGGTTTGATCGCGCGTAGACGACGCTAAGGTTACGATTGATTGATTTCACAACTTCCAACCGCCTCCATGAAATTGGGGGCGGTTGCTTTTTTGCCATTTGCATTTGTGATTTGCGATTTGCGATTTGCGATTTGTGATTTGGGTTTCCAGAAATACGCATTGAGTTCTTGCAAATTGGTGTAATACGATTCAGGCGCTTTCACAAATCACATTTGCCGCAAAGCCGACATGCGCGCGGCGCGCCAACACGAACATGTGCAGTGGGTGCTCCAGCAAAGACACCCTGTATCACAAGCCATTCGGAAGCGAATTACAACTGTGGAAATTCAAATCAATGGGATGTCGCCAAATCATGCGCAAACGACAGCGGCATGAATGCGTCAACGCTCGCAGTCAATGTGTCCAACGCCCATCAGTTGAATTTGCAGCGACTGGCCGCACCAAAAATAAGTTATCCATGGAACAAGTATGACTACTTTGGCGTGTTGAAATAAGCCAGTTGCCAAAGGAATGCGTTTGCAGAGTTGGATGCACTGACCACCGCTGTTGATTGCAACGGTAGATTTATAAATTATCGCGGACCGCTTTGAAAGCCGCCAGTCTTTTTAAAGCCAGCTTTTTTGAAGCCGCCTTTTTTGAAGCCGCCGCCTTTGAAACCGCCACCTTTGAAACCGCCACCTTTGAAACCGCCACCTTTGAAACCGCCACCACTTTTAAATCCGCCACCGGAACCGCCGCCGCCAGAAGATGATCCGCCGCGATAACCGCCACCGGAACCGCCCCCGCCAGAAGACGATCCGCCGCGATAACCGCCACCGGAACCGCCGCTTGATGAGCCGCCACTTGGCGCGCCCTTTCTAAATTCGCCGCCTGATGGTGGGCCCTTTCGGAAACCGCCGCCAGAAGAAGATTTGCCGCGGTAGCCGCCACCAGAACCGCCGCGTGATGCGCCGCCACTTGGCGCGCCTTTTCTAAAGCCGCCGCCGGAACCGCCGCCGCTTGGGGCGCCAGAAAATCCGCGTGCTTTGGCTTGTTGAAAGCCTCCGCGCTTACCAAAGCCAACATGGCCGCCATCACGCGCGCCTTGCGCGGCGCCCGCACCACGCGCAACATTTGCGCCGTCGTGCTCGCCAAAATGACCTCCACCGTCGCGGGCATTGCCACCATTTTCACCTCCAGCAGAACCGCCACTGCCAGCGGCCTCGCCAGTGCCCCCCGCTTGAAATGGATGAGGCGTGCGCGGCGAATATGTTTTCTTACCGTAGGCTTTTTTCTCGCCAAAAGTTTTTTTCTCAAACGGCTTTTTGCCAGAGGCTTTCTTTTCAAAGGCGCGCTCGGCAAATGATTTCTTGCCCTGCGGTTTATTGTCGGCACCCGCGGTAACATCCGCGCCTGCATCGGCAACTACGCGCTTGGGGCGGGAATCGGACTTGGCGCTACGCGGATATTCCTTGCGCACGGTCACATCATTGGGTTGATCTTGTCGATCTGGAGCGAACATTGGCTCACGAATAATTGGCGCGCGTTCGCGCTTTGGTCGATCGATTGCGGCGCCATCACCCGCCGCGTCGCGCGGTTGTGAAGAAGAAACACGGCCATCGCCTCCACCAATGCGACCAGCGCTTTCATCACGCGCACTACGATCGCCGCCCCTGCCTGCGCCCTCGCGGCGTGTGCCACGATTGCGTTGACGACCACCATCGCGCGTTGCGCCACGATCACCACGACCGCGACCTTCGCGACTTCTGCGACCACCCCGATCACCGTCGTTGGAATCATCAAGCACGGCGCCTGGAACTGGCTTCATTTCTGGCAGTTCCGCGGGCATTTTGCCGCGCGGAATGGGCTTGCGAATTAGGCGCTCAACATTGCGCAAAAGATTGCGCTCGGAGTCATCACAAAAGGCGATGGCAATTCCAACCGCACCCGCGCGTCCAGTTCGACCAATGCGATGCACATAGGCCTCGGCCTCAATTGGCAAATCGTAATTAATGACATGCGTGATTCCATCCACATCAAGTCCACGCGCGGCGACATCGGTTGCCACAAGAACTTTGGTGCGTCCAGAACGGAAACCATCCAGCGCTTTGGTGCGTTGACTTTGCGCCTTGTTGCCGTGAATGGCGTCGGCTTTTTCACCGCACGCCCGCAGACGCTTGGTGATCTTGTCGGAGTTGTGCTTGGTCTTCATGAACACCAACACACGCTTGACCTCGGGGTCCCTGAGAATGTGGCCCAGTAGCGCGAACTTGCGGTCACGCGAAACTTGATACAGAAGTTGCTCAATTTTGGGGGCGGCGCTGGCCACGGTGTGCACTGCGACACGCACTGGATTGCTGAGCAAGGAGCCGGCAAGACCCGCGATAGCCGGCGGCATGGTGGCGGAAAACAGCAGCGTTTGCCGCTTTGTAGAGAGCATTTTGGCAATGTCGCGAATGGGATCAATGAAACCCATGTCAAGCATGCGGTCGGCCTCGTCCAGAACAAAGGTGTGGATGTGCGCCAGCGAAATAATTCCTTGATCGATCAAGTCAATTAAGCGGCCAGGCGTGGCCACCAGAATGTCAACGCCGCGTTCAAGCGCGCGCTCTTGGTGATACTGACTGACGCCACCAAAAATGACCGTGTGACGCAGGCCAGTACCGCGACCGTACGTGGCGAAACTTTCGGCGATCTGCGCCGCAAGCTCGCGCGTTGGCGAAAGAATGAGCGCGCGTGGCTCGAACAATTTCTTGGACAACTTTTCATTTTGCAGCTTCTGAATAATTGGAAGCGCGAAGGCCGCGGTTTTTCCGGTGCCGGTCTGTGCAATGCCAAGCACATCTTTGCCCGCGAGAGCCGGAGGAATGGCTTGCGCCTGAATGTCGGTGGGCGTGGTGTAGCCCTCCTCTGTCAGCATGCGAAGTGTCGAATCGTCTAAACCAAGTGTTGAAAATAGGGACAAAGGCGCCTTTCAAATATCAAGCCGAATTGGCCTGCCCACGAGATGTATTTGTTGAGAGCGATGAAATTCGCCCCTCGTTGGAGGGTCAATACTACATGAAATCGGCTTCAAATACTATGGCTTTCTGGAATATTCCTAGTTTGACCATGCCTGCAAAGGTCATTGCGCGCATTACAAGGCTGTGGCGATCCATTTCATGATGTTGTCGGCAAGCGCGTCAAAGGCAGTCACGGACATTTCAATGTGCTCTTGCAAGGTGTCCTCCAATTTGTTGTGGCTAATGCCGTGAAGACTTTGCACAAACATCATGGTTGTTGGAATACCAATTTGCGCCATGGACGCCGCGTCGTGCAGTGGTCCCGACGGCAACCGAAATTGCGTGCCCGTTATCTTTTGAATCGCCGCGTCGCACAGATCCGTAAGTTGCGGATGAAACGGAATGGGCTCGATCTGCCACAAGCGTTCCCAATGCACGGAGACATTTCCCTCGCGCGCGAACTTTTCACTGGCCTCGTGCGCGGCGCGCAACATGTTGGCCAGCGCCGCAGGATCAAGATGGCGTTGATCAAGCGTGATGCGGCAATCTTCCACCACACTGGTCACAATGTTTGGCTTGGTGGTGCAAGAACCAATGGTGCACACGCCTCCACATTTTTCCGTGATGGCGTAAATTTCCTGACCCATACGCGCTGCCGCAAGAAAAGCGTCGCGGCGGCGATTCATAGGCGTGCTGCCAGAGTGCGCTGCCTGTCCGTGAAATACAATGGCATGGCGCTCCACACCGTATGTTCCAAGCACAGCACCAAGCGCAAGATTTTTATCGAGCAGAACCGGTCCTTGTTCAATGTGCAGCTCCATGTAGGCCGCAGCATTTTTGAGTTCGCCGTGGCTGTCTTTCACGCGCTCAAATTCAATACCAACATTGTTGAGTGCGGCGGGAAGTGTCACGCCATCCTTATCCGTAAGCACGCGCGCCTCATTCATGTCAAGCGTGCCAGCGCAGGCTGATGAACCAAACAAACTTTTTCCAAAGCGTGCGCCTTCTTCATCGGCCCAATCCACTAGGCGAATGGTGACGGGCGGCCTGCCGTTGAACTGCGTATTGATACGGCGCAGAATTTCCAAACCCGCCAGCACATTCAAGCATCCGTCGAGCCAACCACCGTTTGGAACGGAGTCCATGTGGCCGCCAATCAGAAGTTCCTTGGAAGAATCGCCGCGCAAGGTGCTCCACAAATTCCCCGCGGCGTCGATATGGGTTGCAACCGGCAACTGCGCTAGTTTTTTGGTGAACCAAGAACGCGTGGTGCTCCACATGGGTGTGAATGCCACACGCTGCGCGCCGTCCGCATCGCTGGTGAGGGCGCGCAAATCCTTCAATTCATCCACGGTGCGTTTGGGCTGCAGTGCGCTTAACATGTGCGCAAGTGTGGCTCAAAAATCACGCCGCGTCGAGTGCGTACGCGCCAAATCTTACAAATGTGGACGCTGAGATAAAGTGACCTCAACCAAAACATGTTGGCTTTACGCACAAATTAACGATACCATTGATCGTATTCACGATGTCTTTCAAGCCCCTTCTTCCTATTGAAGCAATTACTGCCAATATGGCGGATCTGCACTTGCCCCTACGGCCACAAGAAGCCATTGTGGAAGCCGACCGCTGCCTGTACTGCTTTGACGCGCCCTGCATTGCAGCGTGCCCCACTGGTATTGATGTGCCAGGATTTATAAAGAAGATCGCTGCGCGCAATGAGGTTGGCGCCGCGAAAACAATTTTAACCGCCAACATTCTCGGCGCCTCGTGCGCGCGCGTGTGCCCCACCAAGGTGTTGTGCGAGGGCGCATGCGTATTGCATGACCGCGACCAGAAGCCCATTGAAATTGGCCGCCTACAACGCTTTGCCACGGACTATGTGAGCGAGCGAAAAATTTCGGTGCTGAAGCCACCCGCCACAAAAAACGGAATTGCCATTGCCGTGATTGGCGCGGGTCCCGCGGGTCTGGGCTGCGCCGCGGAGTTGGCGCAACTTGGCTACAGCGTGACCGTGTTTGAAAAGGAAAAATTGCCGGGTGGATTAAACACCTACGGCATTGCGCTGTACAAAATGACACCCGCCTTCAGCCTGGAAGAAATTGAGTTGGTCAAAAGTTTGGGCGTGCAGATTCAATGCGGCGTAAACATTGGCAAAGACAAATCCATTGCCGATATGGAGCGTGAATTTAAGGCGATTTTTGTGGCGATTGGTTTGGGCGCTGGAAATCGCTTAGGTATTCCCGGAGAGGATTTGCCGCAGGTGGTTGACGCGCTGACATTTATCAAGCGCCTGCACAGCGAGCCACTGAACAGCGTGGCGGTTGGCGAACGCGTAGTGGTGATTGGGTGCGGCAACACCGCCGTTGACTCCGTAACGCAATCCATTCGTCTTGGCGCCAAACAGGTCAGCGTGGTGTACCGCCGTGGCCAAAATGAAATGAGCGCGTACGACTTTGAATACGCCCACGCCAAACATGACGGCGCCACTTTTTTATTCCACTGCATGCCACTAGAAGTTGTAGCCAGTGGCGGCCATGTCAGCGGCATCAAACTTGTCAAGACAAAGGTGAACGCCGCGGGCAACTTAGAAGCCGTCGCGGGTTCAGAATGGATTGAGCCATGCGACATGATTGTGAAAGCCGTTGGCCAAGAGAAGCAAGTGCCGTTTCTCAAAAAATTATTTCCCACGCTTGCCATGAATAAGCGCGGAGGAATTGTCACCGACGCACTGACCGGCGCCACGAGCCTGCCGCATGTGTTCACCGGTGGCGATTGCTCTAACGCTGGGCGCGAAGTGGTCAACGCCGTGGGCGAGGGCAAGAAAGCGGCGCATGGGATTCACCAGTTTGTAACCAAGAAACAGCCGGAATTTCCTATGCAACATTCGCGCATGGGCCACAAGGCGGGCGCCAGTGGCTCTGGTTTGCTGCACCCAATTCGCGCGCATGAACTCGAGGCCGCGCTTGCCAAAAGACTCTCCGCCCAAGGCAAGGCAAACAAATAATCATGGCTGACCTTTCAAGCAATTTCGCTGGCATAAAATCACCCAACCCATTTTGGGTGGCGTCTGGTCCACCTTCCAACACCGCCTACCAAACTCACCGCGCGTTTGAAGCTGGCTGGGGCGGCCTGGTGTGGAAGACCATCGGTACACCTATTGTGAATGTGGCATCGCGCTACTCGGCGTTGAACTTTGGCAATCAGCGCATGATTGGTTTCAACAACATTGAGTTGATTAGCGACCGCGCGCCCGAAACAAATTTCCTGGAGATCGCCGAGGTCAAAAAGCGTTGGCCCAATCACGCGGTCATTGCCTCCTTGATGGTGGAGACGCGCGAAGAGTGGCGCGAGTTTGTGAAGCGCGCCGCCGACTGCGGCGCCGACGGCATTGAACTGAACTATGGTTGCCCGCACGGAATGTGCGAGCGTGGAATGGGTAGCGCCGTGGGCCAGCAACCGGAAGTGGCCGAGCGCATTACCAGTTGGGTTATGGAAACCGCCACGAGTCCCGTGATAGTGAAATTAACACCAAATATCACTGATATCACCGCGGCCGCGCGCGCCGCCAAACGCGCTGGTGCCAACGCTATTTCGCTGATCAACACCATCAATTCCATCACCAATGTGAACTTGGACACCTTTGTGCCCGAGCCAACGGTGGCGGGTCTTTCCTCACATGGCGGCTACTGCGGTCCCGCCGTCAAGCCCATCGCGCTGAACATGGTGCAATGTTGCGCCGCCGACCCAAAAGTTGCCCTTCCCATTTCTGGAATTGGCGGCGTAGCCAATTGGCGTGACGCGGCCGAGTTCATCGCGCTCGGGGCTACCAATGTGCAAGTGTGCACCGCCATCATGCACTACGGCTTTCGAATTGTTCAGGACATGAATGAAGGCCTAAGCACCTACTTGGACAGCAAGGGCATGCAGAGCCTGGAGGAACTTGTTGGCAAGAGCGTGCGCAATGTGAACGAGTGGAAGGACCTTGACTTGAACTTTCAACGCGTGGCGCGCATTGAGTACGACAAATGTATTGGCTGCAATCTGTGCTACATAGCGTGTGAAGATGGCGCGCATCAATGCATTGATTTGGTGGCGCCCGAAAGTATTGGCGTTGATCTTGGTCCAGGCCGCGTACCCCACAAGGTGCTGCCAAAAATCCGCGAGGACGATTGCGTGGGTTGCAATTTGTGCTCGCTGGTGTGCCCGGTTCACAATTGCATCACCATGGTTGAGATAAAAAATGACAAACCACGCATGTCGTGGAGCGAACTTCAAGACAGGGTGGCGCGCGGCGAAATGAAGCCAATTCCGCCACATCCGTGAGGCGTGCGGCGATTCAATACCTGACTGATAGCGCCCATGGTCATGCGGCATCGCGAGTTATTTAAGCCTGAATGGCAACCTCAATCATGCAGCGCGGTTGCTTAGGACCCAACATCAAGCTCTCTAACATGAAGCGCAATCAGATAGACTACTTTCTCGCATCTTTTGAAGGAAATTCCATGTCCACAACCATGACCGCCCTTACTCCCTGTCCAATGTTCTTAGACGGCAAGTGGATCACGCCCCACATTGCGTCCACGCCAGTGTTCAATCCGTCCACAGGCGAGGTGATTGCAGAGTGCCCCGCTGGTGGCGCGGCTGAAGTGAATGCCGCCGTTGAAAGCGCGCACGCCGCATTTCCCGCGTGGCGCGACACGCCGCCTATGGAGCGCGCGCGCGTGTTCTTTAAGTATCGCCAACTGGTCGAGTCCAACTTTGACCGACTGTGTAAATGCGTTTCACGCGAGCATGGAAAAACATTGGTGGAGGCGCGTGGAAGTATTTTTCGCGGCCTTGAGAACATTGAATACGCGTGCGGCATTCCATCGCTACTCATGGGCGACACACTGGAGATTGCGCGTAGCGTTGACTGCGAAACCATGAATCAACCCCTGGGCGTGTGCGTGGGAATTACGCCGTTTAACTTTCCAGCCATGGTTCCGCTGTGGATGTTTCCAGTGGCGCTGGCTTGCGGAAACACCTTTGTTTTAAAGCCCAGCGAGAAGGTTCCTTTAACCGCGAATGTTCTGGTTGAGCTGCTGCACGAGGCCGGCTTGCCCAAGGGCGTGTTGAATTTGGTGCATGGCGGCCGCGAATGCGTTGACACTTTGCTGCGTCATCCAAAAGTCAAGGCGATATCTTTTGTGGGTTCCACGCCCATTGCAAAATATATTTATGAAACTGGCACACAACACGGCAAGCGCGTGCAAGCTAACGGCGGCGCTAAAAATTACATTGTGATTATGCCCGACGCGGATATGCCCAAGACCGTAGAGGCACTTTCAACCGCGGCCTTTGGTTGCGCCGGCGAGCGTTGCATGGCTGGCTCCACAGCGCTGACCGTTGGCGCGGCCGCCGACAAATTGTTGCCCTCGCTGGTTGAAGCGGCGCGCAACATTCGTGTGGGTCCAACCGACCGCCCCACTCAACCTGACATGGGACCTGTGATTACCGCAGCGCACCGCGACAAGGTCACAAGCCTGGTGACTAGCGGCGAGAAGGAAGGCGCCAAAGTGATTTGCGACGGACGCGGCGTGAAGATTGCCGACGCGCCAAAAGGTTTTTATGTGGGCGCGACCATTGTGGATCATGTGGTGGACGGAATGAATATTGCCAAAGAGGAAGTCTTTGGTCCGGTGCTGAATGTGATGCGCATGGACGATTTGAACATGGCCATTGAGTTGGCCAACCGCTCAAATTACGGCAATGGCGCCGCCATTTTCACCCAAAATGGAAACGCCGCGCGCGAGTTCAAGCAACGCGTGAAGGCTGGCATGGTTGGCATTAATGTGGGCGTGCCCGCCACCATGGCCATGTTCCCATTCACTGGGTGGGATGAATCCTTCTATGGCGACCTGCACATTCAAGGCCGCGAGGGCGTGCAGTTCTTTACGCAACAAAAGGTGGTTTCAACGCGTTGGTTTGGCGGCAATGTAGGCGATGTGTGGCGCAAGTGATGTGCGGCGTGTGGACGCTTCACGCACGCGAATTTGAATTTGTGATTTTTTGAGTTGTTGGGCAACGGACACTCGAAAAGACATCTAGGAAATCAATATGAGCATTCTTATTCGCGGCGGCGAAATTGTGACGGACAGCAATCGCTTTGTGGCGGACATTTTTTGCAAGCATGAAACCATAACCGCCATTGGCGTCAACTTGACTGCGCCCGAAAACGCCACCGTGATCGAGGCCAAAGGCAAATATGTTTTTCCGGGCTTCATTGATCCACATGTCCACATTTACTTGCCGTTCATGGGAGCGTTCGCCAAGGACACCTATGAAACCGCCAGCCGCGCCGCGCTGATGGGCGCAACCACCACGCTAATTGAAATGTGTTGCCCCTCGCGCGCCGACGATCCGATTGCGGCGTTTGATATGTGGATGGCAAACGCAGTGGGTAAGTCCGCCTGCGACTTTTCATTTCACATGGGCGTGACCAAATTTGACGACACCACCGCGGCCAAGTTGCAAGCAATTGTGGCGCGTGGCATAAGTAGTTTGAAGGTTTTTTTGGCTTATAAAGGCGCGTTTGGCATTGATGACACGGAGCTGTACAACACCTTGAAGTTTGCCAAGAATCACGGGCTCATGGTGACGGCGCACTGTGAAAATGAAACGCTGGTGTCCGAGCGCTGCAAGGAATTGCTGGCCGCGGGTAAGACTGATCCAGCGCAGCACCATGAAAGTCGCCCCCCGATCGTGGAAGCCGAAGGTGTGCACCACTTGATGACCTTCGCCGAGTTGACCGGCGCCGCCACCTACATTGTGCATTTAAGTTGCCAAGAGGCTTTGAACGAGGCGCTGTGCGCGCGCCGGCGTGGCGTGCGTGTGGGCATTGAAACGCTGATTCAATATTTGGTGCTGGACAAAAGTTACGCCGAGCTTCCAAACTTTCAGGGCGCAAAGTTTGTCATGTCACCCCCGCTACGCGATGTGAAGAATCAATCCGTGCTGTGGAATGGCTTGCAAAGTGGCGACATTGACACGGTGGCCACCGACCACGCGCCATTTGATTTTGCAAATCAAAAATCAATGGGGGAACATGACTTCACCAAAATTCCAAACGGTATTCCTTCGCTTCAGGAGCGCGTGCATTTGCTGTACAGCTACGGCGTGGTGCCGGGAAAAATAACCTTGGAGCAAATGGTGAGGGTGGCCAGCACCAATGTGGCCAAGCAGTTTGATTTGTATCCACGCAAAGGCGCCATTGCGGTTGGCAGCGACGCCGACTTGGTGGTGTTTGACCCCGACTACCGCGGCGTGATTAGCGCCCAAACACAGGCAATGAATGTGGATTACAGCGCGTTTGAGGGCTGGAAGATTCAGGGTCGGGCAAGCGTGGTCACGGTGCGCGGCGAAATCGCCGTGCGCGATGGAAAGTTTGTGGGCTCGCAGAACCGCGGGCAATTTTTACGGCGCAAGCCAAGCCACCTTTAAAGTTGTGTTGCTGGCGTCGGCGACGACTTCGCCATGCTTGCGAGCCATTGAGGACAAATTGGCTCAATGCTCGGCTTCGTTCTTGCCGATACATAGGAACTTTATGGAGAATCAGCACAAAGCTTCCACAATCGCCATGACTGGTATTGAAGACTCTCATCTTTGCAACGACGACCTTGCGCCAGTGTCGCTGTCACAGCGCAAATGGGGAATGTGGAGCATTGCCGCACTGTGGATTTCTATGGCGGCATGCGTACCAACCTACATGCTGTCTTCGTCGCTGATTGAGGGCGGCATGAATTGGTCGCAGGCCATATTCACGGTGTTTCTAGGAAACCTGATCGTCGTCATTCCCATGGTGCTCAACGCGCACGCCGGCACAAAATATGGAATTCCATTTCCAGTTTTTTGCCGCGCATCATTTGGCATTTTGGGCGCAAACATTCCCGCGCTCATGCGCGCCGTGGTGGCGTGCGGTTGGTTTGGCATTCAAACATGGATTGGCGGCGAGGCCATATTCAAGATTGGCTCCACATTTTTCCCGGCGCTGATTGATCCAGCGTGGGCGTCCACCTTGGGCATTACCCTGCCGCAATTCGCGTGCTTCATGTTGTTCTGGTTCATCAATATGGTTGTGGTTTACAGGGGAATTGACTCCATTCGCATTTTGCTGCAAATCAAGGCGCCGCTGTTAATCATTCTTGGAATTGCGTTGCTGTGGTGGGCGTTCGACGCAGCTGGCGGCTTTGGACCAATCTTGTCGCAACCTTCCGCATTCGCTCCAGGGCAACCTAAAGAGGGTCAATTTTATTCCTTCTTCTTTCCAGCACTCACTGGCATGATTGGTTTCTGGGCCACCCTGTCGCTGAACATTCCAGACTTCTCTCGCTACGCGCACACGCAGCGTGACCAAATTGTGGGACAATTCGCAGGCTTGCCATTCACTATGGCGCTATACGCGTTCATTGGCGTGGCCGTGACCAGCGCCACAACCATTATTTATGGCAAGGCCATTTGGGACCCCGTGAATGTGTTGATGCAATTCAAGAACCCAGTGGTGTTGATTGTCGCCATGATCGCATTGTGCATTGCGACGCTGGCCACCAACTTGGCAGCCAATGTGGTGAGCCCCGCAAATGACTTTGCCAATCTGGCGCCACGCGCAATTTCATTTCGCACCGGCGGATTGATCACGGGCGTCATTGGCATTCTGATGATGCCCTGGAAACTCATCGCCGATCCATCGGGCTACATCTTTGTGTGGCTGGTTGGATATAGCGCGCTGCTTGGCCCCATTGGGGGCATTCTGATTTGTGATTACTTTGTCATTCGCCGCGCCAAATTGAGCTTGCCCGACCTCTATCAACACCATGGCCAATATCGTTATCACGGCGGGTTCAGCGTCACAGCCATAGTGGCACTTTTAGCGGGAATTGCCCCAAATATTCTAGGCTTCTTGGGAACCATCAAGGTCATTGACGCCGCCACCGTGGGTCATTTCTGGATGCACTTATACAGTTATTCCTGGTTCGTTGGCTTTGGCGTTGCCTTTGCGGTGTACGGCGCACTGCGCGCCATCAAACCGCTGCACAATCACAACGCCTAACGCGTACGCTTGCATATTTCCACAATCGTCATATGGGAACTATGCTTACAGCGTGAGTATACAAACATCAAACTCCACTTCTCATTTCGCTATGCAACTTCCACCCTTCGCCTACACGCCCAAGCCGTACACCGGACCCTCGCCTGAGGAGGTGCTTGCCATGCGCAAGCACAATTTGTCGCCGGCTATTTTTCACTACTACAAAAATCCAATCATGATTGTGGAGGGCAAGTCGCAATACTTGTTCGACAACAATGGCCGCCGCTACTTGGATTGTTTTGGTGGCATTGTCACGGTGAGCGTTGGTCATTGCCATCCTGAAGTGACCAAGGCGGCGATTGAGCAACAAGAAACCATTGTGCACACCACCACGATTTATTTGAATCCACAAGTGGCGTTGTTCGCCAAGGAACTCGCCGCCAAGATGCCTGGCGATTTAAAGGTGTGCTACTTCGTGAACTCCGGTTCCGAAGCCAACGATTTGGCCATCACCATGGCGCGCGCCGCCACCGGCAATTATGATGTGATTGCTCTGCGAAACGCCTATCACGGCGGAAGTCCTGGCGCCATGGCGCTGACCTCGCACCACACATGGAAGTTCAATGTGCCCCACGGATTTGGTGTGCAACACGCCGTGATGCCAGACACCTACCGCGGACAATTTGGCGCAAACGATCCCGACGCTGGCCGCAAGTACGCGCTTGATGTGAAGAGCCTCATTCAGTTTGGAACATCTGGACAAGTGAGCGCGTTCATTGCCGAAAGTATTCAGGGCGTGGGCGGCACGGTGGTGTTGCCCAGTGGCTATTTGAAAAATGCCTACGAGCATGTGCGCGCCGCAGGCGGCCTGTGCATTGCGGATGAAGTGCAAGCCGGCTTTGGAAGAACGGGCACGCACTTTTGGGGATTTGAAACTCAAGGCGTAACGCCCGACATTGTCACCATGGCCAAAGGTATTGGAAACGGTTGCCCGCTTGCCGCGGTGGTGACCACGCCGACCATTGCCAAGAGCATCGCCAACCGAATTCACTTCAACACATTTGGCGGCAACCCGGTTTCATGCGCGCAGGGCCGCGCGGTATTGCGCGTGATTGAGCGCGAAGGTTTGCAGGCAAATTGCCTTCAAATTGGCGCGCAATTGAAGGCGGGCTTCGCCAAACTTGCCGAAAAACATTCGCTCATTGGCGAAGTGCGCGGCATGGGTTTAATGCTTGGAATTGAATTGGTCAAGGACCGAACCACCAAGGAGCCAGCCAAGGAGGAATGCGCCGCCGTGTTTGAAAAGTGCAAGGACCTTGGACTTCTCATTGGCAAGGGTGGCTTGTTTGGCAACACGCTTCGTATTAAACCACCCATGTGCATCAACAGCGCCGACGCCAATTTTATTGTTGGCGTGCTTGATCAAGCGCTGGCCAGTGTTTAATGTGAGCGTCCGCGGCGCGCCGCAGATTTTGTGCGCGCGCCGAATGCATCTCTTGCGCTAGGCTGCGGCACACGATGCCATGCACACTTGAAGTTCCTGTTGACTCGCTGGAGTCAGCGCTGCTTGCCGCGCCCTTTGCCACGCGCTTGGAGTTATGCCATGACTTGGCCAGCGAAGGTTGGACGCCAAAAGCAAGCCTTATTGAGCGTGTTCGTGCAGTGGTGCCAACGCACTTGGTGGCCATGATTCGGCCACGCTTTGCGGATTCGCCGCGCACGCTCACGGTGGAATCTTTTGTTGCTAGCAAGCGCGTTCTAGATGCGTCCAAAGAAGAAATAAAATCGGCGGCGTCGGCTGGAGCGCATTCTGTGGCTATTGGCTTACTTGACGCGCAAGGACATGTTGACATGGATGCGTGCGGCGAACTTGCGGAGTTGGGGCGCTCCTTCAAACTTGAAGTTGCCTTCCTGCGCACATTTGATTTGCTCACCGATCGCGCGCGCGGCATGCGCGACATCAGCGCGCTAGGCATGAAACGCGTTGTCACCGCTGGCGTGTTGGGTTGGGACGCCGCGGTTGCCACGCTTGAGCAACGCATTGTGCAATTACAGAACGACTCCGCCAATGCCGCGGCCGCCGCGCGGTTGCCGACTGGCACACACGCACAACTTGGCGGCACTGGCATGCCTGTTGAAATTGTTCCAGGCGGCGGCGTTCGGGCCATAAACGCCAAACAGTTTCTGGGCGTATCCCCCCACTTGCATGCCTCATGCCGGCGCGGCGGCGTGATCAATCTGCAGGAATTGCAACAACTGCACGCCCTGCTCAAGCCTTAATTTTGCAACCGTGGCGCGTTAAACGTGCCAATGCGTTTCTTGCACACCAGCCATTTGACCAATTCGATCGCTCACCTGAACGGGAAAGCGAACCAGGTCAATCTTTTTAAATTTCAGTTGGAAGGTCATGCGTTGACGCGGCTGCTCTTGCGAAGTCTGAATATCCAAGCTTTTAATCTTGATGGAAAAAGTTTTGAGTTCTTTCAAGATGTCATCCACCGATACTCCTCCATCTTTGAGGTTGACCGAGAATTCCGCATACCAATCATCTTGAATTTTGGATTCAATGATTGGAAGCGCGTACAAAATAAGAATGGAAGACACCGAAGCCAACAATCCAATACCAATCGCGCCCGAACCAAACGCCAGGCCAATGACCGTGGCAGACCACAATGTGGCCGCGGTGGTGACGCCGCGAACAATGTGGCTGGTTTGGCGAATAATCACGCCCGCGCCAAGGAACCCCATGCCCGATAGCGCGCCCGCCGCAAGCCGCGCGGGATCGGGGTGCCACGCCGGAGCGGTGCCCACAATGGCCAGGCTTTTTATGTAAAACGAGTCGGAAATAATCATCACGGCGCAGGCCGAAAGGCTGACAAGCAGCGTGGTGCGCAAGCCGGCGGCGCGACCATGGCGCTCGCGTTCAATGCCCAAAATAAATCCCGCCACGAGCGTCAGTGCAACGCGCAGCAAAATTTCTGGGCGCATATCAACCATAATTTCATTCAACATAGAATTGACCTCCATTTGAAATTGTGTTGTGAGATCGACAACCAACACTTCTGAAAAATTCAGATTGTGTTAATTCTGCATGCGCGCCGCAGCGTGCCGACGGAATTGAGATTGCCATCAATACAAAAGTCTACCCACTTCACGCCCGCACTTCAAATGGCCCAAGACAGCGGCGATGTCCGAAACTCGCCATGCCATGGAACGCATGACTACCTTGAACGCTCTGGCATAAGAAACCACAAAATAAGATAGACCAGGATTCCCGGAAACGCGGCGCTGAGCAGTGACAGCAGCACATACGCAACGCGCACTCGCGTGGCGGACCAACCAAGTTGCTCCGCTATTCCCCCGCATACGCCAGCGATGATTGGATCATTGGAGCGATACATGAAGTCTCCTTGTATGTGGGTGTGAATGTCGATTCATACAATGAAAAATAGATTACTCGCTCACTCCCGCGCTAGCGCATGCCTGTATCTACTTACAACCCACGACACTATAAAGCCGCACGAGACTTTCTTAAAAACACCACATTTTGGCAGGGAATTTCGCATGCCAAACCAAACTTTGCCGCGATGACATGAAAAGTTTCTTGGCGATAAAAAACCACATGCGTGGGGTCGCGGCGATAGTGCCAATCGGCGAAGCGGTGGTCGTCGGTTTGAAATGTGGTCATAAGCGCCAACAGACCGTTGGGCTTCAACAGTCCAACCAAGCGCGTGAACTCCGCATGTGGCTGGTGAAAATGCTCCGCTACTTCCGTGCAGGTGATAAAGTCGAAGTGTTGATCAAGCACCGTGGCGTCCGGAAAAAAGATTGGGTCAAATACATGCATGGTGTGACCCGCGCCCACAAGCATGTCAGCCAAGGCTGGACCAGGTCCACACCCAAAATCTAGACCCACTTGCTTGGGCGCCAACACGGCAATCAACGGCGCAGCCAAGCGATTCAAAAAAGCCCGGTAGCGCGCGTCTAATGGGTCATTCTCATGCTGCTCAAATTTGCGCCGCTGCGCTTCATGGCTGGGCAATTGCGCCAGCGACATCAAAGTGGCTTGACAATATCCACATCGCAGATAATCCAAGCCATCCTTGTGCAAAAAGGGCGCGAGCGAATTGTGTAGGCACACGCGGCACGCGCTTGTACCGATGAAAGGTTGCATTGCATTTGCTTGGGGCACGGCGCAATGCTACTTCCACAAGCCAAGGCGCAAGTGATTACCCTTATATTTGCCAAGCAAATCGCACCAAATCACCCGAGAGCAATCCATGCCATTCGACCTTTCCAAATTTGAAGTGAATCCAAAATCCATGCGCCACTTAAATGATTGGAAGACCAATGACGACGAAGGCCTGACGCGAGAAGCCATGGCGCCCATCTTTGCCGAAAATCTGAAGGCGATCTCAGAACTGCAATATAAATTGTTCGCCGACGGCTCGCGCGGCGTGCTGATTGTGATTCAAGGCATTGACACCGCGGGTAAGGACGGCGTGATACGCGATGTGTTCAGTTGCATGAATCCCCAAGGCGTGTATGTGAAGTCCTTCAAGAAGCCGGAGAAAAGCGAATTGGCCCACGACTATTTGTGGCGCGTGCACCAAGCCTGCCCGGGCAAGGGCATGATTGGCGTGTTCAACCGCAGCCATTATGAGGATGTGCTGATCACGCGCGTGCACAATTGGATTGACAGCAAGACCTGCCAACGCCGCTACGAGCACATCAACAACTTTGAGAAGTTGCTTACCGACGAAGGCACCATCATTGTGAAGTTGTTCCTGCTGATCTCCAAGGCTGAACAATTCACCCGTCTGCAAAAGCGCGTTGATGATTCACAGAGCAACTGGAAATTTAACCTGGCAGATTTGGCCGAGCGCGCATTTTGGAATGAATACATGGACGCCTTTCACGACGCCCTGGCGGCGACCAGCAGCAAACACGCGCCGTGGTTTGTTATTCCCAGCGACAAAAAGTGGTTTCGTAACCTGCTTGTCAGCCACATTCTCCTGGCGCAATTGAAAGCGCTCGACTTGAAATGGCCCAAGTCAGAGGCCGACGCCGCGACATTGCGTTCAGCTTTACTTGTCGCCAAAGAATAAATCGCGCCTTATAAAGGTCGCAAGACAACTTGCGGACATACAAATCCATGCGCCATAATGCCATTCCAAATACGGTTAGAATGCGAAGCCCACCCTACAGGAGCAACCCCATGTCAGAATCAGGATTTGCGCATCGAGAAGACGCATTTGAGAAAAAATTTGCCCACGACGCTGAACTGCGCTTTAAGGTTGAGGCGCGGCGCAACAAGATGTTGGCCGCTTGGGTTGGCGCCAAGTGCACAATGAGCGCCGCCGAAATTGCCGCCTACACCACGCAACTGGTGGGCGCGGACTTAAAGACACCCGGCGACATGGATGTGCAAACCAAAATTTACGCTGACCTGAAGGCGCGCGGCGTTCACACCACCGAGGCTGAAATTCGCGCGCAAATGAATCACTGCTTTCAAGCCGCGGCCGCTGAGTTGATGTGAGTTCGCCACGGCTTACAAGCCGAGACCATGAAAGCGGCGGAAGATTTAAGGCGCACCAAAATCAAACATCTCTGATTTGGACCATTTTGGCTTCCACTTTTTGATGAGCGCCACATGATCTAGATTGGCTTGATAATCTCGATAAACTTGCACATTTGCAAATTCCACCAAGATGCCAAGCGAGTAATCTTGGCGTATATTTTTGCGACCAACATCAATGTGGGGGGCGCACGCGTAATTGAGCACGCCGGGAATGTTTGGAATCACTGCGTCCGCATCGGCCTTCATGGCGTCGGCATCTATTGGGTTAAGTAGAGTGATAAAAACCACATGTTGCACATGTGTGGATGTGTTCTTGGCTATATTTGTGCCCCCAGTTGCGGCGCACGCGTTCATCAATAGGACAAAGGCGCACGCCCAAAATTCATTCTTGATCACCATCACGAGGTCTTGACTTTGGCTCATTTGGAGCACAATAACCGCAAAATGGAGGTAAATTTACAGATGAGAGTCAAAAGTTGTTTAGAATTTAAATATTTATTGGACGAGTCGCAATTTGATGAAAGTTTAGTGCGTTACTTGTTAAGTAATTTTAAAATCGATTTAGGAGTTCATCATGTCAAATATTGGCAACACATACGGCAAATTTTCCGCAACATTATGTGGGGTTGCGTTAACTTGTATCGTCGCTGTTTTGAATAGCAGCTCTTTTGCCCAAAATGCCTAAAATCCATGTTTTACAACGGTTACTTCCATATCGCCGTTATGTGGACCCACTACTGGAGGTAACCCTATAACAATTACGTTGATTGGTGATGGTGAAATACTAAACCTTTCTGCTTCAATAACAGTCACATTTGGTAGCCCAACCGCTATTGCAATTCCAAGCAGCACACCAACATATACATGTCTTCCCCAAGAAACTTGTTCTGCAACACAACAATGTTCACAATGTCCTGAGTTTCAGACAGAGGATTCGAACAATTGCATCCAATGTACTTTTGAAGTTCATGCCCCAACTGGGCTTTCAGCTGGGTCTTCAAATGTTTCTGTGCAGGTACAAATTAATAACATCAACCAATATTCATATTATGCCCCCGTTAATTATACTTATGCAGACACCGGTACCGGTCGTGTAACAACTTTCGTCGTCATGAATAACACAGGATTGCCAGATAAAGACATTTATGTTAGTTTTCAGAATACTGCTAACATTTTACAAGCGGCCGACTGCACAACTTGTTCGGCTCCTATCCAATTATATGGTGGAAAGGATTCAGTAGCAGCAACAAATCTTACTACGCTTCTAAATTCAGCAGGTGTTGGAGAATGTACAGACACTCCAATTAATTTAAAGGACATGCGAGGGTGGGTTCTTTCAAATGCTGCTCATGGAAATAACTATACTCCGACAACTAGTGAAAAATGGTGGTTGCGACAAACATACCACGATTTGATTCCAAATAACCCTGATAGCACCGTCACAGGACATTTTCCAACTTTCACCCTCGGGTTATTTAGTGCGTGCACAGATACAAAGGCTGCTGGTCGTATTGCCTTTTCGGCGCTGGCACCTTTTACAGAAGATCTTTTTTCAAACAGCCCCCCTATAATTCCTCCTTACGTGTTGTTAGAAGGATCAGTTTTCCCAACTGATAAACTCCCTTGGTCACCGGGTGCAAGTAATTTTGATAGTTCATGTGTAGATTCATTGGGAATTCCAGCCAATTTTGAGTTGTATGGGGGAAATTTGTCATCATCATGGGCGGCTTTAGGTTCTGAATCATATTCAAATGGTGGAACTCTAATAATAGACCAAAAGGCATCTGAAATATTTAATGATGCTGGTAGTGACATCCAGTCTAATCTTTTTACAGATACAACAGGTAAATATAAAACCTTTTACGCGTGGACACATTCGCTCTCCTCCTCATCCCCCGCCCCGGCGCCGATGGATTATTTTATCCATACTTTAATGGATAATTGGACTCAATCCACTACTACTGCAATTGCACCCCAAGTATTTCAAGTTGCAAGTTATAAAGCGCAAACTTTCGTTGGAAACCCGAACGCCATCCCGATCCCTTTTGGTAATTCGTATTATAATAATCCATTAGATTATAATTTTGGTGGCTATTTCGGATATTTTGATACTTCAACTTCATCAGTCGCTGATGTGAATTTATAGAATACCATATCAAACAAAGGTGTTCATGGCACAAGCTCTTGGCTGTACACAGCCATCCCATCATTAAAACAATTTTGTGGCGCGAAGATTCCACCACCAACATCAGAACAACTTCCGCAAGGAAATTATCTGTTTCTACTTGGCCAGCTGACACCAGGAAATAGTGGATCCTATATTAATCTGAATAAAAAACAAAATCCGCATGGGTCTGAGATTCTTAAGTGGACAGAAGATGGTAATTACACTTATGAAAGCAGCGGCACCCAGTCATTACAGTTCAACGACAAATTTGATGATACAACTATAACACCGGGTTCTATTTCCTTTGCCCCATACAAGCCAGTGCCTGGTTGCCCAACTAAAACAACTCTCGCTCATCCTCAGCCTAATCATTGCTCAATACAAACCAAGTGTGAATGTAGGAAATGTGCCAGGGACATATAATACTGGTGACAATTATGTTTTTGTGATCACGCTTCATAAATTAGTTTCACAAACTAGTGATACAACATTTTTAAGCCCTGACTTGGACAACAACGGGACGGTCGA
>SXGQ01171396.1_pt1 | contig 39387 bp, 43 predicted proteins | sample 3178371 | NCBI WGS metagenome assembly SXGQ01 (sample SAMN11356859, study PRJNA531348) | freshwater metagenome | isolation source: freshwater sample F1-20 | place: China: Fuxian Lake, Yuxi | collected 2017-12-25
CGTGACAAACCTCCAACAAATTCTGTCTTTTCATTCTTAGCGGGAATTGCCAACTTATGTTTATAAGACCACGCTCTCATTTGGATTTCCCATAATGTTGCAGTTCCCATAGTTGAAACCCTTTCATATGTTGTTGGAACCAAAGATGCAAGTAGGAATGACCCTTGATTGAATTCTTCGTCAACTGTCAGAGTTTCCTCCAAGTCATCGTCAAGATATCTCTCAACCAAATCATCACCTGTTGTCTTAATATATACATTTGTGTGTTTTGAACACGCTTCGTCAATTTTGGGGTCAATCCCCACTTTCTTATACTTACCATTTTGGATGTTTAACCAAAACTCTTCTTTCTTCGCATAAAACGGACCAATATCTGTATGGTCAATATAAACACGGTCAGGAGCTTCAGCTTTGATATATTGGGTGATATATTTCAAACCAGCAGATTTAATAGATGAGTTAATCGCTTGAGCTCGTCTAACTGCGTGTAATGTATCCACAACATTATAACCCCACATTGAAGTTTGGTTAAATCTCTCAACCTCGTTCGCCAATTTCAACATACTTTCAGATTGTTTGATTGGATTAGCGGGATTTAAAGTTTTTGCAATCTTTTTAATGTCTAATTTTAATGCTTTCGCTCTTTCAAATATCCAAAACCAGTCAAAGTTAAATCCATTGTAAGATGCGATGATACTTGGTTTAATCTCATCAATTGCGTTGAAGAATCGGATAATACCTTCCCTTTCTTGTTCTTCATTTGAACATTCAATTACTTCACGAAAACCTTTATTGGTTTTCATCCCTATCATAAAAATACGACCATCCTTTGGTTCTAATGCGGTCGTCTCTAAGTCAAATACAAACCTCGTGATACTATTGTAATCGTCAAACCCCTTGAACAATCGTTTCTCTTTTGTGACTAAGAATTGTTCAACAGGGGGTAGGATTAGGATTAATCCTTTTGTTTTTTCACCCCAAGGGTCAACTCCCCCATCTCTAAAAAATTGGATAAGGGAGCGGTACCCATTCAACGATTTAACCATAAAGGTTAATCCTCTTTCTAATCTATCGTTTCCATCAGTACGCAATTTTTCAATGACAATCTTATGTTTCGTCATTGCTTCTTTCTGTAAAGCTTTTGATGATTGGTAAAAGTTTAATCCACGTAAATCACCAACCCACGCAAATGGGATGAATGTATCTTTTTTAATTTGTTTACCATGAATTGGGTCTTCAATAATTTTCCAAACACAATCTTTGACGTAATCGTATTCTACCCCGATGATGTATTTTTCATCATCATTTCCTTGGAGGAAATTCTCAATTTCTTCGTTTGATATCATAAATTTTAAATTGGTATATTGGCTTCCAAACTATCTTGGAGTTTACCGTTTAAGCAAATTTAAGATATTAAATAAAGAATGTCAAATCAACAACAAGCCTTATCTGATATAAAACTATCCTGAATTGTAATGTAAAGTTTTTCCCTTAATGGAACTATTAGATTTCCTTGTTCATTTTTAAACAAGAATTCACCTTCATACCTACCAGGTTTGTTAGTATCTTTGGCCGTAAACTGATAATAGACATAATACTCAGCAGGTGATGTTTCATTTAAAAAATTTTTAGAAACAAATCCGGCAGGTTTGGATAGGAATTTTGGTATTCCCGTATCGGCATCAATCATTGAAAATAGTATGGTTGAAGTTTCTATCAAATCCATAAATTTATGATAGTCACTTCTACCATCTTTAACAATTTGCATTTTTAATAATGGTAGGGTTGCCCCTTTTTTAATGTAAAATTCCATACCAATAAATACTACGAAATTCAATTAAGATTCTTTTCTTAATTCTCTTTCATAGTGGTCAAATCTATTGTGTTCAGTTGGGGTTAATAAGAGTATTGCGGGTTTTAATTTACCCTCTTTAGTAAGTTGGAACATGTGTGACATCCATGTCTGTTCATGGGGGTACGCCCAAGTTGTATCTAAGAACATTTTTTTATTACCTTCACGACTTACTATTTGGGGCCAATTACAGTAATATATTTCTCCGTCAGCATATGACACGTCCTGATAACACATTATGTTATTAAATTTTGTTTTTGGTGCATTTGGGTCTAATCCCATTTTCGGTAATTGAGAATACTCAGGCCAAAATTTTTCTCGAGTAACTTGAGGTACGTTATACCACGCCCATTGTGTGGTATTATCACCATAAAACTCTGAAAAATTTAATTTAAGAAAATCAAATCCATTAATTGATAAGATACTATTTGACTTATCAAATAAATTTTTCACCATTCTACCAAAACCGTTTCTACATTTTTCATTCTCCTTAGGGTAGAAAAACATATCATCTTCAAAGAAGTAATACGCATCTAAATTTGTTTTGTCGAAATGTTCCGCAACATATTGTCTTCCACCACATATACCTATATTTTCACCTTTAGTTATATAAGTAAAATTATACTCTTCACATAATTTATCGTACTCGGACTTAGTTGTCTTATCTGTCGAATTGTCCAACAAATACTTTTCAGGTTTATTAATGAAATCACTATCATATTGAATCATAGAATCAATTAATGTCTTAAACTGTTTCGGACTATTAAATGTAAGAACATATAATCCAACTTTTAAGTCTTTAATATTTCTTTGAGTTGGTGAGAAAGATGTGGTGGTTTCCGTTTTAACCTCAATCAAATCATTTTTTAAATCTTCAAAAAATTTGTATATTAAACCATTAGATTCTATTTCGGAATACTCAATAATTTTATTAAAACGATAAGTCATAATAGTGAAGATTGATTCTTCTGTACCCATTAAACCCTCATTTAATGTCTCAACTAATATTCTATAATACAAAGAATTAACTTCGGATATTAAATCAACTTTTCCACCAAAAAATCCACCTCTAGCGACTTTATTAACTTTGTTTTGAGAATACCTGTTTATCGCATCATATTTAAACCCATGTATTTCATTATTCGCATCGTATGGGAAACATACAAACATGAATTTTTTTAATTTTTTAGGAACTTTAGAAATTATTGTTTCATCTAAAAAATAATCAACACTAACAGTGTTTGTAATTCCCGCATCAATCCAATACATATAGGTTGAACCAAATCTATCTAATACTTTTGCGTCGTGTAATAAAAACATTTTTGACATAACCAAAGGGTTATACATCTCAAGTCTTGCTTGAGTTGAATCTGTGAGCCATGTCGCTAAATTAGACCACTCCGATGAGTTCCTAATTTTTTGTATTTTTTCAAAATAATCATTATTTTTAAACCAATTCAAATCTCGATAAATGAACTGGGTATTATAGTCTCCTCTATTTTCTTTAACTATTTTCTCTAATTCTTTATCCCCAAAAACAATTAAATTATGAGGCGTTTTGAGTAACTGTTTAAATTTTGTAATGTAATGTTCATTATACGGTCTTGACCATCCTTCGGATAATTCATCTCTTTTAATGTCCCATAATCCTGTAACCAAAGTTATTGTTTCACTACCTTGGTTATAATCAAGTAGTTCTATTTTTTTATTTTTTTGAATTCCTCCTAAATTATTAAACAGTTTTTTAACGTCAAACGATATGTTTCTATTTTTAAAGAAATCATTAATTGCGTTTTTAACTCCAGGTAAATCAGGTCTTTCATAATCATGGAATAATATATAACCGCCGTCTTCAACCAAATCATAAACTTTTTCAAGACTACTATAGATTGATTGGTAAAAATCCCCGTCTAAAAATGCAAATGAAATCTTTTTTGGGAGTTTGTGTTCAGGTATCTCATTAAACCATCCCTTATAAACTATTGGTAATGGTAATTCGTTCTGTAAAAAATTGTTAATAAGGACATTTTGATTTGTTTTTAATGTACCCGGATTCCATCCTGAATTTTTTTCATGCTCCGATAAAACAGGTAAACCCTCAAAAGAATCATATACGTATAAATTTTTATCTGAAGATAATTCAAGTATTGTTCTCATTAAGAATTTACTTGATTCTCCAACGTAACAACCTAATTCAACGACATCCCCATCAATACCCTTATTAATTGAGTCCATTAAGTAAGTTATTATTTTTTCAATTTCTTTTGGGCTAATGATATTAGGGTCAACTTGTGTATTTGGTGACCTTAAAATTTTCTGTAATATTTCTTTATTGTTCATCATCTAATTTATATGGTATTAAGTGTTCATAAGGACCGTCCACATAACAATTTTTAGTGTAATCAGGATTTAAATATGTCCTTGTTTTATCGTCGGATGGGTGGTAGTGGTATACTTTAATTGATTTACTTGGATTCAATACATCATATTCAAATCTATGAATTAATAAATAAACAAATTTATTATCACATCCAGGTACCCCAATAGGTATATTCATATCATCTCCAAACGAATGTTGCCCAAAAAAAATGTAGCAATCTTGGGAGTCTTTAGCGTTAAAAAACCAAGATTTATTCTCGTCAATATAATTCCATCTTGTGAGTCCTAAACATAATTTTTTAACGTCTTTTTGATAAAAACTAAAAAAATTTTTAATTTTATTAATACTTTCTTCAGTAAAAAAATTATCAGGATTTGCAATTATATTTATATCTAATGGGTATTTTTTAAATTCTTCTATAAAATCCCCGTATGTCGGTCTTCTACCAATATTCAATTCTATAATGTTATCAATTCCTGAAATTTTATTTTTTTCTTTACAGAAATCAAATTCTTCTTTTCTTATTTTAAGAATCTCTTCATCATCATAATGCCAAGATGTAAATAAATTAACATTCATTAGTCTAAATTTGTTAAAGGATTATCTATCATAAATTTATCCCCGTTATCTTCGGCCATTGTTCTATTTTGTGTTTGGTATCGTTTTGACGCATCAGTATGCCCAACAAATGGACCTTCACCAATATTACCATACAAATAAGTCCCCCAATTATCAAAAATGTCAGACCATTTATTGGATTTTATTTCTTCACGATAAACTCTAATCATAGTCTCCTCAACGTTATTACTTCCTTGGTGAACACTATTAACATATTCATTTTTAATATATTTAAAATACCATTCTTTGAATTTTTTGGTCTTAAATATAACTGGATTGTTAGACCATCTACATGTTGTTATTAGTGGTAACTCAATCACCCTCTCATCAATTCCGTATTTACTAGTTGTATTAGTAACGTCAGACTCAATTTCAAAACCTCGTAATTGGTTATCGTCTTTATTAAACCACACCGCATTTACAAAATGATGACGTTTCATTGCAAGTAACAACGAATCAAAATTTATTGAGGTCTTATTTAAAAAAACCCAATCATGCTCTAAAAGAATGAAAAATTTTGTGTTTATTTTTTCAATCAAATTATCAATTGACGATATTAAACCACCAAAACTATAAGATAAGTTAACATTAAGATTGAATTTAACATCTCTAAAATATGCACCTAATTGGAACTTCTTATCATTATCTGATAAATCCCTACCGCAATCATAATGAACATGAATTTTACAATTAAGTAATTCATTGGGCATGCTCTTTATAAGATACCTCAAATAATCCATAAAATTTGGTACAAAATGACCAACAATTACAATGGTTATATCGTTTTCAATATTATTTAATTTAACGTTAATTCTACCATCATTGAAGTTTACAAATTTAGAATACAGATGAATATCATAATTACCTTGTATCCATTGGGTGTAATCAACAGGTCCTCTTGGCTGTAAAGTTGACACATAACCCTTAGCGTGAGATATCATCATAGGAATTGTGGTCAAGGTATTAAATCCTCTAAAATTTAACAACGGTAAAATATCATCAATCGCTAAGTAATCTCTTCTGTAATTAAAGTTCTCTAATATGTACTCGTAGGCTCTTTTTTTAATTATATACGCCCAAGCCCCTGTGCTTTTACAAACTCTTGCTAAATTAGTAGTAACTGGAATTGTTGAGGTTTTTGGGTTACATCCAAATAAAATAACATCCCATTCTGTTTTTTCAATATCTCTTACAACATCATTTAAAACAGTAATAAATTTTTTAGTATAATTTGCACTATACACACAATCATTATTAATTTGGAAATCGTCTTCAGCGACAAATATAACTTCTAAATTTTCTTCTTTAGCCTTTTCAAAAATCTTACAATGACTTTTAGTTGCGGAAGATTGGACAAGTTCATCAGTCAATGCCTCAAATCTATATAAGTCGTCAATTTTGTATTTCTCAATTTGAGAATTAACATTATTTAATCTATCAGAACTTTTTTCTAAATTAATAAAAAATCCTTTTTCCGCAATTTTTTTACCAAAAATTTTCATATTAATATCTGTCGTCAAATTTATGTTCAGTCACGAATGGAGTTTCAGTGTGAATCAATGTAAACTCTGACATTGGGATAACAAATGAAAGGTTGGATAAATAACCTGTTTTATATCCATACGGTTTTTTGTACCCGTAATCGGCAATAAAATTCCAATTTGACATAAATTTTTTTAAACTATTTGTATCATTACCAAAAAATAATTGATTGGTACCATCTAAAGTGTCATATTGTTCGTCTTTAAAATTCAACCCTAAATCATTTATATATGTTTGATGGTTATAAAATAGTTCTTGACTAGGATGTCTATGAGCATACACGAATCTGGCCGAAGATGTTTTAACGGTATTTGGTTCATATAATGAACTCATAATTGAAATCAGAGTTTCTTTATTTACTCTATCGTTAATTTTAGTATCACACTCTAAAAAAAACATACCTAAATATCCATCATCAATAGCTTTATTGATTATGAATCTCCTTAAATTCCAAGGGTATCTCGCAGGATATAATCCACGAGGGTCATTAGGTAATGGTTCATTTATGATTGATTCGGGATTATTTTTTCGTAAATCCTCAATATCAAATACCCGTATATTTGGGTTATCAATATATTCTTTAAAATCTTCAGTACGATTAGTCGAAATGTAAAAGGGAATATCTAACCCTAATTCTAAATATCTTTTTAAATTAAATTCCTTTAGTCTTCTTGTATAATTTGGATAGTGAGCTTCACTTAAAAAACAAAATTTATCAACCATAGTATTAAAGATTACCAGTTATTCTATCACACCATCCTTTAGATTTTGAATATGGCCAAACCACCCAATACTTTGGTTGGTCAGCTGTTTGGAATTCTCTCCATACCTTACAGTACCCATCTGGGTCCATTTTCATTCTATTAATTTCATTGATGTCCGCATCTTTACGGAAAATTGTTTCATCCTTTTCATTATGGAAAGCAACCACCCAAAAATCATAATCAGGTTCAGGAACTTGTGAAAACCCAACATCGATACAATGTTTGAATACTCTACTAAAACTGTTTTCCCATTCTTCTTCAGTTTCATAGTTATATGGATTTGGTGGGTCTTGTTTGTTAATTGTGTATTGTTGAATTGCTCTCTTACCAAAACTAATTCCTGAATATTTTTCATAATCCTTTAATGTTCTTTCAGTCCCAAAACCAAAAGTTCCAAATTCTTCAGGGTTATAAACTTCCCCGTCCATTGAGAATAATTTTCTATTTCTCTTATGTGACTTGGTATTTTTATCTACCCAAGCTTTATCATCATCCCATTGTTTTGTTCTACCCTTTCTTGTATATTCGTGCCAACATACAATTTTATGAGGATGGAATAAATCATATCCATGAGTATATGCTCTAACTGCAATTGAAATCTCTTCTCCGTGAAAATAATATAGTGGGTCATGTTGGACCTCTTTTGCAAATTGCCCTAAAGTAAAACAAAAGTGCGCCGAATAAAATCTTGCATTAACAGGTCTTCTTAAATTTTTATGACCTGGAATAACCTCAGGCAAGAAGAAAATTGCACCTTCAGGAATAAATCTATCAAAGACCATTCTCCAAGGTTCCTTAACACGAGATGCAGGGTCGTTATCAGGGTCAAATGATGGAACATAACCTGTTAATAGTGGTTTATCATGTCCTTTAGCCTGTAAATCAGTAATCATATTAATACACGTCTCATCCCAATTCTTTTCAAATCTCATATGAGAATCAATTTGGAGTGTGTATTCTTCTTTTTTATAAAGTTGTTGGATTAGATTTCTTGCCCAACAAGCACCTTGTGATTCATTGTGGGGAATATCTAATATTCTAAATCTTCTATCTTTTTTATATTCAGATAAATCATCAAATTTATCATCAGGATGAAATTGTCTTGCAATACCAAATCTTAAATTCTTTGGGTTTTTTGCATTTTCAATAGCAGATTTAATTGTCGGAATAAGTTGTGGGTCACGATATGACGCAATCTGTATAAAAATTTTCATAACTATAGTTTTTCAGAAAATTAAACTAAAGTAATGAAATATAAATATTATTTTTTAATTATTACACTGAGGACAGGCGTCCGCGATTGTTCCAACAACAGACTGTATTTGAGATTGGTTAACATTAAACGTCGAGTATCCTGGAACTATGATTTCTATTGTAGTATCAATAAACATACAACACCCATCAATTGTTAATAAGATAGGTAATGTAATAGGTTCTGTTGTTATAAAATTAAACATATATCCTCCAATACTTTGGGATAAGAACTGGTTACATTCAGTTGGTGTGCAGACCTCACAACTTTTAGCATTTACAAAATAAACAAATGATGGTGGTTCTGTAGTAGTTGTTGTTGTCGGTTCAGTTGTTGTGGTTGTTGTTGGTTCTGTAGTGGTCGTCGTTACAGGTATTGTTGTGGTTGTTGTAATTGGAATTGTTGTTGTAGTCGTTACAGGTAAAACGCTTATTGAACAAGTTTTATAAAATCTAATATAATACAAAACATACTCTCCATAGACAGAAAACCCTGGTGAAATTGAATCTCCATAAAATGTAAACGGAACTACTTGCTCCCCTAAATCATAGACACCACCTTCTAATGAATTAAAGGTTACTAATGCAGTTTGCCCACTATAATTACTATCGGATATTTCTACGTATTGTGACATAATCAAAATTTACTTTCGGTTGCTAAACAAATCTCACCACCCATCTTTATTAAAATATTCATATCGTTAAATGATATATATGCTGAACCATTAACCCCCCATCTTCTCCCCCAACTATTTTTAATCCTAAATATTTTTTTGTTGGTGTCAACTCCATTTATAACATATGCATGCCCTCCAACTATGGGTCCTCCTATTTTTATTAATCCTGCTCTATCAGGATAAAACATTCTTAAATACCAATATGTTCCAACAACTACGGGTCCGACATTTAATACAGTATTAATTAAAGTATTAACATCATACGCCCAATAGTAGTTACCAATTTTTTTATTCTTTTGTAAATATTTTGCGGCACCTCTAACAGAAGTTCCATCATAGTTCTCCCCAATCCACTCATCAAGTTTCTGAGCCTCTTTATAAATTAATGTTGGGTGAATTATTGGGGCAATACCTCCGTGAGTGACAGGACCGTCCTCAATCCAATGAGCCCAAGCATAACCTACACATTGTGGTGTATTTCCTTGGTCTCCCCACCATTCGTTATCTGCCCAATATTTTGATGTTATTTTTTTTGGTGCCGTTATTATTTTATCTTTAATTAAATAATTTCTATCTCTAATGTCAACTGAAACTTGTCTCCCCAGTAACAACGGACTTACGATTGGTTGGATATCCTTAACCTGTTGGTACCCATAAATCATATAACCCGTTAAATTAATACCCTCTTTACCCACAAATGATGAGGACTCAAAAGAAGATAACACATTATAATAAGCGGAATCAAAGGTGTTATTTACGAAATATGATTTCATAAATTCATCTTTACCATTAAACAACACCACAATGTCCATGACTTTTGAGTTTGCCGTTGATGCCGTCCCAATCATTGATAATCTGTCAACTAAATCTAGAAATCCGGCATCTGTTGTCCCTGTGAAATTATCTGTAGTTAAATAACAATCAATTAAAATTCTTGTGGTATTCATTACCAAGTTCTCAACAATTTCAATTGGGGATACTTTTTGAACTAATGGTGGGGTTGCTGGTGAGTTTTTACCATCCCTTAATAACCCCATATAAAAATCAGTTGGGATGTTGTTTGTTTGTCCGTAAGAATAGATTAATTCGTTTTCCGATTTCCAATCGTCCGTCGTTCCGTTATCCCATCTTAATTGTAAATTGGTTCCGGGATTAATATATGGAGAATCCCCATTATAATTCCAAAACTCATTTTCAAAATTTAATATATTAAATTTTTGTAAGTTATTATCACATTCACTATTATAAGTTACTCTTGAGTTACTTACATTACCTATTAATCTATAACTGCTTCCACCAATACCTGCAATTTTATTAACACCATAATTTCTAATTGTAGTGTTAAATGATTTCATATTAGTCTTGCCCTGATTTGTGGATAATATTGATGATAAATCATAACAATAAACTTCATTTATTCCCCACCCTGATATCCAATTAAATAATAAATTTTCTTCAGTAGAGTTACCGACAATAGTATTTAAATCATTTAAATATAATCCCCTAACAATTTCTTGCGTCGGTATTGTGGTTGTAGTGGTAGTAATCGGTCCAGTTGTGGTTGTAGTTGTTGGACCTTCAGTAGTAGTGGTTGTTGAGTACTCGTAAACAACCGCGCTTAAATTACACTCAGGTACAAATACATCACAATTAGGGCAATCCCAATCAAATAAATTATATCTTGATTTATTTAATAAATAATTGTGTTTAACCTCATCGGCGGTCATAGGTTTAACATAATAGTTAAACTGAGATATACCCCCGTCAAATGTACCAGCAAAATATTTTTCTAAAAGAATATTTGTATTTAACCCTGAAAGGCTTGTCCCACTTAAAACGGTGTCAGGAAATAGTTCAGGGTCCTGCTGGTATACATTAGTGACAGAATTTACCGTAGTGGTGGTTGTTGTATTAAAATCACCAAAAAATAATATGGTAGTAGTTGTTGTTATATATGGTTCTGTAGTAGTAGTTGTTGTAGTATTACCTGTAGTTGGGCAGTCTTTAAACGTTAGATTCTCCCTTAATCCTTGTGTTCCTCCTCCCCATGATAAGTTAAATGGTACACCAATTTGTTTTTCCCTTTCCGTATTTAAAGCTCTTGGAATAACCTCTTCAAAGTTCTCAAAAGTATGGAACCTTCTACCGTTCACATAGATTTTCAATCTACCTAAACGGTAATCTTTTTGTTGTAACCATTTATTATTTAACTCAACAATCTCCCTGCCATATGGAGTTTCAATTGTCGTAGCACTATTAGAATCAATATTAAAATGTGTAAATGGTGGTTGTATTAGTGTAACTGATTGATTATAGGTTGTGGCAGTTAATTCAAAATTAGTAATCGCACCTAATCCACCATACCACCATAAATGACATTCATCCATGTCTCTATATCTCTCAAATACAACATCAACCTGAACCCAATGTTCAAATTTAATATAATCAGTATTTTCACAAAAATAATGAATCCCCTTTGGTGTACAATATTCTTGAATTGTGCAACCTGAAGTATATGTTTTAGCACTAGTACAGTGGTCAATCATGCATTCATCCGTTAATCTTAAAACTCTAACGCATATTCTTGGGTTACCGGGGTCTCCACTAAATTTAACTGCGAAATTATTAGAGCATGAGTCCCCCGATGGATTTAATTCAGGCGCAGTTATCTGTGTTGACCCGCAAGGCGTGACCTCAGTTAAATAATTGTGAGGAGGATAAACAGGTAAACAATTTGATTGTGTATTTCCACTATCTGAACATCCACAAGTTAATAAACAAGTGGTTTCCCCCGTTGCACCTGAAGAAACTAAACTTTCAGTAACTCTGGTATATGCGGTAAATCCTGATGGAGAACCTGACGCATAATGATAAAACTTATTTTCAGCTCTTGCTCCCATATAAAAGAATATTCCCGCATTATCGGGATACACGTCATTCAATGTTGTATCACCTGATGACGGGAAATAATCATCCCATATTCTTGGTCTTAATAAAAACTCCGCAGACCAACCATGATGAGGTCTTTCAGGTAAAACTTCGTAGTCATACCCATATAACTTATAAAATCCTTGATAAAATCCACCATATAATTCGTGATAAACACCGACATCATTTTGGTATGAGACAATTGAATAATTGTCATTTTTTGGGATACCTGAAAATCTAATGTTTGGAGGCTGTGTATATCCTGTAACCTGAAAGAACTTCATTCTTCGGTCAAAAGATAACCTATCAAATTTTGTAAAATCATTAATACCCTTTGTAATATATGCAGTCTCACCTGTCATATTCTTAACAAGTCCATTATCAATACCTGTTAACCCAACATCACATAGAGCACTAAAACCAGAAAAACAAGATAAATCTAATTTATCAGGGTTGTAATAATTTGACGAAACTAAAATATTATATGGATTATAATTGTCATATTCAAGTATAAATAACTCACTATTATCAGGACTATTTAAATCAATTCTTACAGGTAATACGTTACCATCAGTATTTCCAATGATATAAGGTGAAAAAACAACCTCTTCCTTGTAGTCCCTTTCATCTGACGATAAACAAAAATCCATAACATCGGACCTGTTTATCATATACCATTTTGGGAAGTTATATTGATTAATATTTTGGTAAGCCATATTTCTTATGATAAATACATTAAAATGAAGTATTTATTTATAAACCATTTATTAAAATGAAATTAAATAAAGAATACTTTCAATCACCATTTTACTTTTTCTTAAAGGAAGATAAAGATGGGGGGATATTGTATTATTCTATGTCTCAAACTATTGTCGAATCAAGAACAAAAAAAGAAAAAATTAAAATTGATAAGGGTGATTTGGAAGTTGCTAAAAAAGTGGTTTCAAAAATTTTAAAAGACAAATCAATTAAAAACTTATCACAACTAAAAAAACTTTTAAGTATTACCGTCGGTCAAAAAAAAGAGAATGATGGGGAAATTTCAGAGTTGGTTGACGCAACAGGGGCATTAAAATCTTCAAGAATGCCACCAATTAACCATACTTTAACTCAAACAAGAACAATGGACCAAATCATTCTTAATAGAATGACTAATAACCCTGTAACAAGAGGTTATAGAAGATATTATGGTGAGGGCATTGAGGACGAAACAACATTAAATGAAACTGATTTTTCAGATGCATTTGGATACGAAGAGACAAAAAATATGGATGGTAAAAAGACATTCAATTATTTTGTAGACAAACTTGAAATGGACCCGATAGAAGCGATTGAAAGAACAAAACAATTTGGTAAGGACCCGACAGGTAAAAAAACAAAAAAGGCACCTAAAAAAATAAGAAAACAAAAAGGCTTCATAGATAGAATGACTTTAGCGGAAATGGAAAAAGAAAACGCTGTCAAGATGATTGAAGATATGTTAAGAAGTAAATCTAATGGAGATAGTGAGTTAGTTGAAAAGGGAGACCCAATAAAAAAATTGTTACAGAAAAACATTCAGTCATTAAAAAGTATGGCAGAAAAAAATGGAATTTCTGTTGCGGAGCTGTTAAAAATGTTCAAAAGTGAATAATACATTATACGGAAATAAAGTATCATTACCATTTGACATCTTGGGGATGTTAAAATCTGCTTATGAAAAACATAAAGGGTCGTCTAATGACAACCAAGAAGGACTTACTAGAAATAAAGGTTTAATTAATAATAAAACCGCCACATATCAACAATTAGGTAGAATTAAAAATTGGTTTGACACTTATTCAGGTCCAAAAGATTCTAAAGAATATGAGTTAAATGGTGGTGACAAAATGAAAAAATGGGTAAATGATACTTTAGAAAGAATGAGAAATGGGGATAAAAGTAGCAAAGAATTTAGAAAAGAATATTTACCAGATAAAGACACATCTAAGGACTTTAAGATTGATATATCAAACGATAATAGACCATCACAATCACATAATACAGGTTTAGGAAAATATGGTATTGATTTGTCCGAAGACGTAAAAAGAATAAACGACATAATATCAAAAATTTAAAGTTATGCCACAACCAATAATTCCTCAAGATTATTCTCAACCATTAAATGACTTGGGTCAAATAGGAGTTGAGCAAAGAAAACAATTAACTGTAATTAATACGTTAAAAAAAGAAGCTAACGAGTATTCTAGTACAAACCCTGACGCATTGGCGGATGGTGATGAAATGGGAAGAGGAACAGGCGGATTTTTGGATGTATATAATTTGGGTGCGGGAACATTTACTGACATCAAAGAAAGACAAATTGAAACCGCAGTAAATGAGTTTAAACCTAACAACCCGTATACTACACCAACTCTATAATGAAACTCACATCAACACTTAAAAGTTTAATAACTGAAGCCGCGGCTTTGGACCAAGTTGTTGATGCGGTTAAAAAAAGAAAAAAAATTATCATCTACTATGATGGAGATGAACCTGGAGGTAAGGGATTAAGAGAGATTGAACCCGTTTGTATTGGTAGAACAAAGCGTAGAAAAAATTTGGTAGTTAGAGCTTGGGATTCTGAGGGAGCTTCACATAGAGGATTTTTAGGAACAAGACCAATGCCGGGATGGAGATTATTTAGATTAGATAAAATCTTAACATTTAAAGAGACGGGAGAAAACTTTGACCAACCAAGACCTAATTTTAATTTTAATGGTGACAAAAGTTTAGATGATATTATTATTATTGCTCAGTTTGACAATAATCCCGAAGAACAAAATTTAGTTTGATATGAGTAACAATTTAATGGAAAAATTAATGATTTCTAAAGCAATTATGCAGAAATCAGACACAATAAAAAGAGGAAATGTATCAGAGTCATCATATGATAGTCCGAGAGCAATAAACGCGCCTCAATTAGAGACATTCCAACCTGTCGCAGGTAATTACAATATACCTCAGGAATTTCTACAAGAATCCCAAGTACAAAAAGCACCACAAATGGCAACAAAAGACAGAATTGTTAATTCAAAATTACCTGATGAAATTAAACGATTAATGATTGAAAATCCTATCGAGCAACCGTCTTCAATGTATGGGTCATCAGTGATTAGTGACGAAGTGGTAGAAAGGGCGGCAAAATTAATGGGAACTGAAAGACCAAAACAAGAACAAAGAAGAGTTGTTTCTGAATCAACATCCACTGGAGATTTAAGACAAATGTTAAGAGAAGTCGTTGAAGAGGTGTTAAGAGAGAATGGGGTTATTGCCGAATCTTCACAAAAAGCAAGTGAAAATTTAACTTTTAAAGTTGGTGAACATATCTTTGAAGGTAAAATCACAAAAATCAAAAAAGTTAGAAAACAATAATCTGTATTGATAGTCTCCTTTTCCGTTATTATATTTTTGAAAAAATTATATAATGGCAGACAAGATTAATGTTTTAGTATTACCAAGTGACAAAACAGGTGTTGGTAAATTCAGGTCAGTTGACCCTCACGTAGTTCTACAACGATTATATCCTGAGGATTTTCACGTAGATATTCTTTATGATTTCAACGCGAATGATATTAACTTTTGGAAAAAATACCAAATTGTTCATTTTCATCGTAGTATTGGTCACGATTATGACCAAGCGGTTAATTTAATAAAAGGTCTTAAAAGTTTAGGAATTGTGACAATTATGGACTTGGATGATTATTGGTTACCAACCAAAGAGCATCCAATTCACTCATTAATAGTACAAAATAAAATTAATGAAAAAATTGTTAACAACTTAAAAGTTGCGGATTATGTAATGACAACGACTGAAATGTTTGCAAATGAAATTCGTAAAATTAACAAGAACGTTGTTGTAGTCCCTAACTCAATTGACCCAAGTGAAGAACAATTTCAATATGACAAGACTGAGAGTGACTTGTTAAGAATTGGATGGTTAGGAGGTTCTTCACACTTACACGATTTAATGTTATTAGAGGGTTCATTTAACAAATTACGTGGAGATAGACATAAGTTCCAAACATATTTGGCGGGATTCGATACTCGTGGAGCGGTTACCGAAATTAATCGTGAAACAGGGGAACAAACCCAAAGACCTATCAAACCTCACGAAACTGTGTGGTATCAGTATGAAAAAATTATGACTGATAACTATTATGGGCTTGACCAATCGTATATTGATTTCTTAATGAAGTTTAAAGAAGAACCATACCCAAATATGGATAACCAACAATATGTTAGGGTTTGGACACGTCCTGTTAACACATATGCCGCAAACTATAAGAAATTTGATGTATCTTTGGCACCTATTAAAAACCATATCTTTAACAGAGTTAAATCACAATTAAAAGTTATTGAAGCAGGTTTCCATAAAAAAGCATTAATTGCATCTAATATTGGGCCTTATACCATTGACTTGAAACATTGTTTGGATAAAGGTAGTTTTGTCTCAGGGGGAAATGCGTTTTTAGTTGATGAAAACAAAAACCATTCGGATTGGTCAAAGTACATTAAAAAATTAATTGATAATCCTAATTTGGTCACTGACTTAGGTGAGGCACTTTATGAGACAGTTAAAGACAAATACCATATTAACACAACAACAAAATTCAGAAGTGAATTTTACAAATCTTTAGTAAAATGATAAACACAGCATTAGACCATATTTTATTTATTGACGTTGAGACTGTTGGAGTTTCAAGTACATACGACCAATTCTGTATTGATTATCCTGAACTTTGTTTTCAGTATAAGAACTACTATGATTGGTTTCAAAAAAGATTTGCCGAAGATGCTCATTTGGATTTGGGTGAGATGTTTAACAAGCGTTCGGCTCTTGTTCCTGAATTCGCAAAAATAATCTGCGTATCAGTAGCATTTGTTGACCCAAAGGGTGAGTTAAGAAAACAAACTTTCTTCAACTCGGACGAAAAAGTTTTACTCAAAGAAGTTAATAGTTTATTAGATAAAGTTAACAAATTGAATTTCATTCTTTGTGGACATAACCTGAAAAACTTTGATATCCCAATGTTAGCAAAGAGAATGATTATCAATGGAATACGTCCTTCTCAAATGTTACCAACACACGATACAAAGCCTTGGGAGATTAAAGCAATTGACACAAAAGAATTTTGGCAATATGGACAATTTGGAGCAATTTCTTCACTTGAATTAATGTGTGTTAGTTTGGGTGTACTATCATCAAAAGTTATGGAAGTAACTGGTGATTCAGTTCATAAGTCATATTGGTTCGAAGAAAAATATGAACAAATTAAAGAATATTGTGAGAAAGATGTTGAGTGTTTGGTTGAAGTAATAAAGAAAATAAAAAATTTATAATATGAGTGAAAAACATTACGATTTAAGAGATTATCAAAAATATTTTAATGATGACCCTAAAGAAGGTTATAAAAATGCAATGAAGTCCCTTGCGGGTCAAATTAAAGACATTGAAGAGAATTTTGATATGTCTAATTATGCGCCCAAAAAAACATTAGAATATAAAATATTGAGTCCTTTAGCGACAACTCCAAAATACAACTATCAAACTGATTCAGGATTTGATTTATGTTCAACTGAATCTACAACAATTCCCCCACTTTCAAGAGCAATGATAGGAACAGGATTAGCATTTAATTTACCTGATGGGACAGAACTTCAAATTAGAAGTCGTAGTGGATTGGCCGCAAAATACGGAATTATGGTCTTAAACTCACCAGGAACAATTGATTGTGGTTATACAGGAGAAGTTAAAATTGTCCTATTTAACTCATCTCACGAACCATTCCATGTTGAGCGTGGAATGAAAATTGCTCAAGCGGTTTATGCCCATTGTATGAATGGAAAATGGGTGGAACTTGAGGAAATTGATGAGATTGAAAATAAAGACAGAAACGAGAACGGATTTGGGAGTACAGGTTTATGATTTCAGTCATTTATTCAACACATAAAGACCAATCATATAACGAAAAATTTAAAGAACATATTCGTAAGAGCATTGGTATTAAAGAATTTGAAATATTGGAGTATGTTAATCATAACCAATATTCATTATCTGAAGTTTATAACAAGGGAATCAAAAGTTCTAAGTACAATGTAGTAGTATGTTGTCACAATGATATTAAGTTAGAAACCGGATGGGGTAAAAAACTAATAAAAGATTTTACAAAAAACCCTGAGTTCGGTATAGTTGGAAAGGCCGGTTCTTGTTATTTTCCATCTTCAGGTATTTATTGGGAAAAGATGAATCAAACAATGGTTGGTCAGGTTTATCACGAACCAAAAGGGCAAAAAAAATGGTTAAACAAATATTCAAATAAGTTCCCATTTTTAATTCCTGTTGTAACAATTGATGGTTTATTTATATCATTTGACAAGACAAAAATTAAACACACCTTTGATGAAACAATTGGGAAATTCCATTTTTATGACCATTTGTTTTGTATCCCTAATTACCTTGATGGTGTTAAAATTGGAGTAACAACTTCGTTTGATATTACACACGAATCTGTTGGACAACCAAACCAAGAATTTTATGAAAGTAAGGATAAGTTTTTAGAAAAATGGGGAAGTAAATTACCATTAGACCTAAAACCTGAATCAGTACCATATGAAAAAACATCCCCAAAGAAATTAAAAGGTAAGGATAAAGTCGCAGTTATAATTCCGACAAAAGGTAATTTGAATTTATTATTTGACTGTATCAATTCATTTTATGAACAATGTGACCCATCTAACTTTACAATATTTGTTGCAGATACTGGTTCAACCGATGAAGAAAAAGAAGATATTAGAAAATTTTTATCATTAAAAGGTAATGTTAAATTAATTGAATATGATTATTACAATTTCGCAAAAATTAATAATGACGTTGTTAAAAACCACGTAACCGATGAGTTTAATTATTTGTTATTCTGTAATAATGATATTAAAATATTAAATGATGTTATCTATAAAATGGTTAATGTATTTAGTACTAACCATACCGCAGGCACAGTAGGTGCTAGATTATATTATAGGGATAATACATTACAACATAATGGAGTTGTAATTTTGTTAAATATGAAAAATAACAATATTGTAGTATCTAATGGGTTTGAAGTGGGTAGTTATTATAAATCATCATCAGGACTAAAAGATGTTTTAGGTAATACCGCAGCACTAATGATGACAAAAAAAACTATCTTCAATAAGATTGGAGGATTTAATACAAAATATGAAGAGTGTTTTGAGGACGTTGAGTACTCTATAAATTGTAGAATTTTAGGACTATCCAATTTTTTAGAAGGAATTTCAGTTTCATATCACTACGAGTCGACTACTCGTAAAACTCCAAATTTTAATGACAGTAAATGGATTAATGATATTTCATTAATTCAGAAAAAAATAAATGATTCAAAATTAGTGATATCTAAATACATAATAAGTGTTTGAGTACATTGACAATTACAATTTAAATTAATATATTTTAATATGAAACAAGAACAAATACCGTTATTTAAAGTTTTTATGTCCGAAAACGCAGGTCCTGAAGTGACCAAAATTCTTAACAGTGGATATATCGGACAAGGAGAAAAGGTTGAAGAATTTGAATCTAAACTTAGAGATTTTTTTAATCGTGATTATGTAGTCACGTTAAATTCAGGGACAAGTGGTCTTCACATGGCTCTAAATTTACTTAAAGATAAAAATGGAAAATGGCCAGGTTTTGAAAATGGTGACGAGGTATTGGCAACATCTCTAACTTGTACAGCATCAAACTTTCCAATTTTAGCAAACAATTTAAAGATTAAATGGGTTGATGTTGACCCAACTACTTTAAATATGGATTTAGATGATTTGGCTCGTAAAATTTCACCAAAAACTAAAGCAATTATGTTAGTTCATTGGGGAGGTTATCCAAATGATTTAGATAAAATTAAAGAAATTCAAAATAAATGTTACGAATTACATGGGTTTAAACCTGCAGTAATTGAAGACGGAGCTCATTCATTTGGTTCAAAGTATAAGGGTAAACATTTAGGTAATCATGGAAATATTGTAATGTATTCATTACAAGCAATCAAACACATAACATCAATTGATGGTGGATTATTGGTATTACCTCACCAAGAATTATACGATAGAGCCAAATTACAAAGATGGTACGGAATTGATAGAAACTCAAATAGAAAAGATTTTAGATGTGAGGCAGATATTGAAGAATGGGGGTTTAAATTTCACATGAATGACGTATGTGCGACAGTAGGGATTGAAAATTTGAAGTTTGCAAATAAAATAATTGGCTCACATCAATCTAACGCCAAATATTATGACCAAAATTTACAAAATATTCCTGGGTTAACCACTTTATCAAGACACGAGGGTCACGAGTCGGCATTTTGGATTTATAGTATGTTGGTTGATGATAGGGACGGCTTTTATAAATGGATGAAAGAATGTAATATTGTTGTTTCACAAGTACATGAACGAAATGATAAACATACTTGTGTTTCAGAATATAGAAGCCCTTTACCTACCTTAGATAAAACCATTGGTAAAGTAGTTTCAATACCTGTAGGTTGGTGGGTCACTGAGGAGCAAAGAGAATACATAGTAAACTGTATTAAAAAAGGTTGGTAATGGAAATATGGGATTCATTTTGGTCAATTAAAAAATTTGACCCTATTTTAAATAAACACATATCATTTACAGCACAAGGAGGGTATGTTCACGAAATTTTTAAAATTAACAAAATATGGCAGGATGGAATGAAGAAATAAAAAAGGAATTAGGATATTGTGGTGAAAATGTATTTATTGGGCACAATGTGATTTTTACAAATCCTAAAAAAGTATTTTTAGGTAATAATGTAAGAATTGACCCATTTTGTTTAATAACCACGGAATTAGAGGTTGGAGAATACGCGCAAATATGTTCACACGCAGTATTAGGTGGTGGGGCTCAACATAAAATAACATTAGGTAAATGGAATTTTATTGGGTATGGTTCTAAATTATTTTGTGCTTCTGAGGACTATAGTGGAGATTTTGGTCCAGTTAATGAATTTTGGGGAAATAATAAAATATTCAGAGGTAACATTACATTTAAAGATTATTCAGGTATCGCATCTGATGTAGTGGTTTTACCAGGCGTAACTTTTCCTGAAGGTTGTACAATTGGGGCTAGTAGTTTTGTATATACTAAATCGGAACTAAATGAGTGGTCTGTCTATATTGGGAATCCTTTAAAATTTCATAAAAAAAGAAATAAAGAAAATGTAATTAATTTTTCAAATGACTCAGAATTCATCAAACATAGATAAAAAAGTTGCTAAAGTAATATGTTGTTATTTTGGGGATAGAAGAAGTATTCATAATACCCCTGTCAATATTTTTGATTTTTTATTACTCAATATTGAAAATGAGATTTCTATTAACAACGGAATGCCAACTGATGTTTTTTTAGTTAATAATGACATTGGAAATACCGAAATGAACGAAAAATTAATGCAATTTAACGGTATTAAAACTAATGACGGTAAAATAATCGTTAAAAACAGACCGAATTTATGTGGGTCGTTTGGGGCATATTATGAAACTTTTTTATATCATAAAAACGAATATGATTATTGGTTTTTTTGCGAAGATGATGTGTTAATCTATAAAGAAAATTATATAAAATCTTTTTCTAGTTTCTTAGATTCATCTGAAAATATTGGATTTGTATCATTAGCACCTTTATCTAAAGGAGTTTATTCTTTACATTCTGGTGGAGGTTGTGGTTTAACATCTACTGAAAAATTTATTAAATCAAGAGGTGTTAACTATATGGTCGAATATTTAAGTCAATGTCCTAGTAAAACTGATTATTATTTTTTAGAAAATTCTGAGATTGATTTTACAAACACCTTTGTAAGGTCAGGATTAGAAATAAAAAATCATCCGGATTATTCCCCGTTTTGTATTAATTATCAAACCCACTTAGGTCAAAACAATAATATTGACGATTTAGTCAATTTAGAAAAAATATATAAAGTAGGATTTTAAAATAAAAAATATGAAAAATTACAAAGAAAACTCAGAATTAATGAATTGGCCTTGGGTTGAGTCACCATTTTTTAATGATTTAATTAAAAACTCAAATTTAACCAATGAAGAAAAAGAAATTGCAATCAAATTTAATCAGGATGGATATATTGTTTTAGATTTAGGACTAACTGATGAAGAAATTGAGAGATTAAAAACAGAAATTGATGAGTTAAATTCCAAAGATGATATTACAACCCAAGCAGGTGGGTACCACTATTCAAAAGGTAAGAGAATATTCGAAGGGTGGAAAGATAGTAAACTTTTACAATCCTTATCTTTAAATGATAAAGTATTTAAGATTCTTAGGATGCTTTATAGAAAGGAACCATATCCATTCCAAACAATAACATTTAACTATGGGTCAAATCAACCATTACATAGTGATTTAATTCATTTTGATTCTTTACCACATAGATGGTTAACCGCAGTATGGGTTGCGTTAGAAGATATGACAGAAAATAATGGTTCATTGTTATATGTTCCAAAATCACATAAATTACCAATTTTTGATTTTTATGATTTAAAAATAAATGTCCCCGAATATGGAAAACAATTTGATAGTTATGCAGAATATGAAGAATTTATCAGACAATTAGTTTCATCAAATGAACTTGAGGTTCAACCATTACATTGTAAAAAGGGTCAAGCTTTAGTATGGGCAGCGAATTTAATTCATGGTGGAGATATAATTAGAGACCCAAATAGTTCAAGATATTCTCAAGTGACTCATTATTATTTTGAGGGGTGTGATGTTTACTATTCACCAATGTTTTCTGAAGCCTGGAAGGGTAAATTTTCAGAAAAAAATATTAAAGAAAAAAATATCAAAGAATATAAACATAAATAATTTTAAAATATGAAAAAAATTGCATTTTTTGGAGGAAGTGGAGGATTAGGTAAAGAAATAATTAAAAACTTAAATGGGTATGAAATAGATTCCATTAGTTCAAAAATGGTTAATTTAATGTCAGATAACGACATTTCAAATTATTTTTATATAAATAAAGATATAGATGTGTTAGTTATTTTTAGTAATTTCAATTTTAATTCCTTCATTCACAAATATGATGAAAAAAATTACTCAGAATTAGAAAACCAAATTAGTATTAATATAACAGGAGTTATAAAATTAATTTCCACATCTTTAAAAATAATGAGAAATAAAAAATTTGGTAGGATAATTTTAGCATCAAGTGTGACTGTTGATAAAAATGTTATGGGAACTGGTATATACGCAGCGACTAAGGCATTTTATGAAAATATTGTAAAAACAATCAGTTTAGAAAATGCGTCATATGGAATTACCTGTAATTGTATACAACTAGGATATATGGATGGAGGATTGACATACACACTTTCAGAAGATTTTATTAACTCAACAATTAATACAATACCTTCAAAAAGATTAGGAACCACTGAAGAAATTTCTCAAACAATTGACTTTCTAATTAAAAATGAGTATATCAATGGTACAACAATTAAATTAACTGGAGGATTATAAAATGAAAAATTATAAATTTGAAATTATTTTAGCTTATTATAAACGACCTAAAATAGTTTTGAACGCATTAGAATCAATATTAAAATCAACATATTCTAATTGGCATTTAACATTTATTGATGATTCGGGAGATAACTTATTTGAAGAAACTTTAATGTCTTTTGGATTTGATAATTCAAAGGTCACTTATGAACCAATTATGATGTCAGATAGTGAAAAAAAAGAAATTGGCGGGTCAATTCATGGGGAATATATGAATCAGTCAATTAAAAATACCGACTCGGACATAATTATAATTCTATGTGACGATGACTGTTTAAGCCATAATTATATGGAAAATCTTAATTCTTTTTTTAATAAAAACCCAAATGAAATGTGGGCATATAGCCACGTTAAATTTTTTAATCCAGATAAAGAACATTATTCAAAATCTAAAGAAATCTGTGATAACATTAGTCTCAATAATGTTAATTTAAATGCTAATTTTTTACCAATTAATCCTTATTGTAAAGTAGATAGCTCTCAAGTTGTTTTCAAAAGAGACGCATACATTAAAAAAAATGTGTGGTATCCCAGTCCCGCAACCATAAATTTAGATGCCTTCATTTTTAATAAAATGTTTTCATCATGGGGACCTTGTATGTTTACAGGTTTCTTTGGGCAGAATAAAGGGTGGTTTGAAAACCAATTGGGGGTTAGAAATCGTGCGGGAAAAGGAGATTTTATTAATTAATATAGAATGACAAGAAAAAAAACACCAACTAAAGATTCGTCAATTACGATATCTGAAAGTACTTCAAAACTCTCTAAAAAAGACCAAATTAGGTCAATTGTTAAGAGACAAAAGAATAAATTTCTAACTGAAAGTCAGAAGGAATATTATGATAAACTATACAATAACCAAATTACAATTTGTTCAGGCCCTGCAGGTGTTGGTAAAAGTTATATCGCAATGAAGGCTGCAGTTGATTTAATTCACGACAACGATAACTCATATGAGAAAATAATTATTGTTCGTCCAGCAGTTGAAGCTGAAGAAAAGTTAGGTTCATTACCAGGTAACTTGGAAGAGAAATTAGACCCTTATATCTTCCCATCTTATTACTTACTCAATAAGATTATCGGAAAAGAGGCAAGAGAAAAACTAAAACAAATTGAAGTTATTGAAGTATTTGCTTTAGCGTATATGAGAGGTATGAATATTGACAACTCAATCCTAATATTTGAAGAAGCTCAAAACTCATCTCCGAGTCAAATGAAACTTCTATTGACAAGAATTGGTTTTAATAGTAAATTTTTCATATCTGGAGATATTGAACAAACCGACAGATATAAAGATAAAAGACATTCAGGATTATTTGATGCGATTGAAAAGTTTAGTGATGTTCCTGATATTGGAGTTCACAAATTTGGGGATGAAGATGTTGTTAGAAATCCTTTAATTTCTAAAATATTAAGAAAATACGACGCATGAGGATTGGTATAGAAATTAATGGTGTTCTTCGGGACACCATTGGTAAATTAGAACAAGTTTATCAAAAATATTTTATAGATAAATGGGAAGGGTTTGATGAACAGGATTTCAAATATGAAATGGCATTACCTGTTACAAGTTTGAATTTACGAGAACATTTTACATTCAAAGACGACGAAGAATTTTTTTCATTTTTATATGAGGAAAATGCTATGGAAATATTTGGTCATGCCGGTTCTACGGAGACATTTACATTTAATGATTTCAATAATCTTTATTTGGATTTAAGAAACGATAATGACATAATCATTGTTTCTGATGAGATTGGTAAATCAAAACCCGCAACACTATTTTTCTTATCAAAATTCGGATGTTTAACTGAAGAAATAAAATTTTATTCAAATTCTACAATAAATTCAATGTGGGATAGAATAGACGTTTTACTTACGGCTAATCCTGACTTATTATTAAATCATCCTGAAAATGTAAGGGTGATTAAATTCAACACAAAGTACAATGAAAATATTGAGTATGTTGAGTCCATCAATTCCTTAAAAGAATTTTCAGATAAACTTAAAATTAAAGAATTAAATGATTAAAATTTTAAACGAAAACTACTATTTTGATTTGGACGTATTGGATGCCTGTGTTCAAATGCCCAAAGTTAGTGCGGACACTGGTGAAAATCATATCAACATTGTAAAATACGAAATGATTAAATTGATGGTTGAGGTCGTTATGGACTCTCAGGAAGAAGTTGATGAGAAATTAGGCCCAAGAGCTGATGGAATGTCTATACCTTTTAAACTAGCATTTAACACACTATTAAATAAAAGCATAATTAACAAATACTAATATGGAAGAACAACAAATTAAAAAATTAGAAGATTCAATCTCTCATCTTGAAGGTAAGACCGCAAGAATTTATGTGATGGTTCAAGATACAAAGGGAAATCCTAAAGCCTCTGTAAGATATATGTACCAATTCGCATTAGCCTTAAACAATTCAGGGTATAACGCAATTATTCTACACGAAAAGAATGACTATATTGGGGTTGGGGAATGGTTAGGTGAGAAGTATATGGAAATTCCTCACAAATCAATCGAATCTAAAAATTTAGAGGTATCCCCTGAGGATTTTATTATTATCCCTGAAGTTTATTCATTTGTTATGGAACAAATTGTAAATTTACCTTGTGCTAAAATTGTAATGTGTCAGGCGTATGACCATATGTTGGAAACTTTGAAACCTGGTGCGTCTTGGACACAATACGGTTTTATTAAATGTATTACAACATCTGAATCTCAAAAAAATTATATTGGTCAAGTAATGAGAGGTCTATCAATTGATATTGTTGAACCATTTATTTCAGATACTTTCAAAAATCCAAATGTACCTCAAAAACCAATTGTTTCTGTCGTTTCAAGAGACCAAAGAAAGGCAGTTAACTTCATTAAAGGATTTTATTTAAAGTTCCCACAATATAGATGGGTAACTTTCAGAGATTTGAGAGGTATTTCTGAAAAAATATTTGCAGAACAACTTTCAGAATCATTCTTGTCAGTATGGGTTGATGAAACAAGTGGATACGGAACATTCCCACTAGAGTCTATGAAATCAGGTGTTCTATGTTTAGGTATTAGACCAAATCTTGTACCGACATGGATGAATGAAAATAACGGTATTTGGATTGATAATGAAAATCACCTATTAGACTTTACCGCAGATTTGTTACAAAATTGGTTAGAAGATAATATCAGTGAACAAATTTATACTGAAATGTCACAGACTTTAAAAACATTACCAACTGAAGAATTATTTAGTGAAAATGTAACTAAACTATTTGATGGTTATTTTGAGAGTAGAATAACTAGCTTTAAATCACAATTAAATAAACTACAAACTGAAGAAGAAAACCAACAATAATGGAAACAACTGAAATTAAAGATAAAATGGATTTAACCGTAATCCTACCGATTAAATCCTCAAGTGCTAAGCGTTTTGATGAATTATTTCACGCAGCAATTACATCACTACACACTCAAGTTGTGTCGTTTGAAGAATTAATTATTGTGCAAACTGATGAAACTCAATTAACCGAATTTTTGGATTCTTATGATTTTTCAGGATTAAACGTAAATCGTTTAGTTTGGAAAAATGAACCTAATTTTGGTAGTCAGGTTAATTTTGGTGTTGAGAATACAAAAACAAAATGGGTATCTATTTTAGAATTTGATGATGAATATTCTAAAATTTGGTTTAAAAACGCTAAAAAATATTCAGAGTCGTATAAAGATGTTGATGCATTTTTATCAATAGTCGTTGATGTTGATGATAAGGGAGTTTTTGCCGGGTTTACTAACGAAGCAACATTTGCCGCTAATTTCTCACAGGAGATTGGTATCCTTTCAAACGAAACTTTACATGAATATCAAAATTTCCAAACATCAGGAATGGTATTTAAGAAGTCATTGTTTGAAAAATTTGGAGGATTTAAGAGTACTATCAAATTAACATTTGTGTATGAGTTGTTATTAAGATTAACACATAATTCAGTTCGTATTATGACAATTCCAAAGATTGGTTACAAACATCTTAATATGAGAGAGGGTTCAATCTTTTGGCATCACAAATTTGGTACTGATAGATTGTCAGAAAATGAAGTTAAATTTTGGATTCAAACCGCAAAACAAGAATACTTCTTCAAAGAAGAAAGAATGATAAATGAGGAAACAAATGCGTAATGGTTGTTCAACCAACCGAGACTCTGAAAATAGATGAAAAGACCGCTCCTCAAAAAAGAAATAGAAAAGGTAAAACTGAAAACTATTTTGATGTAAGAGAGGAAAATGCGGTAAGGTTGTTTTTAACAACTGATTGTGAATATGAACGTAATAAAATTTACAATGAGTTTTTAAGAGGACCATTAGATAAAATGATATCTTCAATTATTAGAAGATATAAATTATATAGAAAGGACATGGATTTTATTGAAATACATGCCGACACACATTCCTTTCTAATGACAAAGATTGATAAGTTTAGGCCTTCTGAAAATAAGAAGGCTTATTCTTATTTTGGTACAATTTGTAAAAATTATTTGATGGGTCAAATAATTAAAGACCAAAAAGAAATAAATAGAAAAATTTCATATGAAGATATTTCTTCAGATTTAGAAGAAAACACTTCGTTCTCGTATCGTATAGATGAAGATATTATTGAAGTTGATTATGTTATAAATAAATTCATCACAAGATTAAGAGAATATATCGAGGAGGAAACTTTATCAGATATTGAGATGAAATTAGGAATGTCCTTATTAGAGTTGTTTGAAAACCACGATGAGATTTTTTCATCCGCAGATAATAACAAGTTTAATAAAAATATTATTCTTCTTTCACTAAGAGAAATGACTAATTTATCAACAAAAGAAATAAGAATTTCATTAAAGAAATACAAGAAACTCTATTTAACTATCTTGAGTGAAGTTCATAAATAACATATAAAGTATTTATATATTATGAGCAGACCAAAGAAAAAAGAAATAAATCTAACAAAGGACTCAATGCTTTCTTTGATGCAAGAAATTTATAATGAACTTGTTGAGCAAAGAAATACCGCAATTAGAATACAAAATAAAATGCTTTCAATGATGAAAGAGGCCGAGGACATGACAGTATTAGGTCCTGTAATTAAAGAACAGCAAAAAATTATAAATGATTGTGTTGAGAAAAAACTACAACTTTCAAAACTACAATCAACTATGTGGGAAAAAACTCAGAGTTCTGATGTTGAATTAACTCTGAATGACATCGATGATACTTTAATTAATTCATTAATTGATAGAGAAATTGATGAAAATAAGCCTTATAAACTGAATAAATGATGCCTTTACCTCAAAGTGATTTAGATAATATTAATGGTAAAATATCCTCATTTAAGGGTTATAAAGAGGTTAAATCCGGAATTGACAACCTTAAAAAAAAGGGTAGCTCCTTTGAGAGTGCGGCAAAAGATAAAGCCAAGGGTGTAAGTTCCGCAGTAAAGGACGCAAAAAAACAATTTCAACAACAGGCGCAATCACAATTAGAACAAATATTACAATTAATAACAATTAATAAGGGACAAAGTAGTGGAACCGTAAGTGCGTTAAAAGATATATTTAATAAAGTCGTAATTGCAACTTATAGACAAATACCTGAAATACTATTTGAGGAGGCGATAAATGCTGTCGGATGTTCTCAACAACAAGAGTATCAATCTCAAGTTCTATATATTAGAGTTCAAAGTATTGATTTACAAAAAATGTTATTAATCGACCCAAATGATACTGTAGGTATCTCAGCATACGAAAGACAAGATACTGAGATTGGCATGTATCCATATGCAATGAATAGACAATTATATAATTTATTGCAAAACGAGGGTGTTCCATTAGAATCTTACTTAGGATTTTCAGGACAAGATATTTTTGATATCGAATATGTGACAACAGACGGGAACGGAAATTTTGGAGATTTTTATAAAGTAACATTAAAGAACAGATTATTTAACGGAGTTCAAGGCCCTAATAGAGTTGGTGATTTTTTAATTGATTATTATAAATCAATTAAAGTTTTTGAAATTTCAAACATTTACATGCAAGTTATGGAACAATTAACCAATTGTTTATCCATTGATTTAAAATTAGGGTCAAAACAAGTTGAGGTTAATTCAAAATTCATGTTAATCCTACAAAGAATTTTAGGGTTATGTTTTGATAATACAAACGAGATAGATGTTGGGGGAACCGCTAAAGTTTCTCCAAGTGACGCAATTGACGATTCATTCTTTTCTTTTAATGAAATTGATTTAAGACAAATTGACCAAAAAATAAGTAATATTATTGAGGGGGTTGTTGAGTTTGAAAGTTGTGAGGGGGTTAAATTGCCGGTCGACACCACATTAATATTCAACCAACTTCAAATGTTAAGTGAGACGGATAATACCGATGAACAGTTGGAAATCGCGAATCAGTTAACTGATAATTTAATTGATTCATGGAAATTTTCATTAAAAGTACCAACTTTAGAAGAATTTAATATTAGTTTAAATTTAGATTTTATAAAAACATTACCTAAAGCGGTGTGTATGGCAATACTCTCACCAAAAGTTTTACTTCCAATCATGATTATGTTAAAGGCATTACAAGAGGAACTTGAAGCTATTGATTTAGAAGATTTTGCCAAAAAATTTAAAAAGTTTATTATTAACTTTATGTCAAAATTGGGAGCTTTATTTGTTGAGGAACTTGTAAAAATTTTAAAAAAGGAACTTAGAAAACTTGTGGCCTCGATTGTTTCAGACATAAATGATGAAAGAGTTAGTAAGGCATTTTTAGTAATTACGTCATTGATTGAGATACTTCAAGTAATTATTAGTCTAATTAGAGATTATAGAAGTTGTAAATCGATAATTGATGAGATATTTGCATTATTAAAAATTGCAGGTAATCTAACCGCAAATCAATTACCATTTCCATTAGTGTTTGGTGCGGAATTAAGAAGTGGGACATCAGCAATTCGCTCTTTTACAAATACTATTGAAAATTTACAACAATTAGGAATACCTACAGGTGCCATGCCTGACGGTTCTCCTAATCTTGGTATGGTTGCAATTTTACAACAATTAAAAGGGGCAGAAAAAGAATCTGCTCAAAATTCTAAACTATCTGTTGGGGTTAAGCCGTCAATTGTTTTACCTTCGGGTCAAACAATACCTGGTCAATCCTTTGGTGTATCTGAATAAAAAAATTTATGGCAACAGAATTAAGACAAAAAATATTAGAGGTTTCTCAGAACCTATCTGAAAGCACAAACAAGGATTTAATGAATTCTATGGAGTTATTAAAACAGGATTTTGAACAAACTAAAAGTAATATTATTCACTTGACAAAACATTTGGATGGTATAGAATTTGTTTATAATAAAATTTTAAAAGAATATGAAGGTCGCATAAATGGAAAATAATAAAATAATATTTCCAGGTAAGGTTATAAATAATCAAGACCCATTGTTAATTGGTAGATTAAGGGTTCAAGATAAGACCAAAACATATGATGCGGTTCTTAAATTGGTTGACGCTCAGTATTTGAATGCTGAAAAAACAGATTTAAAACCTGAATATAAATGGAAAAAGGGTGTTGACCCATTTCTATTTCAATCATTATTACCATTAGGTGTTGGTAGAATTCCGTCAGACAAAGAATATGTTAACATCATTTATATGAATAAAGATGTTAACTTTCAAGACCAATATTATGTACAACCACCACCAACTCAAGTTCAACACATTGGACTTGAGGAGTATGAAGATATGATTGGTAATAGTGGTCAGGGTGATAATAATAAACCTTCAGATGACTTAAAAATCGATGGTAAGACTAAACCTGAGTGTGAGGGTGTGTTTCCAGAACCTGATGACACATCATTAGTTGGTAGGGGTTCATCTGATATCATTATTAAAGATAGGATTGAAAAAAATGAGTCTAGTATTTTAATTAGGAGTGGTAAATGTGAAATATTAGAATCAAATAAAATACCTGTACCATACGATAAAAGAGCATTTGTTCAGTTATCCGATTTTCCATCAACAATCAGTGCACCTGAATTGTACAATTATGTTACAGTAAGTGAGGATGAACAATCAATCAAATACTTAATTGAATACAACATTTTAAATTTAGAGAATCAATTTGACAAATTTATATTTACATTGACGATATACGAATTGTTACCTAAGTCAATTTTTACAACAAAACAATTTAATGAAAATACTTCATTAGGTAGTGACGCTAAACTTTATAAAAGTTATACATTTTATAATAAAAGTAAGAATGAGATTGTTAAAATAACAAATAAACTATTATCAGGATTTAATAAAGGTAATTGGGATTTACCTAATTTTCCATCTGAAAGTATTAATAATCAGTTTCCATTTGCCTTTAGAGCTAACCCATTAACATTTGCAGCATTTGGGGACCCTACTACCCCACAATTTACTAATTTAAATTTAATATATTTAAGAATTAAAGTTAGACCCGCAAGTTTATTAGTAGGATTTGGTGTGATACCTAACACAAATGAGGAGGGCTCACCAACTAAATCAACAAATCAAGAGTCCCAAATTAATTTACCAAAATCTGGAAGGTCGACATATTTGTTAAATGCTGCCGACAATTTATTTTTATTATCACACAAATCATCAATAAGTGATAAAGGGGTAATTGATTTTTCTAACTCAATATATGGATTAACTCAGGAGAAAATAATGACTGAAATATATCCAAAAACAGAACCAACTGTTAGAGGAGAACAACTCATGAAACTTTTAGATTTAATGGTTAAGTTTATGATAGCTCACGTACATCCGTTTCACGGAGTACCTCCAGTTCCTGTCGCGTCAGATGGAACTTCATCTGCACAAATACTTACTGAGTTACAAAATGCCCCTAATAATATTCTAAATCAAAATATCCGAATTAATTGATATTTATCTAAAAAAGCTAAATGTCAATTCACAGGTCATATTTTTCTAAAAACAATACTATTGTTTCAAATTCATTAATCAATACAGGAAGAAATCCTATTGTTGATTTATTTTTTGGTTCCGCAAATGGTACCATTTCATCACCTGGTTTCACAAGATTTATTTTTGATTTGAATTTAGATTCTCTAAAAGAAAAATATAATAATGGAACATTAGGTAATAATTGTTGTACATTATTAACAGGGAATACTGTGGTAACTACCACTACAACCGTGTGTGTTAACGATATGAAACACAATTTGGTGATGTATAATAGCATTAAGTTTGATGAGTCATTATTGAACACATATAACTCCGATGAGAGATTAAGAGCAACATCTTTTGATTTAGTATTATTTAGAATCCCATTAGATAAAGATGGTTATCCTCAGTATTGGGATGAGGGTGTTGGGTACGATTATTACAACACAAATAAGTCGCTTTTATCAGATAATGGAAATGCAGAAATGTTCCAATCATATGAAGATAAAGCAATTTCAGATAGGCCATCCAATTGGCTTCAAGGGACAACTTTAGAATTTTGGTCAAATCCAGGGATATACGATAATAAAAATTCAGGAACTACAAATTTTAATGATTTAATTATTGTTGACAGACAACATTTTGAATTTGGGAATGAGGATGTTAATTTTGACATGACTTCCGAAATTAATGGTATTTTAGATGGTACTATTACTGGTGTTACAGGGTGGGGAATTGCTTATTTACCATCTTTTGAAAACATCTCGGGATTAACGTCAAATTATTCAGTTTCATTTTTTTCAAGATATACTCAAACATTTTATGAACCATTTTTAATGACCACATACAATGATATTATTTTAGATGATAGAAATTTATTTGTTGAGTTCGAAAATAATAAGTTATTCTTATATGTTAACATTGTAGGAAAACCGCAGAATTTAGATGTCCCTCCAACCGTTTCAATCTATGACATGAATGGAGACGCAGTTTCAGGTATGACAGGACTAACATCGTGTCAAAGAACTTTGGGTGTCTATGAAATTGATTTACCTGAATTTGTTGGTTTTATTACTCCTTGCACATTTACAGATACTTGGTCAAATATCAAATATAATGGTATTAATTTACCAAATATTGAAAATGAATTTATACTCCAACCATTCTCTAAAAAATTCCAAATAGGTACCGCAAGTTTAGACCCTCAAATTTATGGGTTTGATTTTTATGGAATTAAACAAGATGAAAAAATTCTTAACACTGATATAAGGAAGGTTGGGGTTGTAATTAAAAAGGCGTATACAACAAATTCATTACTACCATATGTAACCGCTGATTACAGAATATATGTAAGAGAAGGTAATATAGAAGTTCAGGTACAAGATTGGACACCAATCAATAGAACTCCAAATGAGTATTATTTTATATTTGACACCAGAGACAAAATACCAAACGAATATTATGTCGATTTAAGAGTTTCAACTAGTGGACAAGTGGATACTTATAAAAAACAGATTAAATTTCAAATAGTTAGTAAGAAATGAGAAAGATAAGATTAACAGAGTCCAATTTAATTAAATTTATTAAACAAATAATTAAAGAGGCAAAACACGAATTTCAAAATTACGAAGACTCAATCTTAGATAAGATTTCGGATGAAGGAATTGAATCATTATCAGATATTGAAAAAAGAATATTACAAAGTGTTAGTAGTGAGGATTTTGATACTAAACCAATAATGTTAATGTTGGCTAAAAAAATCGCAAAACAAGAATCATTAACTGATATTGAGCAAATGTTTTACGATGAATACTCACACGAACCTGAAGAAGAGGGGGAAACTGCTGATTATAATAAAGAATTAGAGCCTGGAGTTATTTATGACGCAGGTGATGACGATGTTCCTCCATCTGATGATAGAGAAAATAGATTCTCATTTGAAGACCCAAAAGGTGAAATCCCCACTATGACGTTTGATGTTTTAAAGATTTACTATACTGACAAATATATTGTATTTCAAGGGATGCTTCAGATTGAGTATACTACTTATTATGGTAAAATTTACTCAGATTTAAATGGTGAGTATGTTGGACATAGATTTAAGAGTGAAACTCAAACAACTCCTGATGAAGATTACGAACCTGGTGATATTGACGCATTCCTAACCGTTGCCGTCCAACAATTAAACGAAGATAATGAACAACAAGATGAATATTAAACAAATATTAAGAAAAGAATTACTAAAAGAATCTGAAGGTGAAAGATATATGTTTTTCAGTAATTTAGAACAAATGAGAAGACAATGTGATTTGTTGCTTGATTTGGACCATAATCAAATTGAAGAAATCTTATCTAATGGTCATGACTGGGCTCAAGACCATATTGCCGAAGCAAAGAACAACATGGACCAAGTGTTTGATTTTTTAATGAATGAAACAAAAAGTACTCATAAAATGCAAGATGAGGTTAGGTACCCAATGGAACCTGAAACAATGATGGAAGGTCGTAAAAAGGCAGGAACAAAACTTTGTTCTCGTGGTAAAGCCGCAGCAAAGTCAAAATTTAAAGTATATCCTTCAGCATATGCGAACGGATATGCTGTCCAAGTCTGTAAGGGTAGAATGCCAGGACTTGACGGCAAGAAAAAATGTTCGTCACCGTATTGTTAATCCAATAATTTTACCATATCTTTGTTGGATATTCATCAATGATATGAGACCATTAAAAAGAACTTATTTTAAAGTAAGAATTTTACTTAGAAATTTCCTATCACCAAAACAAGTTGAGATAGAACAAAAGAAATACGCAGGAATGTGTATCGCAATTGCGAAGAAATTAATCAGTAAGGAAGATTCTCAATTGGTTTTTACACCAATAACTCAAAAATATTATATCCATAATGATGAATTAAGTATTTTTATGGTGATAGATAATGGTGTTTTATCAGTAACTAATCATTCCTATTCTTATGAGATTAAACTCACATCTAAAAGTGAAAGAATGTTGACTAAACGTTTTGAGAGGGAATTAGAGAACCGTGCCGATAAAATGGACATACTTATCCTAAATCAAATTAAAGACTCTTTAATCAACGCATATAAACAAATAGAAGACATATGAGAATCTACTTCACTATAATATTTTCAATATTACTTTTTTCATGTACTCAAAATATGAAAACAGTTTCAAAGAAAGAACCTGTTTATCAATATAGGGACCCACAAAAAGCATTAGCCGAGATGGCAAAAACTTGGACTCAGGAAGAGAGGGATGCGTTCAGGAAAGATTTTTTCTATTCTGAAGATGAAATAAATAAATTAGACTCTTTAATTAATAAGAAGTAGTGTTCTCAATTTTGTAACTAACATTGTTATCACTAAAGAAAGTTTCCCAATCCATACTAAGAGGTCTATTTTGAGAACCTTTAACACTACAATAATATATTTGGGTTGTGGAATATTTTAAAGCTAACAAATATTCATCGCTAGGTCTAAGATTAAATGTTTGTCTTAGTTCATCACTATTAACTTTTTGAAAAATGACTGTAAGTGTGTCCCCCGCTTCGTAAGCACTATCACTCGCTTTACCAGATTTACTTAATAATAACATTTTATCGTTTGGGATATACGACTCAAATTTTAAATTCTTATGTACTGACCCTCCATTTCTATTGAACGGATTCATACATACCATATCAATTTTATCTTCAGGACTAGGATAATAAGATTCTAAAATAACTCTTCTTATAATTTTTTGTAATGACTCATTTTGTTTTTTGGGTTTATATGAAACCATTTTTGGAGAATTCCCTGTACCTGTTTTACTGTGGGTTTTTTCAGCTTTTCTTTTCTGAGCACACGCCGCTCTTTTTTGGGCGTCAGTCATTTTTGATGCAACTCCCGCAGCTCTACATTTTGGATATCCTTTGTCTTCAGCTTCAGGTCTTCCACAAGGGGGATGACCACCGCCTTCTTTTTTTCTACAAATATTAACCCAAGGACCTTTTGGTTGACTACTACCCTTTGGTTTCTTTTTTGTTCCAAACCAAACAGCTAAATCTTCCTTTAATTTTAATTTAACACTTTCTTTTAATAAATTTAAATATTTTGTATCATTTTTTTTTGGTATCATATTCAATTGAACTATATTTGTATAAATATACGTAAATATGGAAGGAGATGTTCAAAAACAAGTAATAGGTTCTTTATTTGACTCTATTGATTACTACAATCTAAATGATTTAGATTTATTTGTTTCCAATATGACAAATGACCAAGCACTATATTGTCTTATACAATCAGTACATAAAGGTTTTAATAAAGGAATTTTTACAATGCAAGAAATAGAAGTTTTGTCAAAAAGTATGAGAATGTTAACTAATAAACCAAACACCAATGAAGTTAAGTAATGTTTTATTTTTTTTGTTATTATCTGTAATCTCATTTGGACAAAATAATTTGAATACTTTATATTCAAATGTTTATAGTACCGATAATTCAAATTCATTAATTCCAAAATATCCAAGTAATGATTTAAATAGGAGCCAAAGACAACGAAATTTATCTAAAATAAATCTTGACTCTATTGATAAAAATTTTGATAAATGTATTAATGAGTTTAGAAAAAATTACAAATTACAATCACTATCTTATGATGAAAATTTATGTAAGATAGCATTTGTTCAATTATATTATATCATAACCACAAATAATGTAGGCCACTATAACCCTAATAATGGTGCAACCCCTATGGATAGGGCTAAATATGTTGGGTATACTAATTTTTATTGGATTGGTGAGATATGTCTCATGGACCAAAGATATATGACGGAATACCCAAACTATTCATCAGTTAACTTAGAGTACACTAGAACTGTATTTGATTTGTATTGGTCATCAATACATCACAGAGAAATTTTACAGGACCCCAAATATAAAAAATATGGGTTTTGTAATTATTACGATATTAATACTAAGAAATTTTATAATGTAACTATTGTTACCGACTAATTTTTTTAAAAAGACATATTACCTTCAGTACCGTAGTTGTCAAATTTAATATTATCTAAGTTAGTACCGTAATAAAATTCAACTATTTTTGTAACAACTTCTTTAAGATTGTACCCATCAGATTCTATTCCCTTAACTTTTATATGAAACTTGTAATCTTTTTCATCTTGCCACCAGTTACCATTGTATTTTTTCTTAACCCCCGGATTTAATTGTGACTCATTACCTTGCCATTCAACCCAAAATACTCCGTCGTCCGTAAAATTAATTAATACGTTTTGAAATCCTGAACCGTCAAAATAAATATATTGTAATCTTTTATTATCCTCAGTGTATATATCAAATCCGTAACGATACATTTTATTTTTTAAATTTGGTAAATTAGTGTTTTTTAATTTATATAATTCTTCTTTTGCAATATCATAATTATTAGGATTGTCTAATACTTGAGAAAACTCTTTCTCATTTGACAATTTTATTTTTAAAACCAAACTATATGGTGGGTAAACCTCGTTACCAACTGTTGAGAAATTAATTGTAAATGGTTCTCCTTTTTTTTGACTTTGGTTTTCCCAAATTTTAAAACTACCATCAGGGTTACGTAATTCAAAATCAGAATAACTTCTTAGTTGTCCTTTGTGTCTATTTGTAACTAAAACACTTTCAATTGAATTTGTCGGGTCCGGAGTTATTGTAACATCACTACTTAACCTATAAATAAATGTTGTTCCATATTTTGTTTTTATTTCCTCAACTTCATCTTCAGTTAACTTTTCGGTTTTAACCACCCAACTATATTGGAAATCATACATTTTACTATCAGGGTCGGATAAAAACTCTTTATCGTCACACCAATCTTTTATCCATTTTTTCCATATTGGGAAAAATTGGTTTCGTATTTCATAATCTTCATCTTCACCTTGTAACATGTCATATAAAGTTCTATCAGTGAACAAATTATTTACAAAATTATATGCCGAAAAAATAAACTCAGGAGTAAATGCGTCTCCTGAACGCACCTTAGATAACTTAGATATATTAGTTTCCCAATTTTTAGATATATTTATTAATTCATCTAAATTTCCTATTTTGGATAATAAACCTACTATGAATTTTTCGTCAGTGCCAAATCCCAATGTTCCCCAACTACCAGATTCTAAAGCATCAACTATACGGTCCATAGTATCATAGGCAACATTTTTTTGCTCAGGGAATTCACCTCTTAATATTTTATCTAGAGTAGCGTCCACATTTGAACAGTAATCTTCGTACTGAGAAGATTCAGATATATTTTTTTTCGAGATAATTAGTTTGTTAATTCTGCTTATTTCCTCATTTAAATTCATAACAATAAATAGTTTTAAAAATAAAAAAGGTCAGATTTCTCTGACCTTTTTATATTTGGTTTAAGATAGATTATCTTAATTCTCTCAAGTCAAATGTACGTACACCGTCAACTTGGATACGTCCGTAGAAACGGTTGTTAACCATTTTCTTAGCGTAACGTGTCATGATACCCTTGATAGGAGTAAAGTTGAATGGGTTATACATAGTTGGAGTTAATTGAAGTGGTACGTATGGAGCGTAGATGTAACCAGTATCCAATAAAGATGTACCCTTATGTCCAATCAAAACTGTGTTTGGTGGGAAGTATGGGTCACGGTATACTTGGTAACGACCGCTTAATGTACCAACTCTCTCAATACCCATGTTGTATTGGTCTTGCTCAGGAGCAGCGTTTGATACGTGGA
>SXGQ01705674.1_pt1 | contig 39381 bp, 29 predicted proteins | sample 3178371 | NCBI WGS metagenome assembly SXGQ01 (sample SAMN11356859, study PRJNA531348) | freshwater metagenome | isolation source: freshwater sample F1-20 | place: China: Fuxian Lake, Yuxi | collected 2017-12-25
GGCGCATCGGCCTGATGGGCCACGGCGCCACCGTGCGGAACGTCGATCTCGTGCTTGCCGCCCTCGCGACCATCCTCCGTGGCTGAACGCGGGACAGCCCCACCGGTTTCACCTCCATGCCCATGAAGACCCAGACCCGCGGCCTCGGCCGCCTTCTCCCCGTGATCGCGCTCGCGAGCACGCTTTCGCTCACCGGCACCGGCCGAGCCGCCGACGGCTGGACCGAGCTTTTCAACGGCCGCAACCTCGACGGTTGGGAACAACACAGCGGAACCGCGAAGTACCGGGTCGAGGACGGCGCGATCGTCGGCACGACGGTCCTGAAGACCGGCAACACGTTCCTTTGCACGAAAAAGACCTACGGTGACTTCATCCTCGAGTTCGAGTTCAAGGTCGCCCAAGGCATGAATTCCGGCGTGCAGTTCCGCAGCGAGTTCTACGCCCAGGAGACCGAGAAGGAGATCAACGGGAAGAAGCGGAAATTCCCCGCCGACCGCGTTTTCGGGTACCAATATGAGATCGACCCCTCGCCCCGCGCCTATACCGGCGGCGTCTATGACGAGGCCCGTCGCGGCTGGCTGGCCGACCTGAAGGACAATCCGGCGGCCCAGAAGGCGTTCAAGCCGGGCCAGTGGAACAAGGCCCGCATCGAGTGCCGCGGAGAGCACATCCAGACGTTCATCAACGGCGTGAAGGCGGTCGACCTGAAGGACGGCATGACGAAGCGGGGCATCATCGCCCTGCAGGTGCACGGCATCGGCGACGGAAAGAAAAACCCGCCGGGTGAGGAAATCCGCTGGCGCGCGATTCGCCTGAAGGAGCTCTGAGCACGACGGGCGCCCGCCCGTTTGATCCCGCTACACCGCGCCGCCGCGCCTCATTCGCGATCGGCGGCGCAATCGATCACCCGACACCCCGATGAGACTACCCCTGTTTTTCCTTCTCGCTTCCTGCGCCGCGCATGCCGCCGCCCCCGCCGGCGCCCCGTCCCCATCCGCCCGCCCGAACATCGTCTACATCATGGCCGATGAACTCGGGTATTTCGAACCTGGGTACGCCGGCAACCCGCACCTGCTCACGCCGAACCTCGACCGGCTGGCGTCCGAGGGCATCCGCTTCACGCAGGGCCTCGCGGGTTCGGCGGTCTGCGCGCCCACCCGCTGCTGCTTCCTCACCGGGAAACACAGCGGACACACCTCCGTGCGCCTGAACGGCGGCGGCACCCCGCTCCGCGCCGGGGAGGCCACGATCGCCTCGATCCTCAAACCCCTCGGCTACGCGACCGGCGGCTTCGGCAAGTGGGGCAACGGCGGGCGCGGCTCAACCGGCGTGCCGGAGGAGCAAGGATTCGATATCTTCTTCGGTTACTACGATCAGGTCCACGCCCACACCTACTATCCGCCTTACCTGATCCGTAACAGCGCGGAGGTTCCGCTGCCGGGGAATCGCGGCAACAGCAGCGGCGACGCCTACGCGCAGTACGTGATCTTCGACGAGGCGGTTAAATTCATCCGCGCCAACCGCGACCGTCCGTTCCTCGCCTACCTGCCGTTCACGCCGCCGCACGGTAATTTCGACATTCCCGACGCCGACCCGTCGTGGGCCCTGTTCCGCGACAAACCCTGGCCCGAGCCCGCGCGTCGCTACGCCGCGATGGTCCACCTGCTCGACCGGCAGGTCGGTCAAATCCTGACCCTGCTGAAGGAGCTTGGTCTCGAGGAAAATACCCTCGTCATGTTCAGTGGAGACAACGGCGGAGCCGACTACTTCGTCACCTCGGAGTTTCCGCGCGGCGTGCATGGCGCCAACAAGGACCCGCGCACCGGCACCGAATTCCGCGGCAAAAAAGGCCAGCTGTACGAGGGCGGGCTGCGCGTTCCGGTCGCGGCCCGCTGGCCCGGCCGCATCGCGCCCGGACGCGTGAGCCATCACTTGTGGTATTTTCCTGATATCCTGCCGACAATCGCCGAACTTTGCGGCGCCCGGATTCCCGCTGATATCGACGGACTCAGCCTCGTGCCGGAACTCCTCGGCGAGACCGCCGCCGGTAGGAAGCAGGGGCGCCATGAATACCTGTACTGGGAGTTCGTCGGCCAGACGGCGGTGCGCGCCGGAGACTGGAAAGCCATCCGCATGAAACCGGACGCCCCGTGGGAATTGTACAATCTGGCCAGCGACGTGAGCGAACGGAACGACCTCGCCGCCCGGCATCCCGACGTGCTGGCGCGGCTGCAGGCCTACGCGAAGGCCGCGCATACGCCCGTCGTCGAGGGCACGTTTTCCCGCACGGACCTCCACGAGCGCGATCGCGCGGCCAAGTTCGGGGGCAATCCGCCGCCCGAGAAGAAGAAATCCAAGAAGAAGGCGGATTGAACCGGTTGCCGCCCATGAATCTGTTCCGTTTCGCCGCCGCGGCCGCCTCCCTCCTGTCAGTCCAGTTCCTGTTCGCCGCCTCCTCTCCCTCGCGACCCAACATCGTCTTCATCATGGCCGACGACCTCGGCTGGGGTGACGTTGGCTTCCACGGAGGCAATGCTCCGACCCCCAACCTCGACCGGCTCGCCCGGGAGGGCTTGGAACTCGCCGCACACTACGTCGCTCCCGTCTGCAGCCCCACGCGAACCGGCCTGATGACGGGCCGCTGCTGGAGCCGCTTCGGCGTCACCAACCCGCAGAACGAGCGCGCCCTTCCGTGGGATACTCTCACTCTGCCGCGCGCCCTGAAGGCGGCGGGCTACGACACCGCCCTGGTCGGGAAGTGGCACCTGGGTTCGAAACCGGAGCAGGGTCCGAACCGCTTCGGCTTCGATCACGCCTACGGCTCGCTGGCCGGCGGCGTCTCGCCCTACAGCCACAAATACAAGAAAGGCCCCTACTCCGAGACGTGGCATCGCAACGGCCGGCTCCTTAGCGAGGAGGGTCACGTCACCGCGTTGCTCACCCGCGAGGCGGTTTCATGGATCGAGGCCCGCGGGGACCGTCCGTTTTTCCTCTACGTGCCATACACGGCGGTGCACCTGCCGGTGCGCGAACCCGAGGAATGGCTGGCTCGCGTTCCCGCGGGAATCACCGGGGAAGTGGCGCGGCACTACGCGGCCTCCATCATGCATCTCGACGACGGAGTCGGCCGCATCTTGGCCGCGCTTGAGCGCGCGGGGCGCCTCGCCAACACCGTGGTGGTCTTCACAAGCGACAACGGCGGGAGCACGGCGCAGAACAATGACACCTCCTATCCGGACGACCAGTGCCCTTCCGGCCCTCTGCCCGGCCGCAATCTTCCGTGGCGCGGCAAGAAAGGAGATCTCCACGAGGGCGGCATTCGTGTCCCCTCGGTCGTCTCCTGGCCGGCCGGACTTCGATCCGGCCGCGTCGAGACGCCCGTGCAGATCATCGACTGGCTTCCCACCTTCGCGGCGCTCTCCGGCTACCGGCCAGCCGCGGACCCCAAATGGGACGGCACTGATCTTTCCCTGCTGTTGACCCGTCACGAAGCACCACCGGTGCGTCCGCTTTATTCGGTGGCGCCAAACTGGCGCGCGCGCTCGCTCCGGTTGGGAGATTGGAAACTCATCGTCACGGGTGACGGCGCGAAGGCGACCCACGAACTGTACGATTTAGCGGCTGATCCTGGCGAAAAACGTAACCTCGCCGCCGAACAGCCGGCGCGCCTGCGCGACCTGCTCGGAACCCTGGCCCAAGTCGCCGCCCGCGATCGCGACGCGTTGGCGAAGGATTGACCCATGAATCGCCGCTTTCTCGTCGCGGGCCCCCTGCTCATGGTCGCCGCCCTGTCCGCGGCCGTCTCCGCCGCCGTCCCGACACTCACGCTCGACGTTTGGCCCGGAACACCGCCGGGCGAGACGAAGCCGCTGCCTCCGGAAGCCGACCAGACAAAGGACACCGACCGGCTGATTGCGGGACGCCGCATCATCAAGCTCGGGAATGTCAGCCGGCCGCAGCTCGCCGTGTTCCGTCCGGCGCCGGAAAAGGACACCGGCGCCGCGGTGATCATCTGCCCGGGCGGAGGCTTCAACATCCTCGCCTACGACCTGGAGGGCACGGAAGTGGCGGAGTGGCTTAACGGACTTGGCGTCACGGGCATCGTGCTCAAGTACCGCGTTCCAGCCCGGGATCCCGTGCAGCGCTGGCTCGCCGCGGTGCAGGATGCGCAGCGCACCGTCGGGATCGTGCGGCGACGCGCCTCCGAGTGGGGGCTGGACGAGCGCCGCATCGGCATCCTCGGCTTCAGCGCGGGCGGAGTCACGGCCGGCTACAGCGCCCTCTCCGGGGAGAAGCGCCACTACGCGGCGCAGGATGAGAACGACCGGGTTTCCTGCCGGCCTGACTTCGCGCTGCTCATCTACCCGGGCGGCTTCGTGGAACGCGGCCAAACCACCTTCCGCTCCGCGGTCGAGTTAGGCGCCGGCACGCCACCCTTCTTCCTGGTGCATGCCTTCGACGACGGCGTGCCCGTCCAAAACTCGCTGCTGCTGGCCGCCGAGCTTCGCCGACACGGCGGCTCCGCCGAGGTGCACGTCTACGACGCGGGTGGGCACGGCTATGGACTGCGGCCAGTCCCGGAGTTGCCGGTGACCACGTGGCCGGCCCGGGCGGCCGAGTGGCTGGCTCGTAGAGGACTGCTGCGCCCCGCGCGGCAAGGCGCTCCTTGACATCGGTGCGACGCCGGAGCGCTCTCAACTTACCTCCTCCCCACCCGCCATGAAATCCCTGCTCAGGTCGCTGATCGCCCTCCATCTTTTCGCCGTGGGCGCGGCTTCGGTCCTCGCCGCCGACACCGGCACCGGCAAGTCGTTCCAAGGCCCGGTCGGCCTGCAGCTTTACAGCCTGCGCGCCCAGTTCGCGGCCAACGGCGTACCCAAGACCCTCGACGCGGTTAAAGGATACGGCCTCCGCTATGCGGAGCTGGCGGGCACCTACAACCTGAAGCCGGAGCAACTCCTCAAGCTGCTCGCGGACCGCGGCATCAAGGCGGTGAGCGGTCACTTCCCTTACAAGCGCTTCAAGGAAAATCCCGAGGCCGTGGCGGCAGAGGCCAAGGCGCTCGGGCTAGAGTTCGCCGGTTGCGCCTGGGCCGACCACAAGGCGCCGCTCGACGAGAAGCAGGCCCGCGAGATCGCGGCCGTCTTCAATCGTGCCGGCGCGGTACTCGCGCAGCACGGCCTGAAGTTTTTCTACCACAACCACGGCTTCGAGTTCTATCCCCTCGGGAACGAGACGCTGATGGATCTCATCATCCGTGAGACCGACCCCAAGCTGGTGAGCTTCCAGATGGATGTGCTGTGGACGGTGTTTCCCGGGCAGGATCCGGTGAAGCTGCTCAACAAGTATCCGGGCCGCTGGTCGCTCATGCATCTCAAGGACCTGAAGAAAGGCGTGCCGACCGGTAGCCTCGTCGGAAAGACCGACGTGACCAACGATGTGGTCTTGGGCACGGGCCAGATGAACTGGCCGGCGATCCTCGCCGCCGCCCGGAAGGCCGGCGTTAAATATTATTTCATCGAGGATGAGTCGCCCACCGCGCCCGAGCAGATCCCGCAGAGCATGCGCTTCCTCGAAAAAGTCTCCTTCTAATTCTCCCGAACCGACTGATTTCTCCATGAAAACCAAGTTCCTTCGTCATCTCGCCATCCCCATGGTCCTCAGCGCTGCCGTCCAACTCGGAGCGGCCGACGCGGCACCGAAAGCCGCCGCTCCCGAGGCGAAGCAGCAGAAGCTCGTGCGTGTCTCTACCCTCAGCACCGTCGAGGCGAACCGCGAGTTCCAGACCAACGTGCAACTGCTGCAGGCCCAGCGCCAGGCCGCCATCGAGCTGAACGCGGCCCATGAAAAGGAGACGGACGCCGCAAAAAAGAAGGAACTGAAATCCCGGCTGGATGCCGTCCTCGCGCGGCTCAACGAGAACAACGACAAGATGCGCAAGACCTACGGCTTCTCGATCGACCGGAATTACACCGTCGTGATCGAGACCGCCCAAGTCTACATGTTCGTCACCGACGAAGAGGCGGCCAAGATCGAGGCCGCCGCTAAGGCCGAGGCGGCCAAGCCGAAGAAGTGACCCGCGCTCGAGGGCCCGCTCCGGCGGGCCTTTTGCTTTTTGGCGTTGAGCCTAGGCGAGGATGCCTTCGATGACGTTGGCACCCTCGACCCCGGTCAGCCGGGCGTCGAGGCCCTGGAACTTCACGGAGAACGCGTCGTGGCGCACCCCGAGCTGGTGAAGCATGGTCGCGTGGAGATCGTGCACCGTGCAGACGTTCTCCATCGCGGCGTAGCCCAGGTCATCGGTTGATCCGTAGACCTGCCCGCGCCGGATTCCCGCTCCCGCGAGCCACATCGACATCGCCTTAGTGTGGTGATCGCGTCCGGTCGAACCCTTGTTGGCCTGCGCCATGGGGGTTCGCCCGAACTCACCGCTCCAGACCACCAGGGTGTCATCTAGCATCCCGCGTTGCTTGAGATCCTTGATCAACGCGGCGGAGGCGCGGTCCGTCTCCCGGGCGCGCAGGGGCAGTTCCTCGACGAGCTGGCTGTGGTGGTCCCAGTCGCGGTGGTAAAGCTGGATGAAACGCACGCCACGCTCGGCAAGGCGCCGGGCAAGCAGGCAGTTCGACGCGAAGGAACCATCCCCGGGCACGCAGCCGTACATTCCTAGCGTCGCCGCGTTTTCGCCGCGGAGGTCGGTGAGCTCCGGCACGCTGGCCTGCATGCGGAACGCCATCTCGTACTGCGCGATCCGCGTGGAAATCTCGGGATCGCGCACCAGGCCGTCGTGCTGGCGGTTGAGGACATTGATCGCGCGGATGTCGGCCTCCTGCGTACCCCGGCTGACCCCCGCGGGATTCCCGAGGTAGTGCACCGCGTCTCCACGGCCGTGGAGCTGCACGCCTTGAAACCGGCTCGGCAGGAATCCGCTGCTCCACTGGCGCGCCGCCACCGGCTGGGGCGAGCGTCCGGGGCCGGTGGAGATCATCACGACGAAACCCGGCAGGTCCTCCGCCTCGCTGCCCAAGCCGTAGTTCACCCAGGCCCCCATGCTGGGACGCCCGGCGATCTGCGAGCCGGTGTTCATGAACATGTGCGCCGGATCGTGATTGATCGCGTCGGTCGTCATCGAGCGGATCAGGCAGATGTCGTCGACGATCGAGCCGATGTGCGGGAAGAGCTCGCTGATCTCCACTCCTCCGCGGCCGAACTTCTGAAACTTGAATTGCGGTGCGTGACACAGGAGCTCCTGCCCCTGCAACTGCGCCAGCTGCTGGCCCTTGGTGAGGCTCTCCGGCATCGGCTGGCCGTGCATCGCCGCCAGTTTCGGCTTGGGGTCGAACGTCTCCAGCTGGGAGGGACCGCCGGCCATCGTCAGCCAGATGACCCGCTTGGCCCGTTGCGGCAAAGGCAAGGGTTGGATCACCCCGCGGGCCGGCGCCGCGGACAGCTTTCCCCCGGCCAAAAGCGAGGCCAGCGCCACGGTGCCCACACCTTGCGCGGAGCGTCCAAGAAAGGCGCGGCGGGTAAACGGGGAGTACGGTTCCGGTTTCATGGCGCGCTCAGGATCGGGTTATCAGCTCGTGGAGATTCAACAGCACCCGGGCCAGATGGGTCCATTGCGCGACCTCGACAGGGTCGAGTCCGGCCGGCGACGGGGATTGACCCGTGGAAATCAGCGCCCCGGCTCCCTTGGGATCCTTCCGGTGAACCGCGCCCTGCGCCGCCAGTAACTCCTCCACCACCCGGATCTCCTCCGCGCGCGGTTCCCGTTGCAGCGCACGTCGCCACGCCCAACGGATCCGCTCGCCCTCGTCCCGGCCTCCTTCGACCAAGATGCGCGCGGCGAACACCCGTGCCGCCTCCACATAGGTCGGATCGTTGAGCAACACGAGGGCCTGCTGAGGCAGGTTGGATCGGTTGCGATCGGCCGCGCATTCCTCGCGGCTCGGCGCGTCGAAGGCCAGCAGGCTGGGATGCAGGAACGTGCGTTGCCACCACACGTAGAGACCACGCCGATGCTGGGCGTCGCCCGCGTCAGTATCATAGGAGCGCGGCGGAAAGTTCAAATTCTCCCAATAATGATCGGGCTGGTAGGGCTTAACGCTCGGGCCGCCGATCCTTGGAACCAGCAGGCCAGAGACCGCCAACGCGGAGTCCCGCACCAACTCCGCGTCCACGCGAAACCGGCTCTGCCGAGCGTGCTCCCGATTGTAGGGATCCCGCGCGATCTGTTCCGGCGTCGCCTCGGATGTCTGACGGTAGGTGGAGCTGAGGACGATGGCGCGGACGATGTGCCGGACGTCCCAGCCGCTGTCCATGAACTCGCAGGCCAGCCAGTCCAGCAGCGCGGGATTGGGCGGGGGCTCGCCCTGCGCGCCCAGATCATCGGGCACGCGGCTGAGCGCCGTGCCGAAGAACTGCTTCCACAGGCGGTTCACCACCGTGCGCGCGGTCAGGGGGTTTTCGCGGGAAACCAGCCACCGCGCCAGATCGAGACGCGTCGGTTCACGCCCGCCGAAATCCGGCCCGGGCAGGTAGCTCGGCAACGCGGCGCGCACGATCTCCCCGCTCTCATCCATCCAGTTTCCCCGCGGCAGCATCCGCACCACGCGGCGCTCCGGCGCCGACTCGGTCACCAGGCATTTCGGCAAGGTCTCGTAGTAGGCCTGACGCGCGCGTTCGGCCTCGGCTTGTGCGTCGCGCACCGGCCGATGGGCCTGCTCCACGTGGGCCAGGAAATAGTCCCGCACCGCCTGCTTCTCCCGCGGCCGCCTTTCCACCGCCGGCTTGCGCAGCGCCGCCTCCACCGACCGCGCGGCGCGCAGCCTCGCGGCGGCCGGCTTGGCTCCGGGCTCAAGCTCCGCCAGCCCCGTCCGCCCCCCCGCGATCGCCCTCTCCCATTCGTCCTGTGCGACCGTTGTCGCGGCTTCGGTCGCGCGCGTCTTTCGACGCGCCTCCGCCACCGTCGCGTCCAAGCTCGCGAGTCGCTTCTCCTGCTCCGCGTCGAGCACCGTCATCCCATCCTCACGACGTCCCACCGCGGTTTCCTTCACGTCGGCGAAAAAGGCGCCAAGGGCGTAAAAGTCCCGCATCGTGAACGGATCGAACTTGTGGTCATGGCATTGCGCGCACCCCGTGGTCTGCCCCAGCCAAGCCGCCCCCACCGCCCGCACCCGGTCCGTGAGCATGCGCGCCTCATAATCCTTCGGCTGGGCGCCACCCTCCTCCGTCGACAGCAACAACCGGTTGAAAGCCGAGCCCACCCGGGTATCGCGGTCGGCGTCGGGCAAAAGGTCGCCCGCGATCTGCTCGAGTGTGAACCGATCGAAGCGCTTGTTCGCGTTGAAACTCCGGATCACCCAATCCCGGTAAGGCCAGACGTTGCGCGGATTATCGCTGTGGTAGCCGATCGTGTCCGCGTAACGCACGACATCCAGCCAGCCGAGCGCCAGGCGTTCCCCGTGATGGGGGCTTTGCAGCAGGCGTTCCACCAACCGCACGTAGGCCTCGGGGGAAGCGTCGTTTTCGAAGGCAACCACGTCGGCCTGCGCCGGGGGCAGGCCGATGAGATCCGAATAAAGACGGCGGATCAGGGTGCGGCGGTCCGCCTCCGGCGAAGGATTCAGGCCGACCTCGGCCAGCCGACGCGCGACGAGGAAATCCACGCCGTTCGCCCTCGGGGGAATCTCCGCCTTGACCGGTGGTTCGTAGGCCCAGTGCCGCTGGTAGGCGGCACCCTGCGCGATCCATCGCTCCAGCACCGCCCGCTCACGCGGATCGACCGCCTTGTGCGTTTCGGGCGGAGGCATCACCTCGTCTCCTTCGTTCGAAAGGATCCGCAGCAGCATTTCGCTCTCCGCCGGCTTGCCCGGCACGAATGCGTTCCTCGCCAGCGCATCCTCCCTCACGTCCAACCGGAGCTTCCCCTTCCGCGTGCCGGCGTCGGGGCCATGACAAAGGAAGCACTTGTCGGAAAGGATGGGACGGACGTCCCGGTTGAACTCGATCTTCTCCGGGACGCTCGCCAGCCCGTCGGCGGCGACCGCCGCCGCCGCCGTCAGGAGCGTCAGCAGAAACCAGCGGATCGCAGACATGACCTCCGGCGGCTCAGGCCAGGATGCCCTGCACCACCTTCGCCGGCAGCACCCCGGTCAAACGCTGGTCGAGTCCCTGGAACTTGAAGGCGAGCTTCTCGTGGTGAAGTCCCATCAGCTGCAGGATGGTCGCGTGGAGGTCACGGATGTGCACCGGGTCGCGCACCACGTTGTACGACATCTCATCCGTCTCACCGTGGACCGTGCCACCCTTGATGCCGCCCCCGGCCATCCAGATGGAGAAACAGCGCGGATGATGGTCGCGCCCGTAGTTCGTCTCGGTGAGCGCACCCTGACAATAGACGGTCCGCCCGAACTCGCCGCCCCAGATGATGAGGGTGTCGTCGAGCATCCCGCGCTGCTTGAGGTCCTGCACGAGCGCATAACAAGCCTGGTCGACATCCTTGCACTGCGCGCTGATATCGCGCGGCAGGGAACCGTGCTGGTCCCAGCCGCGGTGGAAGATCTGCACGAACCGCACCCCGCGCTCCACCAGACGACGCGCCATGAGCGCCGAGCTGGCGAAGGTGCCGCGCACGCGGGCGTCCTCCCCGTAGAGGGCGTAGGTTGAATCCGGTTCCTTGGAAAGGTCCGCGAGCTCGGGGATGCTCGCCTGCATCCGGAACGCCATTTCGTACTGTTGGGTGCGCGTCTGGATATCGGGATCACCCAGCGCCTCGTAGCTCCGACGGTTGAGCTGCTCGAGGCCGTCGAGCATCTCGCGGCGCAACTCGCGTGGAATCCCCGGAGCGTCGTTCAGATACAAGACCGGGTCGCCCGAGGGACGGAACGAGACGCCGGCGTGCTTTCCGGGCAGGAAGCCCGAACCCCATAACCGCGCCGAGATGGCCTGCACGTTGGAGAACGGGCTCGAGTGCTTGGCGTGCAGCACCACGAACGCCGGCAGGTCCCGGTTCATCGAGCCCAACCCGTAGGCGAGCCAGGAGCCGAGCGAGGCCTTACCGTTCTGCATCGAGCCCGTGTAAACCAGCTGATTGGCCGGTTCATGGTTGATCGCGTCGGTCTGCATCGAACGGATCACACAGATGTCGTCCGCCATCCGCGCGATGTTCGGCAAAAGCTCGCTGATCCACATGCCGCTCTTCCCGTGCTGGGCGAACTTGAAGCGGCTGGGCGCCAGGGGGAATGAAGCCTGGCGCGCGGTCATGCCGGTCAGTCGCTCGCCCTGGTCCTTCAGCCAATCCTTGAGATCCTCTTTGAAGCGGGTCTCCAGGTGCGGTTTGTGATCGAAAAGTTCCAGCTGCGAGGGGGCGCCAATGAGCGAGATATAGATCGCTCGCTTCGCCTTGGGCGCGATCCGCCACGGTTCAGCCAAGGCCGCAGGGACCGCGTCCGCTCCGAGCGCACGGGGACCAAGCAGGGAGGCGAGCGCGGCGACGCCAAGGCCGGTGCCGGAGCGGCGGAAGAACTGCCGGCGCGTGAGCGCCGCGTTATAGGACGAGAACGTGTCGTGCCAGTCGGGAGGAAGGATCGTCATGGCGGCGGCTACTTGGTGAGGGATTCGTCGAGATTGAGAATCTGACTGGCGACCAGCGTCCATGCGGCGAGCTCCGGCGGCGCCAGAGCGGCCGGGACCGGCGATTCACCGACCGCCAGCAGGCGCGACGCGGCCGCGGGGTCATCCCGGTACGTTGCAAGCGCGCGCTCGAGCGTCCGGCGGACCACCGGGCGCTCCGCGGTTCCCAGTTTGCGACCGAGCAACCGGAGGGTGACATGATCAAGGCGGGCGTCGGTCGAACGCGCCTCCGCCAGCGCCCGCGCGGCGAGTTGCCGGGAGGATTCCACGAAAACGGGGTCATTCAGGGTGACCAGCGCCTGCAGCGGAGTGTTCGTACGGTCTCGCCTCACGCATGACACTTCACGGCTCGGCGCGTTCAGGATATCCATCGCCGGGGGCGGCGCCGTCCGTTTCCACAGCGTGTAGAGCGAGCGACGATAAAGGTTTTCCCCGGCGTCGGGCTGATAGAAGCGCGTGGTCGACTCCTTCATCGCGACATCTTCCCAAATACCCTCCGGCTGGTAGGGCCGCACCGGCTTACCACCCAGGCGCGAGACCAGCAGCCCCGAGGCGGCCAGCGCCTGGTCACGCAATTGCTCGGCGTCGAGGCGGTGACGGGGCCCGCGGGCAAGCAGCCGGTTTGCCGGATCCTTCTCCAGCAGCGCCGGAGTGGCCGCCGCGGACTGGCGGTAGGTCGCGCTGGTGACGATGAGGCGGGCGAGTGCGCGCTGGTCCCAGCCGGTTCCGCGGAAATGCAGCGCGAGCCAGTCCAGCAACTCCGGGTGCGAGGGGCGCGCACCGGTGACGCCGAAATCGCCGGCGGACTCGACCAGACCCGCCCCGAAGAATTGCTGCCAGATCCGGTTCACGGTGACCCGCGCCGTGAGCGGATTTTCCGGAGCCACCAGCCACTTCGCGAGACCCAGCCGGTTGCGCGGCGTGCCCGCCGCCAACGGCGGCAGCGCGCCGGGCGTGTTCGCCACCACCTTTTCTCCCGGCTGATTGTACTCACCCCGGTTCAGAATGTGGGCGAAAGGTTCGCTGTCCTTCTTCTCCTCCATCACAAGCGTGAGTCCGCCCCGGGATCTGAGCGTGCCCTCCTGCGCGAGGAATGGATCCAGTTCTCGGGCCAAGGCCTGCGAGGGAAGATCGACGGACTGGAGGAAGTGCGCGCGCAGCTGGCGCTTCTGGGCCGCCGTGCGCTTGTCGGCCGGCATCTTCAGCGCCGTCATCGCCTCGAGCTCACCGCTGAAGACCTTCAGGTCGTCGGCCTGGAAGCCGCGCGTGTAAACCCGAAAGTCCTGCCCCCATACCGTGGCGCCCGCGAGTGTCGCGGGAGAGGCGCCCGGCGCCGCGGCGCGGGAGCCGATCCGGACCGGCACCGTCGGACGGATATCGGTGGGCAGAAAAGCCGAGACCGTTGAATTGACCGCCATCTTGCCGCCCACAAACACCTCGACCGTGCGACTGCGAACCGAGGCCGTGTCGAAGGCGACCAGCACATGGCTCCACTGCCCGGTGGGCAGTGCAAGGCCGATATTGCGGACCTTCACCCTGCCCGTGCCGTCGGCGATGGAGATGCCGATCTTGCCGTCCTCGAGAAACACTTCCCAGCCCGCGCCGTTCTCGCCCTCCTCGCGGCAAGAGATGAGCGGGCCGTTGGCCTTGCCGTCGGCATGCACGAAAAGACCCGCGCTGCTGCTCAAGCCGCGGAGCCATGGTACCGCCGCACCGACCACGCGATCGCGACCATCGAGGCGCTCCGCCGGACCATAGGGGCCCTCGGAGGCGGGCGGGGCTTCCGGAACATCCGCGCCCAGCAGGGCCTCATAGCGCACCACAGTGTGGTTGATGGGCGGCGACATCAGGCGCGGCCCGGACGCGAGCCACGCTTCGAAGTCCGCGTCGGCCTCCTTGGCTCGCGCCTCTATGCGCGTCCGCCTTTCGGCGATCAACGTCTGCAAACCCTGCCACGCCTCGCGGTCCCCTGGCGCCGGAACGAACAGCGTCGGTGGCGTGTCGTGCCGGTTGCCGTCCATCGCCGGCATGGTGTTATTGCGGAAAAACGCCGCCAGGGCGTAGAAATCCTTCTGCGAGACCGGGTCGAACTTGTGGTCGTGGCAGGCGGCGCAACCGGTGGTGAGTCCGAGCCAGACGGTGGACATCGTCTCGACGCGGTCCTTCGCGTAGATCGCCTCGTACTCCTCCGCGATCGCGCCGCCTTCGCTCGTGGTGGATAGGCAGCGGTTGTAACCCGAGGCGACCCGCTGCTCGAGCGAGGCCGAGGGCAGAAGATCGCCCGCCATCTGCTCGACGGTGAATTGGTCGAAGGGAAGGTTGCGTCGGAACGCGTCGACGACCCAGTCGCGGTAGGGCCAGATGGAGCGGTAATTGTCGATGTGGATGCCATGGGTGTCGGCGTAGCGCACCGCGTCCAGCCAGAGCCGGGCGGAGTGTTCGGCGGCGGCCTCACTGGCGAGCATCCGGTCAACCGCGCGTTCATACGCGCCCGGCCTCCGGTCCGCCTCGAAGGCGGCGATATCGGCGGGAGCCGGCGCCAGTCCCGTGAGGTCGAGCGCCGCGCGTCGCAGCAGACGGGCCGGCACTTCCTCGCGGGCGGGCGTGAGCCCGGCGAGGGCGAGGCGCTGGACGACGAACGCGTCGACCGGGTTGCGCGCCCAGCCGCGCGCCAGCGGCACCGCGGGGACGGAAACCGCGCGCGGCGCGATCAGCGACCAGTGCTCCTCGTACGTGGCGCCTTCTTTGATCCAGCGCTCGAGCAGGGCGACTTCATCCGGCCGCAACCGCTTGTGCGTCTCGGGCGGGGGCATCACCTCCTCGGGGTCGGTCGTCCGCAACCGCTCCATCAGCGGGCTGCCGGCCGGATTCCCGGGGATGATGGCGGGCGGCAGGTCGCCGTCACCGCGCGCCTTGGTGGCGAAATCGAATCGATCAAGCCGGAGCTTGGCTTTCCGGGAAGAGGAGTCGGGGCCGTGGCAGTTGAAGCAGTTTTCCGCGAGGATCGGCTGGATAAACTCATTGTAGCCGAGCTTACCGGTGGCGGGCACGGCATGGGCCGCGACGGCTGACACAAGCATGGCAACCACGGAGGACGAACGAAGGAGGACGGTCATGGGGCGTTTCGATACAAAAGGGAGGGAATCCACCGCCAAGGAAAAAGCCAGAGTTCCACACGAAAGCGGAGCAACGCAGCTGGCGACCGTCGAACCAAAGGCCGGCCAGGCCGGACGGCGCGCAGCTCTGGTCTCAACGCTCTTTCCCGCGGGTTGGTCGCTCGCGCCAGGCGACCGCGGCATCGTTCTGCCGGGACGCGCCGGGCGTGCTGCGCCCCCGGGTGACATAGGAATCCAGGAGCGCGGTCAGCCTCGCCACAATCTCGGGTTTCTCCGCCTGCAAGTTCCGGGTCTCGCCCAAATCGTTCGCCAGGTCGTGCAGCTGAAGTTCCGGCAGACCCGCTTGACGGGCCTCAGCGTCACCGGGCTTCCCCCACCCGCCCGAACCCGGCGAGAAAGCGAGCTTCCACTCGGCCTGCCGGATCGCGAAGACGCCGTTGATCGAATGGTGCACGACCGCCTCTCGCAACGGCGCACGATCCCGGCCGAGCAACGCGGGCAGGATACTCACGCTGTCCTCGCCGGCATCCTCCGGCAGACGCTCCCCCACCATCTCAGCCAGCGTGGCCAGCAGGTCGGTGTGGCAGATCAGCTGCGCGCTGGTGCGGCCGGCGGGGACGCGCCCCGGCCAACGCGCGATGAAAGGAACGCGATGCCCACCCTCCCAGATGTCGGCCTTGTAGCCGCGGAGCCGCGCACTGGCGAAATGTCCCTTCGCCTCCAGATCGCCGGTTCCGGCCTGCGGGGAACACCCGTTATCCGCGGTGAAGATCACGAGCGTCTCTTCGGCGATGCCGTGATCGGACAGGGCTCGCAGCACGTCGCCCACCAGCGCGTCGGTCTGCATCACGAAATCCGCGTAGTCGCCGAGCCCGCTGCGTCCCTTCCAATCCGCGGACGGCAGGATCGGCGTGTGGGGAGACGTCAGCGGAAGATAGAGGAAAAACGGCCGCCCGGACCGGGCCGCCGCCGCCCGCCCGGCGATGTAATCAACCGCCTGACGCCCGAGGCGGGGCAGCATCTCGACCGGCGGGAGGTTCTCGATCACCCGGTCGTTCTCGATGAGACCCGACATCGTGCGGGCGTTGGAGCAGCCCCAGAAGTAATCAAAACCGCGGGTCACCGGGCCGCCGATGATGCGCGAACCCGCCGGCAGCCCGAGTTCGCCCATGCGACGCTTCGCGTTGTCCTTCACCGCGGTGGCCGGAGCTCCGGGCGGCCGTTCGGAACGGAATCCGAGATGCCATTTGCCGATGACGGCGGTCGTGTAGCCCTGACGACGAAGAAACGCCGGCACCGTGAGCCGGCCCTCCGCGATGAGCGGGTCGTCATCGGCTCCGTCGAGGACGCCGCGCTGGAGGCGCGTGCGCCAGGCGTAGCGACCGGTGAGCAGACCGTAGCGGGTGGGCGTGCACACCGAGGACCCGCTGTGGGCGTCGGTGAAGATCATCCCCGCCCCGGCGAGGCGGTCGAGGTTCGGCGTGCGGATCTTGCCCCGGCCGGGGTTGAGGACGCTGACGTCACCGTAGCCCATGTCGTCGGCCAGAATATAGACGATGTTGGGACGGGCGGACGCGTGCGCCGCCGGTGCGGCGGCAACCAAGCACAAAAGAAGTCGGAGGAGCGGCATGGCGGGAGTCGGGGTTCGCCTAGAAAGCCCCCTTGAAGCCGACGGTCCAGAGGGAACCGAAGTCCTCCCGCTGCCGGAACTGCGCATGGGCTGGCGTGCTGGGTCCGGCAATCTCGTTGTCCTCGGTGCCGTTGTTCACGTTCCGCAGGTTCGCGAAGACCGTAACCGACTTTCGCAGGTGGTACTCGGCCTGCACATCCGCGGAGAGCTTCTTGTTCCCCCAGTTGTAGGTGCCGGGTTCTATACCTGTCCCGGTCACGGCATTGCCCCGCTGGCGACCGCGGTAATTCCAATTCACGCGCAGGTTGTATTTCACCCGGGTCAGACTCAGACCCCAATTGAAGGTCCGCGGCACGTAGCCGGCGAAATTCTGCGCCGCGGCACCCGTCGCCCGCTGGACACTCGCGTTCGCGAACGCATGCAGACCGCGCGCCCACGCGGGCAGAAACGTGAGGGACTGCTTGTAAGCCACGTCGAACCCGCTCGTCCGCACGATACCCTCGATGTTCTGCTGCGTCGCCACTTCGTAGGCCCCATAGGTCGCGGCATCGACGCTGTACAAATCGAAGAAGTCCGCTCCGGGACGGATCACCGCCGACGAGGCGAAATTCTCATAGTCCCGCCGGAAGACCCCGGCGGAAATCTGCCCGACGCCGTCAAAGTAATACTCGAGACGCGCGTTGATCGTCCGTGCCGTCCACGCTTTCAGCCCCGCGTTGTTCACCGTGATACGGTTGGAACTGGACGGGGCGCTCTCGGTGTCGGGCAAGGTGATACCGCCGGCATACTGATTCAGGTTGGGCCGCCCGATCGACTGGTAGGCCGCCGCCCGGGCCACGAGGTTTTCCCGCAGATTGAAGCTCGCGTTCAAACTCGGGAACCAACGCAGATACTCCTTCTCCGAGCGGGATGCCCGCTCGAGGAACGTCAGCCGCGAAACCGCGAGGGCATCGGTGGCGATCGCCAGAGGACGCCCGCCGGCGCCCAGGATCGGGTTGCCGCGGGCGTCGCGCTGGAAGTTGCGCGTCGGATCCGTCAGGGGGCCCTCAGCCTCGACGTTCGTCTGCTCCGCCCTCACCCCGCCCGTGAGACGCAGCCGCCGGTCCAGGAACGCCGCATCCGCGCGCAGATACGCGGCGGAGACAGTCTCCCGGGCGCGTTTGGAGGCGCTCACCTCGGAACGGTACTCCGAGTTAGCATTGGGCGTGAAATGACCGGGGTTGGCGCGGTAGTGGTCCAGGACGGCCTCACTGCTCACCCACTGCACCCGCGGAAAACCGTACGGCGCCACGCGCAGCGACGCGTTCGGGTCGACGAACGATCCAGCGTTGTCATCGTTGGCGCCCGTCGTGGTGCTCGCGCGGCCATCCCGGCCGACGAACGTGTAGCCGGCGTTGGTGCCGCGCAGGTCGCGGATGGACTGCCGGCGGTCCAAACCGGCCTTCAGCGCCACCGGGATCCGCCACGCGAAATCGCGCCGGACGTTGGCATAGGCGGTGCGCTGCGTGTCGGAGTTGTGCTGCTCGCTGCCCGCCGTCGACACGAGCGTGTAGTTATCGAGCCGGTACGGGTCGACCGGGGCGCCACCCGCACCATCCGTCACGGTGATCACGCGCGGCCGCAGATAAAATATGTCGTCGAAGGAAACCGTCACCCCGGTGCGCTGCGCGGTGACGTTGTTGAAGAGCCCGCGGTCCATATTCCGCAACGTGTGCGAGGCGCGCGAGTAACCAAAGCCCGTCTCGGCCTGCCAGATCGCGCCGCTGTGCCGCCAGACCACGGTGGGCATCAGCGTGCGGTTGTCGCGCGTCTGACCCGTGTTCGCGAGCGTCAATGAGCCGGCGCCTGCCCGGCCCCGCGTCGCGAAGGGCGTGAAGGCGCCGACGTCGGTCGCGTTCACGTTGAACGTGAGGTTGCGGCTCATGTTCGCGAAGGCCGTCGAGCTGAACTGCAGACCCATTGTGACGCGGTCCCGGGTGGTGGGCCGGAAGTCGAGGGTCGCGCTGAACGAGTTGCGGGTGCTCTGCTTGGTGTTGTCGCGGACGAGGTAGCTCGAAAGGTACGGCCGGTCGGGCGTCGTGTGCGGGAACGTGGTGCCGTTGGTCACCGCGCCCGCCCCGCGCCACGTGTTTTGCATGAAATCCTGGTTGAGGTAATTGGTCGACGTGCCCGCCGAGAGCGTGAAGCCGAACCGCGCGTTCACCGGCCGGATGTAGGTGAAATCGAAACCGGGATGGACCTTGCGGGTATCGGCCCGTTGCGGCCCCGGCGTCCGGTGAAACTCCCGCGCATTGTCACGCATCAGCAGGTACGCGTTCCAATTCAGCACCGGCCGCGCGCGCTCGAACGCGCCGCGCGGGATCATGTTCACCGCGCCGGCCAGCGCGGAGCCGGGCTGGTCGGGCGTGGGCGAGAACACGACCTCGACCCGCGCGAGGTTATTGATCGAGAGCATGTCGAGCGAGACCGAGCGCGCCGTCCCGCCGCCGGGGTTCGCGGAGGCGACACTGAAGCCGTCGATCGTCACCGGCACGAAGTCCGGCGGCACGCCGTTGATCGAGACGTTGCGGGCGAAACCGCCGATGTTGTCCATCGAGACTCCGGGCAGGAACTTGATGAACTCACCGACGTTCCCCTCGGGCACGAAGCCAAGTTCGTCCGTCGCCACGACCGATCGCAGGTTCGGCGCGTGCCGCTGCTCGTTGATGGCGATCGCCGCGCCGCTCATCTCGCGCGAGGTCGCGATGACGAACTCGTCGAGTTTCACCACCGCTCGTTCACCGCCCGCGGCGACGAGGGCCAGCGAGATGTCGCGCCGCGCGACGTCGCCCGCCGCCACCGGCACCTCCTCGGTGGCGGTGAGGAACCCCGAGTGCGCCACGCGCAGGCGCGCCGTCCCCGCGGGCACCCCGGTCAATCGGAAGCGTCCGTCCGCATCGGTGAACGCCTCCAGCCCGGTGCCCTCGACGGTGACACGAGCCTGCGCGAGGTACTCGCCGCCGGCCGGACTGAACACCCTGCCCTCGATGACGCTGGTGGCGGGCGCGGCGGCGGCCGCGTGACGCAGCGAGCCGAGGAGCAACAGGAGCAAAACGGCGCGACGAACAAGGGACGAAGGACGTGGATTCATGGGGTAGCAGAAGGGGTTGAAACCAGGGTGACTCCGGGAACCGGCGCCGCCCCCCCCCTTCATCGATCCAATTCCCGCGGGCCTGGCAAATCCGCGAAATCCAAGGGATGGGGACGCTGATCGCGCCCCGGAAAGAGGCCGCGGGCTGGAAAAGAAAAGCGGCCGCGCACAGGGCCGCGGCCGCTCACAAAAGCGGGGACGTCGTTGGTGAACCGATCAGCTCTTCGGCGCGTGACGCAGCATCGTCACTCGGCCGGCGAAGTTCCAGTCCTGCACGATCAGGTTACCTTTGCGGTCGAATGCCACGCCGTGCGGGGCGATGAAGATGCCGTCGCGCCAGAACTCCGGCGCCAGCTTGAACTGCGCCCACTGCTTCTGGTCGGGGTTGTCGCCCAGCGCCGCCACGACTTTGCCGGCCTTGTCGACGATCGCGACGCGGCCCTCGAGCTCGGCGACCGCCACATGGTCACCGTGGATCGACGTCGCGCACGGCCGGCGCAGACCGGTGGTGACAACGCCGAGCCACTTGCCGTCGAGGTCCGTGTGCACCAACCGGCGGTTCTCGCGGTCGCTGATCAGCAGCCGCGGGGCGCCAAAACGGGTGTCGAGCGAGATGCCGTGGCAGGTCTTGAACTGGTTGTCGCCCTCCCCGCGGGTGCCGATGGTCTTCAAATAACGGCGGTCGGGGCCGTGCACGTGCACCACGCTGGCGCCGTAGCCGTCTGCCACATAGATGCGGCCATCCGGCGCGACCGTCACGGCGGTGGGACGGAAGGCGGTCGCCTTGGCCTTGGGGTCGGCTGGCTGGTTGTAGAAGCCACTCTCCTTCGGCACGCCGAGCGTCCACTCCGCCTTGCCGTCGAGACCCAGCTTCACGGTCTGCGCACCTTTCACGTGGGCGGCATAGATGAATTCCTTCCCGCCCTCCTCGCGGATCATCATGCCGTGGATCCCGCTGAAATCCGGCGCGATCGAGCGTAGATAGCGGCCCGAGGCGTCGAACACGAGGATTCCGGTCTTATCGGCGTCGGTGGACACATACACGTTGCCGGCCTTGTCGACGACCACGCCACCGTGCGTCGGCCCGAGGGCAACCTCTTTGGGCAGCTTGGCCCAGCCGGTCTCGACCTGGAAGCGCCAGGCGCCGGAACCGAGCGGGGCGGCCGGAAGCGGCGTCGCGGTCACCTGCCCGAGGGGCAGGGTGAAATCTACGTGGGCCATGAGCGCCGCGGGCAGCGCGCCGGCGAGGAGAAGGATGGATCGGGGGAACACACCGCAGAGCATGGGAACCCCGCCTCTCCGCCGTCAAGCGGCCGGATGACGGTGCTTCCCGTTCGCAGGCCGGTTGACGCCGCTTGCCCGCCGCGGCACGGTCGCGGGTCTTCATGGCCGATTTCCTGACCGACAAACCCGCCAAGCTAGAACGCGCCTTCTTGATCGGCGTCCAAACGGCGGAGATGGAAACCGGCGAGGCGGCCGAACTCCTCGCGGAGCTGAAGGAACTCGTCGAGAACCTGCGCATCACGGTGGCGCGCGCCGAGCTGGTGACGCTCCGGCGGCCCACCCCGGCGCTCCTGCTCGGCAGCGGCAAGACGGAGGAACTGGTCGCCCTCGCCAAGGCGGAGGAGGCCGATGTGATCGTGTTCGACGAGGCGCTTTCCCCCGCGCAGCAGCGCAACTGGGAGGAACTCTCGGGCATGGCGGTCATCGACCGGCAGGAGGTGATCCTCGAGATCTTTGCCGACCGCGCCCACACGCGCGAGGCCATCCTCCAGGTGGCACTCGCCCGCATGGAATACTCGCTCCCACGCCTCACCCGCGCGTGGACGCACCTTTCCCGGCAGCGCGGCAAGGGGGCGATGGGCGGCGAAGGCGAGACCCAGCTCGAGCAGGACCGCCGGATCGTCCGCGACCGGATCGCCCATTTGAAGGCGGAGCTCGCCGGGGTCGTGAAGCAGCGCGATGTGCAGCGCCGCAAGCGCCAGCGCGTGCCGGTGCCGACCTGCGCGATCGTCGGCTACACCAATGCCGGGAAATCCACCCTCCTGAACACCCTCACCGGCGCGGAGGTGCTCGCCGCCGACAAGCTGTTCGCGACGCTTGATCCCACCACGCGCCAACTCGTGCTGCGCGGCAACCAGAAGGTGCTCGTCACCGACACGGTCGGCTTCATCCGCCGCCTGCCGCACGGCCTGGTCGAGGCCTTCAAGGCCACCCTCGAGGAGGTGGTCGTCGCCGATTTCCTCGTGCACGTGCTCGATGTCACGAATCCGAACGTCGAGCATCACCACACCACCACGCTGGCGGTGCTCGCCGAGCTGGGGGCCGCGGGCAAGACGATGCTCACCGTGTTCAACAAGGTCGACGCGGCCACCCCGGCCATGGTCTCCCGGGCGCGCACACTTTGCCCGGACGCGTTGTTCGTCTCGGCGCTGACCCGTCAGGGCCTCGATCAGCTGGAGGAACGCTGCCTCGAGCTGATCGCCGAGGCCCACGCCGCCACCGAGCTCCTGGTGCCTCATGCCCGCTACGACGTCATCGCGCGGCTCCACGCGGTCGGACACGTCCAGAGCGAGGAACAACTCGAAGACGCGGTGCGCCTCATCGGTCGCTTCCCTGCCGCGCAGGCGGCCTATTTCGCGCCGTTTGTGGTGAAACCGGATTGAGCCCCGGCCCGCGCGCTCCGGCGCCCTCCGCCGCCGCTCATTCGGCGTCGTAGATCTGCACGCGGTTCCAGAAGGTCTTGAACTGCTCGACGAACGCGAGGTGCAGCGGGTCGATCGGGTAGAGGTCGTGCCCGGCGACGTCGGCGCACACTACCGTGAGCGCGAAGGAATAGGAGTCGTCGATGATCGGGCGCTTGGCCGTCGTCGCCGGCGTGCCGACGTAGATCGCCTTCACCGCCTTGATGCCGCCGAGGGACTCGACGCCCTTGCGGAAATCGGCGCACTGGGCCGCGGTAAGTTCAGGTTTCAGCCAGAAGTAGACGGTGTGGACGAGCATGGGAAGGGAGGCCGGTCTGCCGAGGCGGGCCGCCCGGCGCAACAGCAACTTCCGCGCGATCCGCGGATCATGGCTGCTTCTTCCGCTTCTCCTTTTCGGCGCGCTTGGCCTGCTTGGCGGTGACGCGCTCCTCACGCAACTCAGGCGGGCGGGCTTGCGCATAGCGGTCCAACTCAGCCTGCAAAGTCCGGGCCGCCGCGGCGGCCTCGCCGCTCAATACAGCGATGTTCAGGGCCCTCTGCTCCCACGGATCCGCGCCGAGGTCGAAGAAGCGTCCGTCGCGGTAGAGTTTGTGGCGGGCGCTCATGGCGAACTCCCACTTCGCTTCCGGTCCGCCGTCCGAGGCGTACCACGCGTACAGCGCCTCCCGCGGCCGTCCTTTCTGGCCGAGCAGTTGCGGGAAAAAGCTCACCCCGTCCCCAGGGTAACCGTCCGGCAATCTCGCGCCGGCCGCCTCGAGCAGCGTCGGAAGGAAGTCCGTGCTGCCGATCAGGTCGCCGTTCACCGCGCCGGCCGGCACCCGTCCGGGCCAGCTGGCGATCAGCGGCACATGGGTGCCGCGCGCGTGACTGCGCCCCTTGCCGCCGGGGTAGGCCTCTCCCTTGAAACGGGACGTGATGTCGACCCCGGTGCCGTTATCCCCGAGGAAAACCAACAGCGTATTTTCGCGCAGGCCGAGTCGCTCGAGTCGCGCCACCAACTCGCCGACCATCCGGTCCATGTAGGCCACCATTGCGGCGAAATGCGCCGTACTCTGGTTACCGCGCTCGCCCGTGCGGGGATCCCATTTGGGGCTGTCCGGGGTCGGCTGGTAGGGCGAGTGCGTCAGCGTCAGCGGATAATAGAGGAAGAAGGGTTGGTCGCGGTGACGGGAAATAAAATCGAGCGCGAAGTCGTTGAGAATCCGCGGACCGTAGCTGCCCGGCGGATAGGTTTGCGGCTCTCCGTTGAGATCGAAACCGGGATTCCCGTAGCGGGACTCGCGGCTCCGGTGGTGCCAGAGCAGCGCCTCGTCGAAACCGAAATGGCGCGGCGAGTCCGGTTCCGTGCCGAGCTGCCATTTCCCCGTCACCCCGGTGACATACCCCGCGGCTTTCAAACGATGCGCGAAAGTCACCGCCCGGCGGTCCATCGCGCCGAACTCCACGTAGTTCCGGGCGTTCGAAAGCCCGGTCATGAGCTGGACGCGCGTCGGCGTGCACAGCGGCTGGACATGGCAGCGCTCGAACCGCATGCCGCCCGCGGCCAGACGATCGAGGTTGGGCGTGTTGTAGGACTCGCCGCCATTGGCGGAGACACACTCGTAGCCGAAGTCGTCGGCCATGATCACGACCAGATTGGGCTGACGCGGCGACGCCGCGGACAAGGAGATCGCGACGAGAAAAGGAAGAAACAGGGACTGGATTGGAGGAGTCATTAAGGGGAACGCGTCGGCCAACGCTACGGGTACAAGGAGTGAAGGCCGCATCAACCCCGGGCAACCGGAGAACCGCCGGGCCGCGGAACAGCCAAGGACCGCCCCGCCTTAAGCCGAACCTCTCTTGACTCGTGGAGCTTGACGAGGTTCCCATATTGGGAACACCTTCCGGTCCTGTCCCAGTTCAGATGCGCGTCATCTCCCGCAAAATGCTGGTTGTTTTCTGGCAGTCGCACCGCTCGGCCGAGCTGCCCCTGCGCGCCTGGTTCCACGAGGTGAAGGTCGCGCGGTGGAAAAGGTTCTCCGACATCAAGAGCCAGTATCCCTCCGCCGACCTGCTCCCGGGCAATCGCGTGATCTTCGATATCAAAGGCAATCATTACCGGCTCGTCGTCAAAATCCACTACAACACCGGTGTCGTTTTCCTCCGCTTCATCGGCACCCATGCCGAGTACGACCGCATCGATCCCGAAACCATCTGACCATGCATCCCCGAATCATCAAAACGGCCGCCGAACACTCGGCGGCCCTCGCCAGGTTGGAGACACTCATGGACGCGGCTCCCGGGTCTAAGGCCGAGGCCGAACTCGAACTCTGGGGCCTGCTGATCGAGAAATTCGAGGAGGAGCACTTCCCGATTTCCGCACCCGACCCCGTGGCCGCCATCGAATTCCGGATGGATCAGCTAGGCCTGAGCCGCACCGATCTCCTCCGCCACATTCCAAACAAGAGCAAGGTATCCGAAGTCCTAGGCCGTCGCCGGCCACTCAGTCTATCGATGATCCGTTCGCTGCACCGAGGGCTGAAGATTCCCGCCGAAGTCCTTCTGCAAAGGCCGCGTCTCAGGAGGAATAAAGTAGCCGCCTAGGTATCGCCGTCCGGTTGGCGCGGGCGTTTCCTGCACGAACCGACACCTGCCGGTCGTCGCCCGGACGCTCAGTCGTCCTTCGTTTTAGCGATCTGGCGCGTCTCCGCCTTCACTTCGTCGATGAACGCGGAGGCAAGACGGTGCAGCTCGGCGGTTTTCTCCGGCATGCGCCTCACAAGATTTTCCGCCTCGCGCCGGTCGCGCGACAGGTCGAACAGCTCCACCTCGCCGGTCGTCCAATTTTTCACGAGCTTGAGGTCACCCCAGCGCAACGCCGTCTGCGCGCGACGATCGATGGCTTGGTGGAAAAGGAGGTACGGTCGCGCCCGGCGTACTTCCCCTACTCCTGCGTTCAGCCACACGCCGCGCAGGCTGCCACCGTCGATCGTCTCGGGCAGCTTTTCCCGGTAGCCCGCGAGGTCCGCGAATGTCGGGAAAAGATCCAGGCCCGTGACGGGCACTCGACTGACGCTGCCCGCCTTCACGCCGGGACCAGCCACGAGGAAGGGAACACGGATTCCGCCCTCGTACAGCGTGCCCTTCGCTCCGCGCAGGGGATAATTGGGCCCCTGCCCTTGGTCGGCCGCGCCCGGCAGCGTGGGCCGGCCGCCGTTGTCGGAAAGGTAGATCACGTAGGTGCGCTCCGCGAGGCCGAGCGCATCCAGGCGATCAAGCAAGCGGCCCACCGCGTCGTCGAGGTCCTCGGTCATCGCGGCAAACACATCGAGGTTGTGCTTGATGCCCGGCGGCCTTCCCCGCACCCGGGCCAGGGCCGCGGGGCTGTGCTGGATCTCGAGGTGCACCGCGTAGTGCGAGACCTGCAGGAAGAAAGGTCGCCCGGCGCGCGCCTGTTCCGCGAGAAACGCGCCGGCCCGCTCCGTCAGCGTGGTCATGAGCTTCGGGTCCTCGCGCTGCGCCGCGCCGCCCGCCGTGCGGCCGCCGCCGGTGTTGTTGCCGGTCACGCCGTCGCTCTCGTCAAACCCCTGGTCGGCCGGGCTGATCCCGTCGTAACGATGATCCCATTTCCCGAAGTGCGCCGCGCGGTAACGGGCGTCCGCCGCCTTCAGCATCCGGGGAATATTCAGCTGCCGCCGGTAAACCGCGGGCCAGCCCTCCCGGTCCCGCTGATATTCGTGGCGCGCGGGCGTCTGCCCGACCTGCAAACTGCGCCGCGTGGGGCAGCAATACGGCGCCGGCGCGTAGCCATCGGTGAAAAGCATCCCGCGCGCCGCCAACTGCTCGATCCGCGGCGTGCGATGGTAGTCGCTCGCGGTCACTGGATCACCAGGAACCATCCGTTGCGACGTCCCCACCCAGCTTTGATCGTCGGCTAGGATCAGCAGGAAGCTCGGGGGCAACGGCGCGTCCGCGGCGACCAGTCGCGCGGCCTTCGCCAGGAGAAGGGAGCCGGCGAGGAGCAATGGCGAGGCGGGCTTCATTGGAAAACGATCACGGCGAGGTCGGGATTTCGGCGGCGTGGCATCTGCGGGGCGCGGTCCGGCTCAGGGCAGCCTCGGTGCCACCGGCTTTCCTCCCTCGACGGGATAGAGCGCCTGATGCCGCTCGAGCTGGGTGATCATGGCCTGCATCATCCGCCGCAACTCCGCGGGGCGGGTGGCGGCGAGGTCGGTAGACTCGTAAGGGTCCTCCGCCAAGTGGAACAACTGGTAGTGCGAACCACCCGACGCCTCCCCTGGAAAATAGTGATAAATCACCTTCCAGCCCCCTTCCCGGTAGGTCGTGAAGTAATCGGAGCGGTGCGGAGCGTGAGGATAATGCATCAGGAAGGCATCCGACCGAACCGCGTCCCGCCGACCGGCCAGCAGCGGCGTAAGCGACTGCCCGTCGACCACATGACCCGCGGGTCGCGCCACGCCGGCGAGATCGAGGACCGTCGGGAAAATATCCTGAACCGCGGCCAGCTGTGACTGGGTGCCGCCGACGGAAATCGGCAAACGCCCCTGCACCGGCGACGCCGCGGCAGGCTTCGCCCACGCCGCCAGAAACGGCACGCGCACGCCCCCCTCGTAATGCGAGCCCTTCTTGCCACGCAACGGCGCCGCGCACGCGACCGCATGCTGGTGACCGAGCGGAGCGTCGGAGCCGTTGTCACCCAGGAAAAAGATCAGCGTGTTCTCCGCGACTCCGAGGCGCTCGAGATGGTCGAGCAGATCCCCCAGGGATTTGTCCATGCCCTCGATCAGCGTCGCGAAGGCCTGCGCCGCGGCCGGTTTCCCCGACTGGGCGTAGTTCGCCGCGAAACGCGGATCGGCGTCGAACGGCGAATGGACGGCATAGTGCGCGAAGTTGAGAAAGAAGGGTTTCCCTTCCCGCACCGCGTCGCCGATGTGGCGGTTCGCCTCAAGGGTGAGCGCGTCGGTGAGAAACGTCTCGGTGCCGTGGTAACGCTCGAGCCCGGGCACCGCCGCGGCGGAGCGTTTCGCGTTCTTGCCGACCGCGTAGTCGCGCTTGCCGTAATAGGTCGCCGGCGCGCCGATCGAGGCACCACCCACGTTCACGTCGAACCCCAGGTTCAGCGGGTCCGCCCCCTCGCTGGCGCGCGGCCCGAAGTGCCCTTTGCCCACGTGGATGGTGCGATAGCCTCCCGCCCGCAGGAGCGAGGCGAGCGTCACGTCACCCTTGCGCAATCCGCGCCAATTCCACTGGGGCGGCCCCTTGGGACCGGCGTTGTCGTTGTCGGGCTGGATCCAGTTCGTCGTGCGGTGCCGCGCCGCGTTCTGGCCCGTCGCGATCGCGATGCGCGTTGGCGAACAGACGCTCATCGCGTTGAAGTTGCTGAAGCGGACGCCGCGCGAGGCGAGGCGCTCCATGTTCGGCGTGCGGTAGTACTCGTTCAACGGATGACGCTGCGGGCGCCCGGCGGCGGCGGTGAGGAAGGGCACCGAGGTGTCCATCACACCCATATCGTCGACGAGGAAGATCACGACATTGGGGCGCGCGGGGGAAGCGGCGGATAACCCCGAGGAGGCCGCGCAGGAGACCGCGAGCGCCAGGGCGGAACGAAGGAGGATCGTTTTCATTTTCACTTCAGGAGGGGGCCTTCACGGGCGGCTGCGGCCCGCGGCGATGATCGCGGAGAGCTCGGACTTCATGCGCGCGAGAATCTCCGGGCGCGTGGCCGAAAGATCACGGCTCTCACCGATGTCCTCGGCCAGGTCGAACAGCTGGAACGGCGGGACCGGGGTGTTCCGGAGGGGCTCCTCAACCCGCTGGTTGTAGGCACGGCCCGAGTCGTGGCGCACGAGCTTCCACTGGCCGGAACGGTAGCCGAAATTCCCGGCCTGGCCGTTGTCCTGCTGCACGAGGGAGGCCCGGCCTTTTGCGCCCGGCTGGCCCAGCAAGGCGCCGGAGACATCATGGCTATCCGGAAATCCGGCAGCGGGCACCGGCTCGCCAGCGAGCGCCGCAAAGCTGGCGGCGAGATCGATGGTGCAGACAATCTCGTCGGAAACGCGCGGAGCGACCTTGCCCTTCCAGCGCGCGATGAACGGCGTGCGCGTGCCGCCCTCGAAGACGCTGTACTTGCCGCCGCGCAGCGGTCCGGCCGCGCGATGGTCGCCGCGTTTCTCGAGCGCGAAGTCCACGTAGCCGTCATCCATCACCGGCCCGTTGTCGGAGCAGACGACGAGCAGGGTCTTCTCGGCCAGGCCCAGGCGGTCGAGCGCGGCCGTCACCTCGCCCACGCACCAGTCGAACTGCAGGATGGCGTCGCCGCGCGGACCGAGGCCCGATTTACCCTGGAAGCGTTCATGCGGCGCCCGCGGGACATGCGGGTCGTGGGAGGCGAGGAAAAGAAAGAACGGCCGGTCGCGCTCGGCGGCGAGCCACGCGACCGTCTTCTCGACCCAGCGATCGGCCAGATCCTCGTCGCGGAACCGCGCCGCCTGGCCGCCGGTGTAAAATCCGATCCGGCTGATCCCGTTGTGGATCGTCTGGTTGTGGCCGTGGGACCAATCCATCTTGAGCGTGTGCCGGTGGGAGATACCGGTGGGATGGTCGGGCGATGGCGACTTGTCCCCGACCCAGAGCGGATCCTTGGGATCCAGCCCGGCGACCCGGCCGTTCTCGACGAACACCTGGGGCACGCGGTCGTTGGTCGTCGGCAGCAGGAAACTGTAATCGAAACCCAGCTCGCGCGGCCCCGGCTTGATCTCCCCGTTCCAATCGGGCGCCGGCGGCTGCCCCAACCCGAGGTGCCACTTCCCGATCACCGCGGTGCGGTACCCGGACGACTTCAGCACGGAGGCGATCGTAGGGACTCCGACCGGCACCACCAACTGACCGTTGGGCGGTGCGATCCCCGTGCCCTTGCGCCGGAAGGCGTATTCACCGGTCAGGAAGGAGTAACGCGTCGGCGTGCAGGTCGAAGCGGAGCAGTAACCGCTCGTGAAACGCACGCCCTCCGCGGCCAGACGGTCGATATTGGGCGTTCGCAGCGCCTTGGATCCGTAAGCCGAGACATCGCCGTAGCCGATGTCGTCGGCCATGATGACGATGAAGTTCGGGCGACCGGCAAAAGCGGTCGCGGCGAGGATGATCAGGGGGAGCGCGCGCAAGGCACGCCGAAGAGCGGATCGGATCATGGGGTGGAGGGAAAGCGAACCGCCGGCACAAGCCCCGGGGCGGGGCGACGACCGGTCAGGCCTCGACGCCGAACTTCTCCAGCAACCGCTGGAGGTCCTCGTTGCCGCGGTACTCGATCACGATCCGCCCCTTCTTCGGGCTGTGGATGATCGCGACGCGCGCGCCGAGGTGGGAGCCGAGACGCTTCTCGATGCCGGACACGGTCGCGGCATCGCGCGAGGAAAGCCCGGGCTTGGCGGCCGGGCGCGCGGCGGCCCCGCCGGCCGGCTTGAGATTGACCGCCAGCTTTTCCGTGGCGCGCACGCTGAGGCCCTCCTCGATGACGCGCCGCGCGAGCACCAGCCGGCTCGATGCGTCCTGCACCCCGAGGAGCACCTTGGCGTGGCCGACGCTGAGCAGGTTCTTGGAGATGTAGCCCTGGGTTTCCGCATCCAGCGACAGCAGCCGGAGGGCGTTCGCCACCGACGCACGCCCCTTCCCCACCCGCTCCGAGGCGGTTTCCTGCGTGAGGTCGAAATCACGGATCAAACTCGCGTAACCCTGAGCCTCCTCGATCGGATTAAGGCCCTCGCGCTGCAGATTCTCAATGAGACCGAGGGCGGCGGAGGAGGCGTTGCTGGCCTCGACGACCCGCGCGGGGATCACGCGGATCTTGAGCATCTGGAACGCGCGCCAGCGACGCTCACCGGCGATCAGCTGGAAACGGTCGCCCGTCTTGCGCACCACGATCGGCTGCAGGAGCCCCTCGGAGCGGATGCTTTCGGCGAGTTCGCTCAGATGCTCGGGGGCGATCTCCTTGCGCGCCTGGTAAGGGCTCGGGTCAACCTGATTGACCGGGACCTCCTGGTAACCGGGCGCGGCGGGCGCCGCCGGGGCAGGCGCCGGCGCGGTCGCCGGTTTGGATGCGGCCGTGGCCGGAGCCGCGGCGAGCTGGGTGGTGACCACGGGCTTGGAGGCCGCGATGAGGCCTCCGAGGCCGCGGCCGAGACGAGATTTCGGGGTTGCCGGCATGGGTGCTATTTTCCTGCGGGAATGAAGAGCGTCTGACCGACCGTGATGCGAGAAGGATCTGCGAGGCGGTTCGCGTTGATGATATCCTGCTGTCGCGCGCCAGTCTTGCGCGCGATCGTCGCGAGCGTGTCCCCCTTTTGCACGGTGTAGCTGACACCGTCCTTCGGGAAATCATCCGTGAATCCGCCGGCGGCGGGTTTGCCGCCGCCCTTCGCCAGCGAGTCGAGCGCGGCGTTCGTCTGTTTGGCCAGTTTCTCCATCTGGGAGGCCACCTGCTGCAGGGTCTCGGTCTTTGAAGCGGCGATCGCGGCCCGCAGGTCGCGGTTCAAGTCGGCCAGGGCGTCCTTAAACTGCGCGGTGCCCGCGCCGGCCTTGTCGGCCGCGGCGGATTTGCGGCGCAAATCGGCGTTTTCCCTCTCCAGTTGCTCCAGGCGGAGGGTGAGCTCGGCGACCCTCTGGGAGAGACCGCGCACGTCCTCCCGCAAATTGGCGATCTCGACCTGGGCGCTCTGGCCGAGGGCGGCGGGCACCACCGCGAGCACGAAGAGAAATCTCCACATGCGGCGGAGCTTGTAGGGGTCGGATCCGAAAACAAGCGCGCCGACGCCGCGCGCCCTAGCCGGGGGGAAGCCGCGTCAGGGTGATTCCGCGCACCGCCGCTTTCGTCATGTACGTCGTGAGCCCGAGCGGGCGAGCCTTGTGAATATCGCCCGGCCGGAGGCTCAACCGCCGACCCGCGGTCGGCAGTTCGACCACCTTTCCGTCATCGATCCATGCCTCGACGAGACCCGGGGTCACGCGCACCCGGATGCGATACCAACGTCGATCGGCGAACTCCATCTCCCGGGTCGTCTCGTTGCCGGAGGCGTCGATCCCGTTCACGCTGGAGATGCCCACCACCGTCCCCCCCCATCCGCCCACCACCAGGGTGCAGGCGGTGTTCTCCACCGGAAAGGTGAGCGCGCCAAAGAAATCCCCGCCGGCCACGCGCATCGCCTCGAAGGCCACCTCATAGTTCATCCGCGGCAGCCGCGAGCCGAGGGTCGAGGTGATGCCGCCGAGCGTGGTGCCCGCCTCGATGACGATCGCCGCCTGGCCCGCCTCGAAGTCCCGCTCCAAGCGCGCGCCGCGCTCGCCCTCGAAACCCGAGGAACCCCAGCCGTTGAGCGAACGTCCGTCGAACAAAGGCTCCGGACGCGGCTCGGCGGCCGTCGCCATCGAGAGCGCGCCGGCCATCGCCAGAAGGAGTGCCCGGTGGCGGACCAACAGCCCACGACCGCTCATTTCATGATCGCGTAGAGGCTCGCGAAATCGTCGGTCCAAAGCGGACCGTCCGTACGCCCCGAGGGCGCGTCACCCGCCGCCCGGATGTCCTTGGCGGCGAGAAACTCCTTGTCGCGCGACACCAGCACCCAGGTGGTGGCGTAAACCCACCAATTCGCCTCGCTGTCCTCGGAGATGCAGACGGTCGAGAGCCCGAACTCAGAGGCGAGCCGCTCCACGACTGGACGCAGGTCAAGGTAGCGGTTGGAGATATGCACCGCGATCACGCCGTCGTCGCGGATGTGGCGCAGGTAGGTCTGGAACGCCTCGCGGGTAAGCAAATGCACGGGGATCGCGTCGCTGCTGAAGGCGTCGAGCGCGAGCAGGTCGAACTTCTGCGGGTTCCCCGCCGCCACCTCGCGTTCCATCATCAGCCGCGCATCGCCCATCACGACGTCCACCTTCCCCTGGCAGTAATCGAGGTACTTGAAGTGCTTCCGCGCGAGGTCCTCGACGTCGGGGTTGATCTCGTAGATCCGGAGGTAATCGCCGGCGCGCGCGTAGGCGGCGAGCGTGCCGGTGCCGAGTCCGACCAGCCCGAGGCGCCGCGGGGCCTGCGGCAGATTGTTGATCGCCAGACCCACGCCGCTGACGTCCGCGTAGTACGTCGTCGGCATCACCGCCTTCTCGGGGCGCGTGAACTGGATGCCGTGCGTTGTCGCGCCGTGCAGGAGCAGGTGGTAGTTTTCCTCTTCGTCCCCCACGTTGTAATTGAGCACCTTCAGCGTGCCGTAGAAGTTCCGGGTGGCGCTCAGGATGTCGTCGCGACGGCGATCCTCCCAAGTCATCACGAAGACAGCGCCGAGCCCGACGGACAAAGCCATGACAAATCCGGCGAGCCGCGGCTGCCATTCGGTGCTCAGGCGGAATCGGCGGAAGTCCGCCGCACCAAGGATGAACGCCACGACTCCCGCGGTGATGTACGGCCAGCGGTCCTTGAGGAAGGTGAGGTACTCCTCGGCCAGCGGCCGGCCGCCGTCGAAGAGCGTGGCCAACCAGGGAAGGACCGCCACCACGCCCACCGCTCCGATGGCCGCGGCGTACGCGATCTCACGGCTGGCGTGCCGAAAGCACAGCACACCGAGCAGGTAGCTCAGCAGCCACAGCCCGAGCTGCAGCTCGCGGTAGTCGCTGAGGAGAGCGGGAGCGACGATCGCCACGAGGAATCCGCCAAGAGCGCCCCCGAGAGAGATCAGCAAGAAATACGAGGTCAGGCGCGACGGCGCCGGCTTCAGGCGGAAAAGCTCCCCATGGCACACCATGCAGGCCAGGAAGAGCACGATGTTGTACGCCGCGATCTGCACGCGCATCGGCACATCCGTGCCGGCGGGCAGGATCTGCGCCGCGCCCGCCATGCCGACCACGAGCAGCGCGACGAACGTGGGCCGGTGATACCAGCGCGCGTGGTCGAAGCAGATGATGAACGACAGCAGGTAAAGAGCGAGGGGTAGCACCCAGAGGAACGGGATAACCGCCACCTCCTGGCAGAGCTTGTTGGTCGTCGCGAGCAACAGCACCGAGGCCACCATCGGCAGCACGACCCACAGGAAACGATCCGTGCCGGAGGGGGCCGGATCGGACTCGGACGACGTGGAAGATGCCCCCGCGACCACGGGTTTATCGGCGGAGCGGCGCCACAGGATCCAGGCACAGACGCCACACAGGACCGCAAACAACGCCAGACCCGCGGACCACATCACGGCCTGGGTCTGTCGCGAGAATTTCACCTCGAAATACGCCGGGTAGCTGAGCAGCGCGAGCAGCGAGCCGACGTTCGACAACGCGTAAAGACGGTACGGCGAAACCCCCGGGTTCGTCTGGCTGAACCACTGCTGCATCAGAGGGCCCGTGGAGGAGAGAACGAAGTACGGCAGGCCGATGGTGGCCGCGAGCAGGAGCAGGATCCGGAGGTTGGGATCACCGCCGAGATCCGACTTCCAACCATCGCCGGGCGTGATCGGCAGCAGCGCGATCGACAGCGCCAGAAGCGCCGCGTGAAGCATCACCTGCCGCCGAGGGGTCAGCCGCGAGGTCGAGAAATGCGCATAGGCGTACCCGCCGAGCAGCACCGTCTGGAAAAACAGCAGGCACGTGGTCCATACCCCGGGCCCGCCGCCGAACCACGGGAGAATGAACTTCCCGATGAGCGGCTGCACCTGGAACAGCAGGAAGGCACCGGTGAAGATCGTCAGGGCGAAGGGAAGCATGGAGCGGATGGGACGGCGCTACAAGGCGAAGGTTGCGGTTCGAGTCGGCGGATCACGTACAACCCGCGGCGCCAACGCAACGCCGCGCTTGAGCACGCGCGGAACCCGGTTCTGGTTACCCGGTCCGTGCCATTCGCCTCCCTGATCCGCACCCTCCGGCTCCTCGCCGCCTTCGCGGCTTGCACCGCGCAAGCCCGGGAGGATCTGCGGTTCTCGCTGTGGCTCGCGGCGGAAGAACGCGCAGCTGCCGGCCTCACCCGGCTGGACGCGGACCGGATTGCCGTGATCGATGCCCTCGTGCGCCGCGATTTTTCGCGCCCGGCCACGGCGGACGCTCCCACCGATTTTTCCACCCGCCTCACGACCGGCGAGCGCCGGACGGCCGGCATCGACACACTATCGCCCGCCGAACGCAGCCGGCTCGACGCCGCCGTGGCCCGCCACCACGCATCCCGGGCCGCCCGCTCGCTGCAGGCCCCCCTCGTGCTCGCGACACCACGCCCGCGGATAACGACCGAAGAACGTCGCCCGGAACGCGGTATCCACGGTTCATTCTCGCTCAGCTACACCTTTGGTCGGGGCGGTTACAGCGAACGCTCCGGTTCAATCCTGCTCACTCACGAGGATCCTGCTTCCGGCCTGTCCCTCTCGATCGGCTACACCGAGACTCATGTGAAAGGCCCGGCGCCGTACTATCTCGCCCGCGATCCGTTCGTCCCGCCGCCGATCCTGCCCTGAAACGCAGTCGCGATCGAACCTCCCGGCCCCTCGCAGGAGGCAACGGTGGGAACGGAGAGAGGCTTCCGATCGGCTGGAGACTTGGGTAGCTCAGGAGCTCAGCCTTACATCCTACCGATGGTCCACGGCGTCAGCCGCGGCTAAACCGGACTCCGTCAATCGCTGCGTTTCCGCGTTCCGGGAGTTTGGCGTATTCGGTTGGCCACCCGGTTCGGTTTCGTGACTTTGGTGTGTTTCGTGGTTTCGCTCGTCGTGGTTAAGAACCCGCGCGGCTGTAGAAAAAATGTCCAAATCCTCCGCGCGACGCGGATATACAGGCAGAACCCCATGCCCCCGGCCGACGATCTACACGAACGTTTCATGCGCCTGTTTCTGGCGCACGAGCCGGCGCTCCTGCGCAGCGTGCTGATGTTTGTGCCCAGTCGCGCCGATGCGCGCGACATCGTCCAGGAAACCGCCGTGGCACTCTGGCGCCACTTCCCCGCGTACGATCCGGAGCGTCCGTTTCTCAACTGGGCCGGTGGTTTTGCCCGGATCGAGGTGCGTCGCTTCCTGCGCACCCGGCAGCGGCGCGCGCAGCTTTCGGAGGCGGCGGCGGCCGCGCTGATGACGGAGGAGGACGCCGGTCCCGCCTGGAACGAGGACCGCGAGCGTCGCCTACAGTCCTGCCGCGAACGACTCGCGCCCGCTCAGCGCCAGCTGCTCGATGAGTACTACATCAACGAGCTTCCCGTGGCCGAACTCGCGCGCCGGCACGCACGCAGCGAGGAAGCTGTCTACAAGATGTTGCAGCGCATCCGGCAAACGCTGCTCGAATGCATGGAGCGCAAAGAGGCGGATTTCGCACGATGAGCCCCGAAGAATTCGACCGGTTGATCGAGCGGCATCTCGACGGTCTCGCCTCATCCGAGGAGGCCCGGGAGTTGTCGCGGCGACTCGAGGATGATGCCGCCGCCCGACGGCTCTACCTCCGGAAAGCGACTCTCCACGCCGCGCTCGGCGCCGTCGAAGCCCTTCCGAACGATCATTGCGCTCCCCGTAATCCCCCGGCCTCCCCTTCCCGGCCGCGCCCTCTCGCCTGGGCAGCCTCCATCGCGGGTCTGACCACGCTATCCCTGCTCCTCTGGCGATTTCTCATCACCCCCGGCTGGGAGGCGCGTGCCACACCCGTGGCCACCCTCCGGGAAGTCGGCGACGCCCGGTGGGTGACCCCCGAGGCCCGCTTCGCGCCGGGCGACACCCTTCGGGCCGGGCAAACGCTGGAACTTTCCGCCGGCTCCGCGGCGGTGGAGTTCGCCAGCGGCGCCCGGGTGACCCTGATGGGGCCGAGCATCTTCGAACTGACATCCGAGAAAAGCGGGTTCCTCACGCTGGGGCAGCTTAAGGCCGAGGCGACCACCCCCGCCTCGAAAGGCTTCACCGTCCGCACGCGTACCGCGCGGGTGGTGGACATCGGCACCCAATTTGTCGCCGCCGCGGCCCCGGACGGCCAAAGCCGGATCGACGTGACGGACGGCGAGGTCGACGTCCTCTTGGACGGCTCAGCCACCACCCACCGACTCCGCACCGGTGAGGCTCTTTCGGTTGAGGCCGGCAGCGCGCAGGTGCTGGTTCGCATCGAACCCGGCGACGGCACCGCGGCCTTTCGCTTCCCAACGATCCCACCGCCGTCCTGCGACGACATCGCCGACCGCTCACGAGGGCTCGCCACCCTTCGCGTCGTGCGCGGAGAGCCGTTCTTCCGGGCGCCGATCCCGAGCGGTCCGCCCGAATTGCTGTTGTATGGGAAGGGTCAAAGCGCCGCCGACTCTCCCGCCGAGTCGGTCTTCTTCGGCCCCAATGACTCCGGCGCCCTGCTGTTCGACCTCGGCCAACCAGTCACCATCTCGCAGATCAACACCTACTCCTGGCACCAAAACCGCGCCGCGAACAACCGGGTGCGCGCCGTGCAAAAGTTCACCCTGTTCGGCTTCAACGGGGACATTCCGCCGCCGGTCGATCCGGGCACATCCCGGGCAGGCTGGGTGCCGATCGCCCGATTGGACTCCGACGATTTCTTCCGCGTGATGCAGCCGGTCGATCGCCCCGCGCAGCAGGCCTGCTCCATCACCGGCGCCAACGGTCCGATCGGTCGATATCGCTTCTTGCTTTGGGAGGTGGAACCGACCCAGTCCGTCACGCTGCCCGTGCTCGACAACACCTTCTACGCTGAATTCGACGTGCACGGGACGCCGTGACGGGAACTTGCAACCACGCCATGCCCCCACACCCCTCCCCCCGATCGCATCTCACAGCACTGATCCGACTGCTCACGGCATTTTTCCTCGCCGCCGCGCTTGGCCTTTCCACGTCCACCTTCGCCGCGGAGACGAAGGCCAAGCCCGTCCCTGATCCCGCGCTGGCGCCGATCGTCGACGTTCCCGGGCTGCCGCGCGTGCTCCTGATCGGCGACTCCATCTCGATCGGCTACACCCTGCCGGTGCGCGAGGCGCTCAAGGGCAAGGCCAACGTTCATCGCCCGCCGGGCAATTGCAGCTCCACCGGCTACACACTCTCCAAGCTCGACGCTTGGCTCGGTGCCGGAAAGTGGGACGTGATCCATTTTAACTGGGGACTTCATGACGCGAAGCTCCCGCCCGACGGCGTTCGCCATGCGCCACCCGCTGTCTACGAGAAAAACCTCCGCGAGCTCGTCCGGCGCCTCCGCACGACCGGCGCGAAATTGATCTGGGCCACGACGACGCCCGTGCCGAACGGCGGCAACCTCGCGCCCAACCGGCGCTTCGACAGCGTCGAAAAATACAACGCCATCGCCGCACGCGTGATGAAGGAACTCGGCGTCGCCACCAATGACCTCAACGCCGCCGTCACCCCGCATTTCGCCCGCGTCGGCCGCCCGAACGACGTCCACTACACGGCCGAGGGCTCCGCCCTCCTCGCCGCCGAGGTTGTCCGCAGCGTCAACGCGCAACTTCCCGCCCGCTGAAACCCGTCCGCTTCGACCCATTGACCATCGTGCAGTCGCTCGTCCCCACTCGCCGCGAATTCCTCCACCGCACCACATCCGCGGCCGTGCTCGCCACCGCGTTGGGCGCGAGCGGCCGAGCCGAGACCACCACCGACTTCGATGTCGTGGTCTACGGCGGAACTTCCGGTGGAGTGGTCGCGGCGGTCGCGGCCGCCCGTCGGGGACGCCGGGTCGTCCTCATCGAGCCCGGTCGCCACCTCGGCGGGCTCACCAGCGGCGGGCTCGGCGCGACCGACATCGGCAAGAAGAACGCCATCGGCGGAATCTCCCGGGAATTCTACCAACGGGTGAAGAAACACTACGCCGATCCCGCCGCTTGGAAATACGGCCGGCCGGAGGATTTCCGCAGTAACCAGCACGATCCGCGGGAGGATGTGATGTTCTACTTCGAGCCGCACGTGGCGGAGCGGATCTACGAGAAAATGCTGCGCGAGGCGCGCGTCGAGGTGATCCGCGGCGAGCGCCTCGATCTGCGGGCCGGCGTGGAAAAGCGTGGCGCGGACATCACCGCGATCACCATGGAGTCGGGTCGGCGCTTCCGCGGCCGGGTCTTCATCGACGCCACCTACGAGGGCGACCTCATGGCCAAGGCGGGCGTCAAATATCTGGTCGGGCGCGAGGCGAACACCGCCTTCGGCGAGACACACAACGGCAATCAGCCTTTTCTCCTGCGGCGCCAGAAGGTCGCCTCGGCGCATGACTTCCGCCGCGCCGTCGATCCGTACGTCCGCTCCGGTGACCCGGCGAGCGGCCTGATCTTCGGCGTGCAACCCGGCGGGCCGGGCGAGGTCGGCGTGGGCGACGCGCGCGTGCAGGCGTACTGCTACCGCCTGTGCCTCACAAACGAACCGCGCAACCGCGTGCCGTTCTCGCGTCCCGCGGACTATGATCCCGCGAAATACGAGCTCGTCGCGCGGTACCTCAACAGCACCCGTATGCTGCCCGAGTACCCTACGGCCGGCGACATCGAGCATCCCGTCCTCGGCAACAACCTCACGCGGCCCGAGCCGGTCGTGATCATGCCGAACCGGAAGAGCGACTCGAACAACAAGGACCCGGTCGGCTTCAACCTCGTCGCGGGCAATTACGACTATCCCGACGCGGATTACGCCACCCGCGAGCGGATCATCCGCGACCATATCGCCTGGCAGAAGGGCTTGATCTGGTTCTTCGCGAGCGACCCGCGCGTGCCCGAGAAGTACCGCGCGCCGATGAAGGACTGGGGCTACCCGAGGGACGAGTTCACCGACACCGGACACTGGCCGCACCAGCTTTATGTGCGCGAGGCGCGCCGGATGCACGGCGCGCTCGTCATGACCCAGCGGCACTGCGACGGCACCCTGCCGGTGCCCGACCCGGTCGGCATGGGCGGCTACGCGATGGATTCCCACAACGTGCGGCGCTACGTCGACGAGAACGGCCACGTGCGCACCGAAGGCACAATCGGGCTGGGCGTTAAGCACGCGTACAGCATCGGCTACGACGCACTGACCCCGAATCGCGAGGAGTGCACCAACCTGCTCGTGCCCGTGTGCCTCTCCGCCACGCACGTCGCCTACGGTTCCATCCGCATGGAACCGGTCTTCATGATCCTCGGCCACTCCGCGGGCGTCGCCGCCGACCAAGCCATCGCCCAGCGCTCCGCGGTGCAGGCGATCAACCGCGCCGAAC
>SXGQ01519774.1_pt1 | contig 39350 bp, 33 predicted proteins | sample 3178371 | NCBI WGS metagenome assembly SXGQ01 (sample SAMN11356859, study PRJNA531348) | freshwater metagenome | isolation source: freshwater sample F1-20 | place: China: Fuxian Lake, Yuxi | collected 2017-12-25
ACAAGGAGCCGCTGGTGCTCAAGGAGCTGCTGGCGCTCAAGGAGCTGCTGGTACTCAAGGAGATGCTGGTGCTCAAGGAGCCGCTGGTAGTGCTGGTGCTCAAGGAGCGGCTGGCTCACAAGGAGCCGCTGGTGCTCAAGGAGCCGCTGGTGCTCAAGGAGCTGCTGGCGCTCCAGGAAGCGATGTTCCAGAAATTTTCTGCAATTCATATCCCGCCTCGCCCAAGTTGGGGGCTTGAAAGGTGCGGCCAAGAAGTCGCGAGAGCAACGGACTTTGTTCGTTGACCTGAAGTGGTTCAATACTTTCGTCATGTTGGCAAGAAAATTGCGCTTGCCCATTTAATTCAGCTGCAGCTCCCATGACATCGCTCAACGGAATTCCACCCAATACCGTGAGTCGATCAGCGATTCGTGGTCCGTACACACCAAAGAAAATCGCTCCGCCAACGGATAGCAACACGATGATCACAGCGGTTGTTGATATGCGGTGGGCTGACTCTGAAAATTTTTTGGATTGGGTCATGAATTGCACGAACTAAATGGCGCCGTTATTCGCTACGATGATGGTAATGAATCTTCATGGGTTATTTCTGCGTTTGGCAAAGCAAAATGCGGCAAAAATTGCCGCAAGCGGACTTGCTTTGGCGTGCGCGGCATATGCGCAAAATGCGCTTGATGGCTCGTTGCATGTTGGTTCAGGTGGCGTGAATACAGTTCCCGCGAGCGCCACGGCACCCAAGCCCGTGCGTAGAAACACCTCGGATTTGCGGCAAATTTCCGACGCGCTTGGCTACGCAACCGAGAGTGGTTGGGTGCGCGACGCGGGCGGCACTGACGTTCGTAAATTGGATCCCTCCGTCACTCGGGGATATGAGCCACCCAAGGGCACTCCTCTACCAACAAAAAAAACAGATTGGAAACAAACCAATCCGTTGAAGTATGACAGTCAAGGACTTGCATTGTCAACGAATACATCTCGCGCGATGGAACAAGAAGCGATTCCATCGGGCAACTTTCAAATTAAAAATGGTGAGCGTGGCGTTTTAACGGCAAGTAGTTTGCGTGGCATCCAGCGCGAATTTGATCGTGATCGGCTTGGTGCCGGGCAGTTGTCGCTGTATGAAACCGCGCGATTGCGCCAGGATATTCGTAACAACACAATCAACGCCGACGCGATTGGCGTTGGCTTGCGCGATCCATTCAAGGCCTATCAACCGGTGGACGCCATCATGGCGACAAAAACTCCAGAGTTGAAACCGCGAAGCGATTCGCAAAATCTCGAGCCCAGCAACGCGCGCATCAAGGGCTATCAGGCCGTGATGATTGAAGTGAAGCAGCGATTTGAATCCAAATTTAAAGAAGATCAAAAAGCCATGGAAGCGGCTGGAATTCAAACAAAGCCTTCAAATCAGGGCGAGGATGACACCCGCGTATTGACCGCGTATGAAAAATTAAAGAAAGAGATTGGCGACAAACAAAGTGAAATCGATGCGCAAGCCGCCGCCGCGTCAACAAAGGACGCCGCTTCTGCGCCAACGAATCCCGAAGATAAATCAACGCCGATTGTGGATCCAAAGGACGAAAAACGACCGGGCGTAAATATGTCGCTGGAAGAGTACGCGTTGGTGTTGAAACACGGCAAGCAAATTGACTCCATGACCGGTGAGGAAAAGAATCGCCTGAATGAACTGTTGTCGGAAGGCCAGCGCGCCATGTACGAGGGCAATTCATTTGTCGCGGAAAAAAGATTTGAAGTCGCATTGGCGATCCGCCCTAACGATCCGTTGGCGATGGCGGGTTTATTGCATTGTCAAATCAGCGCCAATCTTCCAAGCTCGGCGGCAATTTCGTTGAAGAAATTATTCACAGAGCACCCGGAAATGATGGATGTGAAGTGGGGTCCACAAGCAATTCCGCCGCGCCCACGATTGGAGAAATCACTCGCTGAAGCAAGTCGCCGAATTATTCTTGGCAGAGACGCGTCGCAGTATGGATTGTTGCAGGCCTACATCGGGCATTTGTTGAATGATCAAGACGCGGTCACGGCGGGTTTGTTCGCCATGCGTGGAAATGTGGGTGACGAGCATATGGCCGTGATTTTGCGCAAATTATGGGTGGATCCAGCCACAGATATGTCGCCACAAAGAATAATTCCGCCCACCTCGCCAACTCCGTGATCTTTTTGAATCAACGTAAATCGGCGGCGGTTTTCACGCCAAGGTTTTGAAAAATAGCGCGCGTGGCGTCGCTTTTATTCAACGTGTACAGATGGATTCCGCGCACGCCTTTGTCAAGCAAAGCCATGCATTGCTCCGTTGCCCAATGAATACCAACTCGCTCAACGGAGGCCGCGTCATCTCCACAACGTTGCACCGCGCGCAATAATTTCGCCGGGAATTTAGTTCCACCAGCGAGATCCGCCATGCGCTTTAATCCCGCGATGCTCGTAACGGGCATAATGCCAGCCATCACTGGAATCTGAATACCCGCGAGTTGGCATCGTTCTTGCCAATCAAAAAATGCGGCATTGTCAAAAAACAATTGGCTGCAAATGTAATCCGCGCCCGCGTCCACTTTGGCGCGCAAGTGATCCATTTGTAGCAATGTATTGGGAGTGTCCGGGTGGCCCTCGGGAAATCCCGCCACGCCAATTCCAAATCCGCGTGGGTCCGGGTGAATGCCGCGCTCATTGAATTTGCGGATGAATCGCACCAAATCAATGGCGTGTGGAAAATCGCTCGCGGTTTGTCCGGCTTGCGGCGCGTCTCCGCGCAACGCCAAAATATTGGAGACGCCGCACTGCGCGTACTGGGTTAAAATATTTTCGATGTCGCCACAAGTGTGGTTGGCGCAGGTGAGATGCGGAATTGGATCAAGTTTGGTTTGGGTTTTCAGACGAACCACAAGTTCATGCGTGCGCGCGCGCGTGCTGCCCGCGGCGCCATACGTGACGCTGACAAACGAAGGCTGCAAACGCTCAAAGTCCGCGATCACGTGAAAGAGCGAGTCCCAACCCGCGTCGTTGCGCGGCGGAAAAAACTCAAAACTTGCTGTGACCGAGTCGCGTTTTAGAATGTCCGCAATATGCATGCGGATAGTCTATTGTGAATCTTCGCAATGCCTAATTCAGATCGCATCTCCAAACCCACTGGCCGACGAATGAGCCTTTATCTTCGCGTGCTGCAATCCCGTATTGATCAGGCGAATGCGGCGATTAGCAGCAAGGAGTTGGGCGCGCAAACCGGCGTGAAGGACGCGCAAGTGCGCAAGGATTTGGCTTGCTTTGGTTCCCTTGGGCGACCCGGCGTTGGATATGGCGTGAGTGAATTGCACAATCAACTGCGCAAAGCCATGGGAATGGATCAAACTTGGAAAACGGTTCTGGTGGGTACGGGAAATATTGGGCGCGCCTTGTTGGCGTATCCGCGCTTTAGAAATGAGGGGTTTGATTTCGCGGCCGCATTTGATCAAGACAAGAAAGCCGTGGGCAAGCGTATTTCGGGTCTGACAATTCAATCCATGGACGAGTTAAAAAGAACCGTGAAGAAATCGACCGCTTTGATAGGTTTGATCGCGGTGCCGCCAGCCGCGGCCGCAACGGTGGCGCAGATGTTGGTGGACGCCGGCATTCGTGGCATTCTTAATTTTGCGCCGGTGCGTCTGCATCTGCCACAAGGCGTCGCCGTGGTGAATGTGGATTTCACCGACGCGCTTGAGCAACTTGCGTTTGAGATTCGATTGGTAAAAACCGATGTGAAGGTGGTGAAATGAGAGACTTTTTAAGTAGTTTGGGAATTGCGGCGATGGCTTTGGCGGGCTGCCATGCGACGGTATTTACGCCAAGTCCAGCCGACGCGTTGCGTGAACAAGTGCAAGAACTTGAAGCCAAGAATTCCGCGCTGGAGTCGCGCGTGGAGGAATTGAACGCTCAACTTTCAAGCAAGAGCGAGGTCGCGGCAACGCCGGGCGCAATCCCGACCATCACGCCGGAGTTGGAGCAAGCCACGCCGCACGTTGCCAAAATTTCCATTGGAAGTTTGTCCAGGGTGGTGCCTACATCAGCGCCTTCAGCGATGGCCGCGCAACCCGGGGAACTTGTGGTCTTTATGAATGTGTTCGACGGAAAGGACCGCGCATTTCAATTGACTGGAACCGTGGATCTTGAAGCCAGCGTGCACGCGCCAGGAGGAAAAGTTGTCTCTTTGGCGTCAAGCCATTGGGGACCTTTGCAATTGCGGGACGTCTATCGAAGTGGCTTTGGGACCCCGCACTATTCCTTGCAGGTGCCCATAGTGGTGCCCGCCGACATGCACGACGCCACGCTTTTGGTTGTGGTGACCTATGTGGACGGCTGGACGGGTAGAACGTTAAAGACCGAGCGCGCCATGCCGTGGCCGATTGATGATTTTTTAGCGGAAATACCGAGTAAATTAGAATGATTCTCATGCAAAACGTCATGCATTGCATTGAGAGCATTCAACTCCCCAAAGTTCGCGCGCGAGCCACTATGAATTGTGGTCGGCGTGTGTTGATCACCATCTCCATCGCTATTGGTGGATTCGTTTGCATGCCTGGTTGTCAAAAAGTTCTCTTTCCAGAAAGCGAGCCGCGCAATCAGTTTGAACGATCCGACAATTTGCGTGACCGCTTCACTCCAGTGACGGAGCCCGATGTATTTGGAACTCCAAAGCCAGCGTTGCGCGCGCGCCTCTCTCCGCCAGCGAGTTAAGTCGCCGTGAAAATAAAATTAAATTTTGCCAAAGCCAATTCAAGATTTGTCCGATAGTGGTGTTGAGGAAATTTTTATGTCTCTAAGAATTCCAATCTTCAACACAGCGACCATTCAACAAGCCCTGACTCGACGAACAAATATTGTGTGGGCGGGCTTCGCTGCGGCGGCCGCAATCACAAGTAGTTTGTTGGTTCTTGGGGATGCAAATGGACCAAAGCCCTTGGCCATGGCCAGCGTGGTTGTTGGCGCAAGCGACGCGAGCATTCTTCCGCGCGAAGCGAAGTTGGATCATCAACGCTGGACATCGATTGTGATTCATCACTCAAGCACGCCCGCCGGCGACGCCGCTTCGGTGGCGCGGCTTCAAGGAGCCAGGGACGCAAGTGGAATTGGCTACCACTTTATTATTGGCAACGGACAGGGAATCGCCGATGGATATATAGAGGTTGCCAGCCGTTGGAATCGCCAAGAAGCTGGCGCGCATGTCGCGTCGATCACCAAACATAATGGCAAGGGCGCAACTTTGGTTTCGCATCAACGCATGCCTTCAGCCGATGATTTGAATCGACACGCCGTGGGAATTTGCTTGATTGGCAATGGAGATCGAAGGCCATTCACCGACAATCAAATGCGGGAGTTGGCGACACTTGTCCGACGCCTGCAAAAAGAATTGAACATAAGCGCCGACCATGTTTACTTGCATAGTGATGTGGCGGGCGTGAGCAGTCCGGGCCGATTTTTTAGCGCCGCAGATTTTGAAGCCCAACTTGTGCAAACGAAATCTTGACCTGAATCACGCTCTTTCTTAAAGACGATTTTGAATTTTTAAAATTAAATTGCATGCAATCCGATTGAATTACAGCGGAGGTTTTGTTAACCTCAATGGGCTCAATATCGTGAGTATTTAAGTCCCATTTATATATCGTCAAGCAATAAAATTATTCAAATGTCACAACTTCCAATAGAACTTTTTGGTCATCGCGTCATCGCCAAAATTGGAACTGGGGCGGCAAGCGAGGTTTTTGTTGTTCAAGACATGAAGACCAAGCAGGTTTGGGCGTTGAAGTTGGTGGTGTTGGCGGACGAAAAATCAGATCGATTCATTGAGCAGGTTGAAAAGGAATATGACATTGGTTCCAAATTGGAGCATGCCAATATTCGCGGCATTCATAAAATATTACGCACCAAAAAATTATTCAAAACCACCGAAGTTGGCCTGTTGATGGAATTGGTGGACGCTGAAACCTTGGATGATCAACATCCAGAAAGCGTGGGCATGGCCGCGCGCTTATTTGCCCAAGTGGCCCGCGGGCTTGAGCACATGAATGAGCGGGGATTTGTGCACGCGGACATGAAGCCAATCAACGTGATGGTGACTGGCGAACAACAAGTCAAGATCATTGATTTGGGGCAAGCCTGCGCCGTGAATGAAGTGAAGAAGAGAATTCAAGGAACGCTTGGATATATCGCGCCAGAGCAGGCCCATCTTCAGGCGATCACGGCCCAAACAGACGTGTACAACTTTGGAGCCATGATGTACAAAGTTCTCGCGGGAGAGATTATTCCAACTGCTTTGCAAATTGGCTCCGACGGCGTTTCCATGTCGGCCGTGACGCCCAGCATGGTGAAACTTCCAACGCCGCTGAGTAAGAAACGCGTTGGAATTCCCGATGAATTGAGCGATCTGGTTCAGGAGTGCATACAACTGAAACCGCAAGATCGTGTGCAGGGAATGGGCCAAGTTGCCGAACGACTGGAACTGATCGTGTCCGCGCTTGGCGATACGCATATGGGCATGCGAGCGGTTGGCGCCAAGTAACTGCACCAAGTAACGGCACCAATGCAATCGCCAATACGCGTGCAAGTAACAGTTACACTTGTTGCAGGTTGCATCCAAAGATGAAGTCATCCAGCGACGATAAATGGGATATTCGATTTCTTTTGCTCGCCGATCAGATCGCGACGTGGAGCAAGGATCCAAGCCGTGGTGTCGGCGCGATTATTGTGAGCGCGGCCAAGCAAATTGTTGCGACGGGTTTCAATGGTTTGCCGCGAGGCGTTGAAGATCGCGCTGAGAGATTGGAGCGGCCAGCCAAATACGAATTGATTGTGCACGCGGAAATGAACGCCATTATTCAATGCGCCCGAAATGGCGTGAGCCCGCTTGGGTGCGCCATGTTCACCAGCTTTTCGCCCTGTGTTGCGTGCGCTATTGGCATGGTGCAAGCGGGTATTTCTCGCGTGGTGACGTGGGAGCCTGATCTTGTTGGCGCCGACGCCCATTGGCTTGAGAGCATTCGCAAAGCGCAAAACGTGCTCAGTGAAAGCGGTGTCGCGTATGAAGTGCGAACGCGTCCCGCGGCGGTTTCACATTCGATTGGGTGAGTCCATGCCCAGCAGCGAAAGCCCTTGCGCCAAGACGCGCTTGGTTAAATGCGACAACCGCAAGCGGGCGAGGCGTGTGGCTTCATCGGGCGCCTTCAGAACAGGACAAGCTTGATAAAAAGTGGCGTAGCAATTGGCGAGTTCATGAAGCGCCGCGCACACACGTTGCGGCGAGCCAAGATCGGCGGCTGATTTTATGGTGGCTGGAAAAGACAGAATGGCCAGGACAAGCGCGCGTTCGGCGGGGTGGTCGAATTTCCACGCGGAGTTTGAAATTGCGGACTCCGCAGCATCGCTCTTGGAGATCAGACTGGCGATGCGCGCGTGGGCATATTGAATGTAGGGACCCGTGTCACCTTCAAAGGCGATCATGCGATCAAGGTCGAATACGTAATCCTTGATTGGGTCGCCCGAAAGATCCGCGTACTTCACGGCGGCAATGCCAACGGCTCGGCCAATGGCGGCGATTTCGTGGTCGGTGGTTCCTTGTGTTGGCGAATCGGTTTGTGTGGCGCGAAGTTTGACTTGATCGGTGCCGCGTTGAATCGCCTCATCTAGCAACGCCTTCAGCGTGAACAATTCTCCGCTGCGGGTTTTCAACGGCTTCTTGTCCGTTCCAAGCACGCTGCCAAACGCCAGATGCGAAAGTTTGCATTGGGTGCCATCGGCGAGTTTGTTCCAGCCAATTAAATGTATGGCGTTGAAGACATCGCGAAAGTGGTCGCGTTGGCGGGCATCCACCACATAAATAATTTCACCGGCGTGAAGTTGGGCCACGCGATAATGAACGGCCGCAAGGTCCGTGGTGGCATACAGAAATCCGCCGTCCGCCTTGCGAATGATTAAAGGTCTTTCTTGTTCGGCAATGCGAACGATGAGGGCGCCTTGATCTTCTTGGGCAAGACCGTGGTCAATGAAAGACTGAACCGTTGGCGCCAGTTTGTCGCGGTAAAAACTTTCGCCGCGCGAATGTTCGTTGGTCAATCGCACGCCAAGCACGCGCGCGATTTCAAGAACATCCGCCATGGTGACATCGATCAGCTGCTGCCACGCGGCAACGGTGGCGACGTCGCCGGACTGAAGTTTGAGCAGCGTTGACTTCGCGTCTTGCTCGGCGGAGATGGCGCTTTCTTGCTGTGTTTCAAGCTCTATCACGCGGTGGGGGCCGGCGCCACGAGTGCGCGCGGCTTCAAGTCCCGCGGTGTCGGTGGCGGCTTCAAGTTGGGCGGCGCGATACGCGTGGTTGAGATCCGCAAGCGTGAGTGATTTCAGATCGCGCTTCTGGCGACGCAGCGCCGACATGGTCATTGCGATAGGAAGTCCCCAATCGCCAAGATGATTCTCACGAAAAACTTTGCGACCGAGCCGCTCGTGCAGGCGCGCAACGACATCGCCAAGAATGGTGCTGCGTAAATGGCCGACATGCATTTGCTTTGCCACATTCACGCCGCATAAATCAACCACAATCGCGTGGGGCAACGGCGCGGGTTCAATTCCAAGATCATCCATGTCCACGCGATCAAGCATGGTTTGCAGCGCCGATTGCGCAAGCTTGATATTGATGAAGCCAGGGCCGGCGATTTCCGCGGTGCCCAGCGCGGAAAGTGGAGTGGCCGCGAGAATTTTTTCCGCAACGTCGCGTGGATTTCCCTTGATGGCGCGGGCGATGGAAAGCGCGGCATTACATTGATAATCGCCGTGCGCGGGATCGCCGCTGAACTTTATTTGCGGATCCGCCTTGGCGGCGTCCTCGCTGATTGCGGCGGCGATGCCCTTGCGGAACGCTTGTTCAAGATCAAACTTGGGATCGCATGACGCCATGATTTGAGTCTATCGACGAGGGGGATTTTGTTTTGCGTTGAGAATAAATTTGCGGCTGTTGTACAAAGCATCAAGGCGGGCCATTGGAATTCCGGAGCCCTCATCTTCGTCGGACAGTTTGGTGGCGGCAAGTTCCAGCATGGCAATCATGCTTGCAAAGTCATTGATCGAAATAAATTCTTGTCCCACGCGCGCTTTTGTTTTTCCCTTGAGCACTCCGTCAATGTCGCACATGTTGTGGTAATTGCCCAGAGGAAGGCAAAGACATGTGCTTTCAAATCCATGCGCGGAAAATGCGGTGGCTTCACAGGCGCCGCCAGGCATGAGTTTGCGCTGATACATGAAAGCGGGATTTAGTTTTTTATACTCGTCGTAAATTAGGGCGAGCGCGTTGGTGAGTTTTGGGGAAAAGACGCTGGCGCGGTCGCCCACGCGCAGAATGGCCCCGCCGCCAATTGGACTGTCCACGGGGAAAGAACGGGAATTTTCTAGGCACAAAAGACGCGCGTTGCGCGGCACCAATTTGCTGTGAATGCTGTGGAGCGCGCCGATGAAGCCAATTTCTTCAGCGCGCGTGAAAAGCAACCCAACATGCGGGGCGCTCTTGGATTTTAAAAGACGATCAAACACGGCGAGCGCCGCGGCTGCGGCGGCAAGATCATCGCACGCGTTGGTGTGCAGCGTGTCGCGCGCAATTCTTGCTTTAAGCAGTCGCCACCGCGCGATGTCGCCAAGCGCGATCGCCGATGTGGCCAACTTTAATCGCGCGGTATACACGGGAAAAATTGAATCACCTTTCAAGCGACCTGTCACGGTTGCCGTGTGTCGTTTGTCATCGGCGTCAATCACTTCAATGGAGACATTCTTGAAATACGGCTCGTGCACGCCGCCACGAAATTCCAATTCCAGAGCGAGCGCATTGACCACGCGCGTCACCACAAATGCGGGGTGGTCCATGTGCGCCGTGATCAGTAATGGGCGGCGCTTGTTGTTGAAGGCGCGCTGGGCGATCAAAATATTTCCGCCGTTGTCATATTTCACAATCAACTTGGTGGCGCGCATGGCGATCCATGCTTGAATGAAAGCGATCACCGAATCCTCGCGGCCGGCGGCGGTTGGCAACGCGGTGAGTTGCAATAATTGGCGTCTTTCGTCCTGTGATGTCTTCATGTGGCTCTCCAAATGTAAAGCGAAATCATGACCCAAAGCGGGGGAATTGTGTTGAGTTACAAACTACACTCACGCCATGCCGCTTGCCTCTATTGATGAAATCCTGAAGGAACTGTCCGCTGGTCGCGCCATTGTTCTTGTGGACGATGAGCAACGCGAGAACGAGGGCGACTTTGTGGTGGCCGCGGAAAAAATCACGCCTGAAATGGTGAATTTTTTAACGCGCATTGGCGGCGGATATTTATGCGTGGCGCTTGACGGTGTGATTTGCGATCGGCTTGAACTGGATCTGGCGGCGTCGCGCAACAACGCGCGCAGTACTGCATTCACGGTGAGCGTGGAGGGACATCCGCGCCACGGAATTGGAACTGGCGTGAGCGCCAAGGATCGCGCCACCACAATTCGTTTGTTAAGCGATCCAACCACGGAGTCCGCGGACTTCACGCGTCCCGGTCACGTGAATCCATTGCGCGCGCGTGATGGAGGCGTGCTTGTTCGCACGGGTCAAACCGAAGGCAGCGTTGATTTGTGTCGACTGGCCGGCTTGCAACCCGCGGCGGCGATTATTGAAATTGTGAAGCCCGATGGCGAAATGGCGCGCTTGCCGGAGTTGAACGAAATCTGCGCGGAGCACAAGTTGAAAATGTGTTCGGTGGAGCAGGTGATTCAGTGGCGCTTGGCCCGCGAAGTGATGGTGACGCGCGTTGAGCCGCATGACGGCGAAGACATTCAGACGCCCGAGGGAGCTTTCCGGTTGTTCGCGTGGCGCAGTTCGGTGGACGCGCTTCCGCACTTGGCATTCACCACTGGCGGAGTTGGGCGTTTGAACACCAGCGGCGCCGTGGAAAAACAAAGTGAGCCAACATTGGTGCGCATGCATCGGCGCGATATTTTCTCCGATGTGTTTGGAACGCTCAAAGATGCAAGCGGCGGCAGCGGCCAGAATGAAATTCGCTCCGCGTTGCGCGCCATCGCCAAAGATGGCCGCGGAGTGTTGGTGTATTTGCGCAGCGAAGGCAGCGGATTTGATTTGCCTGATCGCTTGCAGCGTATTCATCGACCCATGAAGGACGATCCCAACGCGCCGGATTTAACGCGCCCTGATGGCGTCGCTTCCAAAGTGCATCCAATGGATTTGCGCGAGTTTGGAGTGGGTGGGCAAATTTTGCGCGACCTTGGATTAACTCAATTGCGTTTGTTGACCAATCATCCAAAGGGTTCAATGCCAGGATTGCATGCGTTTGGTTTGGACATTGTGGACCAGGTGAAATTGTGATGCGTGGCGGCGTGTTTGCATGTATCGCGCTTGGTGTTGCCGCGTGCGCCGCGGCGCCCGTGCAGGATGCAAGTTCTGCAAGTACAAGTTCCGTAACTGCAAGCCCGCAGGAGAAAAATAAAGTTTCCGCGCAACAAGAAGTGGCAAAGCCTTCGAGTGGTTCGACGACCTCGGTTACCACGGCGAGCGCCGTGGATTCGACCGCTCAATTTCAATCGACCGACGCAATGTTGAGCGCGCTTGAAAAAGCTGGCGACACTATTCGGTCATTGCGCGCCAACGTGATATACGACCGAGTGGACGCCGTCAGCGAAAATCGTGAGCGTCGTACCGGGCAAATTGTGCTCACGCAAGATTCGCAGCAGTTGAAAAGTCGCACGCTAGCGATCATGTTCGATCAGTTCATCGACGCCTCCGGTCATGCCAGTCCGCAGACCCAGCGATTTGTATTTCACGGAGGCTGGCTATTTGAATTTGACGACGCGCGACATCAATTGATCGCGCGCGAATTGGTTGCGGCAGGCGAGCAACTTGACCCACTGCGTATTGGTGAAGGGCCGGTGCCAATTCCGATAGGGCAAAAAAAGGACGAGGTTTTAAGTCGATTTGAAGTGCAATTGGCGCCACTTCCGGAGCAACCTTTGTTGAAGCGACTTGTGAATATTCAGGGACTTGTGATGCGCCCCAAATTGAACGCCGGTGTGGATCCAGATTTGGCGGAGATTGATGTGTGGTACGACTTGGGCACATTGATGCCGGTGGCGGTGGCGGCCACCACCAAGGGCGGCGATCAAAAAATTCTTCTGCTGACAAAATTAGAATTGAACAAAGAGCTTGATATATCCGCGAAGGCGTTGCTTGCCACGGATCCACCAATGACAACGGACAAGGACACTGCGTGGCGACGCGACGTGCGCCCATACAAGCCAACTCCTTGAGCGCGAATGCAATCTTCGTCCATGTTCCACAAGCGCAAAAAAGTGAAGAGTGATTGACATGTTTAAAATACAAATCTATCTCGCATGTTTGTGCGCCGCGATAATCACAGGCGCCACGCGCGCGGTTGATCAAGATCTTGTGCCGGCGCGCGTTGATGTTTCTGCGGCGGTGGTAAAGGCGATCAGTGAACCTTGGTTGAAGCCCGATGAGCGCCGTGACATGCGCATTCGCCACGGCCAGTGGTCCGACGAGGATTTAAACACCACGGCTCGCAAAGCCGAAGCGGCGCTTCGCGTTTGGAAATTGCGAGACGCCTCGCTTGAATCACCCGATGCGCCGGTTGTGACGCGGGCGCAGGCTTTGGTGTGGCGCGGAGAATCCGCGCAAGCGATTTCATTGTTGGCTGGGTGCGATGATCCAGAGTGCCAATTGATCAAAGCGCAAGCGTTGTCGTTGCTGGGAAAAATGGAAGAAGCTTGCGGAATTCTGCGTCAATTGCGGGTGAAATCCGATCCGCAAAACATGGACGCAAACGCGCTGCTTGTGGCGGCGCAAGCCACAATTCAGTTGGGGAAATTGCAAGCACTTACGGCGCAAGATTGGCGCGCGGTTGTGGATCAACTTGGCCGCGCGCGCGAAGCAGACAAACTTGATCCACGCGCGCCGCTGCTTGAGGGCGATATTTTAATTGATCGTCACAATCGCGCTGAGGGAGTTCCCGCATTGTGGCAAACGCTTTCGCTTGATCCGCGTTCAAGCCGCGCGTGGTTTGCGCTTGGAGAAGTTGCCCTGAGTAATTTTGATTTTGATTCCGCGCGCCTTGCCGCGGATCGCCTGCGGTTGTTGAACTCCACGCATCCGCTTGCGGATCTTCTTGATTCCGAAAACGCGCTTTTAAGCGACGATCCAGACCGCGCTGACGCGATACTGGATGGACTGTTGTCGCGCGAGCCACACATGCCGCAGGCTTTGGCTTTGCGCGCGGCGGTTGCTGGTCGTCGATGGAATCCAGAATTGGCGCGGCAACGCCTTGGCGAGTTTGATGAACAATTTCCAAACAACGCGTTGGCCTACGCCACGCTTGGTCGCACATTAAGTTTGAATCGCCAATATGAATTGGGGCGACGGGCGCTTGAGGAGGCGATTCGTAGGCAGCCCGCATGGACCGAACCCCGCGGCGAACTTGGATATTTGTTGATGCAATCGGGCCGCGATCAAGAAGCGATCGCCACGCTGAAAGCCGCCGCCGAACTTGATCCGTTTGACACAAGAAGTTCATTTGGTCTTTGGCTTATGGATGAGCTTTCCAAATGGAAGGAGATTGACTCACCGCATTTCAGAATTCGCGTGAAGCCTGGCGTTGACGAAGTGATGGCGGACTTGATGCCCGACGCCTTGGAGGCCATGTACTTGGATGTCACCAAGCGATTCGCGCATGAGCCCGCCCAAAAAACCACGATCGAAGTTTTACCCGACCACGAATTTTTTGCGGTGCGCATCACCGGCATGCCAGGAATTCACACCATGGCCGCGGCCACTGGCCCGGTGATCGCGCTTGAAGTTCCCATGGAGGGCAATCCAAAAAAGCATCTTGGCTTGTTTGATTGGTTAGAGGTATTGCGGCATGAATACACGCATACGGTGACGCTGAGTCAAACGCAAAACAGAATTCCGCATTGGCTTACCGAGGCGCTTGCGGTGAGCATGGAAACCAAGCCGCGGACTTTTGAGACATGCCAGTTGTTGGCGCGCTCATTGGCCACGGGAAAATTATTCGCGCTCGACAAAATCAAGTGGGCGTTTGTGCGCCCGGAGTCTCCGCAAGATCGAACGTTGGCATACGCGCAGGGTTGTTGGATGGTTGAATATCTGCAAAGCAAGTGGGGCGCTGAATGTGTGCCAAAATTACTGGAAAAATACAAGCAAGGCCTTGATGAGAGCCAGGCATTTGAGCAAACGGTTGGCGTGAGCGGCGAACAATTTTTCGCGGGATTCTTGGTGTGGGCCGCGGAGCAAGTAAAGCAGTGGGGCTTGTCGCCAGAACCGTCGTTGGAAAAACTTTCCGACACGATCCGCGCCAAAGATCCACAGTTGCAAATGGCAACGCGCAAAGCGGAGCAATCCAGGCTTGATATGTTGGCGACTTTTTTGGCGAAACAAGTTGGGGAACCATTTCAAGTTGCGCAGTCCGTTTTGGTTGCATCGCGTTGGCCAATGGTGAAGAAGCCCGCGGTTGAACTCACCGATGAATTGATAGATGGATGGCTCGCGCAATATCCAGATCAGCCAGACTTGCTCGAACTTAAGTTGCGACGCCGTTTGAAGGAGCAGCCCGAGGTGGATGGAATTACCACGACATTGTTGCAGGCGTACGCCAAGGCGCGGCCCGTGGATCCGTATCCGCACCGGGTGTATGCGCGCGGCACGTTGACTTCGGGTGATCAACAAGCCGCGATCGAGAATTTGATCGTGTTGGATTTGCTTGAGGAGCAAAATCCAAGTTACGCGTTGGAACTTGCGCGCTTGTATCGGGTTCAAAATAATTTAACGGCCGCGCGAAAGTCGGTTGAGAAAGCCGCGCGCATCAATCCATTCGACGCGGCCACCCGGGAATTCGCTGCCACGCTGGCCATTGAAGATGGAGATTTACAGCGCGCGCGGATGCACATTGGCGCGCTTGCAAAATTAGAGCCCGATCAAAAACGCCACGCGTTGCGTCTGGAAAAATTAGACGCGATGATCGCGGCAAAGTTATCAAAATCGCCCGCCGCGCCTTGATGGTGTTTGATTATTTCATCCAAGGCAAGTGATCTAGATCCACATTGCCACCGCAAAAAATAATCGCAACGCCTCGCCACTTGTGTTCTTGCGCCAATTCACGAAACGCATCCGACATCGCAACCGCCACGCCAACCGCGGCGCTGGCTTCGATGGTGAGTTTCAGTTGCTCCCAAGAAAACCGCATCGCACGCGCGATGGCGTCTTCCTGCACCACATGAATTTGATCAACAAGTTTTTGAACCACGGGAAATGTGAGTGAGCCAAGCGCGCCACGCAGGCCATCGGCGATAGTGAGTTGATTGGTGGATGGCTGGCAGATTCCTGTTGCTTTAGAGCGCGCCGCATCGTTGGCGATCACCGGCTCCGCGCCAATAATGGAGATACCCGGATGTTTGCCTTTAGCCGCCACGGCGATTCCAGAAATTAATCCGCCGCCACCAACCGGCACAACAATCGCGTCCACTTCAGGCACGTCTTCTAAAATTTCAAGCGCCATGGTGCCTTGGCCCGCCATGACATCGACGTGGTTGTATGGAGGAATCACAGTGGAGCAAGTGCGCGCAACCACTTGCGCCAACATTTCCTCGCGCGCCGTGAGCGTGGGTTCACACAGCGTGATATGCGCGCCGAATTTCTGAACGGCTTCAAGCTTGGCGCGCGGCGCGTTGTGCGGCATGACAACGTGGCAAGGAAATCCACGCTCGCGCGCGGCGTACGCCAGCGCCTGTCCATGGTTTCCACTGGAATGCGTTGCCACACCAGTCGCCTTGGTGGATTCAGGCAATCGACTCACCGCGTGCGCGGCGCCGCGATACTTGAAACTTCCTGTGCGCTGAAACAATTCGCACTTGGCGAATACGCGGACGCCAGCGATGCGCGAAAGCGCGTCCATTTCAAGACACGGCGTTCGCACCGCGCGCCCACGAATTCGCGCGGCGGCGGCCTCAACGTCGGCACGTGTGATTGGCAGACTTGTCATCAGACGCAGGGTAACCTGCAAACATGGGAACACGCTTAGACACCATCAAACGTTTGCACGAGCACCGACATTGGGTCCGCCACAAATTACTCACCGCATCGCGCGGGCTCACAAACGATGGGCTACGTAAATCTTTTGAAATGGGAGTTGGCAGCGTGCTGGGAACCTTCGTGCATTTGTATGGCGCGGAAACCGTGTGGATCAACGTTCTCGAAAATAAAAATCAGTCCGCCGCATTTCCAACGCTGGAAAATTTCGCCAATCTTGAAGCGCTTGAACGGGATTGGGAATTGCTTGATAAACGTTGGGCCGCGTGGCTTGCCAACGCCAACGAAGACGTATTGGACCAAGTGGCCGAACGGATACGTGAGGGCAAATCATTTTTGACCACCGTCATGGATGTGCTCATTCATGTCGCCACGCATCAGCATTATCACGCGGCGCAAATTGTGAACATGCTGCGGCATTTGGGCGTGAAGCCGCCTCCAGCGTGCGATTTTATTGTCCTGGCGCGCGAGCAGTTTAAGAGCGAATAAAAATATAAGTGTGACTATCATGTGGTCTTGGCCGCTCGGGGCGCGGACTCCATCGTGGAGTTCGCTGAGAAGCACCCGTGGAACCTGAACCGATTCGTATCGGCGTAGGGAAGTGGCTCTGTTTGCGAACCGCCCAAAGCGGCTTCGCCTTTTCAGGAAGTTTGCAATGCACAACAACACGTCCCCAACAACATCAAACGGCGCCGTCGCCAACGCATCCACATTTCAGATTGGCCGCTCGCAAGATCGATTGGCCAACGAGTCGCTCCCTCTGCATGGCGCTACGAATCCATCAACACAATCTCAAGGCACAACGCCCGGATCTTTCGCGCGCAAATCCGATGTGGGTGGGCCGCTTGCATTCACAAGTCCGGACACGCCGGGTATGCCCGCGCCATCCACACAAACTGCGTGGGATTTTCTTCCAGCAGGATGGACAATTGTCGCGGCGCACAATCATCAACAAGGTTGCGCTGGGCATTTACACACGCACGTTGCGCAGTGGATTTGCGCCAAGGCGCCCGCTGGATTTGAACCCATCACGCAACTTGAGTTTGCGCGTTTAGGCGTGATCACCAAGGAAATGCGCCGCGTTGCCGAGCGCGAACAACATCTCACTGCTGAGCAAGTGCGCGATGAAATCGCAGCGGGCCGCATGGTGATTCCAGCAAATCGTGTTCACTTGGGCTATCAACTTGATCCCATGGCGATCGGTCGCGCCTCCAAAACAAAGATCAACGCCAACATGGGCGCAAGTCCAATTAGTTCTGGCACCGACGAGGAAGTTGAGAAATTAAAATGGGCGCAGAAGTGGGGCGCGGACACCGTGATGGATCTTTCCACTGGCGGCGATCTGGACGCGTGCCGCGACGCGCTGATTCGCAACAGCCAAGTTCCCATTGGCACCGTACCGATTTATTCCATGATCATCGGCCGCAAGCTTGATGATTTGAACGAGGCCGTGATATTAGAAACGCTGGAACATCAAGCCAAACAAGGCGTGGATTACTTCACCAGTCACGCGGGCGTGTTAAAGGAGCACTTGCCTTTGATCAAGAATCGTTTGATTGGCATCGTGAGCCGCGGTGGAAGTTTGCTGGCCAAGTGGATGTTGATTCACAACCGGCAAAATGTGATGTACGAATGTTGGGAAAGTATTTGCGCCGTCATGCGCCGCTATGACGTGACATTTTCCATTGGCGATGGTTTGCGTCCCGGCGGCCTTGCCGACGCGACTGACGCGGCGCAACTTGCCGAGCTTGCGACGATTGGTGAACTCACCGAGCGCGCGTGGAGACAAGGCGTGCAAGTGATGGTGGAGGGACCCGGTCACGTTCCGCTGGATCAAATTGAATACAACATGAAATTGCAGCGACGACTTTGCCACGGCGCGCCGTTCTATGTGCTTGGACCGTTGGTCACGGATATTTTTCCGGGCTACGACCACATCACAAGTTGCATTGGCGCCACCAGCGCCGCGTATCACGGCGCGAGCATGTTGTGTTACGTCACTCCCAAGGAACATTTGGGTTTACCAAAGAAGGACGATGTGAAGCAAGGATGCGTCGCGTATAAAATTGCGGCGCATGCCGCCGATGTCGCGCTTGGCATTCCCGGCGCGCGCGACCGCGACGACGAGCTCACCAAGGCGCGCGCCGCGTTGAATTGGCAGAAACATTTTGAGTTGTCATTCGATCCAGACACCGCCCGCGCTTATCACGACGAGGACCTGGACGTGGACACGGATTTCTGCGCCATGTGCGGGCACGATTGGTGCAGCGTTCGCATCAGCAAAGAAATTCAGGAGTTTGCCAGCGGCAAGAGCGAGGAGTATCGACGCGACAAGCCGGTGTTGAGCGCGGCGCTTACGCCAGAGCAACAAGAGGTGCTTGCAAAGCGTGGCGTGCTTTCGCCCGAGGAGATCCACAAGCTTGCTTCCAAAACCAAGGCGGCGGTTGGCGCGGTTGAAGCCAAGGCGTCTTGCCACAGTGACTTTGTTGACGCCACAGTTGCGCAGCAAAAACAGGAGCAATTTGTTCAGCTCAACACGGCGCCAGCCCACAATATTCCCACAAAAATCCCTTTAATTTAGGGCGCACCAAAGGAATTTCTTGGCATACTTATATCAATGATGGCTCTCCAGCATCATCACAAAGAGAATTCTCCGGGCAATCCATCGCCCTCATGGTTAAGCGCGCCGCCCATGCGATATCAAGAGGGCTACGTGTGGTTTCTGCTTTTTTCAAGCATGGACATTATTTTGACGTGGCATATTTTACGCAAGGGCGGTCTTGAAGTGAATCCACTCGCGCGGCTTGTGATTGAGCATTGGGATCTTGCCGGGGCCATCGCGTTTAAATTTAGTTTGGTCTTGTTCGTTGTTGTCGCGTGCGAAATAGTTGGCCGACACGAGGACAGGCTTGGCAAGCGACTCACCGCGGTCGCCATCGCGGCTTCGGCATTTCCTGTTATTTGGAGTCTGTGCCTGTTGGCGATGCACGGATTTCTTATCCAGCCCGTTGCGCAATAATTGACGCGTTGTGAGCGCGTGTGAACGAGCGGCGAACTTGATCCACGCCGCGCATTACTTTTATTTTTTGACCTTGGTCGACATTCTCGCTTGCGCCATAGCCGCTTCAATTTCCTTGCTAGATCTAGGAATGTCGCGTGTGAGAGTGACTGGTCCGCGCGGAGTTATAAAAATGTCGTCCTCAATGCGCACGCCAATTTTTTCTTGGGGCAAGTACACGCCAGGCTCAATCGTGATCACGGCGCCGGCTTGAAGCGGCGCGTCAGGGTTTGCGTCATGCGTTTCAAGACCAAGGTGGTGGCCAATGGAATGAATGAAGGCGTCGGCAAGTCCAGCGCGACGAATGACCGCGCGCGCGGCCTCGTCAATCTGGTGAAAGCGCGCGCCGGGCTTGCACGCGCGAATTGCCGCCGTTTGCGCCGCCAGAACCAAGTCATGAATCTCGCGCTGACGCGGCGTGAACTTTCCATTCACTGGCAATGTGCGCGTGACATCGGCGGAATATCCGCACCACTTGGCGCCGGAATCCAAACACACCAAATCGCCATCACGCAATATTTGATCGTTGGCGTGGTAGTGCAATACCGTGCTGTTGAAACCGCCACCTGCGATTGTGCGAAACGCAAGTTCACGCGAACCGCCTTGGTGATACCCCGCCTCCACGTGCCGTTGTAAATCAAACTCGTTCATGTTGGGTCGCAGCGAGGCGAACGCGGCGGCAAAACCAAGTCCCGTTATGCGGCCAGCTTCTTGAATGCATGCCACTTCAGATTTGCTTTTGCGGGCGCGCATGTCATTTAAAATATTCGCGCCGTCATGGATGGAGCAATTTGGAATGCGCTCCGCCGTGCGGCGAAAAATTTCCAGGTCTCCGCTTACAGGGCTATTGTGGGCCGCAAGCGGCATGAGCAAGGTCAACGCCTTGGCGCGTTTGGCCGCGTCTAGAAGTTGCAGCGCAAGAATGTTGGTTCGAAAGATGGTTTCAATTCCGGCGCGCGCGCGAAGTTCACCACCAATTTCGGCGCGAAAGCCATCCCACTTTTCGCGCTCTGGATTCAGCGGCCTTAGAAAAAGTTGCACGCGTCGCGCGGGGTTTGGATTCTTCCCATCAAACAATAACGCGGCGCCGGGTTCATCAACCAAACCAGTGAGGTAGGTGAAGTGCGCGTGCGCGGCGAAAGGGTGGTGCAAGTTTGGATCGGCTTCGCCCGCAAGAACCAAGCCGACCGAGCCGCGCAGAGCGTCAAGCAGGGCGCCGCGGCGGCGCGCAAATTCCGCCTGCTCAATCATGATTGCGGGCTTGATAGAAGAACGATTTTTGGTTGCGGCCATGCGCTGAGAATACGCACAATTTCAATGTGCCACGCGATCTTTGTGTTTATGACAGCAATGTCGCGCGGCGGCTTTGTCGCACAAGTTCGACGCGCGCTCAAGATAGATATGGCTTTCACAACGGAAGATTCAGGCGTTCGCCGCGGCCGCCGTCTTATCCATAATGCGCTTGGCATACGTGGTCATGGCGTTGCGCAATTGATCGAAACTTTCCAGCACATACAAAATGGGCTGATAGTGGTCAATTTCAAACGCCGTATCGCACACGCGGTCCAAATCAAATGGACGGCGATCCACCTCGGCGCTCTCAAGCGCGTGCGTGCATTCACCAGGACTTGAAATCAAACCACTGCCGTACACCTTGATGCGTCCGTTTTCTTTGATCAAACCAAATTCAACCGTGAACCAGAAAAGGCGCGACAGGCGCTCGACATCTTTTTGATCGGTGGCTTCAAGAGCGGCCTTGCCGTAGGTCTGCAGAAAATCCGCGAACACTGGATCCGCGTGCAAAGGAACATGTCCAAAGATGTCATGAAAAATGTCGGGCTCTGGCAGATAGTCAATGCTTTGCTTGGGTCGAATCACAATGGTGGTGGGAAATTCGCGTCGCGCCAAGCATGCGAAGAAAGCCTTGGGCGGCAAGTAGCCAGGCACCGCGCGGCTTTGCCACTTGGTCAAAGGATGCAGGCGGCTATTGATTTCCGCCAACGGCGGAATTCTGTCGCGACGAAGATTGATCAACGCCGCGCCGTCTAAGTATGTTTTGCTGGCGTTATCTTTTAGAAAAATCATTTGACGGTCAAACATGGTCGACCAAGTTTCTTGATTTTCCGCGCTGTATCCATCGTACTTCTGCTCGATATAGCAACGCGCGATGTCCCCGTAACCAGGCGCGCCAAAGTTGTTGGCGTAGGTTTGCGCGGCGTCGGCTTGCGCGTCGTCAATCATTTTGTGATTCAGGCTGCCCGCGAACTTTTTAGGGTGATGTGATCCGTCCATGTGGTTCTCCTGTGGAAAATGATTCTAGTGTGCGGGAGTGAAATTACGGAATCACAAATTGGTGGGAAATGACGCACCCTCAATGAACGAGCGAACTTGCTCGGCGTTTTCAAACGAAAGAGGAAACGGCAAGCGGCCCACATCATGCATGCGGCGGATGTCAATGCCGCCGGCGTCCACGCCGACCGCGATCGGATCTTCGCACTCCACTTTTGTGGTCACGCACAGCGCTTTCAAAAATGCGCGCGGCTGCGCGTTGAACTGTTTCAGCAAAGCGCTTTCTTCCGCCGCCAACGGATTTGCCTTCATCATCGCTTGATCATCCAGGAACCAGCCAGCAAGCCGACCCGAATCAATCGCAACACTAGCCCAGCGCACATCCTCCGGTTCGCCGTGATAGGCGCGCCAACGATCGCACCACTGCGCGAATGTTCCTGTTTCGGATTGACGAGAAAGCGTGACAATTAAATGCATACTGTCGTCGTCATCATTGGGAAGTTCAAGCACTGTCTCCATAGCCAGCAGCATGGCTTCCATCACCGGCATCACAAGCGTTCCATCGCTCGCCACGATGAACTTCACCGCCACGCGTTCGCCATCAAATTTTAAAAATCCAGAGAGATGCCCATGGAGAAATTCAATCGCCGCTTCAATGGAAACTTCTTGCATGGCATCATGCTAATCAGTCACGGCTCTTCGTACACTCTGCGCATGCCGCGTCGCCAGAATCCAACCAGTCACCCCGACTTGCGATTGCTGCCAATGAATCGACGAACTTTTACGCACCGCATCGGCGCATGGGGTGTGGCATGTCGCTGATCGCCGTGGCGATTACTGTGGAAAGCGTCAGTTATATTGACTCCGCGCTTCTGTCCGCGCGGGAAGAAGCCAAGCGCGGCGCCACCATTGTGGAGTGGCGCGTGGATGCTTTGGCGCAAACAGATAATGCGCTTGAGAGCGTGGCGCTGCTGGTAAAAAATAGTCCGCTGCCTTGCATTATCACCATTCGTGGTACGGGCGAGGGTGGTACATACGCGGGCGATGAGATTGCGCGGCTTGAATTGCTCATAGCGATTTGCAAATTGAATGTGCCGCCGTCGTATATTGATCTTGAACTGGCCGCCTTCCAAGCAAGCGCGGATTTTAAAAAACAATTTGCTGCGGCTAAAACATCCACGCGCCTTATTTTAAGCGCGCATGATTTTGAATCGCGGCCCACGGATCTTTCAAAGCGCGTCGCCGCCATGTTCAGCGAACCGCTGTGCGCCGTAGCCAAGATTGCGTGGCGCGCGCGCAGCGTGCGTGACAATCTGGAAGCCTTCGAGTTGCTGCGCAATCAAAGCAAGCCAACAATCGCGCTGTGTATGGGGCAATTTGGAATTGCCAGTCGCGTGCTGACTCCAAAGTTTGGCGGCTTTCTTACGTATGCGCGCCCCAACGGCGAAATGGGCACCGCGCCTGGTCAACTTACGGTTGAAGAATTCATCGACGTGTATTCAATTCAACACATCACTACGGCCACGCAAGTTTTTGGCGTGATTGGTTGGCCCGTTGAACATTCGCTGTCACCTTTGCTGCACAATACGGCTTTCACCGCCACGCAATTCAACGGGGCGTATGTTCCGCTGGCCATTCCGTCTGAGTGGGAGCATTTCAAGGCGTCGCTTGGCGAAATGGTCGCGTCGCCAATTCTCAATTTGCGTGGAGTCAGCGTCACGCTTCCGCATAAGGAGCACGCATTGCGATGGTGCAAGCAGCAGGGAGATGGCGCCGATGTGGTGAGCGAGTGGTGTGGCGCGGCGAACACTTTAATTTTTTCTAGCCACGGAGTTTCGCACGCATTCAACACTGACGCGCCAGCTGCCGTTGCCGCAATCGCGATGGCACTTGGTATGAACGAGCAGGCTTCAGCCGCGCTTGCATGTGGTGGCGACGGGAAAAACCCCCAAGGTATTTTGATACAAGACCCAGATACTGCGCCAGAAGAAATAAACCTCATGCTGCAAACGTTCGATCAATGGCGCCAGCAACGCATATTGGTATTGGGCGCGGGCGGCGCGGCGCGTGCCGTGATTGCAGGCCTGGCTCTTGCGGGCGCGCATGTCACCATCGCCAATCGCACACACGACAAAGCCGCGCAACTTGCAAATCAGTTCAACTCCCGCGCCACCAGCGGCCCAAATCAGTCGCGTGTTGAAGCCATCTTGCTTCAAAATCTGTCGGCGCATTCTTTCAACGCAATCGTGAATTGCACCAGCGCTGGAATGACAGGCGGCGGCGAAAGCATTGACCCACTTCCGGAAGCATTTCAAATAACAAACTCCATGGTTGTCATGGACACTGTGTATCGACCGCGCGAAACGCCGCTTCTGAAACGGGCGCGGTCTGTTGGCGCTGTGATTGTTGATGGAACGGAAATGTTTTTGCGGCAAGCCGCTTTGCAATTCGAATTGTTCACGCAAGATCTTGTCGCCCCTGATAGCGCGACGGAAAATAAGCCACACCAACTCTCGCCACGCACAGGCAATGCAGCAAACATTTCTTCACGCACAACATCGTCATTCACAGTCGCTCCGGTTGATTTGTGGCGCAAAATTCTTAACCAAAAATTAGGCGAGCGTTCATGAAAATCTCCTTGCCCTTGGCTCGCAGCACTCGCGCGCCCATGATCGCGCTTGTCACGCTTTCGCTGCTGAATTTGCTGAATTACGCCGATCGCTACGTTGTCAGCAGCCTGGTTCCATTTCTAGAAAAGTCAATCGATCAAGGCGGCTTGGCGCTTACGCATACACAATCCGGCTGGCTGTATTCCGCATTTATTGTTGTGTACATGATCGCCGCGCCGGCGTTTGGTTTCATCGCGGACAGATTTCCGCGCCTTCATGTTCTCGCCGCGGCCGTTGCATTTTGGAGCATGTTGACATTGCTTGGAGGTTTTGCATGGGGCTTCTGGAGTTTGCTGATCATGCGCGCCCTCACTGGAATTGGCGAAGCCGCTTACGCCAGCGTTGCGCCAGCCGTTCTTGCCGATGAATTCCCGGCCAGACAACAAAGTCGCGCGATGGCTTTCTTTAACGCCGCAATTCCAGTTGGCGCCGCGATTGGTTTCACGCTTGGTGGAGTGGTGGGATCCATGTACGGTTGGCGCGAAGCTTTCTTTGTAGCCGGCGGTCCTGGACTTTTTCTAGCGCTGGTGATTTATTTTCTTCGCGATCCAAAGCGCGGAGCCATGGATGCGCACGTTGTTGTGAACGCGCCGCCAACGTTGCACAGCGCTGTTGGAATTCTGTTTCGGCCGCGTTGGCTTTGGACCACCATGGGGTACGCGCTGCAAACAGCCGGCTTTGGAAGTCTTGGTTTTTGGACGCCAACGTATCTTGAAAAATCTTGGGGATTAAGCGTTGAAAGTTCCAGCACAATGTTTGGCGCGGTCATTGTTGTCACTGGAATCACCGGCACAATGGCAGGTGGGTTTTTTGGCGATTGGTGGTACCAAAGAAAACCCACGGCGCATTTATGGATATGTGGAATCACCAGTTTTCTTGCGGCCGCATCAATCCTGTTTGTTCTTTACGCGCCCAATGTCACAGCCATGTGGTGTGGCGTGACTCTTGGCTCTTTCTTTTTAGTGATGAGCGTGGGCCCCGTGCACGCCCATCTTGTTCACATTCTGAATCCAGCTGAACGCGGCACGGGCATGGCGTTGGCTATTTTCGTTTTGCATGTGTTTGGCGATGTTCCCGCGGTCCCAATGATTGGTTGGATTGCGCAGGGATCAGGTTGGAAAATTGCGTACATGTCCATTCCGATTTTCATATTTCTCGCGGGAATTATTTGGTGCTTGGGAGCGATGTATGAACAACGCGTGCGTTCACAATTTTCCAATTCTATCGCTCGCACATAATCGTCCCTTCGTATGATGAGCGTATGACATTGCGCTATCTCACCGCCGGTGAAAGTCACGGACCAGGTTTGCTTGCAATTGTGGAGGGAATCCCCGCGGGCCTTTCCATTGACAGTGAGTTCATCAACGGCGAATTGCAGCGCCGTCAAGCGGGCTATGGTCGCGGCGCGCGACAGCGCATTGAGACCGACAAGGCGGAATTTATTTCGGGCGTTCGCCGCGGCGTGTCCATGGGCGGTCCAATCGCCATGCGAATTCCCAATGAAGACAATCGCCTTGATGACGCGGCGAAAACTCCTTCGGTTTCGCGTCCGCGTCCTGGCCACGCCGATCTTGCCGGCAGCGTGAAATGGCTCACCACCGATTGCCGCGAAACATTGGAGCGGGCCAGCGCGCGTGAAACCGCGGCGCGCGTCGCGGCCGGCGCGCTTGCGAATTGTTTTCTGCGTGAGTTTGGTATTCAAACATGTGGCTTTGTGCGCGCCGCGCTTGATGTCCGCTGGACTGGCGAAGTCACCGCGCATTCATGGCCCGCGCAACTTGCTGCGCGCAATGCAAGCGACGTTGGAATTCCCTGTGACGCAACAAGCGCGCAACTGATCGATCGCATTCATCAAGCCAAGGTTGACAAGGACACGGTTGGTGGATTGGTTGAAGCGCAAGTGTTCAATTGCCCAATTGGTCTTGGTTCATGCGTGCAGTGGCACGAACGATTGGACTCGCGCTTGGCTGGCGCAGTGATGGGTATTCAAGCTTTCAAGGCCGTTGAAATTGGTCTTGGTCGTGAGTGCGCATTCCGAACTGGAAGTCAAGTGCACGATGCGATTCAGTATGACGCGTCAAAGAAAAACGAATCACATCTTGGATTTGTACGGCCAACCAACAACGCCGGCGGACTTGAAGGCGGCATGACCAATGGAATGCCTGTGGTCGTGACCGGCACCATGAAGCCCATCAGTACGTTGCTTCGAGGCATGCCAAGCGTTGATTTAAACACCAAGGAATCCGTCATGAGCGCGTATGAGCGTTCCGATGTCAGCGCCATTGCCGCGGCGAGCGTGGTGATGGAGCATGTTGTTGCGTTTGAAATAGCCCGCGCGTTCCTGGAAAAATTTTCCGGCGATTCCATGACGCAAGTGAAAGCGTCTTACGCGGCGTACATGGAATTGGCGCGCCGCTTGCCGCTCGTTTGATTTCTCTTTATCTCCCGTTTAGGCAAGTTCAGGCACTTAAATGCTTGGGCTGATAACCCCAAGGGACTCGCCAGCGGTTTTTTTATCCTTCAACTTTAAGAAAATTTCCAATTAAACTTGATCTTTTATTTCTGGTTGCGATATTCACGTTGGAGGTTTGAAATGACTATGAAAACGCCAATCGCACGAGCAGTATTCGAGTATCCATGCTCTTGGGGCTACAGCCTGATCGCTGGCCAAGAAGCGCATTTGCACTTGGCTATTCGGCAGACATTTGGGCAGCACCCAGTCAAAATTGGAGAGCTTCGCAAGAGTTCCGGCGGTCGTTGGTGCGCTTTGAACGTGGACACCACCGTCACGGACGAATCGCAACGACAAGGCTTCTTGGACACGCTTCGCAAGTGCGTTGGAATTCGTTATGTGCTGTAAATCTTGTACCCAAAGGCGATTCAATCGCCTTGATTGATCGTTTGGTTGGTTTATTCCGTCTGTGAACTGAAATATCAAATCACTTGTTCTTTGCAACTTGACTGAAAATAATTAGAGTCGATTCTCTTGATGATTGAAAACTTAAGACCAGATGTGGCCCCGCAGGCACCTGGTCGAACGTTTCGTCCATCCACTCCCGCGCCGACCACATCAGGTCGTGCAACAAGGAGTCGACGAAATGAAATTCACTTCCCACATCAAAAATTGCGCCCGCCAAACTCACACACTTGCACGTACGTTGTCAATGTTGCTTTTGTGTGCCGCAGCCACCAACAGTTCAGCCGCCCCAGTGAAGGCGTTGACTTGGGGAAGCGTTGATAAAGCTTGCACCCAACAAACACAAATGGTGATGGTGGATTTTCCACAGACCGGTGCATGGGCAGCGGCGCGAACAAAGAATCAACCAACCGGCCAGCGCGTGTTGTTGCTCCGCTTCTTTGTTGACGATTTGACACAGCATCCATCTGATCGTTGCATCGCAACCAATGCAAAAGGTGTTTCGACAATCACCCCATACCAAAGTCCATTTCTCACCAACGGCATCAAGCGTTCACAGGCCCGCATTGAAAAGTTCTTTGATGAATTTAAAGCCGCGGGCGGCGTGGTTGATTACGTGATCTTTGACAACGAAAATTATCTTGCCGCCTGGGTGATGGGCATGAATGCCTTGCAAGCCATTGAAAATGACTCACGCTTTAAATCAAGCTACGGAAAGACAATTGGCTTTAAGGTGAGTCAGATTCAGTGGGGCAATGTGTATCACGCAACTTGGGATGCTTTAATGATTGGCATTGTTGACGCCGCCATGAATACTTCGGCATACGCTCCTGTAAAGAAGCGATTTCCAAATGCTCGAGTAGCGAATTACGAGTCATGCGTACTGAAACAAGCCAATGCTGCCCCTAATTGCCTTGGTCGACCAATGTGGAATCAGTCAGCTAGTTTCGGAACTGATGATGCGCCAAGTTATTATGGTCAATCAACTCCAACCATGGCCGCGGCAAAATTCGACGGCGTGAATGCGATTGGTTCCAAGCCAGAGGATCAACTCCGTTTCCAACTCCATCGCATGCGTTCTGTGAGTAAAAGTTCAAATGGCGCTCGTTCACAAATGCCTTGGATTGCGCACCGCCAATTTGGCAAGCTTGCATATTGGGGTCCATCTGAATGCCCAATGAGCGGCACAATGTATTGGGATGAAATGGTGATTCAACAAGTGATGCACGGCGCCGACACCTTGCAGGTTTTCAATGCCGACGCGTGGGAAGTTGGTTCCGATCCAAAGATGTTCAATCCAAAGGAAGATCAATTCGCGCTCGAGTCAATCATCACGGATCTCAATAAGCGTCTTGGCACGAATCCAGGCGCAAGCCGTTGGTTCTCCGTAACTGGTTGGGCCGACAAAGTCTTTATCACCGGCCGCATGCTTTCCAACGGAACACTTTGGAGAATTTCATTCACCGATGGTGTCAACTCTATTGCTCTTCCTTTAAGGGACGGAACAATCCAAATCGTCACCCGCGAAGAAGGCACCGCTGGCGCATGGTTCTTTGAGAGCTACACCAACCAAGTCACTGTACGTCAAGACAAAAGTGATGTTGCGTTCATGGTTGTGGACGACTCGGTTATTCAAGCTGATTTAAATAATGATTCACAAATCAATTCAGCCGACATGCAGTTGCTGGCCGCCGCAATGGGAAGCACTGGCGAGCATGCCGCGGATTTGAATAAGGATGGCGTGGTTAATCAAGCGGATCAAAGCAAAATGACTTTGGTACGAACCACTCTTGTTGCGCAGGCAAGGAAAACAATCAGGGGCACAACTCCAATTGTGCAATCAAACACCCAGGTTGCGATGAAATAATTCACGCTTGCGAAAGCGGAACTGGCGGCGATGCCGGAGCAGGGTGGTACAGAACCCTGCTTCGCAAGGCTTCAAACAGGGAAGTTAATTCGCGCGCCGGAATAGTTCCCACCAGCGAACTCGGCATTGAAAGTTGGCAGCCGTATTCCGCGGCTTTCGCCAATGCTTCGGTGGCGCTTCTGCGATCGCCGCGCAGGGAGAACGCGAGTCCCAGCGCCCACCATGCATCTGCAAACTGCGGCACCGATTGGGTTGCCGCCCGAAACGCGCGGCCGGCCTCGATGGGATTTCGCTCGCTTGTGAGATATGAAACACCCATGTTGAAATGAACCCAAGCATTTGTGGCGTCGCCTTGAAGAAGTCCCCGACATAATCGCAAAGCGTCTTGGTGGCCATTCAAACCCAGCGACAAAGATGCGACCGCTTCGTTCATCAGACATGCGTGCGCGTTTTTGTCGGAGTTCGCCGCCTCTTGAAATGCTTGACGCGCTCCTGTCCACGCACTCGCGGCGAGCAAACGAACGCCGCGCTCAAAATGAATCGGCATCGCTTGGAGGTCGTTTGTTGAAACGACTATTGTCGACACCTTCGCAAGATTTGGTTCTGAATCCATCGCAAGCGAGAAGGGTTCAGGCGCGGTGGTTTGTTGTGGTGGCGAAGCCGAAGAAATTTCCTTCTGTGAAGCCGCCATTTGATTTGGAAATATTTGTTGGGCAATGATTGCGATGGACTCGGGAATTTCAAATCGCACCACGCGCAAACGTTTGGACTTCAATCGAGCCACGGATGGCTTTCTGCGGCCGCCACCAATCTCCATTGGCAATTCATCCGCCATGGTGGTGATGGTCAACAAAACTCCATCGCCATAATGACGAAACCAACGATGTCCCTCCGGCGCGGCATCGTGGCCGCGCACCATTCGAACCACGGGTATCTCAAATATTCGATTTAAGGACTGCAAGGATTTTGCAAAGTCCTCGGGCTTTGCAGACACTTCGCCCGATATTGCCGACGGAATGACTTGCGGCTCTCGCGGATGTAGCCGGTCTAACGCAAATGCTCGCAGAACAATTGGTTGCGACTCCAGTGTCCGCGCATTCTCAATCGCCGCCAAAATTGATTCGCGCGGAAGCGCGCTATGCGCCAGCAACATTCCATCTGGGCAGATCACTGCCACGGGAATTTTTTCAACAAAATCAGAAAATGCGCGCGCCAGATTACGCAGCGAATTTTGAAGCGCGTCAGGCACGGGCATGTCCGCCAGGCCGCGCGGCTTGCGGTCATCTATTGCTATTTCATTCTCCAAAGTCAGCGCAAGTTCCCGATCGCCGGCGATAAAAATAGTGCGGCTGGGCGCGGTGGCGAATCGCTCAAGCGCGATCGCCAAACACGCGGCGTCGCCCAAAGTTCCAGCGGCTAAGTCGCCAAGAAAAACAATTTGCGGGGAGCGACCTCTTCCCGTGGCCTCATCAATAAACCCAAGAACAGTTTCAAGTGCCAACACATCTCCCCGCACATCTCCAATGATCCAGAACGCCTCCTCCTCTGAAATTTCATTCAGTCGAAGAACACGTCTGCCAATGGGACGGAATTCCGCGCCCATCGCGCCAGGACCAGATCCCACCAATTGATTCGCTGCCTGCACCGCGTCAAATGCCCGATGCAGCGTTCGCCCGGTATCGCCCCACATAGCCACGCGTTGACGAACCCTCTCCAAAATAAGTTTGGCTCTTGGTTCGGTTAAATCAACCGTCACCAATGGTCCCGGAGGCGGAACGGTAGGGGTTAAATCTTCGCTTTGGAAAGGAGACACAAACAAATACTAACGAGGGAATCTGCGTTGTTGAATTCACGCCATAATTGTGCCTACTATGGGTGCATGAAACGAAACATCACATCCGCAATTCTTGGCGCAATAGCGGCGGTCACTGGATTTGCGTGCGCCCAATCCGCTCCGCAAAATGCCGAGCTTATTCAAAAATGGAAGGATCGCAGCATGTATTCAATTAAAGCAACCACACTCGACGGAGCGCCCGCGGATCTTTCGCAATATCAAGGCAAAGTTGTCTTGGTCGTGAATGTCGCAAGTCGTTGCGGCTTCACAGGTCAATATGCCGGTCTACAAAAGTTGTATGACACCTACAAAGACAAAGGACTTGTGGTGCTTGGAATTCCAAGCAATGATTTTGGCGGTCAAGAGCCGGGCAGCGAAAAAGAAATCAAGGAATTTTGCTCCTCTAAATATTCCGTGACATTTCCAATGTTGTCCAAGGAGCAAACCAAGCCTGGACCAGGCCAAAGCGAAATTTATGAATTTCTTGGAACTCGAATCGGCAAATTGCCCGGATGGAATTTCAGCAAATATGTGGTCAACAAGCAGGGGCAACCGATCGCATTTTATGCCAGCAATGTTGCGCCCGATGACAAGGCGTTGTTGGCCGCGATCGAGCAAGTTCTGGGTTTAAAACCAGCCGAGCCTTCCGAGCCGAAGCAAAAATAAATTTTTGCATCACGCCAATGATTCACAGTGGCGTTTCGTGAATATTTTTCTCGAGTTGCTTTGCTGTGATTCTGCGTAGAGGCAGAAGCACTTCCGTTGTTACCGCCGCCGCCAACAGCGAAACGCCCATCCAATTTGGAAGCACGCCAATCATTAAAGCCGTCGAGGCCAGCGCGGCTTGTGGCAATGGCGCGCTGGAAATTGCCAACGCCACGCGCAATGAACGCAGCCACGGAACTGCCAGCGTTAATGCAAATCCACTTGCCGCCGCGATCCATCGCAAATCTTCCCCGGCGAAATAAAGTCCCACTGTCGGCGCCACTCGAAATTCGTGCAACACATCAACGCGGCTTAAAGCGATCGCAACCGCCGCCGCCGTGGCTGGTCCAAAACTGCGCGATAAAAATGTATTGGGAAGATCGCGTAATCCCCACGCGGCCAACATGGTTCCCCAAGGCAGCAACCACGCCGCGGCCGAATCAAATTCCATTCCCCAAGCCGCCATGCAAGCCACTGTGAATGAAATAAATCCAGCGCAGCCTCGGGCCGCGTCAATAGATGAGGAATTTTCCGCAAGCAAGCCCATTGTCATCCAGCGTTCAGTGCCGCGGGGCAACGCCGCGCCAAACGCCACGGTGGCCGCCGCAACAAGGCTCCATGTTGCAAGCACTTCTTGCGTTTCAATTTTGGCCACCAGAAAAACCACAGCGATTGGAATTAAAACCGTCCATGCTCCGATGGCCAATCCGCCGCTCATCCACCAACGTATGCGACCGGACATAGGTGATCGCGCCAACGTGACGGTCGCGGTCAGCAATGCGACCACCCATAAGGCTCCGTGATCAAATGCGGTTCGGCTTTCTTGCAGGCGAATTTCCGCACTTTGGCGCGCGGCGTCAAGTTCAATCACAACAGACTCCGCGGGAACTGTTTGAGTTGTTGTGGCGGCGAGTAACAATGCCTCGGTGGCGCGTTGCGATCGTAAAACTTCTTTGCGCTCCTCTAAGCATCCATCAATGAGACGATCGTATAAATGCGGCAATGCTTTGGCGGCGCAGAGCGGACCAAAGAACACGCCAACACATATCCCCGCCGCAATCCAGGAGTTTTTCCAGCCAGCCGCGCGCAACAACCACGCCAACGCCGCCGCCGTGGCGCCCACCAGTACGGCGCCAGAAATGGACCACGTGATAATTTCGGGAGTCAACACTCCCGTACAGTAGTTGCTCGGAGGGGTTTTATGCGAGGCTAGGAAAGTTCATCTTCAAGTTTTTACTTTGGCTCAATTCAATTCTAAACTTCAACTCGGTTCTGCGCACAATTTGCTCGAAAGATTTCCAATGCGTGTATCCACATCAATCTTCAATGCTTCCGCCATAATTCTTTGCATGGCAGTTCTTATGTCGCCGCTTCACGCCAACGCCGCACATATTCAAACTCAAACTCAAGCACCAACCCGTCGTGTTCCCAATGCGGCAGCGTTTATAAATGCCATCGACATGGCGCCCGCGGACGCCGTAAGTCTGATGGTTGTGCCCGACGCGCAATCTCTGGGCGAAGACATGGGCGAGCTTGCGGCCAAACTTGAGCGCATGCAAGCGTTAACACAGATGAAGCCGCTTGATCTTCTGAAGAGCCAGTTTGGAGTGGGACCAGGAATGAATGATCGCGGTGCATTCGTCGCGTGGTTTGCAACCGCCCCCGACAAGTCGCTGCAGTGGTGCGCGCTGATTCCAACAATCAACAGCGAGCAATTTCTTCAGGCTAATTTTGAAGCCGTGCCCACCACCGCGCCCGACGCGTTTCGCTGGCGCGGCAAATTGATCTATGTAAAAATAATTGACGGCGCAGTTGTGGCTAGCCAAAGCCCCGATCTTGCCCGCGCGTATATCCGCAAGGCGGGACTTACCGATCGGCTGAAAAAACGTTTGGGCGAGCGTGGTTTTGCACTTTTCTGCGATGGTGATATTGGTTTGTGGGCTGGTCCAGAATCTTTGGCCGACATGCAAGAGCGTGGGCGCGAAGCTCTAGAAAAAAATGAGCAATCGCCCGCGCTCAATGAAAAAGAAAATACGTCGACCAAGGATCAACCCATTGCGCCGCGTGAGCGCATGGCGAAATTATTGGCGGGACTCACTGACGGCGTCACAAGCATCGACATGGATCCCCTAGGTGTTTTAGTCCGCAGTTACGCCGTGTTGGATCCCACAAGTGAGTTGGCAAAGTCGGCGCACGGCGGCGAGCACACCGGCGCCAATTTAAATCACTTGCCGCGCGGGCCATTTGTTGTGGCCATGTCCGCGGACATCGTTGGCCTTGGTGGGACACAAGCGTTTCTGGATCTTGCCGCGTTGATTCCTGGTGGCCAACAAGCGCCGTCGTGGCTGGAGCAAAATAAATCTCTCGTCACATCCATTCAGATGGCGATCTATCCCAGCAAGTTGGGCGTGGTGGGCGGCGGTTTGTTGAATGAAGCCATGCTTTGGCTAGGCGCAACGGATGGCGTGACTGCAAAATCACTTTTGCAACAATGGATGCTTTCACTTTCCGCGGAAGTGGATGGTCAGAAACGCGAAGTAACCTGGGAAACGGACCGCGTATTGAAAAATGGAACAAAAACTGACGCGTTTCTTGTGAAAGAAATTTCGCTGCCAAAGAACGGCCAGCCCGCCCGCCGAATCAATCCAATGGAGCGCATCTTCCGCACTGTTTTGTATGGCCCCAAGGGCCCGACCGGTTTCGTGAAAGCATTTCCTGATGGCGTGTTCGTCACATTCAGTCAACGACCCGATGTTCTTGAGCGCGCCATCTCCACCACCACGGGCGCAAGTTCTTTGCAAACCGACGCAGTGATTACCGCGCTTAGGAATTGGCTGATGCCCAAACCCGATGTACTTGGATTTGTTGGAGTGGGATCGCTTTTAAATGTTGTTCGACAAACCATCAACGCGTTTCCAATGGGTGGGTTGGAAATTCCCGATGCTTCGCCAGATATAGAGCCGATCGCTTTCGCGCTTTCAATTGATGGCGGAAAAATTGAAACTGCCACCATGATTCCAACCAACGTAATTGGTGTTGTGGTTGCGGCGTATGCGGATCGCAAAGAAGCCCAACAAGAAGACCAGCAAGAAAGTCAGCAAGAAAGTCAGCAAACAAAAGATAGCACGAGCAATTCCGCCGATGATGATTCGGAAATTAAATCATCCCCAGACGCCACGCCAACACCGCCGCCAATTCCTGCGCCTAAAAAACCGTGACGCGTATTCATCCACAAGCCACATCCTGGTCCATCGCCGCGCACGCGCCAATTTCATTTGCCACGCGGCCATTGCTTGCGGGCATTCTCAATTGCACTCCCGATTCATTTTCAGATGGCGGACAATTCGCAACGCCCACGCAAGCCATTGAGCACGGCCTGCGCCTGGTCAGTGAGGGCGCGGACATTCTTGATGTTGGTGGCGAAAGTACGCGCCCTGGCGCGCAACGCGTTTCGGCCGCTGAACAAATTCACCGCATCGAGCCCGTCATTCGAGCCTTGCGGCAGCGGTCAAGCGTTCCCATCAGTGTGGACACAACATTAAGCCTGGTTGCGGAGGCCGCCATCGCGGCGGGCGCGAATATTGTCAATGATGTCAGTGGGGGCGAGGAGGACGAAAATATATTGCGCGTTGCCGCGAATGCCAACGCGGGTTTGATTCTCATGCATCGATTACATCCGCCTGGGCAAGATCAATACAGCGATAAATATAAAATTGCGCCGACGTACGTCGATGTTGTGCGGGACGTGTTGGCCCAACTTCTACGCTTGGCGGAGCGCGCGCGGTTTTTCGGCGTACGCAACGAGCACATTGTCATTGATCCCGGATTTGGATTTGGAAAAAGTGTGGATGACAATTTTAAATTACTGCGCCGCGTGAATGAAATCACCGCGTGTGAATTTCCAGTGATGGCAAGCCTGAGCCGCAAAAGTTTCCTAGGCGCCGCGAGTGGCGCCACTGATCCAAGCCAACGATTGCCCGCATCGCTCGCCGCCGCCGCGTTGGCCGCGCAGGGCGGCGTCGCCATTCTGCGCGTCCACAACGTGTTGGAACATCGGCAATTCATAAGCATTTCCGCGGCGTGCGCTGCTTGCTAGCATCAATTCATCGCTAGCGGATCGTCCGGCAGCGATAGACAGTAAAAATATTCAGGACACATTGTCCGCAGTTGATGAGGAAACCATGGCAAGCCCAAGCACAATCGAATTCACAGAAGCAAATTTTGACAGCGAAGTTCTAAAGAGCGCCGTTCCAGTGTTGGTCGATTTTTGGGCTGAGTGGTGTCAACCGTGCCGCATGCTTGGTCCCACCATCGATCAAGTCGCTGAAGAAACCAAAGGCAAAGCCAAGGTTGGCAAAGTTGATATTGATCACCACCAATCCATCGCATTGAAGTATGGCATTCAAAGTATTCCAACCATCTTGCTGTTCAAGCAAGGGCAACTCATTAAGAAATGGGTTGGCGCGGTTCCGAAAGCCACATTAATGACCACGCTGAACGAGTCCATCGGCGCGGCTTAAGCGCCGAATTCTCCATACCCGAGTGGGCGCACGCATTTGCAAGCCATCGTCAAATACGGCGGCAGTATGTACAATGTTTCACCGTCGATGCCGCCAAATGTAGGTATCGTGATTTGATTGTGTCTGAATTTAATTTGGCAACTTTGGGCCTGTAGCTCATTTGGTAGAGCGCTTCCATGGCATGGAAGAGGCGGTCGGTTCGATCCCGATCAGGTCCACTCAAGTACCCCGTCATTGAAGAACAATGGCGGGGTTTTTATTTCAACATCCAGTCGCAATATAATCTGAATAAAGATGATGTAGTTTCACAGATCGATTATCGCAAAATTACAAACCAAAAATGTCTCGCGCAAAAAATACATTTCAGTTCTCACTTATGCTTCCAGCAGTATGCATCGCTGCGTTGGGTGTGATCATCGCCGCGAATCCGTTTGGTAGCGCCACCGCGTCGCAGGATCTCGGTCAACAAGCCAGTCAGGCGAACGCGTCCCCACAAATTCAACATGTGATTTTAATTTCCGTGGATGGTTTGCGCCCCGAAGCGCTCTTGCCGCCGCTTGTTGATTCGCATCCCGCCCTGAAGCAATTCACCCAGGGCGCATGGACCGCGCAGGCTCGTTGCGATCCAGATATTTCTGTCACGCTTCCAAATCACGCGGACATGATCACGGGTCGATTGACCGCTGGCGAGCAGGGCCATGGCTGGGTTGGAAATACTGATCCGCCTTCGCGAGCAATGGGTGGAACGCTGCATGCCAAGCGCGAAAAATATATTTACAGCATCTTTGATGTGGCGCATGACGAGGGTTTGCAAACCGCGTTGATCGCCGGCAAGTGGAAGTTCGCACTCTTCGAGCAGAGTTATGGCGTGGACGTTGGCGCCGTCGACACCATGGCTCCCGACTATGGAAAAGACAAGGTTGATTGCTTTATTTGTACGCACCACCCGATGGACGAAACCCTGCAACAAATAGCGTTCCTTCACAGCGCCGATGGAAATAAAAAACGCTCCTTCTCATTTCTTCATTTCGGCGCGCCCGATGCCGCGGGTCATGGAACTGGTTGGGATCTTGCCGACGGCTCGCCCTATCGCCAATCACTGCTCGTGATTGACAAGGCCATCGGCGAGCTCATTTCTGCAATCAATAAGTCGCCAACTTTGCATCGACGCGTGGCAATTGTTCTCACGGCGGATCATGGTGGCGGAGTTCCGTTTATAAGCCACATTGATCCCGAGGCGGCGATCAATTTCACAATTCCATTTTGTGTTTGGAGTCCAACGTATCAATCACCAGTGGATCTTTATTCCATCAATATGAATTGCCGGCATCAACCCGCGGTAAGCGAGCGATTCACCGTTGGCAAACTTCCACCCATTCGCAATGCGGATGCCGCAAACACGTGTCTTAAACTTTTGGGCTTGCCGGCAATACCTGATAGCACAGTCAACGCCGCCCAAGAATTGCGCTTAACCAAGCCGTGAGAAACTTCAATCACTCCGCGCATAATTCAATATTCAATTCATATTGAGTTATGATTTATTGATGTTAGATTTCTGGCTTATTTCCGCAAACCAAACCAATGAAGTCAAGCATCAACTTGTGCCGCCCGGTCCAATCACAATTGGGCGCGATCAGCAATGCTCGATCACGCTGGCCGACCGTGCGGTAAGCCGCAATCATGCCACGCTGCAATGGACGGATTCCGTTGGCGCAGAAATTGGCGGCTGGCGGATCAACGATGCGGGAAGTTCTGGTGGAACATTTGTGAATGGTGTGCGCTTGCAATTCGGGCGTTCTCTGCCATTACGTCACGGGGATCAAATTGAAATCACTCCGTGGAATTTTGAAGTAGTCGATCAGCATGCTGCGATTGATCCATCCCTCACCGTTGTGATCGCAAGCGGCAACGAAAATTCTAAAGATGCAACTCAAGTTGAGCGCGTTCGGATCAAGGACGCCGCCAGTTTTGCCCACAATCAACTCTTACTTCTTTTGGCGGCGGGCGAGGTGATTCACCAAGCCAAAGACGAAGCATCAGTATTTCAGGCTCTGGTTCACGCCGTGGCAAAATCCACTGAATTTGAAAATGTCGCGTTTGTGCGTGTGTTGGGTCAAGGCGAGTCGGTTGAAGTGTTGGCCCAAGTTGGTGATATCCACGATGCCGCAGGTACTCCACGCATGAGCCGATCAATGCTTCGGCAGGCTCGTCAGGGGCCCGTGATTGCCAAAGCCAATGATAGTTCGACAAGCGCAACCATTGCCGCAAGTTTGCAAGGCATGAATGTTCGCCGTGCGATTTGTATTCCAGTGGAATTGTCTGGAGTGCTCTTTGGATTTTTATATTTGGATGATTCCCGCTTGCGCGACGAAGCCATGCTCACGCAAATAGCCAGTATTTCTGGCGCCGTGGCGCGCATGGCGGCTCAAAGCTTGGGCAATCACCAACGCGGACGCATGGAGCAACGTTTCGCAAGGGAGCGAGAACTTCTATTTGGCGGAACGATGCACGCGTTGATCTCCGCGATTGACGCCAGAGATCCATACACGCGTGGCCACTCGGATCGCGTGGCAATTTTTGCAAAAATGTTGGCAGAGTCCGCAAGCCTGGGTGTGGACATGATTGAACGAGCACGTCTGTGCGGAACCGTGCATGACATCGGCAAGATCGGCTTGCCGGACTCTGTTTATTTCAAAGTATCGCCCTTGACGGTTGAAGAGTTTGCTCAAATCGCAAAGCATCCAGCCAAGGGATTTGAAATCTTGCGCGAAATTCCTCAAATGCGCGATGTGCTTCCTGGTGTTCTGGAGCATCATGAAAAGTGGGATGGGTCGGGCTATCCACAAAAGCTGGCGGGTGAAAACATTTCGCTCCTTGGGCGGATTATTTGTATCGCTGATTGCTTTGACGCCATGACCAGCGCCCGCGCCTATCGTCCAGCTCGCGAAGTGGGCGAAACGTTGGATGAAATTAGGAAGTGTCTTGGCAAACACTTTGATCCAGAACTTGGAAAATTTTTTTTGTCCATTCCCGTGGAAAAATTACAAGAGCACGTTGTCAAGACTTCCCCGGCCCAAGCAAAATTGAGATCCATTTAAATTCCTCGGTGTTGTCCAGCAAGATTTTCACCAGCATGGTGAGCGGCACGCTTAAGAACATGCCCACGGGTCCAAGGATCCAACCCCAAAATACCAGGCTTAGAAATACAACCGCGGCGCTTAAGCCAAGTTTGCGACCAAACAATTTTGGTTCCAGCCAACTTCCAATCGCCAAATTAATGAACACTTGCAGCACCAACATAATCAGCGCGGTTTGCCAAGTATTCACCGCTAGGCACAGCAACACGGCTGGAATTGCCGAGA
>SXGQ01499854.1_pt1 | contig 39335 bp, 38 predicted proteins | sample 3178371 | NCBI WGS metagenome assembly SXGQ01 (sample SAMN11356859, study PRJNA531348) | freshwater metagenome | isolation source: freshwater sample F1-20 | place: China: Fuxian Lake, Yuxi | collected 2017-12-25
CCATCGACTCCGCCTGCTGCTGACCCGCCGGCGTCGACATCCACTTCCGCTCGAGCTCGGCGTGCGCGGCCTGCTCCTGCGCGATCACCTCCTCGACGCGCCCCTCGTCCTCCGGGCGCAGCCGTCCCGCGAACGGGTTGATGACGCGATCGATGGCGTGATCGAAGGCCCCGGAGCGCTTGGCCTTCTCGCGCTGCACGCGCGCCTCGCGCGCCCAGGCGACCTCGTGCTCCTCGTAGGCGCGATCCCAGTCGACCCAGAGCTCGTGCGGGTCCTCCGGGTTGACGACGCCGGGCACGCCGACGTCCTTCATCAGCCCGTACTGCGGCCGGATGCGCAGCGAGTACCAGCGCTTGCCGCCGCCCGTGATGCCCTGCAGCAGCCAGGTCGGCGCGGTGCGCTGCTCGGAGAACTCGTACGGCGCGTGCCCGTCGGCTTCGACCCGCCAGGTGACGGTCAGCCCGGCGCTCGTCTCGAGCACGCTCTCGCCGCCCTCGGGGTCGTTCTTCTGGTGTTCGTAGGCCGAGTGCTTGATGGGGAACGCGCGGGCCGGAATCCAGCCCTTCGGGGCGCGACGGAGGAGCTTGGGGCCGAGCTGGAATCCCATCTGCGGGCTGATTCTTCCAGTGCCCCGGTGAAAGACGAAACGCCCGCGGGGTGCGGGCGCTTCACGAGGGGTGAGCGACGGGACTTGAACCCGCGACCGGCGGCGGGGCTGGCCACTTCGCAAAGGCGTGCCATATGCCGCCAGTCCGCACCAGCACCCTGGCCTCACGGATACTGTTGGCGCCGCAGCTACGGCGGAGCATCCCGACCAAAGACAACGTACGCAGCACCGCCCGAGATCTTTGTCTCATTCGCGTCAAGCACGAGATCCGCAAAGGGAGAAGTCAGCAGGATGTCCTGGCGTCCGTCACCATTGAAATCGCCACCACCGCTGACCGCAAAACCGGCGGCGTCCTGATCGGCTGCCCCACCGATCAGCACCCCTTTGGATCCGATATCCGCGAGGTCCACGACGCCCCCCTCCCGGCGACCGAACGCCACGATCGCACTACCCGCGTCCACACGCCCTCGGAAGTCCGCCGAACTCATCCCCGCGACGACATCGGCCAGCCCATCCCTGTTGAAGTCCCCCGCCGCCCTCACGGGCCCAAATCCATCTGTCGTCTCAGGGCCGTCGAACCGGAGACCGCCCGTTCCCAGCCGACCGAGGTTCACATCGCCGCTGTCGCGCCGGCCGAACAAGACATAGATCGACCCGGAGTTGGCGCGAGCGTTGTTGTCAGCGCCAGGTGCACCGATAACTAGATCGGGAAGTCCGTCGCCGTTGACGTCAACGCCCCCGTCAACGTCAGCCCCTGTGTGATCGGTCGGCGACGCGCCATTGATTCGAAACCCCTTGCCCGAATTCTCGTCGGTCAAGGTCAGATCAATGCGCTCCTGCCCGGCCTTTCCGAAGACGACGTACGCCCGGCCAGGGCCCCGCTCTGGCCCTCCGAGCGTGGTGCGTCCAGGTGCACCAATCAGGATGTCTGCCGCACCATCGCCGTTCGTGTCACCGGCAGGCCCAAGCGCCAGACCAGCTCCATCCCCCGGTGCCTCGCCGTCGACTCTAAAGCCGGGAAAGCCCGGACCAGCCAGATCGACGCTCGAGGTATCTGCCTTCCCGAACACGATGTAGACAGACCCCGAGAACGCGCGTCCGTTGTTGTCGGCATCCGCGGCACCGATTGCGATATCTGGCAGACCATCGCGGTTGACGTCGCCAGGGCCCGCAACCGCTCTTCCCGTGGCAAACCACGCCGCTTCACCATCGATCCGAAACCCGCGAGTACCTAGATCCGCCAGGTCGAGCGTCCCTGGGTTCCGACTGCCGAACACCACATACGCCGCGCCCGCCGCTTCCCGACCGTTGTTTGAAGCAAGAGAAGCCCCGACAGCCAAGTCGTCAAGACCATCGCGGTTCACGTCCCCAAGCGGGGCCACAGAGTCGCCAGCCTGATCACCAAAGTACCTCGCGCCAGCCGCACCTACAGCCCCGTCGATCCGAAACCCTCGCGATCCAAGAGAGGACATGCTCACGAGGCCCCCGAGTGGGCCGCCGAACACGACAAACACCGCACCAGCTTGACGTCGACCGTTGGAGGCGTACGGATCCCCCACCGCGACATCGTCGTATCCGTCGCCGTTCATATCGCCCGCGGAGGTAACACGGGTTCCCGAGCCTGCCAGCTTCACTCCAGCTCCCGTGAGCAGGTCTATCTCGGGCCAGATCACCGGGCCACGAGCAACGGGCGGGGCGGGCGGCGTAACCGGTGCGACCGTCTCTCCGACCACCCGCACGGGCGGGTCGATTGGCGCAGTCTTGTAGATGAACTTTATGCCCCGCCAGGGTGTCCGGCGAACGGCCCCCGGCCTGCGCCCGCCGAAGTTTGCCTCCGACACTCGCATGTACTCACCGTCAATGCTCTCAACGAATGCGACATGACCGTAGTACCCGGCCTTGTACTGCCCTGGCTGGAACACCGCGACGGCCCCCACGACCGGTTTGTCCCCGATCGGGAGCTTTCGTGCGCTGGCTGCTGTGATCCAGTTCCGTGCATCGCCCGCACGGCCGGGGAAGTAGGGCAGATCAGGTCGTCGCTTCGCGACGTACCAGGTGCATTGGCCGCGGGGGTAGAGACTCGCATCTCCCCCCGAGCCGTCGTAGCGCTTGGCCGGAGCCCAGGACTCGTCGCGAACGAGTCCACGCATGAGCTCGCGGAACGCGCGGCGCGGATACGGCCCAGGCCCAATGCGACTAGTAAGGCGAGTGCGCAGAAGTCGCCCGTTCGGGAAGCGGCATTGCACCCGAACACGCAGGTTCGCACGAGGAGCCCCGTCGCCGAGGACCCAGTGCCACTGCCGGCCGCCCCGACGCCCCGTCCGCAGAGTTGGGAGACGCCCGGACCGCTTACCCAGCGCGGCTTCCCCGGAGCAGCGCTTGTTCGGCCGTGACGTCGTTACGCGCACCATGACATCGAGGCGATTGCCCCCGCCGTTGCTCGCGATCTCAAGCCTCACGTGAGGCGCTGACGGTGCCGCCAGACTTACCCCGCTGGCGGCAGCCAAGAGGACGACGCTCGCTGTGCCAATCGCCAGAAACCTCAGCCAGTAGTACACCTGGGCAGCTCCTCGCTAAACCCACCAGAGCGGTTCGGAGTGTTCACGAACGCGTCAGACACGTATGTCCCGTCTGTCAGACGGTTCCACACCGGAGTCGTGTAACCCCGTGCAGCCGTACCGAGCGTCTGACACTCGATCAGAACGAATTCACCATCGCTCAAGCGATCGCTACGACGGACCTCTGGGAACTTAGGTCCAGGCCCGGTCCGCTTCTTTAGCCCGCAGCCCCCGCTCAAGCAGGTTCCGACCACCGCGAACCGAGCGCCGACCACCTGTTTTGAGGGACCTAGGAGCACAGGTGACGCCACGAACCCAATGGCGACTGCAGTACCAAGCGCACCCCATGTGCGGGCAATCCTCACCCATCGGCCCCGCGCCGGAGCGACCGACAGCCCGCGTAGCCCGACGACAACAGACGCAGTCACACTGACCAATCCCAACGCCAGCGCTCCCCATACGACCGCGGCGTCCCAGCCCGAGGCTCCTCCGCGAAACAATGCTCGCAGCGCAATACAGAGACCAAACGCCAACCCCAGCGAGATCCCGACGATCACCCCGCTGGGGAGCCGCTGCACCCCCGACTCTGGGTTACCGGCCAGCTCGGCGCTCCTGGCCTCTCGAATCTCACGCGCTTCGCTTACGAGCCAAGTCAGTAGCAGCGCGCCGAGAAGCGCACTTGCCGTGACATAGAAAGCTAGATTTGGTGGAGTTGACATTGGTTGAACGCCGTAACGAACGGGACCGTACACGACGACTGCCGACTGATCGAGAACCTCCTAGCTTCGGCAGTTGCAGAGTCCTTCAGCCGCCGCTCGACCCCCACCACGGCCGCGGCTCAAAGGCTTAGTGCAGACGGGGACAGGGTCACCGCTGTGTCAAAGCACGGATGCGGACGCAGCAGAACAACTTGCTTCCTCAGCGCATTGGAGCGGCGCTGAAGGTCGTCCCGTCGTTCGCTGACCTCTAGGCGTTCAGCAGACAAACCGAGCTTCAGCAGCGCCTCCGTGGCGCGGAGCTTCTGCGACGGCGTGCCGTCCCGCAGGATCTCGCGCAGCGCCTTCTACATGGCCTGCTTGTTCTCCTCGACGAGTTGGGCGGCCAGATCAGAAGCTCGACGGGCTCGAACCTCGCCGCTCTTCTTGCCCGCCTTGCGTGCCGTGGCGCGATGCCCGAGGGGGCCCTGCCGGTGCTGACGCTTGGCCTGCTCGCTGCGGCGATGACGTTCCGCATCGGAGATCGACATGACCGGAATTCTAGGTCGTAGGTCGTCCGTATTATGCATCGGGGGATGACGGGCGTTGACCGCAGGGCCTACAGGGGGCACAGACGGCCTCCAGGTACCTCCACGGGAGCCTGCTTGGCTGCCAGGAACGAGCGCGAGCATGCGCAAGCTCCCGCAAACCGCGTACACGGCCGTTGCACGGAGATGCACAACGCCTACATGTCGGGCTCACTGCCCTGCGCCGGGGACAGCGGCAGGATGACGGCCAGCTCGTCGGGCACATCGATGCCGTAGCGGACGGCCAGCTCCGCTAGGTGGACACCGAACACCCCGCGCAGCTCGCCTAGCGACTGGTTGAAGGTCCAGCTCATGACCCCGCCGTTGAGGATGTCCGACGGCGTCGGGATGTACAGCTCTGGGCCTCGCTGCTCGCCCACGGACTCAATGAAGCGCCGACAGGCGGCGCGCATCGCGTTCAGTCCGCCCGCAAGCTCGCTGGCGATCCCGCCCCGCCGAAGGATCTCGGTGAGGAAGCTCCGGATCTCGAACACCGACCGGAGCACGTACTCGGGCATCTCTGCGTCATAGGGCGAGTACAGGACCCGCCGATCCTCCAGGAAGCCGATCACCTCGCGGGCGATCTCGACATCGACCACGGGTGGCGTCCACTGGACCCCGAAGACGGGTGTGCTGAATCCCGTGACGCGACCGGCGATCTCAGAGAACTTCATCGGGGCTCACTGGAGGGTGTACTCCTGCCACGGCAACTGGTCCACGCTGAGCTTGCGCAGCATGTTCACGGCCCGATCCGCGCCGTAGGTCCGAAGGTTGCGCTCTCCGACAAGCACGGCGTCCTGACCGAAGAGTGCATGGGCTTCATCGAGCAGGTTGTCTCGCTGAGTCGGACTGCTGAGGACGTGGTCCTTCACCAAGACGGCGACGAACTCGTAGCCGTTGTGGCGGGTGGGCGCTGCGGTGATGGTAGGCATGGGAGCAGAGGATCATCCGCACAGGACAGAACGCACGTTCGCGTGCAAGAGGGGTGTAGATCCGCGTTCCGTGGATTCGTTCCCCGGCTGAACGACGCCGGATCTCTGCTGAGTCACGGAGTCGCGTACGCCGCGCCATCGGGTGACCTTTCACCGCGCTGCTTACGCCCGACGTGCCGACCGTGGCAGGTCAAGCAAGGCGTTCGCACCGACTGTGGGCGGGGGGGCACCCTGCCGAGCGTTCTCCGTGACGCGAACGGTTGTCCGGGGCAGCCGGAACGATTGAGAGGTGTCAGACGATCTCGACAACGTTCGCGATCTAATCGCGATGGCTGAAGAACACGCGGAAACGGCCGACGACGAGACCCGGATCCTTATCGTGCAACTAGGCGTGAAGCTGATCGGCGCGATCGACGCGAATCAGCAGCACGCAGCGCAACTGGGCAAGAGTCTGGAAGCGATGTCGGCGCTCATCGAGAACATGCAGGGCATCAACGCCAAGCTGATTCAGCAGATCGAGCTTGATGAGCAGCGCATCGCGAATCTTGAGACTCAGGTGTTCAAGCTGCTGGGCGGCACCAAGTAGTAGCCCAGCATCCCGGCGTCGCTACTCGTCCCGCAGATCGTCGAGCCCGAGGGACCCCAGTATCCCTTTGCGTGGCTCGACTGCGCGCATGCCGTAGTTGGTGACGGACTCATCCTCGGCGACACGATCCATGAAGGCGCGCGCTTCGACCTCGTCCTGAAAGTAGACGTAGACCTCAAACGCGCGGCTTGCCATTTCCACGCCGGTGCCCTTGCACTTCGGGCACTCTTCCCAGCCTTCACCGCTGTACGGGTCCTCCGGCGGTTCATCCAGGGTCATGATCCGCCCACCGCCGCCGCACGTGCCGCAATGCTGCCTGTCAACCATGCGGGGGATGCTCCCAGCTTGACCCGTCGTCCGCGACCCAAGCGACGATGCCTGTGTGATCGTCGCCTACATCCTCGGGTTGCTGGGGGTTCTGTTCGTCCTGTCTGGTGTCGTGCCCCGATACCGCGAATGGGACGAGCGCCTGACCCGCGTGCGCGAATTCGAGTCGAAGTACCGGACGCTCACCACAGCGGCCGGGATCCGAAGCGGCGTGCAGCCTGCCGGGTCAGGTGCTTCACGGCACGCCTTGGACGAGTGGGAAGTCGCCGGGGACACGCTCACTACCGTGCGGCCGTGGCTGGTTGCGCGCCGCAACCGCATGCAGGCCGACGCCGAGTCTGTCGGCAAGGGCGTTTGGCACGTTGCGCCGCCGCCTGCCATCGGCGGCGCTTTCGTCCCGCATCAGATTTTCCTTGACCTCTTCGACGAGCAGTCGCAGTCGATAGGCAGCGAGCAAGTCAGGCTTGACGATCTCGCGACGATCACGCATGAGGTCGAGTGGTTGCGGTCGCACCGCAAGCGCGACCTGTTCAACCCGTGGGCGTGGCTGCGCTGGTCCTTCGTCAACGTCCTGCGGTTCCCGGCGTGGGTGCTGCGAGTCGCAGGCTTCAGCGAGAGCGTGACGGGTTCAACCGGCGTTCGAGCCGTGTCGGTGGTGTGGTCACTGCTGGTCGGCGGCGTGACGATCTACGGCGTCTACTTCCAGGTCACGCACCCCTAAGGCGACCAGGTGGTCCTGCTGTGCAGAGAGCAACGGGTCGAGCCGCTCCCAAGCCTTGCCACGCCACGAACCCTCGGTATATGACCGCGACCCATAGGTAACCCGGAGGGCAGTAAGGCAACCGCCACGGCGGTTGTCATTGCCGGTTCTCACCGGGCGGCGTGTCGTTCTGAGCGACTCGACCCAACGTTCAACGTAACACAGACGTTGCTGATCGTTTTGCTGACACTCAGGAAGTCAACCTGCATCGCCACCGACCGGCCGCGACCTTCCGCGCGCGAGGAGAACCTTCCCTTCGAGCTGGCTTGGGTCGACATGCACCTCAACTAGCCAATCTCCGGCCGTCGTCTCAAGCGCGAGCTTGCTCCTGGCGACGTGCTTTGAGGAGGTCCGGCCGACCGGAGCCATCGTGCCGGGCAGCGCCCACACTCCGCCGGTCGCACGCTGCTCGACGCGTCGCTGAGGCTCGGTCGATTGCGTACTCGGCCCAAGGCGGAACACCGTCGGCACCGGTCCGCGCAAAGCTCATGCCGAGCTTGTTGATGACGCGAACCGAGGCGGCATTGGCGGTCTCCACGTAGGCCGAGACGCGATGGAAGCCAAGCTCGGATAAGCCATAGGTCAGGCATGCGCGGGCCGCTTCTGTCGCGTACCCGAGGCCCCAGGACTCGCGACGAAGGTGCCAGCCGATCTCGATGCCGTCGGCGTCAGCCAGGAATCCCACGTCGCCGAGGATCACGCGCGATTTGCGCTCCGCCAGCGTCCACATGCTGAAGCCGTGGATCTGCTAATGACGGATGTGCGCCGCAACGAACTCCCGCGTCTGCTCACGCGTCGCGAATGCCCCACCGAGATAGCGCATCACTTCCTCATCGCCATACACCCCACATGGAACGCGTCTGCGTCCTCCGGTGCCTTTGGGCGGACTACGAGCCGCTCGGTCTCAAGGAGCGAGAACCCCATACCCCCAAACCTACGAACACGCCGCCTTCATGACCTTGATTCGGCGACGCTAGACCGCCTGTAGCCGCCAGGGTCGTCTACACGCAAATCGAGTGCCGACACATGTTCGCATTGCGCGGTACCGGCACGGTCGTGCCCGACGGCGGACTACGCGGCTTGAAGCCGCAGAACCTTCGGAGTCAGCATGTCGTCGGCCAATGCCGACAGCGACTCCAAATCCAGACATGTCGCAGGGGGCCACATCGCGACCGGAGCCGGTGCAGGCCAGACTTGCACCAGTGCCGCCCTCGCGTTCGTAGTGAGGGCGCGGGCAACGCGGTCCTCGTCGTCATGACCAAGAACCTGCAACACCACCCGACCGACCGACAGCGTTCCGCAATAAGCGCCGTGACGGGTCCCCAGCGCGGGCGCATGCATGCTCACGTCGTAGTGACGCAGCGAGACCAGCCGCGCAGGTCTGGGGTCCACCGCTCCAATCCAGACCGTCGTGCCGGGAGGCGCAACCCTGTCTTCCCGAAGCCGCGCGTAGTGGTCCGCTGGCACGCGACTGCCTGCCTCTTTGGAGTGGCTCACGATGATCGTCTTCACCGCCCAGGCCGCAAGCACTCGACGCGCATGGCCGGTGAGACGAGTGGAGCCGCCACGGATCATCGGCGTCAGCACCTTCTTCGCCTGCCCCTCCAACTCGCTGAGCCAGCCGTTGTTGCACTCCCGACAGACCGCCCGCACCGTCCAGTTGTACCCCCGGCACTCCCACTGCCGCGTCGTGAACATCCGATTGCTCGGTCCCTGCTCAACCGTCGAAAGCGCGCCTGCCGCGCCCGGTGGCAATACGTCTTCGAGCCAGCGCGGAAACACGTGCTCCGCCGTGAGCCGACCCTCGAACCCGCAGAAGACACAGACACCCATTGCCACTGAAGGTAGATCTCCCACCGGCGTGAGCGAACTGCCGGGGTCACGTCGAGCGCGGCCCCGCCGTCCAACTCGTGATGTCTGCGGCGCTCTCGACGTGCCGCCGCTCGGGTCGCGAACGCACTCGTTAGCCTGGCTGCGTGACTGCCGAAGAGCCCGCCGACCCATTCCCTCACATCCGTGACTTCACGGTTCCGCTTGGCGGACCCGAGACGGGGAATCGGGCGTTCTTCGGCCGCGATGTCCTGAACGGGTTGATCGATGGGATCACCGACTACTCCGAGCAGCGGCAGTCGCGTTGGCGGCGGCGGTCGTGGCGCGTCTCTGGACCGGTGTTGCTCGGGTGTTCTCCGTGGGTCAGCGACGACAAGCTGATCCACGCCATCTCCGAGCTTCCCAGTGCGTGTGTTGTATTGAGCAAGCCGCGCGCTGACCGTAGGGCGACCGACCGTCTCCATGATGCGAATGCTCAGACGCGCGGAATCGAGCTACGCGCGCTCTCAGGGCTGGCAAATGTCGCGCCCAAAGAGAACGGCCGGGCTCGGATCATCGGTCCCTATGACCGGATGCCAGCCGAGGACATCAGCCTGCCGACGTTTCGCGGGATCGGTCGTCGCAAGTCTGGACGCGAGCAGCCCCCGCACGCCCATGCAAAGCTCGCGCTCCTCGGCAACATCTGCTGGACGGACGAGGACCCCATCGGGGGTGTCACCGACTACATCTGGTTTCAGCCGGAGCGCCTGTGGATCTCCTCAGCGAACTTCACGTACGCATCAAGGCGAAGCCTGGAGTTCGGGTACTGGACCGAGGATTCCGACCTCATTCGCGGAGTTCACATGTTCCTCACCGACCTCATCGGGAACTCCGAGGACATCGACGCGCCGGACCACGCTGACCCCGAGCTAGTCGCTGTTGAGTACGACGACGCCGCGATGGCGGAGGCGTATCGCGAGCACATGGACGCACTCGCGGAGATGGAGGCGATCTACGGCGACGAAGACGACGAGTAGCGTCGTTCGCGCGCCGCAGATCAGGCAGGTCACCAGCGCAGCATCCGGCGACGCACCGACACTTGACTGGTGCAGTCAACTGACCCGCTCGACGGAACCCTTTGCCACTACACCACGGCTGACGCGGCCTTCGGCCACATCATCCCGAGCGGAGAGCTGCGGATGAGTCCGTACTCGCGAATGCGGGATCCCCTGGAAAACCGCGAGCTGGCGTTCTTCCTGGACCCCTCGGAGCCCGCGCCCGACGACGAGCAGTTCTTAGCTGACCTGTCGTGGCACATTGAGCGGGTTCGCAACAGAATGTTTCTGCTGTGCCTGACCCACGACGCGAAGTCGGGCTACCGAGCCTCGGATCTCCCGTTCCTGCGAGCGTGGGCGCGAGCGAGAATGTGGGAGCAGTACGCCGCCAACCACACAGGAGTCTGCCTCGCATTCGATGCGAACCGCGTCCTTGAGCACGTGTCCGACAACCTTCGTCAGCGTGGCATGTTCTTCGCTGGCGACGTGGCGTACACCCCAAGGGGGTTCGCAGGCACGCCTGCGGCGTCCCTTCGCCCCAGCGACTTCGGAGGCACACCGCACAACTTCCCCAAGATCGGGGAGTTCGTCCTTGCGAACGAGGAGGCCATCTTCCGCACGAAGACCCTCGATTGGGAAGGCGAACACGAGCTTCGCCTGATCTTCTCGCCACGGGTGGCGCGAGGTGCCCCGGACGTGTCCGACGAGTACGTCTTCGTCCCGGTCGGAGACGCGAAGTCCGTGCGTGCTGTGATCCTCGGCGAGAACTTTCCGGAATGGCAACTCCCGGCGGCGAGGTGGGCGTGCAAACAGGTTGGCGTACCCCTTGTGAGGCTGCAGTGGCGGGCGGGCTTGCCCTGGCCGATGCCTGCGGGTGACGACGGCTAGGAAGAGGGATGGCCATCGCGGCAGCGACGACAGAAGTCTCTGCGCTCACCGTCGCACTGATCGGGGCGGGTGGCGCGCTGATCGGGACGTTCGCGAGCGCCGGAACCCAGGCCGTTCTCGAATGGCGGAGAGCCAGCCGTGAGCGAAAGAAGGCGGCGGACCAAACCACAGCGGAACTGCGCCAGGCAGTCCGCCTCGTGATCGAGGAGCTAGCAGACGCCGAACGGTTACTCACCGAGGCCGTACGAACAGGTCGATACTGGGGCTCCGAACGGTGGCTGTCAACGGATGTGTGGACTACCTATCGGGCAACCCTGGCCGTCGCGATCGACGATTCCGTGTGCTGGCGGATCATTACGAGCGCTTTTGACACCGTGAACGAGATCAACTGGCGAATGCGTGGCCTCTACGCAGCGTCACCGCCACGTCCGGGCTACGTCGAACTCGTCTCCGGAGGCGATGGAACGCTCGACGATTGGCGATCTATCCGTGCAGGCATCGATGCGCTGGAGGGAACGATCGGTGTCCAGGGTCCGGCGTCGAGGTTGCTCCGCGACGCGGCAGAGATCGAGACTGACCTCTGGGATGCCAATGGATCCCCGTTGTCTTTGTACGCACTCGCCGGTGTAGACCCTCCGGCAAGGTCGCCCGCTCAGTCATAGCGATGAGGCCAGACGTGGGATGCCCCGTCAACCCTCGTTTCTACGCCGGACGCTCTCCGGAAGACAGACGATCTCCGTCTCGTTGCGTCCGAGGAAGTGCGCGATCACGTCGACCTTGTCGATGGTCCCGGTGACGACGAGAGCGTTCTCCCTGCGGTGGGCGTAGCGGTTGGCGAACCATTCAGCCTTCGCGCGATCCAGCGTCCAAGAGAAGCCGTCTGCGGCGTCCTCCCCGGTGCAGCCACGGAAGACCGTCAGGGTATCCGGGAGTGCCGCCAACGCCGCCTGCTCGACCTCGTCCATCGTGTTCTCCCGGCCAGGCCGATCCGAGCCGAGCAGCATCCGCCACGAGTCGCCGTCCTGGTGGATGTTCTCGGAGTCGATCCAGACCGCGCCGACTGCGTTCCAGAACTCGTTGTCGTGCATGTCGTCGGCGCGTTCCATTAGCGCGTCGATCCGGTAGGGGCGATGGTGGAGGAACACGGCCGCCTGCCAATCGCAGGCCGCTTCGGCCTGCGCAAGCGCCTCAGACTTCGCGCCGTAGTTGTGGTTCAGGACGGCGTTGTACCTCGGGTCATAGGACCCTGGAAAGCCGATCGGCTGGAGGAGCGGGTGCATGAAGCACAGGTCGCCGTCTTCGTCCTCGTAGAGATACGCGGCGAGATCGGGGTGCAGCTCTTCCTCACGAGCGAGAAGTTCGCTGTACAGCTCGTTCTGACGCGCGAAGTCCGCTTGCCGTTCCGCTTGATCCATGCCGCTCTTGTACCGGGAGCGACGTAGCTATGGAAGTAGCTATAGCCGCGTGCATCGTGCACGGACAGCGGTACATCCGCTTCCAAATCGCTTCCACCGCGGCCGACAGGAAAGTAGTAGGGGGAGGTCCTCTCAACGACAAAGGCCCGCCGGAGCGGGCCTTCACGAGGGGTGAGCGACGGGACTTGAACCCGCGACCGCCTGGACCACAAATCGGCCACGGGTCCCTCCGAATTCCGAAGTGTTCCCGTGGCGTGGCTCTTTGCCGGCCGCCGGAGCCCCCGGTCTGCCAGCCTGGTGTTAGGTGAGTGTTAGTCACGTTGCGGCCCCGACCTGGCCACGGGCCGCCCCCACCGACGCTCGCCCCTCGACGGTCACCGACCAGCAGCACACGCGCGCGCATCAACAGCCGCAGTCGTCGCCGCGGGAGGCCGGCGATCGACGGCGCAGAGCGACCGTGGCTGCGGCGATGCCGAGCGTCAGCGCCAGCGCGCCGAAGACGAGTTCGTCGGCGCCCAGCGCTCCGAACGTGGCCGCGAGCGCTCCGCCGGCGAGCAGCCCCGGAAGCAGGCAGGCCAGGCACGCGATCCCGAACAACGCCCCGAGCCCGGCGATCTTGCCCGCCGAGGTCGACCGCTCCGGTGGACGGGCGGGCGACTGTGGCTCGCTGCGCAACGACAGAGCTGCCGGCACAGCTTGGTGAGCGTCGAATGCGGTCGCCATGGTCGCCAGGATCGTGTCGTGCTCCCCGTTGGCCGCAGCGAAGCGGACCTGCTGCCCGTCGGTGACGCGTTCCACCGCGATATCGAAGACGTGGCCGCAGCACTGCTGCTCGCCGGCGGTGAACTGATCGAGCGTCGGGATATCCACCCGATCGGTGAACGTGACCGCCAGGCGCCCGGGGGCGCGCTCGATGCGGGCCACGTCGCCGCGCAGTTGTGCGATGAGCTGCATCTGCGCGAGCTCTTCCTCGGGTGTCAGCCGACACCCGCACGCCGGGGCGGAAGTGGTGTGAAGGTTGCTCATGCGACGACTGTGCACCCTCAAGTCGACTCGAGGTCAAGCGGCCGACCTCGGCCCGCCCCGGCGACCTGGCTGATGTCGTGCCGGATGTCCCCCGGCGGAACGACCAGGGTCGGGTCGACGAACAGCCCGCAGACGTCCACGGTCTCGCAGTCGCACTGGCCCGCGACCTCCAGCCAGCGCTTGACGGCATGCGCCCGCTCGATGAGCGCCTCGATGTCCGGGAGCTTCTCGTCGGCGATCGCGCGCAACCGGTCGCCGGCGCCCTCGTCGCGCGTGCCCGGGCCGGTGAGGTCACGGATCTCGTCGAGGGTCAAGCCCGCGCGCTGGGCGATGTCGACGATCGACAGCCGGTGCAGGATCTCCTCCCCGTAGCGGCGCTGCCCGCTGACCCGTTCGGCCTCGGGGATCACGCCGATCTGCTCGTAGTAGCGGATGTGCGAGACGCGGATCCCGGCCCGCGTCGCGACCTGCCCGATCGTCATCTGCGGCTCTGTCATCAGCCCCGTTCCTTGACCTCAAGCTGGCTTGAGCACCCACGTTACCGCCATGAAGACCATCACCCTCACCGAACTCACCGACGCGCTGAGCACCGGCGAGCCCATCACGCTCGTCGAGACGCTTCGCCTGCCCGCCTACGAGCAGGGCCACCTGCCCGGCGCGCTGCACCTCCACAGCGACGACGTCGAACGCCTCGCCAACACGGTGCTGCCCGATCGCGACGCGACGATCGTGACCTACTGCTCGAACGTCTCATGCCGGGCCTCGACCGCCGTGCACGCCAAGCTCCTGCGCCGCGGCTACGTGAATGTCGCGACGTTCGCCGGCGGCAAGCACGAATGGGTCGACGCCGGACTGCCCCTCGAGTCGGGTCGTTCGCCACGGCTTGCGCCTGTGCCAGACTCGTCGCGGTGACCGGCCGCTCGATCGCCCTCTTCATCGCCGCCGCGATCCTCGAGATCGGCGGGGCGTACCTCATGTGGCAGGCGATCAAGGAGGGCCGCGGCGCGCTCTTCGCCCTCGCCGGCGCCTTCGCCCTGGTCGGCTATGGCGCAGTTGCGGCACTCCAACCCGACGCGAACTTCGGCCGCGTCCTCGCGGCCTACGGCGGCGTGTTCATCGTCGGGTCCCTCCTCTGGGGCATGGCGCTCGACGGATTCCGCCCCGACCGGTTCGACCTCACCGGCGCGGTCCTGGCACTCGTCGGGGTCGGAGTGATCATGTACGCACCCCGGTAGCACGAGCCGGCCCGCGGCACCTGCAGATCCCCTCTCCCCGACGTCACCACCGTCGACACCCGCAGAGTTTCGCGCGCGTACCGGGTGGAATCGTCGGGTCATCGCGTCTCTACAAACGACGGCGTGTTTGTTGTGGGCTGTACCCGAGTGCCCGCGGCGTCCGCCCAGGCGGCGAGCATGGCCAGGTGCTACGTCTTGTCCCGAGCACCTGGGGCGTCCCAGTCCATGACCACCCCGGGTGGTGGTTCCTGCGTCGGCAGCTCACAGGTCGCCCCGACTGGGGCCGCGGAAGCGTGCCTTCGCTGCCGGCGCTGGCGCGTGAGTTTGAGTCTCTCCAACGACAAATGGACGAGCGAAAGGAGCTGCCCCTCGCGAGCCGCGGAGGCGGCAAGGCCACGTTCACGTCCCTGCGGCAGGACCTGCATGACGCAGTTCACGGTGCTGGACCAGAAGTCGTCCGGATCGCCGCCGCGAAGGACACACTGCGTGCACTGGAAACCGACGCGCCGACCAGACCCGACTGGGAAAATGCCCTAGCCGCTGGATCAGCGATAGCCACGCGGCTTGGCACGGCCGAGGCCGCAGATGCAAGCCTCGATGACGTCCTGCAAACGGCGAGGGCACTCGACGACGATCGCGACTATGACCGCCTAACGGATCGGATCGAGAGTCTCCGCGCCATCACCGAGTTCCGCGGCGCGCCGTGGAAGCTGACGAGCAACAGGCTCGAGCGCGTCCTGACTGTTCACGAGGTGGACGACGAAGGCCACGCCAGCAGCGGCCTGTTTCCCGCCGGAACTCCCGTCGCGGACCTGGTCGACGAGATGCGCCAACGCGTGCGAACGCCGCCACCGGTAACAACGTGGGCAATCTGGATCGCCACCCTCGCCGGCCCCCGCGGCCTCGAGCATGGGAACGACGTCACGATGTCCGGGCCGGTGGCCGTCTGTGGGCTGCCGTGTTCCGCTCCACTCAATGCCTGGTTCGCACGGGCTCAGAAGATCTTTTCCAAAGCCTTTCAGGACGCGGGCAGTCCCGTACCGCCGGATGTCCAAGCTCTCGGCGCCCCTCGCCTCTTCAGAGGCGAGGTCATCAGCGATTCGGACAGCCTGTGGGGTGCGTTAGCCGATCCGCCCTCGTTCCTCTCGCGTGTCGCCGTGGAAGCACGGACACATGCGGAAGCCGAAGAGCTTGCATTCGCCGCGCTCCGAGCTGTCTTCGGCAGGTACGACCATCTCCTCGCGGCCGATCTTCGTCCCGACGCGTGGGTATGGGGCCCGTCAGGCGAGTGGGGACATGCGACCTCCTCCCGCAACCGCGGCCTTGGCGAGATCTTCGCTACTCGATCAGCGGCTGCGGCCGTCCATCACTGGGCCGACGACCTCGGACCAACGCTCGACCGCGACCGGCTGACTTCGCTTCAAGCTCGCACGCTCGTCGCCGACGATCGAGTGGCGGCAGACGTTCGACTCTTGCGGGCGGCCACCCGGCTGGATGGGATGCGACGTCAGCCCGGCGGCTGGGTCGAGGCGACGCGGAACCTGTGGCTTCGACACGCCCAGTCACTCATCGTCGACGATCAACGGCACCTCTTCTCCGTTGCTCTCGACTTCCGCGACACGCCACCAGCAGACGACCGCTCCTACCAAGAAGTGAGGAAGGCCCAAGATGCCGTCCGGGCCGCCGCAGAAGCCACCGGATTCCCAGCCGGTACCGCGCTCATGGACGCCGTCAAGACCGCGTTAGAGCCGGTGCACCGTGAGGCGCTGGCCCGGGAGCTATTTCGAGTTGTCGACGCAGAACTCGATTCGAACGACGCCATGACTCGTATCCGGCAACAACATGCGCTCGCGTGCTCGCGAGCGCAACGCCATCGCAACATCGTCGCGCACGGATGGACGCTTCCCGACGCCGTCCTGCTTCCCACCGTCGAGTTCCTGGGGCGCCAACTCGAACTCGCGGTGATGGCACAGGGCGAAGCTAGTGCCTATCCCAACAGCAAACTTGGGTCACTGTTCCGCCGGCCACCTGACCGTGTTCAGCGGAGCACGCTTCGAGCCTGGCTCGATCGCAACACCCAAACTGATTGAGCTTGCCGGAGTGCCGGTAGCGCCAACTCGTCCTGATGTCTCGGACACGTCGACCGCCCCTTCGTACCGCCGCAGACTCCGCGCGCGCCCGGCGGTGCGAGGACAGGGCGCCGACGGATCCGTCGTGACCGTGAAGATCGAGATCGCTCGGTCCCCGCGCCGCAGCCGGCACAGTCCAGACCCGCTGTGATGCTGTGTACTCCAGGCGCCCGCCCCAAACAGTTCCCGAACGCGCGGGGTCTAGCAACCGGTCGCACTAGGGTGCTGCGACCGTGGGTGAGCCGATCAACGACGTCACGCGTCTCGCGCTCTTCCAAGCGTGGCACGAGAAGTGTGTCTGGTGCCAAACTCCACTGGCATTCAACGAGATGGAGGTCGAACACCTCCTGCCCAAGTCACTGGCCGGCACTGAACGTACAAAGGTCCTTCAGGCTCACGGTCTCGAAGAGAGCTTCGACCTCGACGCGCTGGAGAACATGGCGCCCAGCTGCCGGTCCTGTAACGGCCGAAAGGGTAAACGCACCCCTCCAGTCGCACCGCTCATCACGACCCTGCTCGACACCGCGAACCGGAAGGCACCGGACATCCGTGACGCCTCCGAAAAGCTCACGAGCAGCCGGCGCGTCGCAACAGCACTCACCGTTCTCGGATCAGCTGCCCGGAGCGGAGACGCAACCGCTACTGAAGGGCTTAGGGCAGCCGCCCGAGAACTGGAGACCGGTTTCAAGGCCGCAACGGGACAGCGGATCTTGCGGCCCGACTCGGTTCTCGCTCAGCTCAAAGACCAGGCCGAATACCTACGGGGGATCGACGAAGCCTTCTCGTATCCCCTCGCCATGTACGAGAGCCAAGGGCCCCGACCGCCGCTGACCCCCGGAACCGTCATGAGCATGATGGCCAACGAAGACGGCTTCACAAGCCGGATCGACGTCGTGCCGAAATCCGACGACGCGATGGAGCGGTACGGCCCATCGTTCACGCTCACCACCACCGATGACGAGGCCGGCAACGCTGCAAAGGAACTGCTCGACGAAGCCCTCAACGAGGGAATCGCCGTCGAGATCAACGAAGGCGTAGCGGTCCACTTCGACCGCCTACCCCCCGGCCTGGACCACATGACCGAGCGGCCAATCTCCGGCCGAGTGGTTCTGACGCCAACTCCCACGCCGGCTCCGCCAGTACCAGACTGGCACGCCGTGCTTCGGATGACTTCCCAGCCGAAGCGATCAGCGGTCAGGGTCATCCTGCGCGCCACCGACGACACCCCTACCGGGCGAGACGCCCTCACCGGAGCGTTTGCTGGGCTCAGAGTGGCGGCGACGTTCAAGAGAGACGGAGCGAGCGGGGAGCTCCGCTGGTCGTTGTCTCATGAGCAGAGCAGCGCGCCGATCGGAGACCAGCTCCTAACGATGGAGCTCCTCACAGCGATGGCGCACGGGGGCGAGCTCCTCATTACCGACGTCGGACGCGCGCGCCGCCCCGAGATTCGCATTCAGCTCGACCCGAGCGAACCACCCCCAGCAGCGAAGGCATTCCTCGCGCTACTACGCGACCTGCGGAGCATCGAAGAATGGACCGGCGAGGAAATCAGCCTCCCGGACGAGATCTCGACCAAGGACGTGCGTCACGTCGCGCTCATCGCCAACACGCTTCGAAACGGCGGACGGGAGATCACCTGGTCCGAGCTCAGCGCCGAGGTGGCGCCTGGTGGGGTCGAGCAGCTCCAGCAGGGCGGCACGCTGCGAATCGTGCATCGGGGCGTCAGCGCGCTCGTCCTCGGGCAAGAGGTCCCACTCGGACGAGTCGAACGCGACATCGCGGGATATGTCGTTGACACGGTCGGACCGACCGACGCCGACACCGGGTACCAGCCAGTGCGACTGGTACCGCAAGACGAAGGCGCCGCCGACGTGTTCGAGCGACTCGTTCGTGAGAAGAAGTCCAAGCGGCCACCTCCACCACCCCGGAAGGCGGCAAAGAAGCGACGCAAGGAGCGGGCGCGCCGCACACGCTGACGCTCGGGCTTCAGCCGAGCCGGACAGACCGACCCCGCCCCACAGTGGCACACCCTGCGGGCGCGCTGTCTTCGCGGGGATCGGCCCGCCGCCCGGGCGAGCCGCCAAACCGACAGGTGCGACATGTCCAACGCCGCCACCACGACGAACCTCACGGCCCCTCGCGTCACCGAGGACGCCCCAACGATCGCGCTCAACGCGATCGACCTCGTCGAGAACGTCCGCGATCGCGACGAGGCCAAAGAGGAGGCGCTCAGTAAGTCGATCGCGCTCGTCGGGCTGCTCGAGCCGCTGACGGTGCGAGCCGCCGACGAGGCCGGCCGCTGGGTGTTGGTCGCCGGCTACACCCGGTACCACGCCTGCGCACTGGCCGGGTTCGAGCACGTCCCCTACACGGTCCGTGATCACGCGACCGAACACGTCGACCGCGCAGTGGAGAACATCGCCCGCACGCAGCTGAACGCCTACGAGGAGGCCCGCGCACTCGCCGCCGCTCTCGACGCGGGGCTGACGGAGGAGGGCGCCGCGATCGCGCTGTGCTGGCCCAAGGCCCGAGTCACCGCCCGCCTGCGGCTGCTGCAGCTGCCCGACGCCGCGCAGCGAATGGTCGGCGAGGGCACGATCGCACTCAGCGCGATCGACGACCTCCTCGCCGTCAGCGCCGTGTCCCCCACCCTGCTCGACGCCGTGGTGTTCCACATCGGCGAGAACCCCAGCGACGGCCGGCAGATCACCGACAACCTCGGCTGGCTCATCGGACAGGTCGTGCGTCGCGGCGACGTCGCCGACCTCTTCGTCGCCTACCTCAACAGCATCAACGCGAACGAGATCGAGCGACTGCGACTCGGAAAGAAGACGACCGAGCTCTACGCCCGCGCCGAGACGCTGCACAAGCAGCTCGAGCACTACGCCTACGGCCCGCCGACCATCCGCTTCACCATCGAGGACATCGACCAGGCCCGCGCCGCCGGCGTGTTGATCGAGCCCTCCGAGGGGGCGGCGATCATCTGCGACCGCAGCCTGTACCGCGAGCTCGTCAAGCAGGCCATCAAGCGCACGACCGCCGGCCTCGAGGACCGCGCCAAGCAGCGTGCCGCCGACAAGACCGACGCGCGCGCGGCCGCCAAGGACGACCCGCTCGCCGGTGCGCGGCGCGAGCGCGGCGGCGCGCTGCGCGACGCCACCGTGCAGGGGCACGGCGCGAACCTCGACCTCGGGACGGCGCTCATCAACGGCCTTGCCACCGTCGACCCCACCGACATGAACGTCGCGCGGTTCTTCGTCTACGCCCTACTCGGCCCCGAGCCCATCAGCGGATACGGCAACCACGGCGAGCGCGTCCAGCATCTCGCCGCGACCGGCGTCCGGCTCGTCGTCGACGAGTTCCGCACGGACGCCGCGAAGATCCGCAAGGACGGCACCCGCGGCGCCCTGAAGGTCGACTACGGCGACCACCGCAACCCCGAGCGGGCCATCGCGTGGATGTGGAAGTGGATCGACGGCGCGACGACCGCCGACGAGCTCTACGGCCGCGCACTCGTCGTGATCGCCGCCGAGCAGCACGCCACCCGACTCGTCGTCCCCACCAGCCAGCGGCACCCCGCCATGCGGTGGAGTTCACGCAAGGGCCGTGCGCAGAAGGCGCTCAAGGGCCTGGCGGGCCCCCACCTGCCCAAGAGCCTCGCCGCGGTCGAGCGCGCCGTCGCCAGAGCGCACCGCGAGTACGACCAGGCCGAGGCGGAGATCCGCACCGCCGCCACGACAGCCATGGCCACCCAGGACGAGGACCCCGAAGCCCAGGCCGACGCCGCCGAACTCGACGACGAGTAGGCACGGAAGCCGTACGGCCCGCCCGCGCTGGCGACCGTCCCCGCCCAACGTTGGCACACCCTTCGGGCGCGCCGGGGTCGGCGGGGAACGGCTCGCCAACCGGGCGAGCCCCAGCACGAGGGGAAGTGTGCGATGAGCCGCCGAGCCAACCGCCGCAAGCCGCTGACCGACGCGCAGCGCGAGCAGCGCCGAGACGAGGACCGCCAGCGCATGCAAGCCGCGGCCGCCGCGCTGCTGACCAGCCACGGCTGGCAACGCTGGATCCGCGTGCGGTCACAGAACGGGCTGGCGCGCTACAGCGCGAACAACCTCATGCTGATCGCGTGGCAGTGCGAAGAACGCGGCCTCGACCCCACCTACGTCGCCGCGTTCCGCAAGTGGAACGAGCTCGGCCGCGTGGTGCGCCGCGGCGAACGCGCCCTGTCGATCCTCGCGCCGATGCCCTTGCACGACCGCGACGAGGACGACAAGCGGGACCGCGGCCGACGCGGTGACGGCGACGAGGGCGACAAGCCGCGCGTCCTAGTCCGCCGCGCCTCGGTGTTCGACGTCAGCCAGACCGACCCGATCCCGGGCACCGACCCCGCCCCGCTGCAGCCGCCCGCGGAGCCGATCTGCGGGAGCAGCCACGAGCACCTCATCGCCCCGCTCCGAGAGCACGCGAGCACGCTCGGGTACCGCGTCGAGTTCAACGAGATCCCCGCCGGCGGCCCCAGCGGCTGGTGCGACCACACCGACCGGGTGGTCGTCGTCGCCGCGCAGCTGCCCGCCAACGCGCAGGTCCGCGTACTCGTCCACGAGCTCGCCCACGCCCACGGCATCAGCAAGACGAAGTACAGCCGCGCGCAGGCCGAGGTCCTCGTCGAGTGCGTGACGCACATCGTGCTCAGCACCGCCGGCCTCGACACCGGCGGCGAAAGCGTCCCCTACGTCGCCGGATGGGGCGAAAAGGGCGCCCTGGAAGCGATCAGCACCTACGCGCGCGTCATCGACGAAACCGCCCGCGAGATCGAGCACGCGATCGCCGGCACCGAGCACGCCGACAAGCCGCACGTCGAACTCGTCACAGCCGCATGACCAGCGGCGCGCACCAGGGCGCGAGCCACATGCCTGACGCCGCCGCAGCGGCATAGCGATGCCGGACGGGCCGCCGGGGCCGGGTCGCGTTCGATGGTGCCACGCCCTGCGGGCGCCGCGGTTCGCGCTTGGCCGGCCCCGGACGGGCCGCCTTCTCAGTTCATGTCTTTGACCTTGGAGGTCTGACCGATGACGTTCCACACCAACGCTCTCGACATCACGCCATTGCGCCGCTCCGCGCACGACCGAGCGCCGCTCGCGCTGATGGTCACCGCCGACGTGGCCCTTCGCAACTTCCTCTCCGACAACCTCCGCGTTGACGGATACGCGGTCGTCGCGGCCGGCACCGTTGCCGACGCGCTGTCTCAGGCCGAGGAGCACTTCCCCGACGTGATCGTCGCCGACGTCAAGCTGTCGCTTCCCGGCGGGTTCGACCTGCTCGAGGCGATCCGCTCGGCCGACTCGACCATCGCCCGCGTCGACCGGCTCACCCCATGCGTGCTGCTCAGCGACGTCTGCGACGAGCTGACGCGCGTGCGGGCGCTCGAGCGCGGGGCCGACGTGATCCTCGGCCAGCCGTTCAGCTACCCGGAGCTGCGCGCGCAACTCGCGGGCCTGCTGCGGCGCGCCGCCGTCCGCAACGCGCGGACCGTCGAGCGCTGCGGGCCGCTCGTCGTCGACGCCCAGGGCGGGCGCGTGCAGCTGCGCGGCCGGCCGGTCGAGCTGTCTCGCAGGGAGTTCGCGCTGCTGACGACGCTGATCAGCGACCCGACGCGGGTGTTCACCAAGGACGAGCTGTTGCGCAGCCTGTGGGGCATCGAGCACCCCGGCCAGACCCGCACGCTCGACAGCCACGCCTGCCGCCTGCGCCAGAAGCTGGCCGTCGACGACGACCGCTTCGTGATCTGCGTGTGGGGCGTCGGATACCGCCTCGTCGACGCGATCGGAGCGACCGCCGAGGCGCTCCCGACCTGACGACGACCCCATGCGGGCGCCACGGCGGCCGGTCGCTATCCCGGATCCTCTCCCGGAAGCGTCATGGCCGCCCCGCACCCCGAAATCCCTGCGCCTGCCGCCCGTTCGCCGCCTCGGCCACGCTTGACCACACAGCCACAACGTGAAGTTGGGATGTGTGGTCAAGCATGGTTCGGGGGTTGGGCATGGCAGGAAGATCAGGGACATGGGGTGCGGGGCGGATCAGGGATGACTGGAGGTGATCCAGGAGTCAGAGATCAGGAGTGAATGAGAAAAGGGAAAGAACGGAAAAAGCAACCGATGAAGAAGTGACGCGGAGAGATGGCCGGGGGTGGGCGCGATGTGTTCGGACTGCGCCCGAGACGGGCGCTACGGCCGGCGACGGTTATCGCGACGGTGTCGTGCGCGGGGTCGTCGTGGACGGCAACCAGGCTGTGTGGCGCGTGCGAACAGCGACCGGCAGGGCGATACGCGGCGGCAAGCGGGCGATCCGATCGCGGTCGCTTCGCGAGGGCGAGGCGCGGCACGAGTCGGGCAGTCGCGCGAGCGGCGCTCGGCCGAGCAGAGCGCCGTAGACCTGGAATGGCTCGGCTGGATCGCACGCCACAAATTCGTCACGCGCCGGATGGCGATGCTGCGCTTCGGCACCGGTCGCCAGGCCGTCCACGATCGGCTGCGCCGCCTGACGTCCGAGGACTGGGTCGGCGAGACAGCGCTGCCAGGCCGAGCCGGAGAGCTCATCTACTGGGCCAAGCCGCGTTCCGCGCCGGTGCTGGGCTTCCGGCCGGGTGGTCTGTCGCGTCTCCCGCATGACGACCGGCACGAGCTGCACGTCATACGGCGCACGATCGAGCTCGAACAGCGGTTCCCGAACCACCAATTGCTGACCGAGCGCGACTGCCGCCGTGGGGAGAGCGCAGGGAACGGGCCGTTCAGCGTGTCGTCTGGGACCGGCAGGACGCGCCGCTGGCCCGACGTGGTGCAGGTCACGCCCGAGGGGCAGATGCGGGCCTTCGAGTTCGAGCTGACCCAGAAGTCCAAGGGCCGGTACGACCAGATCCTGCACGGATACGCGCTGTCGCAATACGCCGAAGTGCTGTACGAGACGCCGTCTGAAGCCGCCGCGCGGATGATCGACGACGTGTTCGGCCAGCACCGGCGGGCCGCGCTGCTGCGGGCCGGTGACCTGCACCGTGACCGTGCCGACGCGCAGCTGTGCCGGCTGCGGCTCGTGCGGCTCGTCAGCGACACGTAGCCCCTCGCGGGCTCGTCGGCCAAGCCGGGACACGGCCCGGGAGCGCAGGGCGGCAGGAGTTTGCCGTCGTGGCCCATGTGGTCCCGCCTGACGGACGTTGCTCGGACTGGCCCCTTCGGATCTTGGACGGGTCGGTCGACCTTTCAACCCACTCCGCTCCGCTTCGGGGTTCCCGCCGCTTCGCGCCGTGAAAGGCGCCCTGTTCCCCGTCCCTGGACCTCGGTGTCAGCCGAACTACGACCCCCAGGAGGGACACCGACATGGCGACGCAGACCATCACCCGCGACACCAGCCCGACTCCCCGCCAGCTCGCGTACCTGCGCGGCCTCGCCGAGAGGGCCGGCAAGACCTACCGCGTCCCGAAGGACCGCGCGCAGGCCAACCGAGCGATCAAGGCGTGCCTGAAGGCACTCAACGCGCAGAGCACCGACATCGACGCGAACCTGCAGGAGGACGCCGGGACGGAGCCCTCCGTGCCGGGGCCGACCGCCAAGCAGATGCGCACCCTGCGCAACCTCGCCAGCCGCCTCGGCGAGACGTTCTCGATGCCCGCCACCAGCCGAGAGGCGTCGCAGGAGATCAAGCGAATGATCGCCCGCGACCGGGCGCTGACGCCGCAGGACCGTGACGAGATGCGAGCCGGCGACCAGTTCTGGAACGACAGCTGGAGCGAGGAGCGCGACGACCTCTACGCGGTCGGGGTCCGCTTCGAGGACGACGAGATCGTCGGCTACGGCGCCGACGCCCGGTTCGCCTAGATGGCGAACCGGGGACGAGTGGGTGTGCCCCAGCGGGGCACACCCACTCATCTCCCCAGCGCGATCGCGAAAGCGCACGCACTCTCCCTCGAGCAAGCACACGCGGATTCAGACCGGCTTGCTCCGGCACCTTCGCCCAGGCGTTCACGGTTGCGCTCACGAGTGCTTTCACGATCGGCTTCGTGCACGAAAGCGCCGCCGGTTTCGCCCGTGCGCTCGGACCGGCTTTCACCGGCCCTTTCGCCTGGGGGTTCACAGATGCGGTCGCCAGCGCTTTCGTCGCCACGTGCGCACGCGGCGCGGGTGCGGCCACCACGCCGCATGACCGATCTCCTGACCTCCCGCACACCCCCCGACACGCTCGTGCTCGACACCGGGATGGCCTGGCTTGCCGCATTCACCCCTGTGCTGCTGGGCGCAGGCCTGGCGTTCCTGGCGCGGCACGCCGGACTGCGCTGGCACTGGCCGATGCTCGCGCTGGCAGCGCTCACACCGGTCGCCGTGCTGTTGCGCGACCAGGCGTCCCCCGCCGCGCTCGCCGCAGCGCTGCGCGACGGACCGCACCTGGAGCTAGCTTTGCGCGCGGCCGTGCCGGCCACGCTGCTCTGCGCGGCCGGGGCCGCCGCGACGATGCTGTGGAAGGAACGGCGCGACCGCGACCTCGGAGGCGACGCGCAGCGCCGCCTCGACGCGCGCGTCTCGCCGCTGGACTGGCTGCGCCAGCGTCGCGAACGGCGACTGTCCACCCAGGCGTTCGTCGCCGGCCGCGGCTACCAGCTCGGTTGCGACGAGCGAGGCGATCGGGTCTTCCTGGAGGCCCCACGCACGCACATGACGATCATCGGCGGGTCCGGCTCGGGAAAGACGAACACGGCCGAAGTGCTGCTCGAAGCCCACGTCGCCGCCGGAGGTGGATGCGTAATCCTCGACGGCAAGGGCGGCCGCGACCTCCCGCACACACTCCTGCGACTCAGCGCCGAGTACCACCGCCCGGTCCTGCTGTGGAGTCTCGCCCCCTACGGCCACGAGTCGCTGGACACGCTCCGCGCGCCGTGGAACCCGCTCGGTGTCGGCAACCCCACCGAGCTGAAGGACCGGATCGCCGACAGCGAAGAGCAGACCGAGCCGTACTACGCGGCGATCGCCGAACGCGGGCTGCTCACCGCGTTCCGGGCGATCGACCTTTCGGGCACGTGCCCGCAGCTCGCCGACGTCGCCGACCTGCTCACGCAGCCCGACGACCTCAAGGCGATGCTCAAGCACATCGATCCGAGTCTGTTCGAGAAGGACATCGCCTGGCTCGGATCGCTAACCGAGGGCGAGCGCTCCGGCCTGCGCGGCCTCGGACTGCGCCTGCACACGATGGCGACCGCGCACGGCGCGGAAACCCTGTCGGCGTCGCCGCTCGAGCGGCAGATCGATCTGTACCGCGCGCTGCTCGAGAACTGGCTGGTCTGCTTCACGCTGCCGGAAGGCACGTACCCCATGACGATCCCGAAGGTCGCGCAGTACGCGCTCAGCGCGATCAACTCGACCTGCACGCGGATCGAAGGCGAGGGCGCGAAGGTCAACGCACTCCTGTTCATGGACGAGCTGTCCGCGTTCAACGGCGACCAGCTCGCCTCCACGTTCGAGCGCGGCCGCTCCGCCGGAGTCCACGTCCTCGTCGCCACGCAGTCGCTGTCGAACTTCGAGACCGCCGGCGGCACCAAGCTGCTCGACGCCGCGATCGACAACTCCGAGACCCTTATCGTCCACCGCCAGCTGGTCCCCGAAAGCGCCGAGAAGCTCGCCGGTGTCGGCGGCACCCGGGAGGCGTGGTTCACCACGCGCCGTCTCGCGCGGCTGAACTGGATGCCCGGCGGCCGCGGGCTCGGCCTCGACGAGGACGGCACCGGCACACGGCGCCGCGTCGAAGAGTTCGTCGTCCACCCCAACCGCATCAAAGCGCTGCCGACCGGCCAGGCCGTCGTGATCACCACCCGCCCCGAGAAGGCCGTCCGCGTCGTCGACGTGCGGCCCGGCATCACGGCCCGCCGCCCCGAACCAGTACCTGCGCCCGGTGCCCCGAACGTCGCTCTGGTGTGACACCGACCATGTACACGATCGTGCTCGCAAACCAGAAAGGCGGCGTGGCGAAGACCACCTCCGCCGCGAACCTCGGCGCCGCGCTGGCGATGCGCGGCCGCCGCGTCCTGCTCGTCGACCTCGACCCCCAAGCCAACCTGTCTGAGGCATTCGGCGTCGACGACGTGCGCCATGCCGACGCGCTGGGCCGCGCGTTCGTCGACGACATCCTCTGGCCCGGAAGCGACATCGAGCCACGCCGGGCGCTGTGGACCGACCGGCCCATCGGCACCGCAGACGAGCGTTGCCAGGACACCGAGCCGCTGCCCGCGGGCGTGCACCTGATCCCCTGCACCGACGCCCTCGCCGACGCGGCGACCGCCCTGGCTGCCGAGCCGGGCGCGGAGACGCGGCTCGCCGATGCGCTCGCCAGCTTCGACGGCGAGTACGACGCGTGCATCGTCGACACGCCCCCGGGGATCGGCGCGCTGATGACCCTCGCGCTGCTCGCCGCCGACGGCGTCATCGTCCCCGCCCGCCCCGCAGACGCGGACATCGGCGGCGCGATCAAGATGGCCCAGCTGATCGACGACGCCGCAGAACAAACCAACCCCGGTATTCAGCTGCTCGGGGTACTCGTCACCCAGGCCGACGGCCGCTGGCAAGTCGCGCGAGAGACCATCGAGGCACTCGACGCCGTCGGCGTACGCCGCCTCGCGGTCACGATCCCCGCGCAGGTACGGGTCGCCAAGTCACCGCGCTACCGCTCGCCGATCGTGGTGCGCGAACCATTCGGCCGAGTCGGATCGGCGTATGCCGACCTCGCGCACACCATCGACGTCCACGTCCTGCCCCCTCGGGCCGCCGGCTGATGGCCGACCCGGGAATGGTCAGCATCGGGGCCGCGCGAAGAGCACGCGCGCGATCCCGCCCCCAAGTCCCCGGCCCCGCCGCCCCCACTCAGCCAGCCACGTCCGCCGAGCAGCAGCCGCCCACAACCAGCAGCGCTGCCGAGCCGCCGCCGCGCAAGACGCCACGCACCAAGCCCGCATCGACCGAGCCCGCGGCGCCCTACTTCGGCCAGCGACCCGTCGTGACCAGCACGCGCCTGTACCCCGAGCTGCGCGACCGCTACAACCGCCTCGCGGCCGAGCTGACCGCCGCGGGACTCGAAGGCGTATCGGCCCGCGAACTGCTCAACGCCACGCTCCACGAAGGGCCGCGCGACGCCGACGAAGCACGCGCCCTGCTCGCACGCTGGCGGGCGGCCAGGGCCCGGCTCTGACCACGCCGACCAGGGCGCAACCCACGACGCACGAGCGTTTGACAAGATTTCAGTATGGCGGCACGCCGGATCCCGGTAGACGCCGCGATCGCCGTCTCGCCCCATCCACCACCACGCGCTCCGATCTGAACGACGAACTGCGCACGGTCGCACTTTGCGGCCACCACGCATTGTTATGACTCCCGCCGCACGCACCTCCTCCCTGTCGGAGACGCCGGCCGTCGAACGTCTCGCGGCCCAGATCGACGCCGCCGTCGTGCGCCCGGTCTACGCCCAAGTGCGGCGCCTGGCCGACTACGCCGGCGTCCAAGACGCCGCCCAGGAGGCGCTGCTCGTCGCGCTCAAGAACATCGCGGCGGGCGACGCGCCCGCCGGATTCGACGACCAGCGCCTGCGCGCGTGGGTCGCCGGCACCACCCGGCAGATGGTGCTCTACACCCACCGGCGCGAGAACTTCCGCGGGCGCGGCAAGGACCAGCCGGTCCTGCGCGTCGACCTTCCCGACGAATCCGGCTCCGACGACGAGAGCATCCGCATCTCGCGCCGCAACGACGAGGCCGACCGCGAAGCGTTCACGGCCGAGGCCGAGATCGACACCCGCGCCGACCGGCAGGCCGCCAGCCATCAAGCCGCACAGCTCAGCGCAGAGCTCAACGCGCTGCCCGCCGACGAGCGCCGCCTACTGCTCCTGCGCTACGCCGACCAGCTCGACACCGAATCCGCCGCGCGCGTCATGGGCATCAAGCACGACCGCGCCAGGCGACTGCACACCGCGGCGATCAAGCATCTCTCAGCCGCGCTCGGCGCGCGGATCGAAGGGCCCGCGTGCGAGACGGCGCGCATGACGATCGACATCGGCGTCGCCGGACAGACCGCCGGCCGCGAGCAGACCACCGCCCGTGACGCGCACATGGAGAGCTGCCTGGCCTGCCAGACCTACTACGCCAAGGCGCGCGGCGCGCTCGCCCTCATGCCCGCACCGGCGCTCGGATGGGTCGATCGCGGATACGCCAACGTGGCGTCCTGGGCCTCACGCATCGGATCGGTCCTGCCATCGATCGGCGGCACCTCACCCGAAGCGATCGCCGCCGGCGGAACCGGTGCGACCGCCGCCGGGACGAGCTTCGGAGCGATCGCGACCGCCGTCGGCACGAAGACCGTCGTAGCTTGCGCCACCGTCGCCGTGGCGAGCGGCGGGATCTGCGCCGGCGTGGTCGTCCGCGACCACAAGCGCGACCGCGACCGTCCCGCCAAGGAACATGCCTCAGCGTCGGGATCCTCGAGCCCGCGCGTCAGCGGCTCCGCCGCGTCGACGCTGACCCCGGCCTCCGCGGTGCAGATCATCCGCAAGAGCACGCCCGCGCCGGCGACGTCATCGACCTCGTCGACCACCGGGAGCGGCAGTCGCGCCAGCAGCGGCGCCGACACCAGCCGCGACGGGGACGGCTCCCTCGGGGTCGAGGGCATGCGCGACCCCGACCCCGACGCCGTGCGAGCCGCGACCGCAAGCGCCAAGAGAACGACCGCCCAGCCCCGCGCGAACGTCGCCAAGTCACCCGCGACATCCGCACCGGCCGGATCAAGCGCATCGACACAGAGCTCCTCCACCGCGTCTGGCGCGTCGGCCCCGGCCGCCAGCGCGCCGGCCAAGGCACCTTCCACCCCGAGCGGCAGCTCGTTCGCCGGGGAGTTCGCGCCGTGACCGCCGCCAAGACGCGCACGCCTCGCCGACGGCGCTTTGCGCCCGCGCTCGTGGTGGCCGCCGCGCTCAGCGGCCTGCTCGCGCCAGCGCCGAACGCGAAGGCGGGCACCTTCATCGCCGACATGACCCCTGACCCCGGACGCGGCTGCGGACTGTTCTTCGGGGCGGGCGCCTGCGTCGAGCGGCCCGCAGACACGAAGGGCTGGAGCCTCGCGAACGCCAGTGAGAAGAGCATCACGATGCCCAACACCGGCGCCGCGATCGGCACGACCGTCACGATCCAGTACTCCACCCCGCCCGGCGGGCCGACGCTCGCCCGGTACACGCTGACCGGCGCCGCATCGAGCGGTGCCGGTCAAGACGACACCGGCAACCTCGAGCTGCTCGCCGGCAATGTCGTCTCGCTCAGCGTCACCGACGGATCCCTCGCCGGAGTCCGCCTGTGGTGCCGAGTGACCGGCACCAGCGGGACGACAATCCCGCACACCGCTCCCGCCGGCTGCGCGACGATCCACGGCAACACCAACAACGCCCTGATCCTCCCCGGACAACCCGTCCTGTGGAAGCCCCCGCAGACGATCAGCCCCGGCACGCTGCCCGCCCTCAGCGGCACGACCTACACCGGGGCGCGGATCCTCGCCGTGCAGCTGAGCTGCAGCGCAGCTCCGACCGGCGTCTGCGAAGGCCGCTCCGCGCCGCATAGGGACACACGCGGCAGCAGCACCGCCTACGCAACGCTGCTGAGCTTCACCCTCGGCATCGCCACCCTGACCTTCGAAGACATCGAAGCGCCACGCGCCATCAGCGCGATCGGCACCCTGATCGCCGGTGGCCCAGTCCGCGGAATCGCCGACGCCACCGTCGCGGTCAGCGACACCGGAGGAGGCGTCCAGGCCTACCGCACCCGCACCGACGCCGGCGACTGGAGCGAATGGCAGCTCGCCTCCGACAACAACGGCAACTGCGCCGTGCCCCTCGCCGCCGACCAGGCCATCCCCTGCGCCCAGGAAGTCCCGCTCCCGGTCAGCATCGACACCACCCTGCTCGGCGACGGAGAGCACACCATCCAGATGCAAGCCCGCGACGCCGGCGGAAACGTCACCGACGTGCTCAACCGCCCGTTCCTCGTCGACAACATCTCCGACCCGGCACCCGGCGCGAGTGGCGACCCCACGCCCGTACCGCCGAACAACCCCAACGGAGCGAACCCGTCGCGCAAGGCGACGATCAGCCTCACGTTCGCCAAGACGAAGAAGCAGACGCTCACCGTCGCGGGCGGCTCGAAGGTCAAGGTCACCGGGCGACTGCGCAACCAGAGCGGCGACCCGGTCACCGGCGCGACCATCGCGATCACCGGCCGGCCCGCCGTCGCGGGTGCTGCCTCCAGGCAACTCGGCACGGCGACCACCGCCCGCGACGGCTCGTTCTCACACATGACGGCCGCGACCAGCTCGATGAAGCTGACCGCGTCCTACACCGCCTACAGCGCCGAAGGCGTCACCGCACGCAAGACGCTGCAGGTCAACGTCCCCGCGACCATCGGCCTCCGTGCCACACCGCGCGTGTCGATCCACAAGCCGCTAAGGATCACAGGCCGGGTCGCGAGCGCGCCCAAGGGCGTCGTCGTCGTGATCCAAGCGCTCGACGGCAGGCACTGGCGCAACGTCGCCGACACGAAGACCAAGCGCGGCGGGACGTTCGCCTGGCGCTACCGCTTCAAGCCGGCCTCACGCGGCCGCACCTTCTACTTCCGCGCGAAGGTCGATGACCGCACCTTCCCGTACTCCCAGGGATTCAGTGGACCCGCGCGCGTGCGGGTGGGGTAACCCGGACCCCTCGCGGCGGATCCCAGTGTCAGTGAGGCCGCCGTGTGTCCGTGCGAGGGAAGAGCCAGGGAGTGAGGACTGGCCGTTCCCAGCCGGCGGTTGGATCCGGAACGACGATAATCGAGGTGAAGACCTCAAACTCCAGTTCCGCCGCTGCCAGCAGGCCCGTATAGGTGCGTAGGTCGCGCTCGCTGGGCTGCGGCCCGCCCATTGGGTGCGTGTGCCAGTCCCCCACCCAGACAGCCTGCCGATCGTCCCACGCGGCTTCGGCGAGACGTTCAGCGTGCGCACGGTCTCGCAGGAAGAAGTCGGCGCGGCGGATGGCGCCCGGACCGGCGTCTCCGGCCTGGTCAACGACGATCAGACCGTCTGCGTCAGGGCCGCGGCCGATCAGAATCCCTCCGGTCTCGCGCCCGTCAGCGGATTCCGGTGCCAACGCACGGATTGCCGCGACGGCCGACGCGGTCATGACCAACCGGTAGGTCATGTAGCTGTGGAGCAGCTCGGGCAGTCCGGCCTCGGCGGTGGCAGCGCGCTCCACCTGATCTCACCGGCGAACTCGATGTCGAACGGCGCGGCCAAACCGGGGCGCGGCCGAAGGCCGAGGATCGCGTGATCACCGGGCAGACGCTGGTCAGCGTGGCCTTTGGCGTGCAGCAGCGTGGCGACGGCCGTCTTGGCGGCCAGCTGACCGACAAGGCCAAGATCACCACCTACCGCCGTCATCGGCAGGTGTCTGGTCCCGGTCCCGTACGCCCGGTCGAGGTGCTCCTCGGGGTTGGCCATCGCGCCGGACTCGACGAGTGCTGCACGAGCGCACAGCAAGCAGCCCACGCCTGGTGTCGGCACCCGGAGTACCTCGCCATACGAGCCGTTCATTAGCACGCACGCGAAGACGACGGGTTTGCCCGCGCGGCGCGCGAGATGGTTGGCGGCGCGGCGTGAGTCGACACCATCGCTCGTGACGACGATCAGACTCGCGCCCGCGAACAGGGGGCGCATCAGGTCGGCATCGTCGATGACATCCGCGGGAAGCGCATCGATGTCGAGCGTCGGGTCGCGGTCGAGCAGCCGCTTCCTCTCGGCGATGACCTTCCGACGCCCGAGATGCTCAGGGTGCGCCCGGTGTCGCGCGAAGTTGTGATTCAGCAGCCGGTCAGGGTCGACCAGCGTGAACCTACGGACGCCGTAGGCGGCGAGCGCATCGGCTGTAGCGCTGCCGATGCTCCCAGCGCCTACGAGAACGACGTGCTCGTCCGCGATGTCGAACAGTGGCCAATGGTCGACAAGCGGAGCAAGCAGCGGCATCTCCTCGTCGATGAGCTGCAAGTCGATGCGGGCGGCCATGCCCTGGTCGCCGTCGATCATCCACGCGGCCCACTCCCCGGTCCCGTCCGGACGTTCCGCATAGGTGATGGCGGGCATCTGCGTCGCCCCGATGTGCACCCAGCCGCCTTCAAGGCCGTCCCGGAAGGTGTCTAGGTCGAAGGCCGCGCGGCGGACCGACGCCTCCCGCCCGAGGTCGTGGACCAGATGGTGGACCCGGTACCAGGCGCCCGCGCCCGGAACCCTCGTCGCGTAACGGAGGTAGTGACGGTCGCCCACCCAGTCTGATCCGCCGTGGTGGGCGCCCTGGTCTTGCCCGAGGACGAACCCGTCGACCACGAGGACATGCTCAGCGCCGTCGTGTCGAGCATCGATGAAGCCGTACGCCTTGCCGGACTTCACGATGCGGTCCGCGTAATACCGGGGCAGGAGGATGATCGGCTCGGTCACGCTGCGCACCGCGCGAGCGCTGGATCGAGTCCGGTGCTGACGTAGACGCCGTGCACCGTCATGCCGTCGAGGCGATTGCTCTCGATGAGCAGATACTCGATGAACCATCCCGAGGCCTTGCAGACGAGGTCAACGGCAGTGTCGGTGGGCTGCCAGTCGTGCGCGTTCCGCAGGAGGCAGAGCGAGCCATCGGGATTGAGGTGCCAGTAGTGCTGCGTCCGCCGGCCGAGCGGCGGGTCAGGGGCGAGCGGGTACAGCCGCGGCGGCACCATCGGGAAGGCTTCGCGGTAGATCACCTGCAGCCGCAGCTGCCGTCCGGCGAGCAGCTCGTCGACGCCGGCGGGTCGAGATCGCTCGGCACCCCAGGCGGGCGCGAGTCCTTCCCACCCGGGCCCAGAGCGTCCGTCGGAGGAGGTCAGCTGATCGTGCCAGACCATCTCCGGCGCCCGGGCGCTCATCGCCTCGCGTTCGCGGCCCAGCACGGCGGGCTCGGCGTCGACCCAGCTCTGTCGCGGCCGCTCTGGCAACGCTATCCCTGCGGGGCGTCCGTCACCGGGCGGGGCTTGGTGATCCCGATGCCGGTGACGCCGATGGCCAGGCCCTCGCCGATGCTGGAGCTCTCGTCCGTGGTCTCGCAGCCGCAATCGGGCGCGGGGAAGTCCTCACCGAACACCTCACGCCAGAGGCATGCAGCGCGATCGGTATCGCCGTCCTCCTGGGCGATCACGGCCTGCCAGGCGTTGCTGGCGGCGGCCTTGATGGCCTCCTTGGCCTTCTCGCGATCGAGGGTGGGCTGGATCTCGCCGCACAGCCCTGCGGGGTCCTCGATCGACGAGTCGATGGCGACCTCCGCCGCGCTGAAGAACCGCTGGAGCGCCTTCGCGCGGCTCGTCTCCTCGGGCAGATGGTGCAGGGCGAGCACCTCGATGGTCAGGGACTTCAGCCCGGTGTCATGCACGTCCTTCCACAGCTTCAGGACACGGACGAGGGGGCGGAAGCGGGCCCATTGCTCCTGTCGGCTCTTGACCTCGCTGATGAGGTACTCGGGGTTGGTCTTGATCCACGTCTTCGAGTTCTTCTCGGGCACGAGGAGGGTGCCGTCGGACTGCCGCAGCGCGGGCATGACGTCGACGGTGAACGCGTTCGGATCGTCGGGGTCATCGAGGAAGCACTTGACCGCGTGGTTCCGGGGGCTGGCGAGCCGCACCGCCTTGTCGACCGTTCCCTTGGTGGCGCCGAGCAGGTCGTTGACGCGGCCTCCCGTGTACGTCAGTGCGTCAGCCGCGCTCTCGCCGTCCGTTCCCCACTCCGGGTGCTCGCCTGCGTCGAACACCACGATCACGTCGACGTCGTTGATGGGCTCACGCTGGGTGCTGCGCGCCAGCGACCCGGACAGGATGAACTCCTCAACCTCGCCCTCTGGCTCGAACGCCTTCTTGAACAGGTCGCGCCGCGAACGGGCCTCGCTGACCTGGTCAGGGTCCGCGTTCGCGGCGTTTTGCAGTTCGTCGAAGCCTTCGTTGATATCCATCGGACCTCCGTAGCTACGCGTACGTACGACGTAGAAGACATGTAGCAACGGCCTCGGATGGAAACCGGCGACCTTCGCGGCGAAAACCGTGCGCGGCAGCTGCGCCCCGAACTTAGGACCGAGCTAGCTGCGTAGCCAGAGGCGGTGGGATTGCTACGCGACCGCGACGAGGCGGTACTTGCCGCTACGCCGGCCGACCTTCTCGACCTCAGGCGACCGTGACACCTGAGTGAGGAATGTCGCGACCGGGTCCTTGCCGGCAACGCGGTGACCTTCTTCGACGAGGAGCGCGTACCACTCCTTGTAGTGCACTTCGGCCGTGCGCTCCCTGCGCTTCTTCAGCACCTGTATCGCGACCTGACGGAGTCGCTGCCCGCGCAGCACATCATCGACATCGGTCATCGACATCTGCGGGGCGAGACCCAGCATCTCGTCGAGTTGTGCCAGAAGTCGCAGGCTCGCCGCGAGATCGCCATCGGCAGCCTCCGCCAGGGCGTGGAGGCGCTCGGCCTGCTCCCGGAGTTCATCCACGCGCTCGGCGACGATCCCTCGCTCCAACTCTGCTGCGGCGCGCAGTTCAGAGGAGAGGTTGGTGGGCCGACTCACGCGGAGAATGTACGACCTGAGACGGACGTCGCCGCTTCGCCGAAGCGACGACTTCAGTCCACCTCGCGACCTACGCTGGCCGCGATGATCTGGGAGATGGCCACATGACGGGCGAGCGAGGTCCGGCTGCGAGCGGAGCGCGTCTGCTCGGCGACGACTACCAGCACCTGCTGACCTGGCTGCATGCCGCGAAGCTGGTGCATCGCAGCCCCGAGGTCACGCGAGTTGAGCTTGAGAAGCACGGAGCTGGCAACGTCGATGACGTCATCGTCCACTACGCCGACCGCGCTGGTCAGTACCACCAGGTCAAGTTCGTACGCAACCCCGCCCAGGAGCCCCTGAGCGCCGACTGGTTCACCGACAGGGGCTCCGCCAAGAAGTCCCCGCTGGAGCGGTTCTACGAGTCGTGGCAAAGACTGACCATCGAGGGATCAACGCCGTTCATGGTCCTGCACACCAACCGCCTCCCCGCGCCTGGTGACCCGATCATGGCCTGCATCGACGGGGCCACGGATCTGCTCGTCCCAAAGCTCACGCGCGCAGCCGACGGGTCGGACGCCGGGAAAGTCCGAGCAGCGTGGGCAAGCCACGTCGGAGTCGAGGAAGCCGAGCTGTTGGCCATGCTGGGCGATCTCCATGTGCGGGCGGCACGAGTGTCCGTCGAGGAGCTGCGCGAGCACTGCCGCTGGGTGATGGACGCAGCCGGACTCGCCCACGACTTCCAGGCGGTCGACCAGGGAATGCTGATCGCCCGCGGATGGGTCGAGGAGGGCACTCGCGACGTCAATGCCGACATCGTCGCCGCCGTCGTCGACCAGCGACAGCTGCGCGCAAACCGGCCCCGCGCCACCGTTCTAATCCAACAGATCGACCGCGACGTGTACCCCGAGCTCGCGACCGAGTCGGTGGACTGGGTCGACGCCTTCCCCGGCGACGATCCGCGCCAGCGCCGCGCACCCGCGGACCCCGAGATATGGCAGACGCGGCTGGCCTCTGAACTCGCCCAGGCCGAACAGTCGGTCCGCGCCCAGGACTGCCGTGAGATTCGCCTGACCGGTGCGTTCCGCCTAGCGACGGCCGTGTACGCGGGCAGCGTCTTCCCCGATACCCGCAGCTACCAAATCGTTGTTCCGGGACGATCCGGAGACGGTCAGTGGACAGGCGACATCACAAGCTACGGCGACCGCGCACCCGTGGACGCGCGCTGCGAACGGCAGGTTGTCGGCCAAGGAGCGGAGCTCGCCGTCGGTCTGAGCGTCTCGGGCTCCCTGGAGAAAGCCGTCCTCGCCCACATCCAGAGCGCCGGCCTTCCGATCGGCGAGTTCGCGCACATCACCGTCCCGCAGCTCGGCACCAACGCCCTGGCGACCCCGCAAGCGATGCGTGGCTGGGTGCAGGAGGTGCGCGACATGCTGCGCGATCTGGCCGAGGAGGGCTGGCCGAGGATCCACCTGTTCATGTTCGGGCCGCAGGTCGCGGCTGCCCTCCTCGGGCACAGCTGGAACCGGATGCCCCCGACCCAGCTCTGGGACGACCTCGGTCCCGGCCGCGGCTACCTCCCCGCGTTCGTCATTCCCGGCTGACCCGCGACGCGCTCGGCGGCAAGCCCATCCGTCGCTGTCCGCTTTCACCTGCGCTCGCTTTTGAGTTATTCCGCGCAACCGGTCTGATGCCATCGCTAGCTCATCACCTATCCACTGATGCCGAAGTACGTCGCTGCGGCCTCAAGGTCGTCTTCGGACGGCAACCGCGAAGCCTTCCGGCCTAGCACAGCCCCGACACGCTCGGACTGCGCAACCTTCCGGGTCGCGGCCACCACCGGGTATGCGCGATCGGCTCGTACCCCGGCAGCTTGGCTCCGAAATCGATCGCGGCGGCGGGGCCCCGCCGTTCCACGCGGAGACATTCTCCGACGGGATCGCCGAGCTGCCGGCCGGTGGTCGCTCCCACGGCGCCTCCACCCCGCTCGCTCAGCCACGGGAGCAGGCGCGCGACGACGTCGTCCTCAAGGACGTTCTCGAAGCGTGCCCGGCCGATGCCGGTGCTGATCAGTCGTTCTTCGCCGCACTGACAGCGGCGGCGTCTCCCGAGCCGGTCAGCGGCGCTCGCGTCCCGGCATTCGAGGCGGTCCTCCGCACCCGTCCCGGGGCCTCGACGGCACCTGATCCGGCCGCGCCCATCCGCGTCCCGCCGACGACGCGGGCGGGTCACGTCGTTCCCTTCCGGCGCGAATCGCTGTCGGCGAGGCGCGGCCTCGTCGCGGGCACAACTGCCGCTCTCGCGTTGACCGTCGTGGCCGTCGCAGCCGGCTCGGGCGCGTCGGCGCCGCCTAATGCGTCGGCCTCCGACGTCGCTGCGATCGCGGTGGTGCGGCCGGTCGAGGTCCACGTACCCGCACCCACCGTCGTCGTGCGCAAGACGGTGGTGCGCCGGATCGTGCGGCGCAAGGCCGCCCCGGCGCCCGCGACCTTGCCCGCGTCGTTGCCATCGACTCCCCCGGCGTCTGCCGCCCCGGCGCCAGCGCCGCGCGTCTCACGCCCGCCTTCGGCCGCCCCCCAGCACTCTGACGAGCCCTCGTCGTTCGGCGGGGAGTTCTCGCCGTGACCTTCACCCCAAACGCTCACCACTCACACACGGAAGGACACAGCCCTGATGCGCACGACATACCAGAGATACGAGCGAGCCTTCGGCCTGCTCGCCGCCACAACCATCGCAGCGTGGCTCCTGCTGCTGGCATCTGACGCGTCGCTCGACGCGCTGCAGGCCGCCGCCGGCGGCGGCGGCACCTCGACCCGGTTCGCGGCGGTGATCACCTACCTGACGAACCTGCGCAACGGATTCATGGGACTCGTCGTCGCTGGCGGATCACTGGCGACAATCGGCGTCGCCGGTGCATTCATGGTCGGCAACGAGCGCGCCCAGAAATGGGCGGTCGGCGTCCTGGTCGGCGTCGGCCTGGCGATTCTCTCCCCCGACCTCATCGCATGAGACCGTCGCGCCGCAGGCTCGCCGCGGCCTGTGCGCTGGCCGTCCTCGGGGGCCTCCTATCGCCCGCAGCCGCCGACGCGTCGATCGGTGTGCCCGCGCCGCCGCTTGCGATCTTCGGGATCGACGTCGGTGAGCTGGTGACAGACATCGTCAGGACGCTCGTCGACCTCGTGCTCCCGGACTTCGGGAGCAAGTGGGCGGCGAAGTTCGTCGCGTGGCTCGTCGCCATCCCCGACCTCACCGAAGCCGCGAAGTACCGGTCATTGATCGGCTACCAGCAGGGGATGCAGGCCACGGGCTTCGGGCTGCTCGGCGCGACGTTCTGCGCGTCCATGCTCGCCACCGGGCTCGGCGGCGTCGACAAGATCGCCGACACCGCCCGGCGCACGCTCGTCGCGGCCGGCATGCTCGTCTTCTACCCGCTCGCGTTCCAGCTCGGGTCGCGACTGACGAACCTGTTTACCGCGACGGCGATCAAGGACCCGGCCGTCGTCGACGGCCTCGACAAGCTGCTCGGCGCGGCATTGGTGCTGGCCGCCGCGAACGCCGGGCTCTCGCTCGGGCTGGCGGTCGCCGCGGCCTTCGCGTGCGCGTACTTCATCGGCGCGCTCATCGTCTTCAAGGTCGCTCTCACCGCCGCCCTGGCCGTGCTGTTCCTCGCTGGCGGACTGGTGTGGGGGCTGTACCCGCTCGCGCAGACATCTTGGCTCGCACGGACCTGGGGATCGCTGATCACCGCGTGTCTCGCGCTTCCGGTGGCGTGGGCGCTGGTCTTCAGCGCAGCAGCCTTGTTGATGCGCGATGGCCTGACTTGGGGCGGCGACGGATCGACGCCCGGATGGCTCGAGCAGGTGCTGAAGGTGTTCACCGCCGCCGCCTGCCTGTGGGTCGCCTACAAGACCCCGGCGTGGCTGACATCGGTCGCACGGACCGCCGGGCTCGCGCCCGGCGCGCTCGGCGGCGCCATCGGCGGTTCGGGCGGCAGCGGCGCCGGGTCACGACTCTCGGCCGCCCGCGGCGCCGCCGCTTCGCGGATCCCGGGAGCGCAACGCGCTTCGGTCTCGTCGTCGATCG
>SXGQ01328675.1_pt1 | contig 39303 bp, 14 predicted proteins | sample 3178371 | NCBI WGS metagenome assembly SXGQ01 (sample SAMN11356859, study PRJNA531348) | freshwater metagenome | isolation source: freshwater sample F1-20 | place: China: Fuxian Lake, Yuxi | collected 2017-12-25
CCACCTAAGCGATAACTGATATCAAAAGTAGGTGCCCCTGTGATTTTTTGTAATAGATTTATATTCTCTACAGGCACTTCTGTCGTCAATGCTTTGATTGATCCAAATTGACTATCAGAAACAGTTATGAACGGTAATCCAGTTACAATCATAGAACCTGAAGTAGTTAGTAATTCAACAGCATTACCCGTCAATGTTTCTTTTACAGTAAATGATAATGAATTAGGCACAGAATGTACGTAATATGTTTTTCCTAATTGTAATCCACCTAACGGGTTCCCGGAAAATACTACAGGCATATCAACAAATAAGTTTACTGTTGTTTGAGAGCCTGCAATGAAAATTCTATCATTACTACTAGTCGTAGTAGTTGCGTTAACTGTAACGTTACCAAATGTATCTGTATAATACGGTGTGTTGATAACTAATCCACCTACATTTGAAGTTACTTCAAAAGGTAATCCCTTATAGAGATTATCTAAACCACCAGAGTCATGATCTAAAATGATGTAATTGCTAGTAGCAACAGTTTTCATAATTTTTCTTTCAAGCAAATTACCATAATCTGCTGAAGTGATATTTTCGTATTCTGGTCCTGAGCTATAGAATATAAACTGTTGCCCATTGACTTGTCCTGGACTTGCTGGTAATTGAATATTAACTGTCATATTACCTGATGCGTTTGTCAATTCTTTATTATTTTCTTGACTTACAAAGAAACAATATGTGTCGCTACTTTGAGCGACAGGCGTTAAAGTGAATTCTGCTCCCCCCGCGGTTTCACTAATTGTAATTGTATTAATGCCTATTGATTTAACATAATAGAAATTACCCGTGATAATGTTACCAAAATCAGTTTCTTGCTGACCGTCTATAACCATGTTACTGAACACGATTTGATCGCCTACACTTAATCCATTAGTATTTTGTACAACTATTTGATTTCCGCTTACAATGTATAACACTTTGAGTCTTACAAAATCGTTTGACTCTGAAATTGTAAATGTTTGATTATCTATTACGGATGTGACAAAGTATATTACATTTTCTTCAATACCGCCAAATACATTACCGACAAATTCAATTGGAATACCTGTGTAAAGTCCCTGGCTACCACCTGTACCTATCGCAGTTAACGGCACTGTGATTAGGTTGTTATTGGTATTTGTTGTTGTGACTGTGCGTATACCAGGATAATCTGTCGTAATAACAGCAAGGCTTACATCTTGACCTGTGAAGCACTTCAGGCCTAATCCACTTATTGTTAAAGTGTTTAAGGTTACTGTTGGTCCGGTTAGTGATGATTTTATTTTAAAAGTTGTTTCATCAATTACTTCATCAATATAATATGTTACATTTTCACTGATATTGCTAGTTCCTACATCTCCTACAAAATATACAGGCATGTCTACAACAAATCCTATTGTAGATCCACTTGCGTTTTCTGTAGTTGTGTTTAATTTTAGTGTTAATGTATTAGTGCCTGCTGTTGTACTTTCAACACTGCGCTCAAATTCTGACCAAACTATGTTTGTATAATTTGATATTGTATTGATCGGCAACACTAAACCCTGACTGCTTGATGATATATTACCGATATCGGGCAAAGTGCTTTCTAATGAAATAGATGAACTTGCTATATTTTCTGTATTATTATAGGAGCCGGCAAAGAATGATCCATAGAAACTTTCTGGTTGCCAATCTACAACTTGGGTATTATAAGTTGTTCTATCATAACGCAAAGTTATATTGTTTTCTCTTATTGGATAACTTGAACTAATTGCACTTGCCTTAGCACCTAATGCCAAAGTATGTGTTCCGGTTCCTTGATCGTATATTTTAATTCTAGTATTTTCTGCGCCGTTAATCGCGTCAGCATATGAAGTATAAAGTGCAACAATCACAGTGGGAACATTGTCTAATACGCGAACATAATACCATTGATTATTTTCTAATCCGCCTACTTGTGTCCCAGTTCCTTTCACATATCGCACTAGGTCTCCGGTAACTAACTCAGGAGCATAAAGTTCAATTGTGTTGACGGGATCGGTTGTAATTCCTGTACTTTCAAAATCAAAATTATAGGCGCTATCAATTATAATTTCCGGCAACACAACATAACCCGCTCCCGGATTAATTACATTTACACCTGTGACCTTATCAAGACGCATGACTGCTTCAAGAACTGCTGCCTCTCTTGGTTCAGGATATAGGTTAGTATTAATAAAGGCTGTTACTTTTGGTGGATTAACATAACCTTTACCTGTATCTAATACAACAATAGCAGGTAAATCAATAAAAATGTTTTCGCCTGGTATATGTGTTGTAACTTCTGTACCATTTAAACCGCGTATTAATCCGCTAATTGAATTAGTATCTCTATTAACTTGAGTATATCCGATGTATTCAAACTCATTTGGATTTGAAACGCTGCTTACTTTAATGGTTCCAGTTACTGGGAAACCTGTTACGTTATCAATAATAATGAAATCACTGTTTAATGTAACATATGAACGTAATATTGAGATTCTATAGTTATCCTGTCCTACTAAACTGATACCGTAGTTATTTTTCCATTGAGTATAATTTCCTGTCGTCCATATTACATCGTCTGGTAAAAATTCATAAATTGATTTAGGATTTGAATATACAATTTCAGGACTGATGAATACTTCATTTTCAAAACTATATTCGGCAGGCAAATCAAAGTCTGTTAAATTACCTTGATACCAGTCAGTTCCTTCATATGTTAATAAGAATTCTTTAATAACAACGTGATATGGCTTTGCTTCATTTAAATATCCAGATAAAAATTCTTGATTATCTGACTGGAAATTTTGAATTGGTTTTAATTCTCTAATCTTGTGCGTAACATCAATTAAAGATGTCTTATTGAGCCACGGTAAATAATTTTGATTTTCATGTGACTCTGCTTGAATATAACTAAACAATAATATTAAAGATTGATTACGGAATCTTAATAATTCGTCAGTATAAATTTGTTCGTTTAATGCACGTATTATCCAGCGTGTTTCTTCGCTAGGATATGTGTCATACGGTGCTGAACCAAAGAAGTCAGACCCGAAACCGATTTTATTTGACTCATAATCCCATAGTTCTGATTTAAAACGTATTGTTCCATTCTGTAAACCTATACGGTCCCATATACCTTCAACAGTTAAGATATAAGTTTCGGCATTGCCTTGACCATTTTCTAATACGCTAACGATACTTCCTACTGCTACATCAAGCGTTAATAGATCGTTATATGCCGGTACTTGCATTATAGATTTAGTATTATCATTATAACCAAATGCCCACCAGTTAATAGTTTCCCAATATAGAGTAGTATTATAGTAATCACCCGACTTATACAAGAATGGAATTCTAGGACGAATCTCAGTTATAGGAAACTGTTTTAATACTGTATTAGCATATTCTAAATAATTTTGTAAACCTTTTAATCTATTATAGAAGAAACTCTGTCTTGGTCTTGCTAGTATACCGCTTTGCACGGTCTTAGGTAAGAAAGGATCAGGTACTACAGCACCCTGTTCATCAGTACCACCTAAACTATCAATGAGTCTGTCATATAATGATCTTGGTGTCGTTATGCCATCTGTTAGATTTGGCACACCGGGTAAAAAGTCATTAGGGAAATTTTCTCTTATTAATTGATATTCTTGGTGTTCTATATTATTATTAATACCTGATGAGTATCCAACATGTAAGACGCTATCATTCGCGTTAATAAATTGTTGACAATTATATATTCCAAAAGTATTAGGTAATAATGGGGCAAAATAACTTATGCCGGATCCCTGTGGATTTAAAATATAGTTGGCAATATTGACATCAGCTAAACTCTTGTTACTAAATTTTATACCTGAATTTCTAATCCAGAAATAATAAACAGGCTCAATATTATTTGAAGAATTTAATATGGTTTGTACTGTGAATAACTCAATACTTCTAGGTATTCCAGGACCTTCATACTCTGAAGGTGCGACCGAACTTGCTATCCATGAATAAACTGCTACATCACTACCAGGGAATAGTGTTCCCCAATATTTTGCATTATATCGGGTATCATTTTGATGATAATTTACAAATCTTACATTTGAAGTGTCAAACCAAATTGTACCTAATTGTGCAGACCCCCATACAAAGCCACTTTGTGTATTATTGTCATTATTATATGATGCAGGATCTACGTTTGATATTACATCTATGTTTTGACGAACTGCACCTAATAGTTTACCTTGTAACGGATCAAAATAGTCTAGATTTGTTAAAGTTTGATTTAGTTCTGCGCTGAATATTTGAGCGTTATTAATCTTATTGATATCAACAATTTCACTTGATTGTCTGTATTCACTCCAATTAGGTAAACCAGTTTGATTGATATAAACAACAACTTGTCCATCTATATCATCAGGACGATATCCAGGAGTGCCTATTATAACTTTATTTTCTGTAAAGTCTAATGCAGTTCCATATCGCGGTTGAGATCCATATACTTGATTTTTAGCGTTAGTACTTTGAGCATATGTAAATGCACCAATGTTGTTTAGTGATTCTCTATAGTTAGAAAGATAATCAAACATATAGACGGCTCCTGCATTAGGATAACTGTCTATAAACTGTGTAGCATTATTATCAAATATAGTATCATCAGTATAATCTACATTATCAATAAAATCAAATGTAGTTTGTGCATAACGTGTGCCTACAGGGGCACTTATTACTACACTATTGAATTCATTAAACTTAACAACTGTACCAAACTGAGTTGGACCAGTTAAATGTGGGCATTGTAAAACTTGAGTTTGAATCAGTACATTAATACCTAATTCATTGAGTGTATCTGCATCAGTAGAAGTAATTACCAATTCTTGATTTGTTACAGCCAAGTCAGTATTTGTAAGTTGAATTTTTAACTTGTTATTAACTTCTGTTGCAGTAACGTTAGTAATTTCTGCACTATTAATAGCCAGTGCTGCAAGTTCTGCGTCACTACTAATAGGTATTTCAACCTCATATCCGTTGATTAATAGTGTGCGATTAGCGGTAGTTTCAACTTCACTAATACCAGTGACAATTCCAAATCGTGCACCGGCATTTGTATAGCGATATACTGCCCCTTCTTCATTATCGCTATTAAGTGCGAATGGAGCGCCTACTAGTACTTCAGTGGCAAATCTATTGTTGTCTATACTTGTACCAAATCCTACTCCTATTCTAGGTGTAGATTCAGTTGTTAAAATTTGATTTAATGTAAATTTATTTCCGCTGACCTTAATTATATCTCCAACAACAAAAGTTCCCGTGTAACTTAAACTTGATCCAGTAATTGAATAGTTTGAGTCGTCTACGAGTACTCCATTTAAGTATACATTAACTGAAGATGCGCTAGGAGTCCATGCTAAATTAAAAATCGTCGGGCTACCGATTGATGCTGTTTGAGTTTCAAAATTTTGTACAGAGCGAGAGTAATAGTAAGCCTTACCCCAATTTTCTATATCTACACTATAATCTTCATTTGGTGCGCCTATAGTAACAGTATCAGCATAATAATTCGTAGAAATTGAACTACCAAATTTGTCAATAGTAGTTGCTGGGCCTACGATAGTTGTAATGAATTCATATTCACGTTGTATTACAGTACCTTGAGTAAACGGCACTGCTGTACCGTTACCTGATCCTGTTGTGATTGCAGTAAAGGTGTCACCAACTACTGGCAAATCTCCTATATTAGGTGGTAGCCAACCTGCTGCTATCCAATCAGTTGTACCTAATGTTATAATCGTATATTGTAGTCCTACTACAAAGGATCCCCCAGTAACCACTAACGGCGCTGTCGCTTCAAATACAATACCAACTTTATTCTCTATTGCACCCACATCTGTGAAATCGCTAGTTCCTATGCTTAAAATCTCATAATAAGTTCCTGGTACTAGTTCACTTGCATTAAATATACCATTAATTCTTCTATATACATGAACATTATTTCTAGCAACAGGATCACCAGTATCGTGGTCGCTGACAAATAACCAGTTACTGTCACCTGACATTGACATGCTTGAACCGAAATTCGTACATCCTGCCGGTGCTGTAATTTCTTGTAATGGCTCTATATCATCTGTATAATATGTGTCATTAACATAATATAAGAATACCTTAGGTGTACCTGTAGGTTGTGAGATTGCAAAGATGTTTCCACCTTTAACAATCGCCGCACCGAAAGAAGAATCCTTTTCAATTATTTGATCTGGATCATATATACCTGTTATCGGATCATATTGATATCTAAATACACGGCCCATGCCTGCATCAGAAAATAGATAGTCTCCTTTCACAGTATAGGACACTGCACTCCCGAAAGTACTTGTATCATTCTTTTCTATATCAGGTAATGTGTCTTTAGTAAATTCAACATCAAATGTGTAGTTGATGCCTTTACGATATACAGCCCAACCACCGTCATTGTTTGTATCAACCCAAACTTGATTACTTACAAATTCATTGTTTAATAATAATAAATCTTGTATGTCACTAGGCTGAGGTACTCTTTGTGATGCAAATTGATAGGCAATACCTTCGCCGGTCAAAGTTAATGTGCTATTAGTCAAATCTAATGGAATGATGACTTGATATGGATTTACTACTTGTAAGACTGTAAAGTATCCATTTACTTGATTATTAAAATTAATGATAGCAAATATATCATTAACCTGTAATGTCTGTATATTTTTGAATGTTATTGTAGTTGTACCATTTAGATTTGAACGTGCTTGTAAAACTTGTCCTAATACATTAGGAGTTAAGACATTCCAATTAGCCAAATAATTTGCTACATAGGCATAATCACCGACATAAAAGTTATTCAATGGGACAATTAAACCTGTTTCATTTACAGCAGCAGGGAAGCCACTAAAGAAATAAGATGACATCTTTACATCGTTAAAGTTCACATAGCCTGCATCAGGAAACACTGTGTTAGGTGTGTCTTGGCTCATAGTAGGCAGCACATTAGGATCAGTGATTGGTTTGCCGTAGTTGAATAAACTATAAATTGGAACAATTTGTTGTGCACCTGTTACAGGATTACCGTTAGTCAATCCTACAATACTTGGATTAAATGTTAGTTTACTTTGATTTAATTTGAACTCAATGAAATTATTATTCAGTACTCCGCCGTATATACCCTGCAATATTGCCCAGTTTTCATGCAGATCATAATCTATACCACCTTGCGGTAAGTCAGCCCCTTTAAACACATCAAGTATGGCTCTTGTACCTTTTTCCTTAATCATGTTTTTATAAACATTAACTTGCGTAATATCTGTCAAGTCTGCACTAACCATGTATGGACGCGAGCGATAACCTATCAAACTAAATGACAGTTGATCTGCATCTTTTTCAAGATTGGCTTCATTTACATTATAATATAATGAACTTTCATAACTTCTAGTGCTACTGTTAGGTAATAGTCCTTTTTGTATATCATCGTAGTCAGTTTCTTTCCAATCTGCTTCATTAAAAGTTTTTGATGGTTGAACAATTTTCAACGCTGTCCAATATTTGTTTTTGAAACTTACAATTTCTCCCTTTGTATACTTTAAAGCAGGTACCCATTCTTTAATATTATCTTGATTATTAATGAAACCACTAGCGTTCATAGTGCCGTTCCATTCTGCACTCTTAACGCCTTGTAAATAAATTCTATTTTGTTTCAATCCAGTAATTAAATTGTAAATGGTGTCATTAAAAATTGTTTTATTATCAAATACAATACCATGTTCAATATTACTTAAATTAAATTGCCCATAAGACAATGCATCACCGTCTTTCAATGCAGTAATGCTAAATGATGTATTTTCTCTAACTATACTTAAATCTCTGTTTTCTATAGGATATAAGTTTTGATTTAGAACAAAGTTATTATCATGTATAAACAATGGTTGTACAATTAAGTTTTCAGCATTAATTGCTAAAGTATTTGCTGCAGGATTTAATGTAATGACACTGCCCTTTGAAAAACCTATTTGAGCCCAATATAAAAACTCGCCTATCATTTGATTCCAATCAAGTTGTATTCCTGATTCAATCAATTCATACTCACAGCCTTGTGATATTAAATAACTTCCATAACTAGCAAGGAACTGCGCTAAATCCTGTGGTTTTCTAAATATGCTACCGTATTCTACGATTTCAACAGTTTGACTATAATCTCTAGCAACCTTAACACTTAAATCTTGAATTACAATATTATTAATATTGCCATTATTAATAGGTTTTAGTGTAGGGAAATAGTTAATATTTTGACTAAAACCGTCTACTCTAAAACCATTGGGAACTTTTTCAACACTTACAGCACTGTAAATAATTTTAGTATAAGGTTGATTTTCGTATAATAATACACTAAAGTTTTCGTCTGGTATTAATAATGAATTATTATTAGTGTTTGGAGTTCCTTTCTCAACAAAGAATTTTAGTAATGTCTTATCACTAAATCCTGCTAAACGATAAACTAATCTTACATCAATATTCTTAAATAGGTTCGTGATATTTGTCGTCGCATCAACACCTAATTGTTTTTCATAATCAACTATCCAATTGATATATGATGTCTTTGCTGTGCCATTACCATAAATCTGTATTTGATTAGGTACTAAATGACTTCTTCCGTCAACAAGATATTGATTAAATTCTGTATTATATTTGTAATTGTCAAGGTCTACCGCGAGATTAAAGAATTTAGCAGGCTTCAATAATGCTTGCAATCTCATCAAATCAAAAGGCCAAGTAGAACTACGACGATAACTAAATTCAACTGGTCCTAAATCTCCAACTACCCACTGGTTTTTAAACAGCATTGGATCATAAGTACCGACTATTGAATTTAATGGACTCTTTTGTTCACCGTTACTGTTTACTGGAAGTATTAACAAGAAGTTTTCAAATTCTGTTTCCCACTCAGTGTTATCTCTATCGTAAGTTGATCTCTTGTATTCTGATTTAACAATAGGATTACCATTGTTATAATCAATACCATCAAACATATCAGCCCATAAAATTAGGTTATCTACTGTATAAGGGCTGTCGCCGTATCTATTATCCCACCAAACGGGTTTGTTAGCATAACCTATCATTTCCCAAGGTGTTATCGCAGGCGTTGTAGTATCAAAGTAGTATAAGTAGATTCCTCTCCAATTACCTTGTAACAATAAATCTCCGGTAATCTTTGCTCCGGAGTCTTTAAAATTATAGGTGTATGAATTTCCTTCTGCGAATATATGATCCTGATAATTTATTTTATTGGTACCAACCCAATCAAGAAAAGCAGGAGTATAAGTAGTCAACCAATTTGTATAATACTCTGTTGTGTTCCTATAGTAACTAGGAATTGTATCAGCAACGCTAATAGGAATTGTTGAACTTAATTTAATATTGTTATAAACACGTTTTTCAAATTCAAATAGAACCTGATCTCTATAATCAGTTAGTCCATAGAGTTCGCTATAATTACCATATAATTTTGTATAAGAGCCGTCGTGACCAACAATAAAGTATGTTGGGGTCACATAAGTTTCATCATAAACAACTGCTGGAATAGTTAATGGGTACAATCCTAACTTAGTAGGTGTATTAGGTACATATGAACCATAAGTTTGATTATATTCATTAATAACAATTTGATCGCCGGACATTAAGTCTTTAGTTATAACTAAAGATGGGCTATCGTTACTAACTGTATAATCAATATTCTTATATAATAATTCAGTTACAGTTGTGCCCTGTATCTTTCTTTTTAAGTAAACTAAAACACCGTTATAATTTGCAGTTTCAAAATTATAAGTTTTGCTTAAACCAAAAGTAGTTGTTCCTATATTATTTAAGAATGTATATGTGTTAGATATAAACGGTGCCTTGTTAGGTATCATATCAGACCAGAAGAAAGGCATTTCTTGATTTTTTACGCTGGTTATTAAATCAAGCGTATAATCTAATAATTCACCCGAGTTATATCGTTGTTGCCAATCAATTTTATTAGCAGTATAAACTAATAATGATTTAAATTTTATATATTCTCTACTATTGAATAATAAAGCATCAAATAAGTTGTGTTCCTTTTGTCTTAAAAATGCGCTAGGTATAACAAGACTTGCACTATTTTGTATAATGCGATTTCCCCATGGTACAAGATTACCTAAATCGCGTGTATTATTTGCTCCGAAAACATCTCCAGTAGTGTTTGGATTATTATAGAATATACTTTGATATTGTCCTCTAATATCACCAACGTCCACCGTAGTAATATCAGTATTAAATGGATTGTTACTTAAGTTAATTGGGATAGTATAGAAAGCCTCACTACTTACTTGATCACTTAAAATTAAAACTTGTATAACTGTTTTTTCTAATGCAGGAATATTAACTGTAACTTTTGTACTTGTTGAAGTATTTTCAACAGTAAAATTTGTTATTAAATTATTATTGTTAAAGACCTGTATTGATGGCCAAATAGTATCATCTACATTTAATTGTGGTACATCACATGTTACTGTTACATCTACATTTGTAGCATCCAACGATGAAATAACTACGTTAGGAGGAGTGTAGGGAAATTCAAAAATCTGATACTGTGTACTTGGTGCTACTGCTGTTTGCCAACCTAATAAGCTATAATTTGTATCTCTGCTTGTAATATTGTAAACAAATCCAGTGTTGACTTTTTCAGTTTCAGTAATATTTTGTTCTAAGCCAGTTACATAATTAAACTCTTGACTATTGAGTGAGACACTAAACGAAATATCTCCTGTGTTATTAATACTACTAAAACTTATCGGAAATCCTAAAATGGTGTCGTTAACACCGCCCGGTGTTATTTTATATTCAAATAATGTACAACCTTGAAAAGTAGATGATTTATAGATAGTTGTATCACCAAAACTAATACCATTCTTATCAAAAATATCAAATTTAGGAGCCTGATTTACTTTTGTTTTTTGTTGAGCTATATGGAAAAATATTTCGTTTTGATCTTCTTTATAATACCAACTCACACCTTCATTGTTTTGTCCTCTTAAAACAGAGAATTGATCGTTTTCTAATATTATTCCGTCAAGTGCTTCAGTAAAGGTTAATACTGTATAAGAACCATTAACTGTTGTTGAAAAGTTTGCTACATAAATTTTATTCGCAATCTCGGGATTAGTATCACCAGCAAATACGATGCGTGCGCCAGAAAATATTTCTAAGTCTGCATTATTTTTAATACTTGCTACGAAAGATGCATCTCCTGTAGTAGCAGAAACAACAGCAGGAGTAGGCCAGTTTACAGTCATAGTAGTTGTTGATGTATTACTTTCAATTGTATAAATTCTTGTTCCTACAGGTAACTTGCTTTGTTCGCCTAAAATCAAATCATTTAAGTACATGCCCACACTTAATGTGCCTGTAACATCACTTGTAGGTATAGTAATAATTGTATTAGTTTGTGCTAATGCAGTGCCGGTACCTTGAGTTGCAGTACCAGTACCTACACCAGAATCAAGTGCTGTAAATATAGTACCAGAAGTTAAGAAGTATAATGGTTGTACTTTACCAGATCCTGAACCTATTGCTGCACAAGTAAAAGTGTCCCCGACCGCATATGTAATGCCTACAGTGCCTGCAATATTATTCCATTGTAATTGAGTGGTAGTTCCTAAATCTAAAATTTTATACTGCTTAGTAACAACTAGTGAAGAAACAGGTAACTGGGCAATATTTTGCCATAATGTGCTTCCAACATCTTCAATAGTGTATTGTAAACCTGCTATCAAATCAGAAGAATTTAGTAATCCAGTTATTAATGCAGTAAACAATGTTTGTAATGCCTTACCACCACCGGAGCCTACTATTTCTCCCGGATAAGCACAAGTGAAGATTTCGCCAAGAACATAAGGGGATAGTGATATATTACGCTCAACTCTTCCTGTTCCCGTGCCAGGTCCTGTCGCATAAAAAGTAGTACCTACAGCAGGTTGTCCGGTGACTGTCGTTGAGGGTACTGTTTGTGGCTGGCTAACAAAATAATTACCTATGCCTCCGCCTGATGAAGATGTGATAAAAGTTCCCGGAATTATATTTGATCCAGTAATATAAGTGCCTATAGTAAGCGTGCCGGAAATAACTCCTGTGACGGTTAGTGTGCTACCCGATATAGACCCTGTGACTACACAACTTGATGGTGCACCTATTGCTACATAGTTTGTAGTACCTAAGGTTAAAATTTCATAGTTTATGCCAGGAAGAATGTTAGTTGCATTTGTATTATTCGTGCCTGCTATTTTATTCCAATCGGTACCCACACCTAAATCAGAGATGATATATTCTTGTCCTACAACAAACTGTCCGTCAACATCAAGTGTTGCTCCTAATTGTTCCCAAATATCCGAATCGGTAGTTCCCAAATCTTCAATAGTATATTTTTCTCCTACAATAAAGTCTCCTAAATTTACTGTTGGATTCGTCTGTATTGATCCTGTGTAGTCAGTATAAGTGCTTACATCTGGATAATATGTTGCCTGCCCTGCGACAGTTGTTAATGCGTCGGTAGTCCTTGTATCTATAAAGTCAATAGAATCTTTACCTACAGTACCCGAATCAAAAAGTTTTAGATTTGGATAAAACTCTATTATGGGACGTTTTGCTTTATAAGCATTGTTTGCTAAATTTAAAATATTCGGATCGCCGTTATACACAGCAGTGTCATTAATTACTTGTTTATGGAACCAACGATTGCTACGTGACCATGCATTTTTATTAATACTATTTCTAGCAATAGTAATGTAGTCTAAATTAGCAGGTAAATTCAAGGCTTCATCATAATTTTCAACATCGTAATTCGTACTATCATAAGCAATTGAAGTATTGATTGTAAAATTTTCAGGAATTTGTAATGATGATGTAGGAATTAATTCAATAGCCGTGCCTACCCCTTCTACATAATACTCACCTTGCTTATAACTTATTGGTAGTATATCACCACTAAATGCAACTTTTAATCCGTTTGTGAATACTATTCCATTAGAAGAAGTAAATGTTTTTTTACCTAAGATTTGAGTTTCAACATTTAATGTGTTTAAGTCATTATTTTCAATAAGTTTTATGACACCTACTTTATTAGGATTTATGCTATCTTGATAATATAAAGTATCAAGTGGAGCAGAAATAAAAGGTATGGGTGCAACAGTGTCTAATTTTACAAATCCAATGCCTATGTATTTTGTGCCGTAAGAAGGTATAAACTTTTCTTCTGAATCAATTACTGCATCTTCTGTTAGTGTAACGATAGGATCTGCTGGGCTTGTGATATAATCAAGCGTTACCTTATAAAAATAATCTGACGGGAAAGTTCCTGATTCTGCTCCATTTGGATTATAGAATAAAATATTAATTCCATCTAGTGCAGTTACTCCGTCAATATTACCAACTTGACTTAATGGTAAATTTTGAATCTGTTCAATACTTTTATCTGAAACAACAAATGCCGGAATGCCTATTGCTGCATTATAATTGTATTGATTCATTGCATCTTTGGCAGGAACATTAAATGTTATAATTCCTGATTCCGCACCGTTGTTTATTACGCCACCTAAATCAGTCAGTCTCACACTAAAATTGGGTTGAGTTAAACTAGTACCGTTTACTCCAGGTGCGCCCTGTATCCAAAACTGACTATCTTGGTCAACAACAAAGGTATATGAACCGCCACGAATCAAGGTTAAATTAGGATTATCTGCGGCAACAGTAGATCCTAATGATTTTATTTGATATGTATTTTCTGCGCTAGTGACAGTAAATTGATTTTCACTAAAAACAATTTCGTTTGTGACTGTAACTGCAGGAGGTCCTTGCGGTAACCAATAGTATTGATTAAAATTAATGATTTTATCTAAATCAGTGAAACTATCCCAACTATAAAATTGACTTTCAAATAAATCGTTATTGTTATTTGTTAAACCATATTGAAGTTTTAATGCATCTAATATACCGGGATAACTTAAAAAATCATTTGCTTTTGTTTGATTATTTTTGAGAAAGACTACACCGGGTTCTAATTGATAATCTGTTCTAGTTTTTGTTGGTTCCGTAACGTAATAATCGTTAGCGTTGACCCCATAACCTATAGTACTACCAACAAAACCTTGAACTTTACGGGTTACAGGTGGGTTAACTAATTGATCCAGTGTAGCCGACAAAAACTGATTGTTTGTAGGCGTTTGAAAAATTTCTGGTAAAAATTCTAACGTTCTAATTCGTGTCATTTTATTATGCTATCTGTAATTCGTTTGGTGTAAGGGCAGCAATTACTAAAATATTTTCGGCAGTTGCCGCGTTGACAAAAATTTCATATGGAGCACTTTTTATTTCATATAATGTTCCAAAAGGTTCATTTGGATTATTTGGTACTAATACTGCTGAACTTATTAAATCTCCTAATTCATTATGTAGGTATGCACTTAATTCTGAAAAGAAAAAAGTATCACCGAAGTTCCAATTGTTTATATCAAAGTATGTATTCATTGCTGTTAATACTGCACTTCGTATTTCACTATCACTGGCTGTCGTTGTATTTGTTTTAATTACTTTAATTGTACCGCGTAATGCTGCTTCTGCTTTTGCTCCAAATAAAGGCTTAAACACTACACTATTTAAGACCACTGAATCGCTTAACATTTTGTAATCTTGCACTCTGCTATAACTTGCACTTAATTCAGCAATTGACGGAATTGCCGGTTTCGGTACTGTGTTAGTAGAATCTTGTATGTAGTTTTGATATGCTGTATAATAGGCTTGAGTGACTACATACAAGTCAATAATATTTGTAGTTGCAGGGTCAATGCGTGTAGTATTGTTACTATTATGACGATATTGATAACTCAGCCCCTCTCTGCCATACTTAATAGAATATTGATTTTGAATAACTAAATTATAACTTAATGTAGTAACTGATGTATCTTGAACAGTTTTATAAAATACACCTTTTAATGTAGGATCAGACTGCAATGGTTCTTCATTTGCAAAAAATATTTGTCCCACTGGATATTCATATTTTACAACTTCAATTTCATTTTTTGTACTGTATTGATAATTGATTGTTCCAACTGGGACTATTTGAAGTCTAGTTAAGTTGATAGGATCTTGTACTGTTTCAAAGAAAACATAGAATCCGGAATTATTACCGTTTGCTGTAACACCGGTTATTGTAGTGAAAAAGTCAGGATTTAATATTAACTGTTTATTGTTAATATCAGTTGCACTAACTTCAACTTCAAAATCATTTACATATCCGTCAGTCTCTACTGTTTGTCCGATAATATTAACTTTATAATCTCTACCCAGTGCATTAATAGATTCTGGTTGAGTATTAACTCCTAAAATATTCACATAATCTTGCAATATTTTTCCAGTAAAGGGATCGTATACAATTTCATCTAACGCAAATGTGAATCTTGTTTCGCTCACACTACCAAAATAATATTTTAATGACTTTACTGTAACTGTATATCTGTTTATAGCAGGGTCGGAAGTAAATTTTACAAACCAGTTAGGATCATTTGCAGGTCTTACAATCCATCTATTTTGATTTATCAGTAATGAATTATTAAACACAAATGAGAAACTTTGTTGTAATTCCATTTTTACGATAGCATCTTGAATGACTTCAACCGGTAAAGAATTATCAAACGCAGGTATAATTTGTTCTAGAATACATTCTGCTGGTACATAACCATTCAATATTACTGGTCCCGTGCCATTAGAAAATTGCCCTTGTCCTGCATTGCTTCCATCTCCGATGACGTTAAGAACTGTAGTCCATAATACATTAGGCTTATTAGGGCCTGATACTCCTTCTACTAGTCTGTTATTACTATCAAAATAATAATTATCAGGCGCTTTAAATTTTACCAATGCTCCTTTAGTGACATATTTTGCATTTGTTGTTGAAAATATACCTACATACGCCGGAAGTTCAGAACTTTGGTCAAGTGTATAAAAATATCCCGTTTGACTATTTGCATCTACCGTGCTGCTGTTCCAATACATAACTTGAGAACCGGTCTCTGGGTCAGCAGGATTAATCGGTAAATCAAATCTTTTATACCATGCTGTTGTGCTATCACTAGATTCATTAATATAATATTGATTGGATCTATTAGTTGCTAACGTGCTTGCCAGTGTATCAGACAAAAATGCAATTATATCGCTAGGCGAATTATTAATTGAAAGTAATAAAACAGTATTATCATTGTTTTCCCAAATAGCACCATCAGTTGCGAATGTATTAGTGCTTGAATATTTGCCTGTTGGGTCAAGCAAGTCTAAATTTTTACTTACGCCTACGCTACTGCGATTTATTGCCTTTGATTTAATGATTGAACTGTATAATGTATATGGGAAGTTATTATAATCTTCGCCGTTTACCATACGATTTTGTGTGTAGTATCTTGTTGGCGCACGTTGTTTGATGCTAGGCAATGACTCTCTTGCTTGTGCATTACTGACAGGCTGTGTTAATTGCAAGCCTATTGCTAATGTTTCAGTTTTACCTTGGCGTGTGATATAGTTAAATGCCACATTAATGCCTTGCATTTCACTAGGATCAATAGTATAAGTTAAGCCATTACTGCTACGCACATATGCTCTAAATGTACCTACTGGGATATTGCTGAAAACACCATCACCAAAATTATATGTGACTTGATCGTTAAATCTTGAACTTACACTGAAGATGCTTTTCTTGCTTGTTTCTGTTTGTAAATAGGCATTAGCATAAACGTTATCAACTTTGTTCCATAAGGTTCTTGTATTATTATTCAAGTTAAGTTGATATAACCAAGTATCTTCATTATTAATACCTTGTATATCTATGGCTACTGCTTGGTTAGCGATTTGTTGTTCAAGCACAAAATCAAAATTAGTTAACGAACCCTGTTTGAAATAAAAAAAGTATCCTGTATTTGGACTTGCAAAACCCAATCTATCATTTTGATAAACCATATTAAAACGACCAGTAGGGGCCGGGGGAATTTCATAAAGATAATCTTCATCAACACTGGTAACACTTACTAATTCAAAACCCATTGTGATTCCGTCAACAGTGGAAGTGAATGGCACTATGGGTAAACTCTCTGCCGGAATTTGTAACGCATATTCTGCTGTAGTCACCCCTAAAATTTCAGAAATATTTCCCGGTCTTCCTATACGTTGACTGTCTACTAATGCTGCATTAATAATAGTATTAAATTGCTCAAACCAATTTGAATTAGCAGGATCATTCCAAAGCACTGTAAGGTTGCTTAAATTTATACCGTTAAAATCTACAAGATTTTGTGTAGTTTGTATGCTTGTAACTTTGAGCAGACCCTGTGATTCTAAGTTACGTTTTGGTGTATAACTTACTAGATTTGCTAACTTGATAACGCTATCACGGCGTTCAGCCGTATCTATAAAGTTTTCTCTAGCGTTTAAGTCATTTCTAAAAGCAAGACCCTGACCCATGAACGCCATGACATCAAGCAGTGCGATAAATTCGCTACTCTCAATATAATCATTATATGTTTCAGGATAGTAAGTGCGTAGGTAATCTATAAAACTTTTGCGTAGTGTTTCATAGTCATAACTTTGGAAATCAGCCTCACGAAAGGTCTGATAGATTGCTTTCCAATCGTTTATACCAAACAAAGCACTTTGTCTAGAACTTGTAGCCATAATAAATCTCGTTTTATTATTTATCTAACCATAAAAACCGCGTTTTTAAGATAACGATGCAGTATTGGTTGCTGAGTTGAAAAAGACGTTTAATAATGACGCTTGATTAAAGGGTACGATAGCCATCTCAACTTCAATCAAAATGCCATTTTCTCTTGGATATACACTCACATAATTTAATTGTATACGAGGATCGGCTCCAGCAATTCTTTTTATTTCTTCTTGTAATGCTTGTTGGACTTCGGGGATATTTGGCTGGAAAACAAAGTTCCATAAATCAGTACCGTATTGCGGCTGCCCCACCTTAGTTCCCCTTCTAATGTTTAATGCATTTAAAAAATCTTGTATTACAAGTTGCGAATCTACTAATCGGAACTTTTTGCCGGGTATGATAGATTCTGAGACTGTGCCGATCCCGCCCTGATAACCTATAGGGGAATTAACGGTTTTTGGTTTGTTAGCATTGATTGTGGAAAAACCTATATATTCTGACATAAAACTATTTATTATCCTTAACTTCCTATCCCTGTAGTACTTGATCCTGAAAGTATTCTACCTGTTGTTGTTTCGGTCTTCTTTTCTACCCAACCTACTTCTTCATCGCCTTGCGCGTTTACAGATCTGTAAACTACTAGATTATTGTCAGGGGTACCAGTCGTTACAACTACGTTGCTTGGCTGCTGTTTGCGTCTTGGGTTGAATCTAGCACTATCATATACATCTTCTGCATCTTTCAATGCTTTTTCTGTTTTCTCAACTTGTGCAAACTTTTGGTCTCTAGCCTGCGCTAACTTAACAAGAGCAGGGTCGCCTTGCACTGAATTTTTCTGTGCGTCATCATATGCTTTTTGTGCCACTTCAAATTCATCATATGCTGATTGATATTCCTGATCTTTTTCCTGCACGACCTTAAACAATGCCCTCAACTCATCTTCATATTGTTTTACTTTAGGTTCAAGATTAGCCGTATTTACTTCGCCATATACTGGGGCAGGAAGTCCCGGATCTTCTAATGCATCTTTAACCCCTGCTTCAACTCCGCTTCTCTCATTCGTGTTCACACCCACTGATGGCATTTTAAGTCCGCTTCCTTCAGATGTGATTGCGGATAATGCATTCTGTACTTCTGCTACCTTGTTTGCCGGTAGTCCTGCGTTCACTAGTTTTTGTATTCCTTCTTTACTTGCCAATGCTTGTACATCACTTGCCGCTGCATTGAAAAGTTGTAGAGTTGGATTATTTCCTAATGAATTTTGAACATTGTTTAAGACTGAGGTTGCCTCATTTTGTATAGCCACTTTAAGATCAGTTGTACTCGTAATATTTTGAACCTTACTTGCTAAATTATTGACCGCAGAAACTGCGTCTTGTCCGCCAGGTAAGTTTGATACACCTGAAGCCAAAGTTGCAGCGGTAGATGAAACTAATCCTGAAGATACATTTTGTGCTGCTTGTTTTATTCCAGATATTCCATCTTTTGTGTTTTTGACCGCACTTAATGGATCAGTAACAGCCGAGGCTAAAGTATAAACTGAATTTTTCACATCGTCTGTAGTCAATTTTGATTTTGATGCCTGTAATAATGATGATGCTAAACTATTTGTCAATGGTAATACTACAGCAGGGACTAATGGGTCGCTTGAATTACCTGATAATTTTTTAGCAACAGAACTGAATAATTTGTCGGCAGCAATATCAGGTGCGTTACCAGTTGATGCCGCGGTAGTTTTTTCTGCTGCCTTGGCTGCTTCTTGTGTAAGATTTTGTGGTTTATTAGCAACCAAAGAAGGTATTGAACTTACTATAGCATTAAATGCATCCGCTGCAGTGCCTTGAGCGGTTGGTTTAGCGTTACTTGTAGCAGAGTTAAACATAGCACTCAATGATGATTTTAATCCATCAAGTGTGCCGCCTGCTGACTCGCCTAGTTTGGTAGCATAATTTCCTTGCGAAACTTCTTGTATAGTTTTATCTAACTTGTTAGAGAAAGATTGTATGTTGGGGCCTCGGCCAGGTAAAAAGTCCGATAATTTAGCATTTTGCATAGTTTGTAAAATACTGTTGGCGCCGTTATTCGCAGCAGATAAGATTACACCACCTATTTCTGTACCACTTTCATTTCCAGTTATTGCCCCTGCGTTTTGTAATTCAGTCTGTGCTACCTGTAAATTCTTTGCTAGAGATTCTTGTTGTGCGCCCAAATTGTTTATGAACGATGAAAGATTTTCTGCTCCGGGTTTACCCGTAAACAAAGTACTTGGTAATGCATTTGCAATATTTGACCCAGATGCTATTAAACTATCAACCAAACCTGCCGAGCCGGGCTTTAATATTCCTGCCTGTTCTAATTGTTTTGGTGTTTGTGCAAATTGACCAATAGCAGCCGTAGCGTTTCCTGCTGCGTTTTGTATAATTGTACTACCTTTTTTAACTGCATCAGATGCAGGTCCTGCAGCAGCATTTACTGCTGATTGCGCCGACAATGCCTGTGTTGCGTTTTTATCTAATGCAGAACTTACATTTTGATTGACCGGTGTTTTTGCGATAACTGCATTAGTGACAGGATTTGTGACTCCCCCATTTTTTGCTGCTGTGTTTATTGAACTTGTTGCATTGTTTGGTTTGGATGGGAGATTTGCGCCTGCACTTAAATTACTTTTTACATCAACACCTTGACCAGCATTAGTCCATGGCGCATGTGCCGGGGCACGACTAGTAATACTTTTTAATTTTGCAGGTGCTGCAACATAGCCCTTTGAATTATCAAATAATGTATCGGTATGTAATACTTGATCAATTGCAGTAACTTCTTTAGGAGTAGTACCTGTCTTTCCTGAATTTAAATTAACTCTACTTCCATTAACAAACGCTTTCGCGGAAGATGCCATGCTGATGTCGCCGGTACTTTCTAAACTCATAGCACCTGATGCTTTTGCAGTAAAAACTGATGATGTGAAAATACTTAGATCGGCTCCTGCTCTTAACTTGAATTCTTTCGTGCTTTGTACATGCATCACTTCACCGGCAAAAATATTTAAATTTTTGCCTGCATGAATGTTTAAATTATTATCCGCATGTAAATTTAAATCACCTTGTGTTCTAAGATTGATACTATTAGTTGAGTAAACATCAACTGTTCCTTCTTTACCTAACTCAACATAACTTTGTCCGTTTTTGTGAATAATAAAAATTGTTTGGCCATCATCACTCATAGTGATTTGATGACCGTCTGCCGTGCGTAGTCTTATTAATTGATCTCTGCCTATAACGTCGCCGTCATCCATTACGATACTGTGCCCTGCTCTGCGTCCTATAATTTTTAAACTTTCTGCTTTATCTGCCGTTAGATTATCAACTATATTTGTATCGTTAAATCCACCTTCATAGATAGGTCTACCAGGAGTGCTGATACCAAATCCAACTCTACTGATGTTTTCACGCTGTGAACTTGAACTTATAGGCCCGCGAATAGGATCTCTTAATATACCCTGTTGCCACATTGTAGCAGCGACATATCTATGTACAGGTTTCGCTTCTGTTAAATATTTGCCTGTGTTAGTAATCTCTTTATTACTGCTATTAATATTGGTTACAGGTAATCGTGTTGATCCGCCATATTTACTTGCTTCGCCGGAGCCAGGCACAACATTGGTGCTTGATCCAATAGCGGGAACCATGTGTAATGCTTGAGGGTCCGGAATACATCCTATGTAATAACCAAAATTTGAATCTCCGTTTGCAAAAACACATAGTACAGAAGTTCCTATATCAGGCGGGCTGAACCACATTCCATAACTATGTGTATTACCTTTAAAATTGCCCTCGCCGGTATTAGGTGACCCATTCAATGTTTTTCCATAAAAAGGACTTAAGAAGAAAACCGGTCTCCAACAACTACTATCTTCAGGGTCAGTGCCACTGTTATCTGCGATATATACCCAGATGCGTCCAGAACGTGTGCTGTCACTATTATTTTTTACGATACCTATTTTAGGCACTAATTCAGGATTAGAACCTCCTGAAGTAGGACTACTACGCTTTAGTTTGCCTTTACTTTTTTGTACGTCATTTGCCATTGTTAGCCACCGCCGTTCCTTACTTTATCAAATTCATCAGGCATATAGCCCATATTGAATAATTCTGCGTCTGTCTTATTCGCTAAGTTATCTGACTGCCTACCTTCACCGCTATTTGCAATCGGTGTTTGTTTTCTTACTCCAGTAACCTGCACTTCTTGTAATGCATCATCATTTGCCGTTACTGTACCCTTATTGGGGTCGCTGACAGTTTGTGAATTATTTGGATTAGATACTGGATTGCTCTGCGGAGGATTCGTTGCCGGAGCAGTCGTACTACCGGGAAAATAAGGTTGAATTAAACTTAGTGTTTGTACAAATCGGCCTCTATTAAACAAACTATCAACTTGCGCTACCATGTATACAATTCTATTCTCACAAATTTTTTGTACATAGTCAGGGTATTGTAAAAACAAAATATTATCATTGATGTTTAATAAACCGTTGCTATCTTTATAATCAACACCTTCTTTAAATCCTACTTCAACAAAAACTTGACCGCCATTTGCATTGATAGTAAATCCGTCCGTGTTGTAAAATTGATTGTATAGATTATTAATAGTAGTAGTTGAATCTCGCACAAGAAAATCAGGGTCTCCTATTATTTGTAATCTTGCTGTACTAAATGCTTGTGGATCATATAAGTATGTTGCTACAGTATTTTCTGCTTCAAGACCTACACCCAAAGATGAACTCTTGTCTGCATCATTAACGGTACCGGGCACAACAGAAAACTCGCCGCCGCCAGTGGCGTTATTTACAGCCGGACTAGATTTGTCTGCAACTTTTGGATCCGATTTTAATCCGCTAGAATCTGATGTTGTATTGCCATTACCTGATGATGGTCCAGTTCCGGGTCGTGGTGTCGCATCATCTTCTCTAGTACCGGGCGATGATGTCGCCGGCGTCGTTTTTGACTCCCCATAACCCATGACTGAAAGAAAATATGTATTATCAAGTGTAAAATCTAAATCTAACACTTCTGTATTTTGACCTGTAAACCAATAATCATATCTTTTATGTGGGCCTCTATATTTTGATGTGGTACTATAATAAGGAGTCTCCATACTAGGTATTTCATATACTTGTATTATATAAACTAAATCATATGCCCAATCATTTGTTTTTGGATCCCAGTCTACTTTTTTAATATCACTTGTTACAGAAAACCAGCGTAGTGTTTGTGGTTCTTGATTAATTTGTTCGTAATTTTTTTGCGTAGGGTCAGGGGACAATGAATTTGCATATAATGTATTCAGTGCATTTACTACATATCCACTCTTTTTAATAATTGTTTCAATTGCAGAAATTATTGATGTGTCATGTGTAAAAGTTAAAATTCTAGTTGTAGGATCAGGAGGTGCTTGTGCTGTTGTCTCATTTACATCTATTGTAGTGTTTAATAATGGATCACCGAATCTTGCTTTATCTAAATCATTCTGTGTGACCATAGGTGCTTTTTTAATTAGTTTTTCTGCCTCACCCATAAACACAACACTAAATTTATTAGGATATGTGACATTTCCATTTTTTAGTTTATCTTCTTCTTTTTTATTTAAATTCGTAAATAATCCATATTCTCCTATAAGTGCATCTTCAACTGTCTTACCTTGTATGGTTGCACCTGTCGGTATTCTTCCCCTTTTAATTCCTAATACATTTTGTGATACTGGAACTTTTGCTGTAATGTTATAAGTAACCGTTTCCCCTGTTAATCTAAATTTGAAATCTTCTATTACAATGTCATAAAAGTTTTCAAATAATCCGTCGCCGCCTAATGGATCAACCATGTCGCCGTACAATTTATCTGTACCCTTTATCAAATTGCCGTCGGCATCATAACCATAATATTTTATACCAAGTATAAAAAATTGTTTAAACAATGATGTCATACTTTTATAACTTGCTGATGTAGACTGACTTTGCAATTTTTTTACAGCATTTTTTAAATCAGTTATAAATCTAAATCCATAAGGCTCACTAATTGTAAAAGAAATATCCGACACGCTTGCAATCGCAGCACCGGTAGTTTTAGTGTTAATATGAGAGGTCATTCTTAGATTGTCTATAAAATAATCCAAATTACTCATTCTATTTGTAGTATTGTTACCGCCTGTTTGTGCAACTATTAACGCTCCGCCTTCTACTGGTGGGCTACCTTCGCCTACTGGTGTCGCTTTAGATAATGCATCAATCTTTTTTCTACCAGAATCAATAAATGCCTGATAAGCATCTGGACTTATCATGTAAAGTGTGATGATATAACTATAACTACTTAATTGAGCAAGAGGATTATAAGTTCTTCTACTGACACCAAGATCACGATTATTTCCGCTTGGGTTTTGATTTGGATTGCCTGCTGACGGACCCCAACCGGTAGGATCAATAATAGTACCTATAGGCAGTCCAAATTCATCTTTAGCGACCTGGTTAGCAGGAGCAGTACCATCAACACCATTAACTTTGTTGACGTTTTGGTCATCATCGGCTGCACCTACTAGTTGTGGTTTGTTAGCGTTATCACCCGGTGTAGGATTTATTGTAGAGGGCTGTGGTTTAGGGTTACTTTCGCTTGCGGGATTAGTTGGTTCACTTACTTCATTTACAGTGGTAGTGGTTGTTTTAGTACCGTCTGGTTGTGTTATTGTTTCAGTTGATTTTTTAGTACCCGGTATTAAACCCTCACGCTCGGCTTCTTTTAGTGCTTCATCTACACTTGAAAAATTTTCTTTAAGAGCAGTAAAACCTTTTAACTGTACCGGAAATCCACTTTTATCTTTGACTGTTTGATTGGGTTGTGTTAAAAACTGAGTCATGTAATATGACTGTTCTTCGTTCAGTCCAGGCACACCGCCTGCAGATTTTATACTATTCCAATAATTTATATCACCTGTTATACTTTTGCCGCCAGGTAAAGTTACAGTCATTTCTGGTTTTAAAGTTTTATCGTTTACTGTACCTTCTATAAAAATCCCGGCAAATTCACTTGATGATGAACTTTTAGGCCATCGTCTTACAGTCGCGCTTGGCCCACTTACATTAACTATTGCCATACTATATGCCTAAATATTGTCTTAGTGTTTCTAACTTCGGTATGTATATCTGTATGCCTGCTACAAAATCAAAATAAGGATCAAATCCTAAACGATTAGGATTTCTTGCTGCGAATACCCAATACAATCTGCTATCATTGTACAAATGGTATGCTAATAAATCTGGTCTATATTGATAAGCTATAGGTAAAGTATATAACACATCACTGCTTGATGCAGGAAAAGGTCTTTTAACCATGAAATCTAAAAACTTATTATTAAAGATTTCGGTATCTCTATATGGACTTGTTGATGGGTATAAATTATTTTGTGACATTACCAGAATCCTGCGCCTTTGCCTTTTCCATTATATCCGCTTAATAACTTACCATTAGCATAATCCTTGAGGCTGAAGAAATTGCTGACATCCAATCTACTTAGTACTGGTACTGCACTTAGTTGTATTGTCATTCTTGTTGGAACATAGGTAGGATTTGCTGCTTCTCCTGCATTGAATCCGTTAAAGCCAGAATATGTCCAATTTGCCTGACCTAGTTCTCCGCCCGGTGTTAAAACATTATAATCTTTGTTAAAGTTTAAAAAATTTCCTATAGCAGCAGCACCTGATCCTAAAGTCTTTTGTATAGTATTTTGTAATAACGTTCCCCAATTCCAGTTTATAGGTTTTTTAGGTGCTTCATTCGTTTGTCCCTCTCCGCTGGCGGCAGCAGAAAAAGTGCCTGCTCTAATATAATCTACATCTGTTGGCGTAGTATATGTGAAATTATCGATGACTAGCGGATGATTATTAAACATAAATTGACCGAATCCTGTTAAGAATAAAACAGGGGGAGGAGTACCTGCTTTAGGATTAGAATCTAAAGCATAAAACATTTTTGTTACTGACCTAAAGAAATGTATGACTGCTAAAAGATAATTTGCTTCAAAATTATCCTGTGCAGTAAACTCTCCTGTTATAGAAATACGATCAACACTGCTACTAACATAATATGGGTAGGCATAGTTAGAACCTGAAGGGACATAGTTACCATATGATGCGCTATAACCTACTTGCACACTTGGAGTATAAGGAAATATGACGCCGTTAGTCCCTGCTAATGGTGCCATCAAAACATTTGATTGATCATTATACAAATACGTTGCGCCGGGACTTAATGATAGTTTAACACGCCAGTCGCGTCTAGCTTCAAAATTAGTTTCTTGCCTTAAGGACGCTTGATTTCTAGTGTTTTGTACTGCACCTTGAGTGGTTGGTTTTCTGGCAGTAATAACTACTTCTTCTAGTATCCCCGGATCACGTTGTGCTGTAATTACAACTTCTTCAAGTTCGTCTCCCCCAGGTAAATTTTGATCTTGCCCTGGTTTCACTGTTCCGGTTCCGGTTCTTTTCCCGGTAACCACTACTTCTTCTAATCCGTCACCGGGTATATTAACATCTTCGCCTGCGTCAACATCTCCTACATTTATATTAGGAGCCGGTAGGTTAATATTACCTGATATATCTGTAGGTATGTTAACATCAGTGCCTGCTAACTCTGGCTGCGGCGTTTTCCTACCAATAACAGTAACCGTAGGTAAATTATCTGGATTTTGCGTACCCGGGGTTACAAGAATATTTCCTGTTGGCACAATAGCGGTATCTGCATTTGGCGGAGGCGGTAAATTTTCAAAAGTTTGCTGGGCTACCTGCGACTTATTTTGAAGTGCATTTAGTGTTTTCTTTGCTGCAATGATTGCGGGTGCATAACCTGCGACTACACAATTCTGCTGACTCTGTTGACTTTTTATTGAACTTAACTCATTTAGTAATCTATTAATTGCCGCATTAGCAAGATTGATACTATTGTTCAATGCTGTAATTTGATTTCTAACAGCAATAGTTTCGGCAGGATTTCTAGTGTTAGGTATAGGAAGTTTAAGAAGGTCATCCCCTCTAAATGTTGCTTGTGCTAACTGTACAGCAGTTTGCTGTGCTTTTGCACCTAGTTCGCCGCAGGTAGCCATTTAAAAACCTCTTATACGATATGTATGTATAAATAACATGTCTGTGTATTATTTATCGCCCTAAAAATCACCATTTTCGTTAAATTAGGCTTGACATAGTTTGTCAGGTACTGTATCATTTTTACAACAAAGTAACAAGAGGACCTATGTCTACAGCGAAAAAACCAGTAAACTACTTAAACAATAAAGATATTCTAAAAGAGATACATGCAAGCAAAATTAGTTATTGCAGTTTTTCAAGGCAGGAATATCATCAATATGATCTAATCATTGACATGCCGCAAAGTTCATTAGAAAAGTCATTAGATCAATTATCAAGACCCAAAAATATCAAGGCTGCTAGGGAAATAAGAGCAGCAAGAATCCTAAATCAAACCGGTCAAGAAGTCAAACTAAAGGATATTCCAGTAACCGATTTAGTATTTCGTGTCATGACCTGGGATCATATTCCAGTAAGTCCTAAACAACCCAGAAAGATTGTCAAAAAGAAAACAGCAAAAGACATTCTTGAATTTGATGATTTAGAAGAAGAAAGTTTGTTTGAAGATTTAGAGATTGAAGATACCAAAGATGAAGTAGATGACATGGTTCATGTCAAGGTTAACTTTCCCCCGTTCCAACACCATAAGTTAGATGAAAATAATAGTGTTGTTTGTGTTGGAAAAAGCCATTGGAAGGGCGGTGTCAAGACCGGTGAGTTCAGCAAGGATCACGGTAAACTTACCGATAAGTTAGCACGTATGTTCATCATGTTGTGTGAGAAGTATGCTATGAAGTTTAACTGGCGCGGTTACACATACAATGATGAGATGCGCAACAGTGCTATTCTTCAATTAACATATGTTGGATTGCGCTTCAATGAAGCCAAGAGTGCTAACCCATTCGCATACTACACAGCCGCTATCACAAATAGTTTCTGCCGTGTGTTGAATACTGAAAAGCGTAATCAAAATATTCGTGATGACATTCTTGAGATGAATGGATTAAACCCAAGTTTCACTCGTCAAATGAGCGGTACAAAGTTCAATCAGTATGAAGAATAACCAAAAAACTTTATAATAATCAACAACTTAGATAAACTATATTGATGTCTAATTTATTTAAAAAGGCAGCACTTTTCACAGATATACATTTTGGCTTAAAATCAAACAGTCTTGAGCATAATCAAGACTGTGCCGATTTCGTTGACTGGTTTATAGAAACTGCAAAACAAGAAGGTTGTGAGACTTGCTTTTTCTTAGGTGATTATAATCATCATAGAGCGAGTATCAATATCCATACTATGCAATATGGATTACGGGCGTTAGAAAAACTAAACGATAATTTTAAAAACGTGTACTTTATTCCAGGCAATCATGATCTTTATTATCGTGATCGCAGAGATATACACAGTGTTGAATGGGCAAAGCATTTGCCACACGTTCATATCATCAACGACTGGTTTGCTGAAGGCGATGTAACTATCGCGCCATGGTTAGTAGGAGATGAATATAAGAAACTGCCCAAGATCAAAGCAACAAAATATTTGTTTTCGCATCTTGAGTTGCCACGCTTCTACATGAATGCAATGGTGGAGATGCCAGATCATGGTGAGATTAGCGATGAACATGTAGGTGGATTTGAACAAGTATATTCAGGACACTTTCATAAACGACAGTCACGCAAAAACATCTGGTACATGGGCAATGCTTTTCCACATAACTATGCTGATGCGGGCGATGACGCACGTGGCATGATGATATTAGAATGGGGTAAAGATCCGGTATTCAAATCATGGCCTAAACAACCTACATTTCGTGTTTATAGACTAAGTGATGTATTAGAAAATCCAGATGGATATCTATTGCCTCGCAGTAGTATTCGTGTGCATCTTGATATTGATATTAGTTATGAAGAAGCAAACTACATAAAAGAAACACTTGTGCCAAAACATCAACTACGTGAAATGGCATTGATACCTATGAAACTTGATCAACATGTCGTTGATCTTGCCCCAGGTGAGTTGAAATTTGAATCAGTTGATAAGATAATAATTGATCAAATTAGCAATATTGAAAGCACACATTACGATCCAAAAGTGTTGCTAGAGATTTATAGAAATCTATGATACTACTAAAAAATATTACACTTAGAAACTTTTTATCAATCGGTGCTGTGACCCAAGCCGTTAGTTTTGATAGCAAAGAATTGACATTGATCCTGGGTGAGAACCTTGATCTAGGCGGTGACGGTGCCAGAAACGGCACAGGTAAGACTACGCTCATTCAAGGTCTTAGTTATGTTTTATTCGGTATTCCGATCAATCAGATTCGCAAAGATAATCTGATCAATAGAACAAATGCTAAGGGCATGATGGTCACGCTTGAGTTCCAATGTAATGGCATTGATTATAAGATCGAACGCGGCCGTAAGCCGAACGTTCTAAAGTTTTATGTAAACAATCAGGAAGAAGAATGCGTTAATGATGCTCAAGGCGAAAACAAAGAAACACAAGAGCATATTGAACGTGCGATTGGAATGACTCCTGATATGTTTCAGCAAATCATTGCATTAAACACGTATAGCGAACCATTCTTGGCTATGAAAACTAATGACCAACGTAATATCATTGAACAACTACTTGGTATCACATTGCTAAGTGAAAAAGCCGAGTTAATCAAAGAACAGATTAAAACAACTAAGGAAAAGATTACTGAAGAAGAATACAAGGTCAAAGCCATTGAAGAGGCGAACAAGCGTATACAAGAACAAATTGAAAATCTTAAAAGAAGGTCAAAATTGTGGGATAACAAACACGATGAAGATTTAAAAAAGATAAAGGAAGACCTTGAAGAACTACAGAAGTTAGATATTGATAGCGAATTGCAAGGACATAAAGACCTTTCTGCTTATAACCAACGTAAAAAAGATCATCAAGATTTAGATAAGGCTTTGCAAAGAGCAGAAAGTGATTTAGAGAAAGAAACTAGAGTATTACAAAGATTGGATCATGAATTACAAACTTTGCAAAAACATAAATGTCATGCATGTGGGCAAGATATACATGATGACCAGCATAGTATTTTAGTTGCTGAAAAAGAAAGAAGTAAATCTGAAACAATAAAAGTAGTCAATGAATTATCTCATCTAAAAGTAGAGTTAAAAACTACTAAGGAAGGTTTAGGTCCTATAGGCAAACAACCAAAACTATACTACGATACAGAACAAGAGGCATTCCAACATCGTGGCATGGTTGATAGTTTAGTGCGGACGATAGAAGATAAAGAAAAAGATTATAATCCATATACAGATCAAATAAGTGAGATGGAGAGTCAGGCACTACAGGTAATTGACTTTAACAGTATAAACACATATACTAAACTTCTTGAACATCAAAAGTTTTTATTAGACATACTCACAAATAAAGATAGTTTTGTACGCAAGAAAATTATAGATCAAAACCTCAGTTATCTCAACGCAAGGCTCACACACTACCTTGATAGAATCGGATTACCTCATCAAGTAATATTTTTAAACGATCTATCTGTTGAGATAACTGAGTACGGGCGCGAACTTGACTTTGATAATCTAAGTCGCGGTGAGCGCAATCGTCTAATACTAGGGTTAAGTTTTGCTTTCCGTGATGTATGGGAAAGTTTATACAGTCCAATCAATACATTGTTTATTGACGAACTTATTGACAGCGGTATGGATAGCATCGGTGTTGAGAACAGCATGGCTATATTGAAAGACATGAGCCGTAATCGTAATAAATCTGTATGGCTTGTGTCGCATCGTGAAGAACTAGCAGGACGTGTACCTAGTGTACTCAAAGTTGTTAAAGAAAACGGATTTACAACTTACAATACTTCCTCTGAATTTGCACTATAATGCCTATATTAAACTCTCATCAAATATATTATTTGTATAGCAGCAATGTTGATGAATTAATAAAAGTTGAACCGTCAAAAACTACGGCAGGATTTGGAGGCAGAACTTTATTGTTCCGTAATTTTTCAGAATTACCCGTTTATTATCTTGAATTTAACTCAGCGGAAAGCCTTAAAAAATTTAAATTATGTTCCTTTATCAATTCATCAATCTTAACAAAAATACAAAACAAAGAAATATTTTTAGTATTGAATAATTCTTACGAATCTTTCCATGATGTTGTTGAAAGTATATACAATAACATAGTAATTGACCAAAAAATACCTGAAGATCAAATTATATTGTGTAGCGAATCTAGTGATATAATAAGTGAGGTAAATCGGTGTAGTAAAAAATATAGCAGAGATGAAATTAAAATTGAGTGGTTACGGCAAGGAGAATTTGAGATAGTCAGAAGTTACAAATCTACATTAGGTAAATTAAATGAATATAAATTACGAACGTTAGCAATTAAACATTATGATAGGAAATTTTTGTGTTTAAACAGACGTTGGCGCCCACATAGAGCATCTCTTGTAGCCTTATTACAAAGTTTAAATTTACTTGATAAGGGTTGTATAAGTTTGGGTGATACCGGCGACGGTAATAATTGGTCAACTATTTTGGATGAGATTATAACCTTATCTAAAAATAATCAATTTATACATAATTGTTTTATTGCAAATACCGATAAAATTTTAAATACTCCTCCGTTGTATGTAGATACTGATGACTTGAAAACAAATCGTGCAGGGTTAGAATTTAAAACTATTGAATATTATAAAAATACTTATTTTAGCGTAGTAACTGAAACAAACTTCTATGCTAATGTAGGTTATCTGTCCAGTACCGCAGGCAGATTTTTGAGCGAAAAAGTTTTTAAACCTATAGCATGTAGGCACCCTTTTATTGTAGTTAGCGTTCCTAATTTTTTAGATAGAGTAAAAGAGTTAGGTTATAAAACCTTTACCCCATTTATAAATGAATCTTATGATAGGATTTTAGACGATAACGAAAGGTTACATGCAATAGTACAAGAAATTGACAGATTATGTAATTTAAATAATCAACAGTTGAATGATTTTTTAATCGGAGTTCGTGATATAGTAGACTATAATCATAACATTTTAATTAACAAAAAAATATTTCACAACAAACTTTACGAATAATTAACAATATGCCTAATCCACAAAAACAAAAAGGATCTAGTTGGGAACGAGAAGTCGCTAGATTTTTAAGCGAAAAATATAATGAGAGTTTCATACGTGCGCCTGGTAGTGGCGCGTATGTAGGCGGAAAAAATAAAATAAGAACTCAGATATTACACGAAGGACAGATACGTAGTTTTAAGGGTGACATTGTTCCAGGACAAAGTTTTCCGAAATTTAATGCAGAATGTAAGTCATATGCTGATTTCCCATTTCATCTAGTTCTTACAGGCGACTGTAAAGTATTAGATGGCTGGTTAGATCAAATGATGGATGTCAGTGAAGAAAATGATTTAAATATTCTGTTCATGAAATTTAATAGAAAAGGTAGTTTTGTCTGTGTACAGACTAAACTTACTTGGATTACAGATCAATTTTTATACTATACAAGCAAAAAACACAAAGACTGGCTCATTATAGAATTTAACCATTTTTTCAATTTAAATTCAGATTTATTAAAAGTATATTCTTTAAACTCACCAGACACCATGTCAAGTAAAACTCTTACAATTTCTACTTCAAATACTTAAAATTAGTTTGGCAGAGGATGCTCTGCTCTCCTTGAGTAAGCCTAGATTACTAGTAGCCTACAGATCTGGAGTAAAGATACATTTATAATGTATCGTATACCGACAGGGCAATCGACAGGTTAGCGAACCCTGAATGAGTATATACCTTATTTCGTTTTGCGGGTATATAACATGCGTTGCAGTAGATGAAAGTCTACAACTACAGTCCATAAACTTTACAGTGCAACCGGTAGCGTGATATATCACAACAGGGTAATATCACGGGAACAAACGACATGGTTGATGGGCAGGCAAGTCCAAACTTTGGTAGTGCTGTGATAGCACTACCATGGCTTCAAAGCGGCAAATAATCTCAGTCTAAAAAGTAATAAAATACTGAACGAGCGATAGCGAGTGAAGTGTTGTCCGAAGGACAACTTAAAAATAATTAAGTCCAGTCTTTTTAGTTGTTTCCATATGTCCTTCAATAATTTTATTGATTGCTTTTCGTTCATCAACGGACATATTTAGGATATCTTCATAAGTGGCGCCACCGCGTAAATGCCATGCCATGGCTAGGGCTGCTTCTTTGATACCCCTAACTTCATTTTCCATATCTGTAATTAACTTCGTGACGTCCGCAGGGGAAGATGCCAGAAGTTTCATCCGAAAAAATCGGCTGAGTTCAATGTAAAGGGTTGTCTATATTGATGATTACAATTACTGCAAGTGATGTTTAAGGGTTTTATCTCTGTGCTTTCTTTTAATTTTGCATTGTAATCTTTAATTTTATTGTATGTTCCGGCGTCACAGGATTGCAAAAATTCTGCTATATGATCGGTATCTGTTACTACTGCTTCTGGTGTTCTTATAAATTCTATAGATTGGCTAATAACTCTCATCGTTAATGCTGTGACCGTTTTAATAGCCTCTTGGGTAGCCTCTCTTTTTTCCTGTTGATCCGTTATACTTTCTATACGATTAAAAACTTTTTGTAAGTCAAACTGACCAATCGCTGCATTAGTCATTTGCATATAAGTCACAGGTCTAAATTTTATTTCCAAATCATTTATGTTGAGAGGTTCACTATAATTTCCTAATTTCATATTAGTTAAAATTGCCATTAAATTTACACCATATGTGGCTTCGTTCTGACAATTTGTGCAAAGTGTAGTTATATCAATAGTGTCTTGTCCACCTGCGCTGCGTATGCCTATAAGCACAGCATCTAAATCACTTACCATTAATTGCATAGGATCTTTTATGCTGGGTACGCAACTTTTTATCACATCAGATATTGAGACACCATTGAACAAGGCATCAGGAGTTCGTAATGAGATCTCATCTAATGCTGTCATTGGATAAACTGGCAATTCGCCGTTATTTGGCATCTCTAAGACTTCAGGCATGTATCCTACACCTGCGCTAGGTAATTTAATATAGACTGCAGGTCGTCTAAAATGTTGTCGTAGTGGATTTTCCATAGTGACCTCTTTAATTTGGATATATTCCCAGTTATAAATAGTAGTGATATTTATTAACCTTAAAGTTGCATATAAAAAATGACCCCACAAGATATTGATAATCTACAGAATGCTATTAATGCACTACAGCAATCAGTTAATGGATTAGCCGGCAGCACCGGAGTTATAGGAAGTAGTTTAAACAATTTCAACGGTCAAGTACTTAATTCTGCTCAAACAGCAAGAGCAGCGGGGGGAAGCTTTCAGGCTGCCGGACAAAGCATAGTATCATCTTCAATGTCTGTCTCTGCTGCCCAACAGCAAGCAGCACAGCAAATGCAACAGCAATCTGCTGCTATGGCGGCATCTGCAAACACTTTACGTCAGCAGATTTTTCAAGCAGCAAGTGCTGTAGCAAACTCTACGGGTAGTTTAAGTTCATTAGGTGGAGCGGTTTCGGCAACAGCTACAGGGGTAGGCGCCTTAGCAGCAAGACTAGGTATCGCACAGGGCGCTGCTGCTGCTCTTGCCGCTACGTTTAGTTCGGTAGGAAATGCATTTTTAGGTCAAACACAAAGTTTATTAGGCGCTAGAGATGCGCTTAATAAAATAGGTGGAGTTGGACAACAAACTGCAAGTTCATTATATTCATATGCACAAGCTGCGGGATTACATTCTGACACTATAGGTAGAATGATAAATCCTATCGCAAGTTTAGGACCTGCATTATTAGGATTAGGTCGAGGAGCAGGGGATGCTCAAAAAGCATTCATGGAACTTGTACAAGTTGGTGATCAAAATAGAAAACAATTTGCAAATATAGGTGTCTTCCAAGAGGAGATGATGAGATATCAGGGCAACTATATCGCTGCCCAAGATGCTGCTGGCGTCAGTTTAAGAATGCAAAATGCAGACATGGGCAAATTACGTGCTGCAAGCATTGAATATATCAAAAACTTATATGAATTATCTGCGTTAACAGGAGAAGAAGTAGGCGCTATTGAAAAACGCATGAGGGCTGCTAGAGAAGATCCGCTGTTACAGTTAAAGAATTTAATAGAACAACAAGAAATATTTGCTTTAAGACAACAAGCAGATCAAGCAGAAAAAGAAGGTGATACAGAAGGGTCTGCTAGATTACGTGATGAAGCCAATCGTCGTGAACAAGAAATGGCGTTTAGAAATTCTATAGTTGATCAGTTGTCAGTTCTTCCTGCAAGTTTACAAAAAGGTGTTAAAGAATTATTAACATCAGGAGTTTTAGGTAAAGATAATTTACAATTGTTCATGTCAGGGGCTGCTCCTGTAATTCAAGAATTAGCAGAGCAAGCGCGAAATACTAAAGATAAAGAAACTGGTGCGCTATTGTCTCCAGAAGATCAGGCTAAAGTATTTGCTGATTTGCTTGAAAAAGAAATGTATCAGCCGGGCGGAAGATTAAGCCAATTAGCGACAACATTGGGACCTGCGGCATTATTACCCGGTAATGAACAATTAAGAACACAACTTTTCCCACAAGATGTTATGGCGCAAATGCGCCGCCGTCCTGAAGATAGAGCAGAATTACGAGGAGAAACAGCACAACAAATTGCCGCAGCGATGACAGACGGTGCAGATAAGGCAAGCCAGGCAGCAACAGCACTACAAGAAGCCGGAATAACATTAGGTCAAGCCGCTGATAAATTGGCAGCCGCTATTAACCCCCTGGTTCAAAATTTTGATATAAACACACAATCTCCTGTTGCTACTGAAGAAGCTAAAAGACAAGCAAACCCTACATCTGAACTATTGTCAGCAGATTCACTGATAGCCACACTCAATAATATAGCCAAATCTGACCAAGCTGCTGTAGACTTTTTAGGTAGCATTGCTAATGACGTATCTAAAATTCTTGGATTGTTTGGATACGACGCAACAGATGAAGCAAAAAGATTTAAAGATTTAGCACAGCAAACTATAGGTGCTAGACAAGATCCAAGTAATCCCGAGCTATCAAGACAAACTACCGCACCCGGGGCTCCAGTTGGTAGCGAAATATTGCGTCGTGACGGACCTGAAGCAGGAGCAACAGGACCTGAAGCAGGAGCAACAGGACCTCCAACAGCACCTGATTTAGCACCTGTAGTACCTGAAGCAGGAGCAACAGGACCTGTATTAGCACCTGATTTAGCACCTGTAGTACCTGAAGCAGGAGCAACAGGACCTGTATTAGCACCTGATTTAGCACCTGTAGTTGAAGCAGGAGCACCTCCAACAGGACCTGAGGCAGGAGCACCTGTAGTACCTGAAGCAGGAGCAACAGCACCTCCAACAGCACCTGTAGTAGCACCTGTAGTTGAAGCAGGAGCACCTCCAACAGGACCTGAGGCAGGAGCAACAGCACCTGTAGTTGAAGCAGGAGCACCTCCAACAGGACCTGAGGCAGGAGCACCTGTAGCAGCATCTAATACTAATTTCACGCAATTTTCAGTGGAAACTAATTTAGGAAATATTACAGTCTCTCCAGAAATGTCATTAAAAATTGCAGAGGTTTTAAGAAAAAATAGTGGTAGACCAGCTGCCAGAGCCCGAGTAAAGTTTGTATTAGATACAGCAGGAATACAACAAGCAGGTCGTTTAGACAATAAATCAGCAGATAGAATCATAGATAGAGTTGCCCAACAAGCAGGACTTCCTATACCTTCCGGTTCTGAAGCCAATACTGCGGAACCACGCGAACCGGATGTTCTTGAGGATCCTACTCCAAAAGGTCCCGATATTGCGGAGATAATTCGTTCTGGAAGATTAGAAGCAACTACTCCTGCAAGTGTCGCAAATAAAATTACAACACCTAAAACAAGAGAAGGAACAGTTAAAACATCTTTATCAAAGTTGATTGATACAGGTATCATTGATCCTAAATTCTTACGTGGTCCTCAAGAAATACCTGAGAATATATTAACGGATAGAAAAGGGAGAAAGTCTGCTGATGATAAAAATCCTAAAACAAGAGACACACAAGGTGAAGGTTATGGATTAGATCCGAAGTTATTAGAGGGTCTAGTTTCATTACAACAAGCCGATTTTGGTGATTTAACTTTACAACATATTACTGCGTTAAACGATTATTATCACGCATTAAATTTTAATAATTCCTCACATAAAGAAGGACGTGCAGTTGACTTTACTGTAAATAAAGCCCCTACATCTGAGCAGTCGGCAAAAATAATTAACATCTTGAAGGGCATAGGCTTTAGTAAAGTCATCGATGAGTATAATAATCCTTCAGCAACTACTCAAGGCAAACATTTTCACGCAGAGGTTCCCGCACAAAAATTACCTAGTCTAGATATGGGGGGTTTAATAAGGGGTCCTAAATCAGGGTTCCCTGCTATGTTGCACGGTAATGAAATGGTAATACCATTATCTCCTGACAGTTTGTTAGCAGAATTAGGTAAAAAAAGTTCTGAACAAATAAGCACAGAAACTAAAACAGCCCAGCAACAAGCAGATACGCTATCTAGTTCAAATATAAAAGAAGATTTAATTAGAGCGAACGAAATGATTGCTAAGGTATTAACAAGTAAACTTGATGAAGTAATCTATAAATTAGATATGGGTAACCAAACTAGTAACAAGATATTGCGTCATAGTCAGGTTTAATTATAAATAAATCAGTAGTAAACCAATGTCATATAAAAAGAAATTTTTAAACAGAGCAGGAATCAGTAGTCCAATATCTGGTGCTAACAGTAATACCGGAGCCTGGAATACCGATCCTACTTCCGCTCAAAATAGCAATGGCACATGGAATAACGATAATTTTGGTTATCGTAACTACATGAGTAGACTTCCAGAAGTATATACAGGGCACCCTAATCGTATTGAACGTTATAACCAATATGAGATGATGGATGTTGACGCAGAAATTAATGCTTGCCTAGACATTATTAGCGAATTTAGCACACAGAAAAATGATCAAAATAAAACAGCATTTACACTTGATTTTAAAGAAGATCCTACTCCTAATGAAATCAATATTCTCAAAGAACAATTACAGCAATGGTGTAAATTAAACGAATTTGATCAAAGAATGTTCAAAATATTCCGTAATGTTATCAAATACGGAGATCAAGTATTTGTCCGCGACCCAGAAAATTTCAAACTATACTGGGTTGATATGGTTAAAGTTATCAAAGTTATTGTAAATGAAAGTGAAGGCAAACTTCCGGAACAATATGTAGTTAAAGACTTAAACATCAACTTACAAAATCTTAGTGTCGCGCAGAAAACAAACACAGATTTTGCTGCTAATCCCGCAACTGGCTTAGGTGGCACAGGCGGTGGCACAAATACGCCATATACTGTTCCGGCAATGCCATATAATACATCAGGGAGTCGTTTTACTTTAGGGCAAAGTGAATCTGCCATTGATGCAAAACATATATTACATTTAAGTTTAACTGAAGGGCTTGACCGTTTTTGGCCTTTTGGTCAGTCAATATTAGAAAACGTATTCAAAGTATATAAGCAGAAAGAATTGCTAGAAGATGCTGTATTAATCTATCGTGTACAACGTGCACCAGAACGCAGATTATTTAAAATTGACGTAGGTAACATGCCAAGTCATATGGCTATGGCATATGTAGAACGTATTAAAAATGAAATCCACCAGCGTAGAATACCTAGCGTATATGGTGGAGCATCTATAGTAGACGCTACATATAATCCACTCTCAATGAACGAAGATTACTTCTTCCCAGTCACCGCAGACGGTCGCGGATCATCAGTAGAAGTTATGCAGGGTGGACAAAACCTAGGCGAGATTGACGATTTGAAATATTTTAATAATAGATTAGCGCGTGGTTTGCGTGTTCCAAGTTCATACTTACCAACAGGCCCTGATGATAGTGATAGACCGCTAAGTGACGGTCGTGTTGGTACAGCATTAATTCAAGAATATCGTTTCAATCAATATTGCGAACGTTTACAAAATTATATTGCAAAAAAATTAGACGAAGAATTTAAGTTGTTTTTGCGTTGGCGCGGATTTAATATTGATAGTGGATTATTTGAATTAGCCTTCAATCCGCCTCAAAATTTCGCTGCTTATCGTCAAAGCGAATTAGACACTGCTAGAGTTACAACTTATCAAACAATGGAACAATTTCCATATATCGCAAAACGCTTTGCTTTAGAACGCTTCTTAGGTCTAACACAAGAAGAAATTAACAAGAACGAAAAACTCTGGCGCGAAGAAAACGGTAAAGAAAAACTTGATGAACCGGCAGGCACTGATTTGCGCAGCATAGGAGTCAGCGTTAGCGATATTGAGG